>Ga0164243_10007259_pt1 | contig 16566 bp, 13 predicted proteins | sample OricompcompostOP_FD_108781 | JGI IMG/M metagenome (GOLD analysis project Ga0164243, IMG submission 108781) | Organic Plus compost microbial communities from Emeryville, California, USA - Original compost - Organic plus compost (OP) | ecosystem: Engineered > Solid waste > Mixed feedstock >... | reverse complement strand
TGGCTCCCCGAGTTGGATTCGAACCAACGGCCGCTCGATTAACAGTCGAGAGCTCTACCGCTGAGCTATCGGGGAGCAACCGGGCTTCCGCCCGGCGAGGCGCCGCCTATAGCAGCGGGTTTCGCGCGATGGCAAGAGCCGTCAGGCGATAAATTGTTCGGCGGCGATTCGGTCGTCCAGCGTGTGTTCGGGGTCGAACAGCAAGGTGAGCGGCATGGCCAGATCGATGGCGATCTCGACCGACGCGACGTCGCGCACTTCGCGCTGGTCCGCCACCGCCGAGACCGGCCGCTTGACCGGATCGACCACGCGCAGCGTCACCCGGGCGCGCTCGGGCAGGATGGCGCCGCGCCAGCGCCGCGGGCGGAAGGGGCTGATCGGCGTCAGCGCGACCAGATTGCTGCCGAGCGGCAGAATGGGGCCGTTGGCGGAGAGATTATAGGCGGTGGAGCCGGCCGGTGTCGCCACCAGCGCGCCGTCGCAGACCAGCTCGGGAATGACCACGCGCCCGTCCACGGAGACTTCCAGCCAGGCCGTCTGCCGCGTCTCGCGCAGCAGCGAGACCTCGTTGATCGCTGGCAGGGTGATCTGTTCGCCGCTGACCGTATAGGCGATCATGCGCAGCGGATTGACCTTGAAGGCCTTGGCGCGGGCAAGGCGCTGCTCCAGCCCGCCCAGCCGCCACTCGTTCATCAGGAAGCCGACCGTGCCCAGGTTCATGCCGAAGATGGGCATGATGCGATGCTCCTCCAGCATGCCGTGGAGCGTCTGGAGCATGAACCCGTCGCCGCCCAGCGCAATGGCCGCGTCCGCCTGCGCCATCGGCACGAAGGGGAAGGTGGCGGCCAGCCGGCGCTCGGCCTCGCGCGCGGCATCGGTGGGCGAGGCAAGCAGGGCGAGCTTGCGATCCTGAATGTCGCGGGTCATGCGGGCAGGGCCTAGCCGCCGGTCACGTTCATGTGACGCCGCGTCGCCGGGTCCGCGCCGCGCGTCACGCTGAAGCCGTGGGCGGCGGGCTTGGCGGCCAGCGCGCGATCGAGCAGCGCATCGATGCCCGCCATGCCTTCGGTGCGGAAGGCGGTCTTGAGATCGACATGATCCTCATGGCCCAGGCACATATAGATGCGGCCCTGGCAGGTGAGGCGCATGCGGTTGCAGTCCGCGCAGAAATTGTCGGAGAGGGGCGTGATCAGGCCGAGCCGGGTGCGCAGGCCCGAAAGCGCGAAATAGCGCGCCGGTCCGCCGGTGCGTTCGCGCAGCGGCGTGAGATCGTATCGCGCCCGGATCGGCGCGATGGCCTCGACGAGCGGGAGATAATGGTCCGCCCGGTCGCGCTCGACCTCGCCGAGCGGCATGGTCTCGATGAGCGTCAGGTCGCAGCCCTTCGCCTCGCAATAGTCGAGCAGTGGCAGGAGCTGCGTCTCGTTGACGCCGCGCAGGGCCACCATGTTGAGCTTGACCCGCAGGCCCGCTTCCAGCGCCGCGTCGATGCCGGCGCGCACCTGATGCACATCCCCGCCGCGCGTAACATGCGCGAAAATGGAGGGATCGAGCGCATCGAGGCTGACGTTGATGCGCCGCATCCCGGCATCGAACAGGCCCTGCGCATGGCGGGCGAGCTGGGTGCCGTTGGTGGTGAGGGTGAGTTCTTCGAGCCGGCCCTGCTTCACATGCCGGCCGAGCGTGCGCACCAGATCGCCGAAATCGCGCCGGACCAGCGGTTCGCCGCCGGAGAGGCGGATGCGGCGGATGCCCCGCGCGATGAAGCGCTCGGCGATGATGGCGATTTCCTCGAGCGTCAGAATCTCGCGGCGCGGCAGGAACTGCATCGTCTCGCTCATGCAGTAGCGGCAGCGCAGGTCGCAGCGATCGGTCACGGAAATGCGCAGATAATCGATCCGCCGGCCCAGCGAATCGCGCAGGCCGTCCCTGATTCCGGCGCGGGTCTCGATTGCGTTCGCCATGCGCATGAATTAGGCGATGCCGCTGGATGGCGCAACCATCCCTCCGATCAAGGACAGGGTCGATATCGGGTGAGTGAAGCCGCCACGCTGCAGGATGATGGGCCGGGACGGCCGGGCGATGGCGGGGCGGACGAGTCCGACGGCCTTCCGCTGTTCATCCTCTCGCCCGGGCAGCGCGACGAACTTTCTCTGATCGCGGCGCGGCTGGGCTGGAAGCCGATCGCCGCCCGCAGCCGGGACGGGGCGGAAAGCCGCTTCCTCGGCAGTCTGGCGCGCGTGGCGCTCATCGACCTGCGCGGACAGGCGGGCGCCGACGCCGTGGCGACCGTCTCCGGCATGGCGGGCGCGGTCGAGGCGTCGGGCGGGGCGATGCTGGCGCTGGTCGATGACATGGGCGCGGGCGGCACGGCGGAGATGATCGCGGCCGGGATCACGCATCTCCTCGACGGCGAGGTGACGGACGGGCGGCTCGCCATGGCCCTGCGCTCGGCGGACAAGCTGGCGGAGCGGCTGAGCGGCAGCGTCGCCGCCGCGCGCAATCGCCATGCCGTGCAGCGCAGCGACGCGCTGTTCTGGCGGTGGAGCGGCGCCGAGCGCGTCCTGTCGATCAGCCCGGCGCTTGCGCGGCTGCTGGACATGATGGCGCCTGGTGTCGACCACAGTCGCTGGCGCATCAGCGATCTCGTGAAGGCGCTGCCGCGCGGCGACCGGGTGGGCGCCATCGCCGCGATCCGGCACGCGGTGGACGACCTGATGCCCGCTGCCTTCGCGCATGCCGTGCCGGGGCAGCCCGCGCGGCGGCTGGTCCAGCATCTCTACCCCGATGCCAACGGCTTTTCCGGCGAAGTGGAGGAGCTGGACATCGAGCGGCGCGCCGAAAGCCGGGATCGCGATCCGATGACCGGCCTCGCCAGCCGGCAGGGCGCGGTGCGCTGGCTGGACGACATGCTGGGTCGCGACATGGGCGTGGTCGCGCTGCTGCTGGGGCTTGGCGAGTTCGACCGGGTGAACGGCGCCTATGGCCGGCTTGTCGGTGATGCGATGCTCGCGCGCGTGGCGCTGCGCCTCACCCGGCTGATCGATGCGATGGGCGGGCGGCACAGCCTCGTGGCCCGCCTGTCCGGCACGGAGTTCCTGATCGGCCTCGCCGGCGAGCAGGGCGGCGCCGACGCGCTGATCGAGCGCGCGGCGCTGCTGGCGCGGCAGCTCGTGACGGAGATCGACCGGCCCTTCAATGCCGGCGATTATCTCATCCGCCTCTCGGGCCGCTGCGGCATCGCGCGGGCGGAGGCCGGAGAGCGGAGCGAGATGGTGATTCGCCGGGCCGGCAATGCGCTGGCCGATGCCCGGCGCGGCGGGGCGCAGAGCGGCATCCGCGTGCGCATCGCCGACGAGGGCAGCCGCGACGTCGCCGACGACCGGCTGCAGAACGACCTGCGCCATGCGCTCGACAATGACGAGATCCAGATCCTTTTCCAGCCGCAATATGACATGGCGACGGACCTGATCGTGGGCGTCGAGGCCCTGGCGCGCTGGCAGCACCCCCAGTTCGGCGAGATCGGCGCGGGCGCGCTGTTCGCGATCGCCGAGCGGTCCGACTTCCTCCTGCCGCTTTCCGACCATATCCATGGCCGCGCCCTGTCCGAATCGGCGGCCTGGCCCGCGGCGCTGGGCGACCTGCGCCTTTCCATCAACGTGACCGCCGCCGACATCAGCGAGCCGGATTTTCTGGCGCGCTTCCTCCAGCGCGTCGACGCTGCGGGGCTGGAGCGGGGACGCGTGACGGTGGAACTGACCGAGAGCGGGCTGGTCGAGAATCTGGAGAGCGCGGCGCGGCTGCTCGGCCAGCTCCGCGAGGCCGGCTTCCTGACCGCGATCGACGATTTCGGGACGGGCTATTCGAGCCTCGCCTACCTCAAGGCGCTGCCGCTCGATTATCTCAAGATCGACAGCAGCATCGCGCAGGATATTGCCGGCTCCGGGCGGGACCGGATCATCGTGCGCGCGATCATCGATATGGCGCGCGAGCTGGATCTGGGCGTGATCGCGGAAGGCGTGGAGACCAGACAGCAGCTCGCCCTGCTCGCCCGGGCCGGGGCAACCTGCTATCAGGGCTTCCTGCGTTCGCCGCCCGTGACCAGCCCGGCGCTGGCGGAACTGGTCCGCGAGGATTCGCAGATTTCATGAGCCCCGGCGGCGCGGTCGCCCCAGTGCCGACACGCAACCCGCGCGAGCGGCCCTGTTCTTCATTCTTTCTCTGCGGCCTCCGTGCCTCTGCGCCTCTGCGCGAGAAAATCAGGGGTCGTCCGTTCCAGATGGACCCGGCTTGTGCTCCTGCGCAGGCAGGAGCCCAGGGCGCAAGGGCATAGCGGCTGGGCCCTGGGCTCCTGCTTTCGCAGGAGCACTGTTCCGTTTGACCCGGATCGGCTCCAAGAGATTCGCGCAGAGGCGCAGAGGCCGCAGAGAAGAAAGGGAAACGCTCCCGCTCAGCGAAGATCGCGGAAGGGCGGAAACGTCATAGAGGGCTTCGCCCCGACAGGACCGATCCGCAAGCGGTGGTGAGGCCGTGGAGGGAGGCTCAGGCGGCCGCGCGGAATTCCAGTTCCAGCCGGTCCCAGATCTCGATCAGCGCCGCGACCAGCTCGCGCATCGTTTCCTCGCTGTGCTGCGGGCCGGGCGTGAAGCGCAGGCGCTCGGTGCCGCGCGGCACGGTCGGGAAATTGATGGGCTGGACGTAGATGCCATATTCGGCGAGCAGGATGTCGCTGATCCGCTTTGCCTTGACGGGATCGCCGACCATCAGCGGCACGATGTGCGTGACGGACGGCATGACCGGCAGGCCGTTGCGGGCCATCTCGGCCTTGAGGAACGCCGCGGCGGCCTGCTGCGCATCGCGCTCGGCCTGGCTTTCCTTGAGATGGCGGACCGAGGCGAGCACGCCGGCGACGAGCACGGGCGAGAGCGAGGTGGTGAAGATGAAGCCCGGCGCATAGCTGCGGATCACGTCGATGATGACCTGATCGGCCGCGATATAGCCGCCCATGACGCCGAACGCCTTGCCCAGCGTGCCTTCGATGATGGTGACGCGGTGCGCGACCTCGTCCCGCTCGGTGATGCCGCCGCCGCGCGCGCCGTACATGCCGACGGCATGGACCTCGTCGCAATAGGTGAGGGCGTTGAATTCGTCGGCGAGGTCGCAGATGTCCGCGATCGGCGAGACGTCGCCGTCCATCGAATAGACGCTCTCGAAGGCGATCAGCTTGGGTGCCTTGGGATCCTCGGCCGCCAGCAGCTCGCGCAGATGGTCAAGGTCGTTGTGGCGGAAGACGCGCTTCTCGCAGCCCGAATTGCGGATGCCCGCGATCATCGAGGCGTGGTTGAGCTCGTCTGAGAAGATGATGCAGCCGGGCAGCAGCTTGCCGAGCGTCGCCAGCGTCGCCTCGTTCGAGACATAGCCGGACGTGAAGAGCAGGGCGCCTTCCTTGCCGTGCAGATCGGCCAGCTCGGCTTCCAGCTCGACATGATAATGGGTGTTGCCGCCGATATTGCGCGTGCCGCCCGAGCCGGCGCCGACATCGTGCAGCGCTTCCTCCATGGCGGCGATCACCTTGGGATGCTGGCCCATGGCGAGATAGTCGTTGGAGCACCAGACCATGATCGGCTTGGGACCGTTATGGCCATGGAAGCAGCGCGCGTTCGGGTACATGCCCTTGTTACGCAGGATGTCGATGAAGACCCGATAGCGGCCCTCGCCATGCAGGCGCTCGATCGCCTGAGTGAACACATGCTGGTAATTCATCGTCGGCACGTCATCCCGTCTCGTTCCCGCGCGTCTAGCTTCCTATGGCATCGAACGCCACTGATAACCGTTCGCAAAACCTCGTTCATTCTGATCGGCCGCCTCTCAAAGCGCATTGATTTCGCGCAAGTCGAAGCGTGCGAGGGCCGGGGCGAGCTGCCGCACCCAATCGTCGGCGCGCGTGAACACAGCGATGCCGGGCGACGGCGCGTCCGGCCAGGGCGCGTCCCCGTTGAGATAGGCTATGCGGCGCGCAATGCCGGCGCCACCATCCAGAAAGGTTATGGACGGGCCTGCCGCCGCGGCCAGTTCATCCTGCACCAGCGGGAAATGGGTGCAGGCGAGCACGACCATGTCCATGCGATCGCCGCCCGGCTGGTCGGCGAGGCCGGCGAGCGCGTCGGCCGGTATGGAAGGATCCGCCGGGCCGCCGCGCAACCGGGCCTCGACATAGGCGACCAGCGCCGCGCTGCCATGGCGCAGCACCGTGCAGTCCGCGCCATGTTCGGCGGCGAGCCGGTCGACATAGGGCTGGCGGACGGTCGCATCGGTGCCCAGCACGCCGATGACGCGGCTCTTCGAGGCCAGCGCGGCGGGCTTGATGGCCGGCACGGTGCCGACGACCGGAATGTCCAGCGCGGCCCGGACCGCGGACAGCGCGATGGTCGAGGCGGTGTTGCAGGCAATGACCGCGATGCGCGGGCGATACCGCTCGACGAGCCGGCCGAGCAGGGCCGGCACGCGGGCGGTCAGCTCCGCCTCGCTCTTGGTCCCATAGGGGAAACCCGCGCTGTCCGCCGCATAGACGATCGGCATGTTGGGCATGAGCGCCCGGGCGGGCGCGAGGATGGAGAGCCCGCCCACGCCGGAGTCGAAGAACAGGACGGGTGCGTCGGCGGATTGCATCGGGTCGGCCATGGGCGCCTCTTGTGGCCTGCTCGCCGCGCAAGTCAATCGAGCGATAACGATCCGGTGCGGGGATCATGACGAAGGCGTGCGACGCGAGGCAATGGCGGCCGTTTCGCGACGGGTTGGGGGCGCGGGGCGGATGCCGTCGCGACCTCATGGTCCCGCTGGCGGCATCAATGAATGCGTGCGGCGCAAGGCGAAGCTCCGCGCGATGTGAGGCACTTGCCCGGACGCGCCGCGCCCTCTAGCCAGCATGGCATGACCACAAGCCCTGGACTCCGCCGCGGACTCCGCCGCCTCGCACTCGCGGCCTGCGCGGCGCTCGCTGCTCCCTGCCTCGCCGCCGATGCGTCGCCGCCCGCGCGGATGCTCTACAGCAACGCGACGGTCATCGACGGAACGGGCGCGGATCCGCGTCCGGCGCAGGACATCCTCGTTTCCGGCGAGCGCATCGTCGCCACCGGGCCGCATGGCAGCCTCGCCGCGCAGGCGGGGGATGCCGCGACGGTCGACCTGACCGGGCGCTATGTGATCCCCGGCCTCATCGACACGCATGTCCATCTGGCCACGCCGCCGGACCGGGCGCGGGCGCTCGCGCTCCTGCGCCGGCAGCTCTACGGCGGCGTCACGGCCGTCCGCGACATGGCGGACGACCTGCGCGCGGTCGGCGATCTGGCGCGCGCGAGCCTGGTCGGCGAGATTCCCGCGCCGGACATCTATTATGCCGCGCTGATGGCGGGGCCGCCCTTCTTCGCCGATGAGCGCGTGCTGGCGGTGAGCCGGGGCTTTCCGGCGGGCACCGCGCCCTGGATGCAGGCGATCGACGATGCGACCGACCTGCCGCGGGCGGTGACGCTGGCGCGCGGGACGAGCGCCAGCGCGATCAAGATCTATGCGGACCTGCCGGCCGAGCGCGTGCGCGCGATCACGGCCGAGGCGCATCGGCAGCACATCATGGTCTGGGCGCACAGCGACGTGTTCCCCGCGCGGCCCGCGGAGGTGATCGATGCCGGCGTCGATGTCGTCAGCCACATCTGCTATCTTGCCTATGAGGCGCAGCCCCGGAACCTGTCCCGCTATGAGGATCATACGCCGGTCGACGAGGCGCGCCTCGCCCCGCGCGGCGACGATCCCGTGATGGGGCGGCTGTTCGCGGCGATGCTGGCGCGCGGGACGATCGTCGACGCGACCGGCAGCCTGTTCGTGATCGAGGAGCCGAAGCGGCGCGCGGCCGGCAATCCGCTGCGCTGCACCGGCGCGACGACCATCCGGCTGACCCGGCAGGCCTGGCAGGCCGGCGTGCCGATCTCGACCGGCACCGATTTCACCAATCCGGCGAGCGACCCATGGCCCGCCGTCCATGCCGAGATCCGCTATCTCGCGCATGATGTGGGCATGCCGCCGCTCGCGGTGATTCATGCCGCGACGCTGGTCGGCGCCCGGGCGGCGGGGCAGGCGCGGGACATGGGCTCGATCGAGCCCGGCAAGCTCGCCAATTTCGTGGTGCTCGATGCCGATCCCGTGGCGGACATCGACAATATCGAGCGGATCGAGATGACCGTGAAGCGCGGCCGCGCCTATCGCCGCGCGGATTATGCGTCGCCGGGCGCACGGGAAGCGGGCGGCGATGATCCTGATTGACGCGGCGCAGGTCGCCCGGCGGCTCGACCATGCGCGCTGCATTCCCCTGATGCGCGCGGCGATGATCGCGCTGGCGCAGGGCCGCAGCCAGCAGAATCTGCGCTCGATCCTGGATCTGGGCGCCGGCGACCTGTTCGGCGTGATGCCCGGCGCGCTGGACGGGGCGGGTTTCGGCGCGAAGATCGTCAGCGTCTTTCCCGGCGCGGCGGCGGCGGGGCGATCGCATCGGGGCGTGATCCTGCTGTTCGATCGCGCGAGCGGCGCGCCGGTCTGCGTCATCGACGCGGGCGAGGTGACGGCCATCCGCACGGGCGCGGCCTCGGCGGCGGCCACGGACGCGCTCGCCCGGCCGGACGCGCACCGGCTGGCGATCCTGGGCACGGGCGAGCAGGCCTGGCACCATGTCGCCGCCATCCGCCACGTCCGCCCCATCGACGCGGTGACCATCTGGGGCCGCTCGACCGGCAGGGCGCGGGCGCTGGCGGACCGGATCGCGCGGTCGCTGGGCCTGCAGGTGCGGGTCAGCGACACAGTCGCCGGGGCTGTGGCGGATGCGGACATCATCTGCACGGTCAGCGCCGCGTCCGAACCCATCCTGATGGATGCACATGTCGCGCCGGGCACGCACATCAACGCGGTGGGATCGAGCCGTGCGGGACCGAGCGAGATCGACACGGCGCTGGTCGCGCGGGCGCGCTTCGTGCCCGATCATCGCGAGGGCGTGCTGGCCCAGGGCGCCGAATATCTGCGCGCCCGCGACGCGGGGCTGGTCACCCGGGCGCATGTCCTGCCCGAGATCGGCCATGTCTTCGCCGGCACGGCCCCGGGCCGCACGCGCGACGACGAGATCACGCTCTACAAGTCACTCGGATCGATCGTCCAGGACCTCGCCTGCGCCGCCTGGCTTTATCGCGGCGAGACGCCGCGGGCGGTGCGCTGAGCGTTCGATTGGGAGAAGTGGTGACCCTACGGGAGCCTTTCTGTCCATTCATGATATTGAAAAACAATGGAGATTGTGGTCAAGCTCGTTTCGATACCATCAGAAGCACCATCAGTGTTCGTGGACAATTGGAACGTTCGGTACAGTTCTGTGGAGATGTTGAAACGGTTCATCACTCCCGATAGGTGAACAGGTACGAGAATAGTGGCGGCGTTGGCGTAAATTGCGCATCACGTCTCCTTCGGGTGATCGGATCGGCCGAGGTGTTCACCATCTGCAATCTGGGCATCGGGGTTCGTAGCCTCAGCCGGAGCTGCCATTTTCAACGCCCGCTCTACGAGCTTGTCCGCCAGTTCCTTATTGCCAGCGACCCCAGCCGCAAAGGTCGTCGCAATCACTGCACAGGCATTCGCCTGCTCCAGGGCCCGGACCAGTTCGTCCTCCGGATAGTTCGCCTCGACGGTGTCGGCGGTGAGATTGCGCTGGAGCTGGAGGATGCCAGTATGCGTGAAATCGCACATCTCCTTCCATCGTCCTTTCTTGATGAGCGCGATCACCTCGTTGTCCAAAGCAGCCTCAAGCCTGTCGAATATTTCCTTGGGCATCACATGGCTCTTACCGGCTGCAAAGTCCTCAAGTTCCTTGTCGGTCGCGCAGAGGTGAAGCCACGCCCCGTTTACCCAAGCGTCCGTTTGGGGCCGCAGCAGGGCCATGAAGGATTGATAGGAGCCGTTCCCGAGGAGAAATATGATGGCCTTATGGTGATGTAACGCGACCGTAAGCGCCGCTATAGCGAGCCTCTCGCGTAATCCGCCGTCGACGGTGAGGCCGTGAATACCGTCCCAAAGCCAATTCGACAGTTCCTTGGCCTCCTCAAGCGATGCCTCGACCGTCACCTCGTGATGTTCCTCCGTGCCGACTCGCTTGAGTTGCCTTTTCACGTATATAGGTACCATGCTCGACGACCGCGAATGGCGCATCATCCAAGCCCTTCAGGACTTCCAACACACGGTCAGTGCTCTCGCGTTCTTCTCAGAAATCCCCGCCGTGACTACTCAGTTCGAACGCCGCCGCTTTCGATGTTTCCATGATTCAGCGGTCATCTCGTATTGCCGCCCTTTCACCGACTCAAAGGGACTCCCGAAGCTGTCGCTAAAAAGCCTCGGTATTAAGCCGACGCGGGAAGAGAGCGCTCTACACACGCGATTGATGGAGTATCGCAATAAGGTGGTCGCGCACACCGATGCAGATCGTATCCGGTTGCTCGTTACCTCTTCGACGGCGTTTGAGGGCGAGAAGTACGCAATTCCTCACGTCATCGAAGATGAAGGCTTCGAATTTCTAGAGGATCTGGAGAGCCTCGACCTATGGCTCTACCGAGTGATGACCGTGCTAGCCACGTTCGTGTTCGACAAAATCCAAGAGTTTCCCCACGGCGTTCGGATCGTCCGCGACCATCTTGAAGACCAACGACCGGGCTAGCGGGACCTCTCATCACCTGTTGCGCAAGAGGCCTTGCGGGGCGAGCCCGCTTCCACGGCATCGACGATCGAGAACGGTGGCCATTAGGGCGGATTGCAACCGGCGGGCTTTCCCGAACGCGGTCCAGCAGCTCATAGGCCGTAAGCGGGCTGTACCCGGATTCGTATAGAACTGGTTCGCTCTATAATTCGCGAGATATTCAGCGTCATCGGACACTACTTGGATACCTCCGGCATTTGTCGTGTCGATCCCAAGATGGCTGCCATTTCCTGCGCGGCATAGGTGTCTCGATTTGCACGGAGGCGATCTAGCGCGGGTATCAGGCCCATTTGGCCAATGGACCAAACCACCAGCCCCCGCCCATCATCAAGGATGCCAGAGGGCGCTTCCTCAACCAGCGCGATTGCTTCCTCATCCGTCAGCTGGCGCCCTGCCATCGCGCAGAGATAGGCGAAGCTGGCTGGATGTTTCTCTCGAAGAAGATGCCAAACGTCATCAGGAATGGAAGTCGCTCTTAAGGCGGCTTTGCTGATGATCCAGCCTTCCCCGCAGCTGGTCGCAAGCTCAGAAAGAACAACGTCAAGAAAGGCTGGCGCCGCTTGATAGGCCAAAATCTTCGCTGCCCGCGTGTCGTGCGATTCTCGCCAATATTCAAATATTGCCTTGGCGTCGAATAACGCATCGTCAGTAGCCAAAGCCTTGAGCCATCTGCCTGCGGTGCCCCTTGTCCCGCGATCGATCCAACGTTCGAGCACTGCGTGGCGGGTTGGAACGGGCAACCACGAATAGACGGCGGAGAGAAGCGCATCCACGCGTGTTCGCAAGACATGATCGCCCTTGTGAAGCAATTGCGCTTGCTCCACCAGAAGCGAAAGCCGCTCTGCATGTTCGTCATCGGATAGGCGTAGTAGCCGTAACAGTCTTCCGCGCAGGGCCATTCGTAGCGGCGCATCATCTTCAATCGTGCGGCAAATCGCTTCACAGAGTTCATCGAAGCTTAGGCAGGCAACGTAGGCGTGGAATAAGCTGCGCTCTATTCCATACGGCGCCGGGTTTTGCGCGCAGTCGTAAATGCGGGCCAATTTCTCGCTTAGCGAATACTCCATGTCGATTACCAGCTAATTGATTTGATATTTCAGGCGTCGCTGAACAAATGCAGGTCTTGAACCTTCTAGTATCTTGACGATCACTTCGTTTATCCTTGGATTCTCGATAGATCCTGCCTCATACACAAATTTGTAATTCGCCACCTTATCCAGTGAGACAAACAAAATCTGCTCCGCGTCCGCGCCCACGGCTAGGTTCGGGTTGTGCGTTACGAGAATGACCTGACGCGACTTTTTTGCTTGCCTGATACATTTGGCAAGAACGCTAAAAATGCTATCGTTATCGAGATTGTCTTCTGGTTGATCGATTATCAGCGGCGTCTTTTCCATATCGAGATGCAAATAGAATATGAGCAGCAGCAGGCCCTTTTCGCCAGGAGAAAGCTGGTTCAAATTCTTACCGCCTAGGCGAAGATCGTATCGAGCATCAAAATATTCAAAAGAGAACAAGAGATCGTAGAGCTTCTTGGTGTCCTTGACCTGCTTACCTACGTCTTCGGCGCGGATCGCGTCGATGATGCCCTTTGCAAACGAGAGCACGCTGTCGACGCTATTCCAGTCCGTCTCCGTCATGCGGGTCTCTAATGCCGTGGCACCTTGACTCGCGCCACGAAACGGCCCGCTCGAAGCTTGATTCACGAGATTAAAAAACTGCTCCGGGAACTCGTGAGAAGGAACGAAGGAAGCGTCGATTGTAACCACAAACTCATTTGAGCGGACAGTCTCCAGCCGCTCTTCGACGCTTGATTTCAGGGATTCGTAGAATCTGCGCACCTTCAGCTTAGCGTTAAAAATTGCTCGGGCGATCTCATCCCGATCTCCATACTTGCCAGCAAGCTTCGCTGTGAGTGCGTTGTCAATGTAGTTAATTCGACCCTGAATATAATTTATGGTTCCAGGCTTCGGGTTGTCGTCGTCGCCCGTGACGTCAGCAATCTTTGTCGCTAACTCCGACATCGTTTGGAGGTAACGTTGATAACGGCGCTGCGGTGCGGAAAGCGTATCCTGCAATGCTCTTAGCTTGCCGGACAGGAACTGATGAGCCGTGCGCAGATCGGGAACGCTGACAAGCGCTTTGAGGTCAGTCTCATCAGTGATTGAAAGTCTGTTGTCCGCTTCGAGCGTCTTTATTTCTGCCGTGACTGCCCCAAATTTCGCATCAATCGTCGAAGTATCGATCCGATGCGTGATGATCGTATCGACGTCCAGATCGAAGCGTTTGCATGACGCACGCAGCTCTTCCTTGGTGATGTTGATGCGGGAGGAGAGGTCTGCGACCGTCCCTTTGATATCGCCTAGCTCGACGAGATCGGTTTTGAGCTTCGCCAGCCGGTCGACAGCTTCCTTCCCGCGCACCTCAAGGCTGGCTTGGTCCGCTCGAACTTTGCCAATCTGCTCGGAGACCGCTTTCTGCTCGCGTGATTCGCCCTCAGGCTTCGCGACTTCCTGCGGTTTCGAAGCTTCAAGAACGCGAAGCTCTTGCTGTTTTTGCTTAAGCTGCTCCACAAGGGCTTCTTTGGTCGCAGGGGCCGCCTGTCCCTCAAGCTCGACAATCTCGATGTTCAATTCCCGCAAACGCACTTTGAGCGCACTTATGTCGCTCTTGCTTTGCGCGGTTTTGAGGTCCTCAAGCTCAGAGAAGGTCGATTTGCCCATACGGTCTGATTCTTCGACGTGCGAGAACACAACCTCTTCGATCTCATTTCTGAATGCCTTGACCTCAATTTCGTTAGTAAGGCTTTCGAAGTAGTTCTGAGGGAGATATTTTACGACCTCTGGCTTTCGCAAATCGACGTCGTCATCAAGCCGCTTTTTAGATTCTACCGAACTCACCCATGAAAGGCTGCCTTCAAAGTTTTCAGCGTAGCCTTTCTGGCGGAATTTCCGGTTTTGAGACTTGTCGGTCAGAAATGAAAAGTGCTCGAACTGCCGAGACTCGCCCAGCAGACCAAGAATGTCCGCAATCGCACTTTTGCCGCTTCCCTTGTTGCCGATAATGGCCGTCAGTTCGGGATTGAACGGGATCACGACATCCTGGAACCAGTATCCGTTCGCGCCTGAATATCCGGCAGCATGAGCGATCCTCAACTCAGCTATGAAGCGTGTTGCGTCCTGATCGAGCCGTTCAAGTACCGTAGGCCTCTCCCCGATATGAACACGCCCCTGCGGTTCAAATAGAGTCTGCCTCAGACCGCGGAATGTCAGGTCGGCTTTGATCCACGTTGCCTCGTAGCCTGCCTCATCCCCAGAGAGTCTCGCAAGGTCTGCGAAGGAGTGAGCATCGGAACCGGAAAAAACGGGCTTAGGGTCCGATTGTTTGCCATCTTCGTAACGATCAGTTCGCAAGAAATAGTCGCTATTTCTTGAAGACCCGAAGAAGGCGTCGCTGGCCTTGTCGAGCTCGTCCGAGATCGAGAGGCTTCTCGGAGATTTTGTATCGACCCCTTTCAAGCCGTCGTTGTTCGCCGCAAGGACAATTATGTAAGAAGTTCGATCAGGGAAGACAGCTCGCAGCGCGTTGCGCAAATCAACAATGCCTACAGTCGCCTGTTCGAAGTCAGCCTTCGTCGAAAGCTCGCTGCACCTCACTCTTCCCCCGTCACGCGTGATATGCGTCAGCACATCGCTTAGCAGAGTCTTGAGCTTGGTTTCGGAGGCTGCGTTCGGGTCAATCAGTACGTGGGCGTGGACGTGCCTTGCATCTTTGCTGATCGTCTCGGTAAGGCGGAACTCGATGTTCGGAATGAACAGCTTTTTGCCCTCGGGGAATGCGGCTTGGTAAGCCTGCGCCACGGCAACGTACGTATCGAAAGAAAAGTAGTCGGTGATGCCGAAGGCTTGAACCTCTGACTCTTCGAGCTTTTCGAGATAAGTTTTAAGGGTAGCATCGTCGGATGCGCCAAACCCGCTAGACAATTTCGTGCCTGGCGCGTGCAGATGAAGATCCCAGCGTCGCCAGACGGAGCCGACTTTGGCATTCGTATTTATCACTATGCCCCCCAGATGACCAAGCTGATGATATTCGGTAGCAGGGCGGGCAATCAAGCCGACACCACTTTAGCGCCCAAGCCCACGTCCTCGCCCGAAGTCGATTCCGTGATTGAACGCCAGTTCCGCTCCAAGCCGGCGACCGGTGTCAATCGTGATCCCGAGCTGCGCCTTGCGGCGTGCGAGGATCGATTCCATCTGCGGGTCTCGTTCGAGGCTCTTCGCCATTCCCGCCATCTCGCTTTGGATGGCTTTGCGGCCCACTATGTCGCCCACTGCATAGGCGCGGTCAGACTGCTTCTGCAGCTTGCTCCAGCGCGCAACGAACTGGTCGGCGCGCCTGGCCGGATCGGCCCGCATCTCCGCCTCCAGCATCGTGGCCCGGATCGTCCGTTGTGGTCGCCCGCTCGCAGCCTCATCGATCGTCGTGCGATCGGCGTTGAATACATTCTGAAGGTCGCGCTTAACACCGGGGCGTAGCGCCTCCATTTCAGCAACTGCCTTGTCGAGGGCGGCACGCTGATGCGGAAGCTCCGCATATCCTTCCGTCCGCACGCGCACGATGTCGGCGACCGAGCGCGCAACGCGCACCACCGCCCGCTCGAATGGGCTCAATGCGCCAAGGAGCGCGCGGCGTGAAGTGGAGGCAACCATATGCACCTTCCGTTCCGCATCCTGGGCGGACGAAGCGGATGCGACGGAGCGGATGCGGCACAATCCCGTAGCTCCCGCGCGATTCGCGGTGCCGGAATCGCCGCGGGCCGATTTGCTCAACGCCCTTGCAGCAATATACGCCACCGTTTATCGAATAAACGATGGCGTATATTCAAATAAACGGTTGCGTCAACCTGTTTGGCTTGGAGTTCGCAGACATGGCCGATAGCCAAGAGGCGATGGGACGCCCACCGCTTGGAATGAAGCCGACGACGGTCAGGCTATCGGCTGAGACGATCAGCCGAATTGAGGCGCTGGTGGGCAATCGGCGGGTTGCGCTGTTCATTCGCGAAGCAGTCGAGAATGAATTGCGGCGCCGGGAAAATCCTGAGCCGCCAAAGGGCTGACTCGCCTTGCGTCGGTGCCGCTCGCGAGTCGGCATTCGGGGGCGAGGTGGATAGCGCCAAATCCGTGCTGGCACGGTCGATTTGCTCGTACCGGGACGACATGGGAAAATTTCTTTTCACCGCCCTCGGACGACAGGGGCCGCCACGGGACGCCAGAGTCCGCCACCGCACACCGGCACCGTTTTCGGCACTCTTGCACTTCGTCCCAACGCTATCGATCCTGTCCCGGGGAGCTTCGCTAAACCCGAGTATGGAAGTATAGCCCATGTCCAACACCGAAAGGATCATTCGTCTCAAGACCGTCCTGGCCCGCACCGGGCTTTCCCGCACGACCCTCTATCGGAAGATGGGGGAGGGCACCTTTCCCCGGCAGGTCAAGATCAGCATTCACGGCGCCGGCTGGCACGAGTCCGCCATTAACCGCTGGATCGCCGATCCGATGGCCTATCGAGGTGATAGCGCAGAATGATGTCTGCTACCGCGCTCTCCCGGGGCGAGAGCGCGGCTAAGACGTAAGCCGAGTGAAGGCGGCTCCGCGCCCCAATGACAGCCGTTCGGCAATGTCGCCATGCCGCCCGAAAGCCGCCGTTCTTTCCGGGTACGACCTTCCCTGCTTCGGTAGAAGGTTGCCCAACCCTTTCCAACAGTGGAACCTCGGATGCGCCACGACAGCGAT
>Ga0164243_10007258_pt1 | contig 16567 bp, 11 predicted proteins | sample OricompcompostOP_FD_108781 | JGI IMG/M metagenome (GOLD analysis project Ga0164243, IMG submission 108781) | Organic Plus compost microbial communities from Emeryville, California, USA - Original compost - Organic plus compost (OP) | ecosystem: Engineered > Solid waste > Mixed feedstock >... | reverse complement strand
GCTCACGCTGCATCGCGGCGCCCAGGTGATCCCGAACCCGCGCAAGGGCGTGCTGCTCGAGGCGGGGGACCGTCTGCTGTGCTTCGGCAAGCTCGAGGAGATGCGCTCGATGATCCCCGAGCGCCGTCGCCGCCGGGCGCGCGTGCGCAAGCTGCCGGCGGAGCCGATCCCCACGGAGGAGTGACCATGGAGGTCGACGCGATCGTCGCCGCCGGATGGTGGGGCAGCATCGCGGTCATCGCGGTCGGCACCCTGCTGCACTTCGTCTACGACTGGACGGGCCACCGCCGCTGGGTCGCGGTGTTCGCGGCGGTCAACGAGAGCTACTGGGAGCACATCAAGATCGCGGTCTGGCCGATGGTGCTGCAGCTCGTCGTGCTCGCGGCTCTCGGCGGCTGGCGCGCCCGCATTGAGGGTCGCGAGCAGCAGCTCCGTCCGCCCGTAGACGAGCCACGAGTGGTAGAGCTTGTCGGGCGCCGAGCCGTAGCGGATGTTGTAACCGTGTGCGCACGGTCCGCCGCATACCAGCGCAGCCGCGCCGTGAGCGGGTCGACGCGCGTCACCCGCGGCACGACGGCGCCCGGCGCCTCACCCTCGGCACTGCCGAACACCCGCACGCCGCTGAGCGCCAGGGGAGCGCCGAACGGCATCCGTCCTCCCGTCACGCGCACGAAGCGCGCCTGCACGGGGGCGTCGAGCACGACCAGTCGGTGCGGGGCGTCTTCGCCCGTATCGCGCGAGTCGTGCACGGGAGTCCAACTCTCGCCGTCGCCCGACACCTCGACGAGCACTTCAGTCGGCGTCCACTCCGGGTAGATCGCGCGGCGCTCGAGGTTCAGTCTCGCCGCGTCCGGACGCCGAGGCGCGTGGGCCGCCAGCTCGTGGTCGGCGTGGTTCACCTGCACCGAGGCGATGGACTTCACCACTCCGAGGTCGAGCTGGATCCACTCGCCGTGGGCCGCCGATCCGGCCACCCACCAGGTGCGGACGTCCTCGTCCACCGCGAGCCCCGGCGGGTGCCCGGCCCGCGACGACGACGCGGTAGCAGTCGCGCCGAGCGAGAGCAGCCTCCATCCGGGCGACGCCTCCGTCCACGGATCGAACGGCCGATCGGGCACGACCATCGGGTGGTCGCCGAAGTTCTGGTTGCAGAACAGCACGCCGTCGTCGTCGAAGCCCGCCGGGAAGATGCCCACGCGGCGCTCGAACTGGTGGTTCACCGAGATGCGCATCGTGGCGACGTGCCACCAGTTGCCGTGGACATCCGGGAAGGTACTGCCGTGGCGGGCGCCCGGGATGAAGCCGCCGGGCTTCGAGGAAAAGGGGCTCGCGGTCGCGTAGCTGAACGGGCCGAGGGGCGTGTGGGCTGTGTAGTACCCGTCGGCGTAGGTGTTCCAGTCGGATCCCGGCGCCGCGTACTGCAGGTAGTAGGTGTCGCGGTGCTTCGTCATCCACGACCCCTCGATGAACGGGGCGTCGCCGAGGGCCGCGTGCACGAGTCTGCCGACCAGCCCCGTCGGCTTCGCGGGCACGAAGTCCGCGCCCACGCGCTCCCACCCGCGGGTCGCGATGTCGGAGCGACCGAACTCGACCTTCTCGCCGACCGCCTCGAGGGTCTCCGGATCGAGTCGCGTCGCCGAGAGGGGCGCACTGTTGGAGCATCCCCAGTAGAGGTAGAGCGATCCGTCATCGTCTTCGAAGACGTTGGGATCGAAGAACGGGAAGCTGCCGGGCGTGACCTCTTCGAAGTCGTCCGCGAGCGGGTCGAGGCTGCGGAAGAAGGGGCAGTTCTCGCGGAGGCGGGAGGCGCTGATGAGGAGCGCGTCGCCGACGACCCGCACGTCGGGGGCGTAGTCGAGCGCGGGCAGCTTCGTCGTCGGCCGGTACTCCCAGCGCACGAGATCCTCCGAGTGGAAGAAACCCTGCGACATCGACACGAACATGTAGTAGCGACCCTTGTAGTGCACGACGCTCGGGTCGGCGCCCTCGCGGTGCACGGATCGCCGCCCGCCGAGTTGCCGGATCTCCTGGTAGCGGTAGGGCAGGTCGATCGGGTTGCAGACGATCCGCGAGGTGTCGAAGCGGCCGGTCATCGCGCGACCTCCGTCGCGAACGCGTGACGCCCCGCCGCCACCTCGTGCTCGGCGCCGTCGGGCAGGGTCACGAACGCCGTCGTGTTGGCGGGCACCTCGACCGTGAGCGCGAACCCCGCATCCGTGAGCTCCCAGCGAGAGGCGACCGACCCGTAGGGACTGAGGTACGAGGCGGATGCGTGGGTGACGCTGCCGCCCGGCACGGGGGCGATCGCGAAGCGGCGCTCGCCCGTGACGCGGATGCCGGCGACGGTGTCGAAGAGCCACTGGCACACCGCGCCCGGCGAGTAGTGGTTGAGGCTTTCGGTGCCCTCCCAGTGCTCCCACACGGTTGTCGCACCGGCCACGACCTCGGCGAGCCAGCTCGGCGACTCGGTGTTCTCGAGCATGCGGTAGGCGACATCCGTCCGCCCTGCCTCGGTGAGCACGGGCAGCAGGAACGGGGTCGAGAGGAACCCGGTGCCGACGCGGTGACGGTAGGCCTCGACGGCCTGCACGAGGCGCTCCTCGACGCGCAGCCGATCGTCGCCGTCGACGAGGCCGAGCGCGAGGGGGCGCACGAGCTTCGCCTGCCGGTCGGTGTCGATCTCGCCGTCGGGGAGCACGAGATGCCGGTAGGCGCGCTTCGCACCGGCGGCGTACTCGGCGAAGAGCGCCTCGTCCTCCGCTTCGCCGAGCGCCGAAGCGACCTCCGCGAGGTGCCGCATCGTGTAGTGCAGGTAGGCGGTCGCCTCCTCGGCGTACGAGACGCTGCGGTCGCGCGGGTCGTCGCGGAACTCCTCCGGCTCGAGCCACTCGCCGAGGTGCATGCCCTTCTCGTAGAGGTAGCGCGCGTCGGGGTTGCCGGCGTGCGCGCGACGGTTCTTCGGGCCCGCGTGGTCGATCATGTAGCGCCCGTAGTCGCGCATGAGCGGGTACGAATCGCGCAGCAGCTCCTCGTCGCCGTAGCGCTTCCAGAACCGGTACGGGATGAGCACCGCGGCGTCGCCCCAGCCGACGGCGGCGCCCGTGCTCGTGTACATCATGTCGACGCCGTTGAGCGGCACGACCGCGGGGATGCGGCCGGATGCCACCTGCGCGTCCTGCACGTCGCGCAGCCACTTGCGGAAGAACGCGGCGACGTCCATGAACGAGGCGGCGGTGTCGAAGAAGATCTGAGCGTCGCCCGTCCAGCCGAGGCGCTCGCGCGTCGGGCAGTCGGTGGGCACGTCGAGGAAGTTGCCCTTCATGCTCCAGCGGGTGTTCTCGACGAGGCGGTCGATGAGGGGGTTCGAGCACGTGAACTCGCCCGTCTGCTCGAGATCGGAGTAGACGGCGATCGCGCGGAAGTCGGCGGGGTCGATCTCGGCATCCGTCTCGACGAGCGCGTAGCGGAACCCGAACACGGCGAACTCGGTCGTGTAGTCGGTGATGCCCTCGCGGCACGTCACGTCGACCTGCTGCAGCGGGGTGGCCTGCAGCTCTCCGCGGATGAGGTCGGGCTTGTCGATCATGAGCAGGAACTCGCTCACCCGTCCGAACTCCTTCACGGGCTTGCTCTTCTGGAAGTTCGCCTGCGTGAACTCGCCCGCCGGGTCGAGCGTCTCGCCGAGTCGCAGACGGATGCGCTGGCCGTCACGCGTGGACATGCGGAAGCCGACGAAGCCCGCGATGTTCTGCTCGAAGTCGAGCACGCGCGCGCCGGAGGGCGTCGTGAGCAGGGTCGGCGTGAACTCCTCGCGCGCGACCGGCACCACATTGTCGGAGGCGACGGGCACGGGCCCCGGGAAGGCGAGCCGCGCGCGACCCCGGTAGCTCGGCGTGAGGCGCACGTCGACGACCTCGCCGTCCTTCAAGTCGGCGAACCGCACGGGGCCGTCGTTGCTCCATGCGGTCGTGTCGTCGGTGACGATCACCTGGCGGCCGCCGTCGGCGTAGTCGATCTCGAGCTGCGCGAGCAGCTTCGTCTGCCGGCCGAACACGTTCGTCTGCCCGAAGCATCCGATGGAGCCGCGGTACCACCCGTCGGCGAGCGCGATCTCGAGCGCGTCGTGCCCGCCGAGCATTCCCGTCACGTCGTACGCCTGGTACTGCAGCCGCTTCGCGTAGTCGGTGCTGCCGGGCGCGAGCCGGGCCTCGCCGACACGCACGCCGCCGATCCGCGCCTCGTACAGGCCGAGGGCGGTGATGTAGAGGCGGGCACGACGGATGCCATCGCCGGCGTCGACCGGGATCCGGAAGTGGTCGACGGGGTAGCGCACGTTCTTCTTCGGCGTGTAGTCGCCGGTGACCCAATGCGCCTGCCAGTCGTGGGCCTCGAGGAGGCCGAGCTCGAACCAGGAGGCGACGGCCTCGCCTTCCGTGCCCCGCTCGTCCCACAGGGTCACGGTCCACTCCACGCGGTCGCGGCTTCCGAGCGGTTCGCCCTCGTAGCGCACGTGCGTCATCCGGGGCGATTCCACCCGCCCGGTGTCCCACACCTCGGCACCGTCGCGGGTCGCGACGATGCGGTACGCGGTCTGGGCGATGCCGCCCTCGGCGTTCCACGACAGCCGCGGCATCCGGATGCCGAGGCCGAGCGGGCGGTCGAGGTACTCGGTGCGGAGTCGCGTGGCGCGCATGCGGAGCCCTAGGCGGCCGAGGCGGCGGTGACCGTGAGCACGATGCCGAGCGAGGCGGTCGAGTCGCCGCCGACCCACACGTCGAGGGTCGTCGCGTCCTGCACGGTCGCACGTGCGGCCGCGCTCCAGTAGGAGAGCTGCTCGGGGCCGAGCTCGAACTCGACCGTGCGCGTCTCTCCGGCCGCGAGTGCGATCCGCTCGAAGCCCTGGAGCTCGCGCACAGGCCGCGCGGCCGAGCCGTAGCGCTGGTGCGTGTAGAGCTGCACGACCTCGTCGGCGTCGCGGTCTCCCGCGTTGGTGACGTCGACCGACACCGTGACGGTCTCCCCGACGGCGAACGCGTCGCGGCTCGCACGCAGGTTCTCGTAGCGGAAGGAGCTGTACGCGAGGCCGTGCCCGAACGGGTAGAGCGGCGTCGACTCCTCATCCCAGTAGCGCTGGCCCTGTCCGTCGGGCTCGAAGGTGCGCAGGTGGGAGTAGACCATCGGCACCTGACCCACGTGGCGCGGCCACGTGAACGGCAGGCGGCCCGCGGGGGAGACGTCGCCGAGCAGGAGCGCCGCGACGGCGTCGCCACCGCGCGTGCCCGGGTACCAGACCTCGAGGATCGCGGGCACGTTCGCGTCGGCCCAGCGCAGGTCGAGCGGGCGCCCCGACATGACGACGAGCACGACGGGCGTGCCCGTCGCGGAGATGCGCTGCAGCTGCTCTAGCTGGCGTCCCGGCAGCTCGAGCGTCGACCGCGACGACTTCTCGCCGATCTGGTTCTGCCGCTCCCCCACCACGACGACCGCGACATCCGCACCCGCCGCGAGCGCGACGGCCTCGTCGATCGCCGTGTCGTCTTCGTAGTCGGCCGGGGTGTTCTCGACGGTCGGGTCCTGGCGGTCGAACATCGACGGGAACAGCCGATCCGGGATGCCCGCGCCCGGCGCGTGGTCGACGCGGATGCCGTCGCCGAGTCGGGCGCGCAGCCCCTCGAGGATCGAGACCGCCTCGTCGGTGCGGTGCTCGAACACCCACGGGCCGAGGGTGTCGCGCTTGCTCGCGGCGAGCTGCCCGATGACGGCGACCGACGCGAGGGCTGCGGCGTCGAGCGGAAGGGTGCCGTCGTTCTTGAGCAGCACGGCGCTGCGCTCGGCCGCTGTCTGCGCCGCATCGCGGTGTGCTGTCGCCGTGAGCACGGGCTCGGCATCCTCGGGCACGAACGGGTTCTCGAAGAGCCCGAGCCGGAACTTCGCGGCGAGCACGCGGCGCACGGCTGTGTCGAGCGTCGCCTCGTCGACGAGCCCCTCCGCGACGGCCTCCGGGAGGTGCGCGAACGCGGGATCGAACATGCACATCTCCATGTCGAGACCCGCGTTAATCGCCCGCACGGCCGCATCCTTGGCCGAGGCCGCGAAGTGCTGCGTCTCGAGCGACTTGGCGGCGTTCGCATCCGACACCGTGAAGCCCTCGAAGCCGAGCTCGCCGCGCAGGAGGTCGGTGAGCAGCCACTCGTTGCCGGTCGCGGGCACGCCGCCCAGCTCCATGTAGGCGGTCATGATGTTGGCGGCGCCCGCCTCGATCGCCGCGGCGAACGGCGGCAGGTAGACGTTGCGGATCTCGGACTCCGACAGCTCGACGTCGTCGTAGTCGCGCCCGCCGCGCGCCGCGCCGTAGCCGAGGAAGTGCTTCGGCCCGGCGAGGATGCTCTCCGAGCCCCCGTCGCCCTGGAAGCCGCGCACCTGGGCGGCGGCGAACGCGGCGCCCAGCACCGGGTCCTCGCCCGCGCCCTCGATGATCCGGCCCCACCGCGGGTCGCGGGCGATGTCGACCATGGGAGCGAAGGTCCATTGGATGCCGGCCGCGCGGGCCTCACGCGCGGCGATGCGCTGGGCGCCCTCCGCGAGCGCCGGATCCCACGAGGCCGCCTGGGCGATCGGCACGGGGAAGATCGTGCGCAGGCCGTGGATCACGTCGAAGCCGAAGACGAGCGGGATGCCAAGGCGCGTCTGCTCGACGGCGAGCCGCTGCATCCGGTTCGCCGTCGTGGGGTCCTTGATGAACAGCACCGACCCGGCCCCGCCCGAGGCGACGGCGGCCTCGACCATCCGCGGCTGCATGGCGAAGGCGCGGTGCTCGGGCGGCAGCGACTCGATGTCGAAGTCGGCCGGAAGCTGGCCCATCCCACCGAAGTAGAAGTACTGGGTGAGCTGGCCCGCCTTCTCCTCGACGGTCATGCGACCGAGTAGGTCCTCGATGCGCTCCCCGATCGGGAGGGCGGGGTCGCGGTAGGCGGGGGTGTCGGTCATGGTGTTCCTAGCGGGTGAGGGCCGTGTCGGCGGCGGGGACGAGGGTCGTGGATGCGGTGCCGTGGGCACGGGACGCGGCGGTCACGGTGACGGGTCCGTCGCCCGTGCGGCGCACCACCGCGAGGGCGCGTCCCCGGTAGGTGGTGTGCTCGGCGTCGAGGAACGAGTCCTCGCCCGCCGGGTCGGCCGTGCCGAGGGCGAGCAGCTCGGCTGGACCCTCGACCGTGACGATCACGGTGTCGGATGCCGCGAAGTCGACCGTGCCGCGGGCGTCGGCGAGCTCGACCCACACGAACGTGAGGTCGGCGGGGCCGCCCGCGTGCGGCTCGGGACGCAGGACGACGCTCACGGCATCCGCGGATCGGAGGCTGCTGCGCCCGGTCTCGCGGCCGTCGCGATAACCGACGGCGACGAGCTCGCCGGGCTCGTACGGCGCGCGGAAGCGGGCGACGTAACCCGCGCGGGCGCCCGCGCGCTTGCGGCCGAGCGAGCGGCCGTTGAGCACGAGCTCGACCTGGTCGTCGGCCGAGTAGACCTCGATCTCGGCCGTGCCGCGCAGCCCGCTCCACGCCCAGCTCGGCAGGGCGTCGGTCGTGCGCCACGGGGTCCGTCCGACGCGCAGCCCCGTGACATCCATCGGCCGCACGGCGATCGCGGGTGCGTCGAGCAGGCCCCATACGGCCTGGGCGAGGAAGACGGGGGCTCCCGGCTGGCCCGTGATGTCGAACGCGCCGGGCCCCGCGAGCAGTGCCGGGTACGGCTTGTTGATGCCTCCCGGCTGGTCGCCGTACGCCCAGACGCCGATGCCAGCCTCACCGAGGTAGTCCCATCCGGTCCACATGAAGTCGCCGATGATGCCCGGCGTGCGCTCCACCTCGCGCCAGATCGCGGGCAGGTCGCCCGGGAACGACTCGCTGCCCACGATCACGCGCTCGGGGTATCGCTTCCGGTCCCCGCGGTAGCGGCTGTACGCGTAGTTGTACCCGGCGACGTCGACGGTGGCGAAGGCCCCGCGGCTCGCCTTGTCCGCGGCGGGCAGCTGCGAAATCAGGTTCATCATCTTGCCGATACGCGCCGTGACGGCGTTGGCGAGGGTGCTGGTGGCCTGCTTCTCCTTCTTGGCGCGCGCGGCGGCCGCCTTCGGGTCGTCGTCGCCCGTGTAGTGCGCATTGTCGAAGGCCGACTTGCCCTTTGACGCCATGAGGTTCAGCAGCAGGTTGACGGCGATGGTCGTGGGCCGTGTCGGGTCGAGCGCGCGGAGGGCATCCGACAGCTCCTGGGCCGCCGCGACACCGGCGGCGCTGCCGGATTCGGCGATCTCGTTGCCGATCGAGTGCAGGATGACGCTCGGCCGATTGCGGTTCTTCGCCACCATGGCGCGCGCGTCCTCCGGCCACACCTCGGCGAACTCCTCGGCGAGGTCGTGGGGGGTCTTGTGCTGGAACCACACGTCGGTCAGCTCGTCCATGACGTAGAGCCCCAACTCGTCGCAGGCGTCGAGGAAGGCCCGCGAGAGCGGGTTGTGCGAGCTGCGGATGGCGTTGTAGCCGGCCTCCTTCAGGATGCGGGCGCGGCGGTACTCGGCGGTCGCGAAGGTGGCCGCGCCGAGGATCCCGTTGTCGTGGTGCACGCACGCGCCGCGCAGCAGCACCGGCCGCCCGTTGACGCGCAGACCGTGCACGGGCGAGAGGTCGAGGGTGCGCAACCCGACGCGTTCGGCGCGGCTGTCGACGACGACGCCGCCCACGACGAGGTCGACCGTGAGGTCGTAGAGGAAGGGGTCGAGGTCCGACCATCCGCGCACCGCGGGCACGGTCAGGAACACCGTGGCGGTGCCGTCGATGACCGGCGCCTCGGCGACCACGAGTTCGGTCGCCCCGGCGAGGGCGATCCGCGCGACGGCATCCGCGCCCCCCGCGTCGGCGACCAGGACGGTCACCTCGACGTCGGCGTCCGCCGCGAGCGCCCGCGTCACGAGCCGCACTCCGTCGTCCGCGATGCGGGTGCCGCGCGGCAGGGACTCGAGCCAGACGGGGCGGTAGATGCCGGCCCCGGTGTACCACCGGCTGTTGGGGGCGAGGCTGTTGTCGACCTCCACCCGGATGCGGGCAGCAACGCCCGGCGCCACGCGTGTGAGGGACGCGCGGAACTCGCGATACCCGCTCGCGCAGGCCGCCACCTCGACCCCGTCGACGGTGACCGTCGTCACCCCGTAGACACCCTCGAAGAGGAGGGCGTAGGCCCGGTCGGCGGCGTCTGCCGGCGCCGTCCAGGTGGTCTCGTAGCTGTAGGTGCCGCCCGGGAAGTACGCCCCGTGGTTGCCGGTGGCGGCATCCGCCGATCGAGGCTCGCCGAGCATGGCGTCGTGGGGGAGGGCGACCTGTTCGGCGTCGGCTGCGCCTCGACGGAAGGTCCAGCCCTCGAGGAACGGGGTGAGGTGGGTGCGCGTGGTCATCTTCGTGTCTCGTCGTGGGTGGGGTCAGGCGCGCACACGCGCCAGGATGTCGTCGATGGTGCGGAATGCGGCGACGGTCGCCGCCTCGGGGTGGACGGGATGCTCGAGTACGCCATCTCCGATCGCCTGGGCGACCTCGCGCAGCATCGGCACGTAGCCGTTGCCCTCGCGCGGGTACTCGACCTGCTCGGGCTCGGCGAAGATGCGCCGGAAGTCGCCCGCGTGGATGGTGAGGATCGTGCGGGCCCAGAACGGCGGCGCGAGCGTGATCCAGCCGCGCGTGCCGGCGACCGATGCGGTGAGCTCGCCGAACTCGACCATGGATGCGGCGCCCTGCGCGAACCGCCCGTCGGCGTAGTCGAGAGTGAAATGGGTGGAGAGGTCGAGGCCGTCGTCGCGAACGAGGCCGCGGGCGGTGACCTCCTCCGGCTCGCCGAGCACGTCGTGCGCGAGGGTGATCGGGTAGATGCCCTGGTCGAGGAACGCTCCGCCGCTGCGGGCGAGGTCCCAGCGCCCGCCCCCGTCGTCGGGGAACGGGATCGAGAAGGTCGCCCGCACGCTGCGCACCTCGCCGATCGTGCCCGCCGCGATCTCCTCGTGCAGGCGCCGGTAGGCAGGGTTGAACTTCATCCACATGGCCTCCATGAGGAAGACCCCCCGCTCGCGCGCGACGCGGAGCAGGTCCTCGACCTCGGCGGCGGTCATCGCCATGGGCTTCTCGACGAGCACGTGCTTGCCCGCGAGCAGTGCACGCCGGGCGAGCTCGTGGTGGGTGGCGAACGGCGTCGCGAGGTAGACGGCGTCGACCTCCGGGTCGGAGATCGCCGCCTCGTAGTCGCCCGTCGATCGCGGGATTCCGTACTGCTCGGCGAACGCGGCCGCCTTCGCGGCGTCGCGGCTGTGCACGAGCACGACCTCGTTGCCGTCGACCGTCTGGAGGTCGGGCACGACGGAGTGCGAGATGGTGCCGGTGCCGACGGCCGCCCAGCGGATCACGCGCCCGCCCCGAGCGAGGTGCCGCCGCTGCGGGCGACCTCGCCGAGCCACGCGAGGCTCGGCTTCGGCGTGCGCACGAACGTCTCGCGGTCGACCGCGACGAGGCCGAACGTCGGCTCCCAGTGGCCCCACTCGTAGTTGTCGAGCAGCGACCAGTGCAGGTAGCCGCGCACATCGACCCCGTCGGACATGGCATCCGCGAGCCCGGCGAGCGCCTCGCGCGTGTAGGCGACACGTCGCGCGTCGTCGGCGGTGGCGATGCCGTTCTCGGTGACGAGCACGGGCAGGCCCGTGACGGATGCCGCGTGCCGTACGGCCATGCCGAGCGCGTCGGGGCGGTAAGCGGCCCCCGTGAGCGTGTTGTCGGGGTGCTCCGGATGCGGCACGAGACCGTTCGCATCCACGGTCTGCGACGAGTAGGACTGCACGCCCACGAAGTCGTCGCCCGCGGAGGCCTCGAGGTAGAGGTCCTCCCAGTTGCGGCGCACCTCGACGAGCTTGTCTGCGTGCTCGGGCGCCGAGGTGAACGCGCCGTTCGCGATCGACCACCCCACGCGGGCTCCCGTGAGCTCCCGCACGATGTCGCGCACGGCGTGGTGGGCGGCGATCATCGGCGCCGCATACTCCGCGGTCGGCACCGGCAGGTTCGCGGCGATGCGCTCGCGCTCGGCCTCGCCGTCGACCGTCGGGCTCTGCCACTGCTCGAGCTGCCCCGATCGCATGGCGTCCTGCAGCATCGTCATCATCGCCATCATGTTCGGCTCGTTGATCGTGACGACCCACTCGACCCCGTCGAGGATCTCGCACGCACGCGTCACGTAGGTCGCGAAGCGCTCGGTCGCCGCGGTCGACCCCCAGCCGCCTTCCGCCGCGAACCACGCGGGCATCGTGAAGTGGTTGAGCGTGACGACGGGCGTGATGCCGAGCCCGAGGGCCGTGTCGATCATCCGCCGGTAGTGGGCGAGCGCAGCGTTCGAGAAGACTCCCGGCCGCGGCTCGATGCGCGCCCACTCGATGCCGAAGCGATACGAATCGAGGCCGGCCTCCGCGAGCAGCCGCATGTCCTCGGCGTAGCGGTGGTAGCTGTCGCAGGCGTCACCGCTCGGCTCCATGCCGGGCATCATGCCCTCGCGCGCCCACCAGTCGCTGCTGACGTTGTTCCCCTCGATCTGGTGCGGGGCGGTCGAGGCCCCCCACAGGAAGGTCTCCGGGAATGCGGTCATGGGTGTCTCCTTCAGGGACGGGTCGACGGGTGGGCGCGCGGAGGCTCAGAGCTTCAGGTCGCTCGTGTCGGCGTGGATGCCGGCCGCGAGGTCCTGCGCGATCTTGCCGGTATGGCGGTCGAGCTTGTAGAGGAACGACAGGCCGAGCATGATCGCCGTGAATCCGAGCGGCACGAGCGAGTAGAGGCTCACGATCGTCGAATCCACCTCGGCCGTCTGGGCGGCGAGCGCTCCGTTGTAGCCGACCGCGCCCATGAGCAGGCCCACGCCGCCCGACGCGATGCCCGATCCGACCTTCGACATGAAGCTCGTCACGGAGTTGGTGACGGCGTCGATGCGATGACCGCTCTTCCACTCCCCGTAGGCCATCGTCTGGATCACGAAGAAGCCCACGAGCATCGTCACGATCGTCACGAGCGAGCCGAACAGCTGGCCGACGGTCACGGCGATGAGGTTCGTGGGGAACAGCGCGACGAGGCCGTAGCCGAGGATCGCGAGGCCGAGGCCGATGCGCAGGAAGTTGACGGCGCCGATGGTGCGCACCGCGAGCGGGAACAGCAGGTACAACAGGGGCAGAATGATGCCCGCCATGCTCACGAGGGAGAGCAGCCCGATGTCTCCGAGGATGTAGGTGAAGTAGTACGCGCCCACGATCGCGTTCATGTTATAGACGATGTTCGCCACCAGCACGAGGCCGGCGAGGATGAACACGAACTTGTTGCGGAAGAGGGCGCGGACGGCGATCTTCACGGGCACGCGGTCGACGGGGGCGCCATCCTCCTCGCCCACCTGCGGCAGCTCCTTCACGGTGAAGAAGCGCACGAGACCGATCACCATCATCGGGATGCCGTAGACGAGGGCGATCTTGGTCCAGCCACCCGGCTCGGTGCCCCACGTGCCCATGAGCTGCGGCAGCGTGATCGAGCCGATCGCCGACACCAGGATGATGAACACGCCCTGGCGCGAGAGCACCTTCGCGTACTGCACCTCGCCGCGCAGCGAGCGCTTGAGGTAGACGCCCTCGGAGCCGTTCAGGAAGGTGTGACATACCGAGAAGATGATCGTGTAGGTGATGAAGAGGTAGGCGGCCTGCCAGCCCTGCTCCATGTCGGGCGTCGAGAAGATCGCGATCGTCAGGATCCACGCGGGGATGATGAACAGCTCGTAGGGGCGGGCCTTGCCCCAGCGCGACTTGGTGCGGTCGATGAGGAACCCGACGACGAGGTCGGTGAAGCCGTCGAAGATCTTGGCGGCCAGGAAGAGGCCACCGACGAGCGCGGCCGGGAGGCCGACGACGTCGGTCGCGTAGAACGTGAGCTGCATGAGCACCACGACGTCGACCGCGAGGGCGATGCCGCGCGTGGAGAAGCGCAGCGAGAAGGCGGGGGGCAGCTTGGTGTCGGCGGCGCTCGGGGTGGCGGGCGGCTTCGACGCGTCCTCGGTGTCGGGGACGGACGTGGTCTCTGTCACGGATGACTCCTTTGTCGGTGCAGGTGGGGTGTCACGGTGTCGCCGCGACGGTGCTCGTTGACACGTGATAACGCACATCAGACCATCCCCGGTTACCACGTGTCAACTCGGTGCCCTAACCTGGGATCCGCGCTCTCGAAGATCCCCGGCGACAGGAGGCACCATGCCCGCGACCAGCGCGGATGTCGCACGTCGCGCCGGCGTCTCGCGCGCGACCGTGAGCCAGGTGCTCAACGGGCACGCCGACCGCTTCGCCCCCGAGACCGTCGAGAAGGTGCGCACCGCCGCATCCGAGCTGGAGTACCAGCCCTCGGCGGCAGGCCGTGCGCTGCGCCGGGGGTCGAGCAACGTCATCATCGCGCTGCTGCCCGACACGACCTTCGGCACCAACCTGCAGGACCTCTTCGAGCCCATGAGCGAGGCGCTCGCCGCCCACGACTACATGCTCGTGCTGCGCACCTCCACGACCGTTCCCGGCTCCTTCGACCGGCTCGTGCGCAGCATGCGGCCCGCGGCGATCTTCAGCCTCAGCGAGCTCACGGATGCGGAGCGCGAGGTGGTGCGCCGCCGCGAGGTGATCGCGTTCGCGCCCGCCGACACCCCCGAACTCGACCACAACTTCGAGATCGGGGCGCTCCAGGCGCGCACCATCCTCGCGCACGGCTACACGCGCCTCGCGTATGCGCACCTCATCGACACCCGCCGGGAGGTCTACGGCGCCTCACGCGAGGCGGGCTTCCGCGCGGTGGCATCCGAGTACAGGCTCGACGTCAGGTCGATCGCGACCGAGATCGACATCGACTCGGCCGCCGCGGCGCTCGCGTCGCTGCCCGACCGCGGGTACGGCATCGCGTGCTACAACGACGACGTCGCGCTCTCCCTGTTGTCCGGAGCCCGATCCCTCGGCCTCACGGTGCCGGGCGACTTCGGCCTCATGGGCATGGACAACACGCGGCACGCGGGCATCGCCCTCCCCCGGATCACGACGATCGAGTACGACCTCGCCGCGGCCGCGCGTCACGCGACCGACGCGCTGCTCCACGTGCTCGGGGGCGGGAATCTCACGCCCGAGATGATGCCGACCGAGCTCACGCTCGTGCCCGGCGGCACCCTCTGAGACGGGCACGACTCCCCATGTCCGGGGGTGGCACGCCTTCGCGTGCTTCCGATGGAAACGCGATGCACCCCCGCTCACACCGTGATCGCCCACTCGACCCGAGGAGTCGCCCCATGCCCGCGCACCGCCGCCTTCCCCTGCTCGTCGCCCCCTCGTCCTCGCTGCGCTCTCGCCGGCTGCGCCGCGCCGAGCACGCCCACCGACTCGACGGATGTGAGCTCCGAAGGCGCGACCGGCGACGGGGCGGCCGACCCGGCCCCGGCCGGCTTCAGCGCGAGCCCGGAGTGCGACGCCTACGTGGCGGCGCGGAACACCGGCCTCGCCGAGGCGAATCAGCAGGCGCTGCAGGTCTCGCTCGCCGACCTGCCGTTCACCGTCGCCAACGACTACGCGGTCGAGTGCGTGTGGGCCGACTACACCCTCGACGAGCCCGAGGCGAGCCCGCTGGGCTACGAGATCGTCGTCGACGCCTGGGAGGGCCTCGGGTACAACGCGTTCGCGCTCTCGCCCGACCTCACCGAGCGGACCTGCCCGACGAGCGACCCGCTGGCCTGCTACGTCGACGGTCACGGCAACCTCGTCGTCGTCGGCGGGGGCTCCGACGCGGCGCTCGAGTTCTTCCCGGACCTCGCCTCCGTCGTCGTCGCGGGCGTCCAGATGGTCGGCGACTAACTAGGTGTACCCGGTCAGCTCTTTGGTGCCAGCAGGCTGAGCGGGGGTTGTCCTCCGAGGGCTGAGTGGCGTCGTTCAGTGTTGTAGTGCTGGAGCCAGGGGTCAAGGGCGGCGGTGCGCTCGTCGTTCGAGGCGAAGGGGCGCCGGTAGGCCCACTCGGTTTGCAGGGTTCGGTTGAAGCGTTCGACCTTGCCGTTCTGCCAGGGGCAGTGAGGCTTGATGAACACCTGTTTGATGTCGCCGCGGGCCTTGCAGATATCTCGTAGCGACCATTTGTAGGCCCAGGCGTTGTCGGTCATCAGCCGCTCGACTCGGGTGATGCCGTGGGAGGCGAAGTAGTCCAGGGCTCGGGCGAGGAAGCCAGCGCAGGTGGTGCCCTTGTCGTCGTCGAGGATCTCGGAGTAGGCCAATCGGGTGCAGTCGTCGACGAGGGAGTGGACGTAGTCGTAGCCGGTGCCGTGCTTGCGATCGCGGTTGTCGCCGGCGCCTCGGCCCAGCGCCTTCCAGCCGCCGCCGTCGGGGATGCGTCCGAGTTTCTTCACGTCCATGTGGACCAGCTCTCCGGGCCGCTCCCGCTGATAGCGGATCGTGGTCTGCTTCGAGGAACGGATCACCTCCCCGGTCATCGGATCCAACGCCGACAACGGCGGAAGCCCGTTGCGGGCGATGATCCGCGACGCCGTCCGAGGTGACACGCCGACCCGTTCGGCGAGCTCATCACGGCTGAGCCGCTCGCTCTGACGCAACCGGACCGCTTCTGCTTCGACCTCGACCGGAACCCGCGCCGGAGACGTCAGCGGACGCGTCGACCGATCGGCAAGGCCAGCCTCGTCCTCCGCGTCGAACCTCGCGATCCAATAGCGGACCGTCTTGCGCGAACAGCCCATCGCCGCCGCGATATGAGCCTGTGCCCACCCCGCGCTCCGGCGGCGGATGATGAGCCGCCGCCCGTGAACCGTCAGTCGAGCATTAGCGTGAGACACGAGGACCTCCGTGTGGTCGTAGAGACGTCAGATATCTCCACTAAGCGCCGGAGGTCCTCCCCTTCACAAGCTCAAACGGGCACCAAAGTCATGGCCGGGTACACCTAGGTGGGGGAGGCGGCCCAGCCAGTCGGCGCAGAGCCTGGCCCAGGCGCCCGCGGGCGCGTCGGCCGCGAGGCCGACGCCGTGCACCGAGCCCGGCAGCACGTGCAGCTCGTGCGGCACAGCCGCCGCGGCGAGCGCCATCCCGAGCAGGTAGCTGTGCTGCACCGGCACCACGGCATCCTCGGCCGTGTGCCACACGAAGCTCGGGGGAGCGGATGGCGTGACGAGCAGGTCGAGCGAGGTCGCGCGGCCGGCGTCCGGGAGGCGTGCGCCCCGAGCAGGTTCTCGCGCGAGCCCCGGTGGGTGGGCAGCATCATCGACACCACGGGGTAGCCGAGCACGACCGCGTCCATCCGCTCCTCGGGCGCCGCGCCCGGGGCGTACGCCGCAAGTCCGGCCGCGTGCCCGCCCGCCGAGAAGCCGATCAGTCCCACCCGGTCAGCCCCCGCATCCCGCACCCGGCGCACCTCGGCGCGCACCGCATCCCGCACGCCCGGGTGCCTCGTCAGCACCGGGTAGTCGAATACGCTCGCATCGTGGCCGAGGCCGCGACGCCACT
>Ga0164243_10007257_pt1 | contig 16568 bp, 9 predicted proteins | sample OricompcompostOP_FD_108781 | JGI IMG/M metagenome (GOLD analysis project Ga0164243, IMG submission 108781) | Organic Plus compost microbial communities from Emeryville, California, USA - Original compost - Organic plus compost (OP) | ecosystem: Engineered > Solid waste > Mixed feedstock >... | reverse complement strand
TGCATCAGCACCTTGCGCGGCTTTCCGTCGATGTCGAGCGTCGCCATGACAATGTTGGGCGTGGACTTGTAGTCCCAGCTGTCGCGCGGATTTTCCTGGTAGTGCCAGATGTACTTGCCAGTGTTGGCATCCAGCGCGACGATCGAGGTGGTGTAGAGGTTGTCACCGCCACCGGGGCTGCGCGCTTCGGGGTCGTAGGGACCGGCGTTGCCGACGCCGATATAGACCCGGTTCGCCTCCGGATCGAAAGTCATGCCGTTCCACACCGTGCCGCCGCCGCCGGTGTTCTTGGTGAAATCCTTGCTCCAGGTCTTGGCGGCGGCTTCCATCGCGGGATCGCCGCGGTTCTGCTCTTCGGTGCCGGGAACGGTGTAGAAGCGCCAGAGCTGCTTGCCGGAGTTGGCGTCGAAAGCGGTGACGAAGCCGCGCGCGCCGAAGTCGGCGCCGCCGTTGCCGATGATGACCTTGCCGTTCATCGTGCGCGGCGCGCCAGTGCTGATGTTGAGCGAGCCTTCGGGCACGCTTTCGACCACCCACAGCTGCTTGCCGGTCTTCGCATCGAGGGCGAACAGGCGCCCGTCGAGCGCGGCCACGAAGACCTTGCCATTCTCATAGGCAACGCCGCGATTGGCGCCGAAGGAGAAGTGCATCTTGTCGGGGTTGTGCTTCCAGACTTCGGGATCGAATTTCCAGAGCTGCTTGCCGGTCTTGCCGTCGACCGCATAGACCGTAGCATAGCTGCCCGAAAAGTAGAGCGTGCCGTCAACCGCCAGCGGCGTCGCTTCCAGCGTGACTTCGCCGGGCAGATCGAGCGACCAGGCGAGGCCCAGGTTCTCGGCATTGCCCGTATCGATCTCGTCAAGGCGGCTATAGCTCGCCTCGTCCGTCGCGCCGCCGACCGCCGCCCAGTTCGCTTCCGTGCCCACGCCCGCGTCAGGCTGTGCCGATCCGCCAGCGCCCTTGGTGCAGCCCGAGGCGACCAGCGCCGCCGCGACGACGGCGACCATCGACAGCTTGAAATTCCCTATCATCCCGCTCCCTCCGATCTTGCGTCCGTCTCTATCGTTTCTTGAGCCGCTGTAAATCATATCTGCGATCACGCCTTGCCCAGGGCGGCAAGACGAAGCAGCATTTCCGCGGTTTTCTCAGGCTCGGTGATCATCAGGTCGTGGCCGGTGTCGATCTCCCAGATGCGGTCGCCGACATGGTAGCGGTCGAGCGACTCGCCTTGCCGACGCTGCAGCGTACTGGGGCAATTGATGACTGTGCGCGACAGCCTTGCGATCGCATTCGGGTTCTGCAGCCGAAGGGGTTCGTTGAAGGCACGCCAAGGGTGCGGGCGTAGTCGTTCGGCCATCCAGGCCCAGTCGTCCTCGTCATCGACGCCGTAGATCGATCGAGCGATAGGCTGATCGGGCCAGAGGACGAGATCGACGCCGTCGACCACTTTCGCCTCGGCATACATTGCGGCAATCGCGGGCGTCACTTCGGCGAGGGATTCGCCGTCATAGAGGATCGCCGCATCGAGGAAGACGAGCTGGCCGATGCGGTCGAGCGCTCGGTCGGCGGCGCCGGTGATGACGATGCCGCCATAGGAATGGCCCGCGAGGATCACGTTGCGCAGGTCCTCATGCTCCAGCACCGCGACGACATCGGCAATATGCGTATCGAGGCCGATGCCGGGGGTGAGCAGGTGGCTTCGCTCGCCAAGGCCGGTGAGGGTGGGGGTGTAGACCTCGTGTCCCGCGGCGCGCAGCAGACGCGCCACGCGCTGATAGCACCAGCCGCCATGGCCCGCGCCGTGGACGAGGACGTAGGTTGCGTTGTCGGTCATTTCGATTCCTTCCTAAAATCCTCCCTTGGAAGGGGAGGTGCCAGCGCCAAGCGCTGACGGAGGGGTGTCACCGCTGGCGTGGACATCCCTCCACCGCCTTCGACGGTCCCCCTCCCCAACAGGGGGAGGTTTTTCAGAGTTTCGGCTTGATCTCCTCGACCACCCATTGCGCGTAATCGAGATAGGCTTCCGCATCGGCGACCGGCGGTATCGGCACCGAACTGCAGGTCACACCCAGCTCCTTGTAACGGCAGAGCTCATCGATGATCTCCTGCGCGCTCATGCCGGGGCGGCCTTTGGCGTCGTTGCTCGGCGCGTGGCCGGTGGTGAGCCGCTGGGTGCCGAGGCCGAACATCACGTCGAACGGACGTTCGCGCCACGTCGGCTGCGATTTGATGATGTCGAGCCGTGCAGGAATATCCTCTGGCCGGGTGCGGTAAGAGATGATCCAGCCGGCGCCATATTTCGCCGCACGGCGCAGGGCCGCATCGCTGTCGCCGCCGATCCAGATCGGTAGATAGGGCTTCTGCATCGGCTTGGGATCGAAGCCGATATCCTTGAAGCGGACGTACTTCCCTTCGAAGCTCGGCGTATCCTGCGTCCACAAGGCAATGATCGCGTCAAGATATTCGTTGGCGATCGCCCCACGTTCATGGAACGGCACGCCAAAGTACTCATATTCCTGCCGCATCGAGCCAAGGCCGAAAGTCACCAGCATGCGGCCGCCGCTGAACCAGTCCGCCGTCGCCAGCGCCTTGGCCAGAGCGATCGGATGCTGCAGCGGCAGGATCGTCACGCAGGAATTGATCAGGATGCGGCTCGTCGCCCCGGCGATAGCCGCCTGCGCCGTAGTCGAATGGAACCAGAAACGACCCGAATATTCGAACTGGTCGGGCGGCATGGCGAGATGTTCGGGAATGCCGATCATGTCGTAGCCCAGCTTTTCCGCCCGCCGGGCGAGGCGCAGCTGGTCCGGACCGGTTACGGCGAGCTCCCAGGGCTGGAGCATCGCCTTGATCTCCATGAGATGCGGCAGGGGGAACGTGAGTTTCATATCTGCGAGACGTAGTCCATGAACTCGTTGTACGCTTGCACCGAGCCCGAGCAGCTAATCTTGTCGTCCCCGCCCTCAAGCTCGGAGAAGCGGACGATCTCGGGCCCGACCCGGGCGCCTTTCCAGCCGCAGGGGCAATCCTCTTCCCAATGGATCGTCACCTTGTCGCCTGAGATGAAGCCGCCCCAATAGGTTTCCGCCAGCAGGTCGAACATGGCGAAGCGACCGGTCTGGCTCCCTTCGCGCGGCAGCTCGTTCATATCCTCGTCGAGCAATACCGCCAGGGTGTAAGGCGGGATGTGATAGTGGCCCTGCGAACAGCGCGGCATGATCCCCATGCCTTCGGACATGCCGTAGATGCTGCCGATCCGGTCGACCCCGAAGTAGTCCTTCACATAGGCTTCCCAGTCATCGGGGGCGTCCTTGTAGCCCTTGAGGCCGCCGGCGGTCATGATGAAGGAACCCGGTGCGAAAACAGGCTTCATGCCCTTTTCAGTGCCGGTCTGGGCCGTACGGACGAGATCGGCGCCGGTTCCACCGATCTTCACGCGGCTTCCGCGGAATTCCTCGATCAGCTTGAAGAGCCAGGCCTCCGTGTCCTGCGCCCGGCGACGGCCCTGTTCGATCAGCGCCTGTCGCGCCTCGATCAACGCGGGGTCCAGGCCCAGGCGGTCGAGCTCGCCCCGATCCTCGGCCGATTGCATGCGCCCGGCGAGCGAAGAGAGGTCCGCCGAGATGTACGAGGGATACAGCGTATGGAAATGCTCCGGGCCGCCCGCCGCCGGTACGCCGAAAAGGTTGAGCATCTTCAGCATCATGTGATGCCCGCCGCGATAGCCGGGGAAGAAAGTCGTGACCGGCTCGCTCTCGGGATCGACGCCGGTGGTGGCGCGGTTGCCTTCGTTGTAAGCGCGTTTCCAGGCCGGCAGCTCTGCCCGTGATCGCGGAATGAAGCTGAGCTTGCCGGTCGTGCCGGTCGAATGGCCGACCAGCATGCCGAATTCGTCCAGCCGCGCCAGCCAGCCGACGATTGTCGCAAGGCCGTCGAGGCTCATCTTCGAGAGGTCGTGCGTGGTCAGCCGATCGAGCCAGCCGGTTAGCTTTGCGAGATCGCGCTGCTCGATGATTGCCAGCGGATAGCTCTTGTAGACGCGGTGGTCGAAGAACAAGGGAAGGGCGTCGGCGATGCTGTCGACCTTCGTCACCTTCTGCCGCCTGGCCAGCTTCTCCAACGCCGCCACTGCCCCGCCAAGCTGTTCGAAGCGGAGGCGCAACGCCGCCACTTGCAGTGGAAAATAGTCGCGGTGACTCAGCGCCAGCAGATCATGAATGTCGGCCTGCGGCCAGCTCGCGGGATTGTCGGGCGGCAGCAGCTCTACCAAGGGGACTGTCCTGTCGGTGACCGATGCCATGGTCCTTATCCTCTCGCGCCTTCGCGGGCGGAGCGGCAACCGCTCCGCCCGCGAGCCTTCAGTTGAACGGGCGAAGCGTCAACCGCACCCAGACCGACCGCCCGGCGTCGGTATAGCAGCCCGATTCCGCGAAGCCGGCCGGGCTTGGCGAAACGCCGCCGGCGTTGTCGCCGCCCAGCAGGATGCCGCCGGCGAAATTGGTCGCCGAACAGTTAGATGCGGTGAGCTTGTCGGTGATGTTCTTGCCGATCAGCGCCACTTCCCAGCGGTCCTCGGGGCCTTTCAGGGCAACGCTGGCGTCGATCTTAATAAAGGAGCGCTGGATGTTGTCCCGATTGGGCCGGCCCGCCGCCGGATAAGTGACGAAGTCCGAAGAGAACTGGTTGTTGTTGGTGAACTGCAGCCGCATGTTGGAACCGACCGGCAGCTCATAATCAAAGCCCAGGTTCGCCGACCATTCGGGCGCGCGGATCATGCGCGTGCCGCTGAGTTCTTGCGCCGTGAAGCGGGGCAGGCCCGTCTCGGGATCGATGGCATCGGGACTAGGATCGGGGAAGTTGACGCAACCCATGGCGATGGTCTGGTTCGAATAGCAGCCGATGTTGTCCAGCTCGGTATAGCGGGCATTGTTCCAGTTGACCGAAGCGTTGATCGACAGCCCTTCGATCGATGGCGGGCGATAGGCCATGTCGAAATCCACGCCATAGGTTCGCGCGCTGCCGGCGTTGACCGTGCGGATGATCGGTACGCCACCTTCCGACGGCTCGATGCCGCCGACCTGCAGGCCCTTGTACTCGTAGTAATAGCCGGCGATGTTCGCCAGCAGGCTACGGTCGAACAGGCGGCTCTTGATGCCCACTTCACCGCCCTGGACCCGTTCATCGTCGAACGAGTTGTCTTCCCCAGCCACCGGCGGAACGGCGACCTTGAACGAGCCCGACTTGTAGCCCTTCTTGTAGGATCCGAAGATCGTCAGGTCGTCGGTAGGAGTATAAGTCAGCGTGACTTCGGGCGAGAAGTTGCTCGCGCTGATCTTCGGACGCGGCAGGGTTGGCGTAAGGTCGACGTTGTTGAGGTAGTCGAACACTTCCTCGCTGCGCGTCTCGTCGGTCCAGCGAACACCGGCCGAGAGTTCGAGCTGCTCGGTCAGCTTGTAGCGCGCCTGGCCGAACAGCGAATACGTCTTGATATGGACGGTTGTGGAGCGATGATCGTTGAGGATTTCGGTGGGGAGAACGGCAGGACTGATGAAGCCATAGGCCCTATTGCGGATGAAGCGCACGCGATCATAGAGCCGACCGTCTTCATAGAACGCGCCCAACGTGAAATTGAACGGCCCGGAATAGTCACTGTTGAGGCGGAACTCCTGCGTGAACTGACGCCGGCTGAAATTGTTGGTGACGGCGAAAGTGGGCGCGGCAGCGGTGGTGTGGGTGGCGTTCACCAGACTGCTCGACCGAAGCTTGTAGAACGCGGTGGTCGACGTCAGGGAAAGCTCGGGCGTGAAATCGTAGTTGAGCTCGAGCGTGCCGTAATTCTGCCGGTTCCTCAGATAGGGTACGCCACCGTGTGGCACGCCGGGGAAGAAGTCGGGGTTGAGGTAGACGATATGGATATCGCGATCGAGCTTACAGTCGTCGCCGCCGATGAAAGGGATGGGATCGACCGGCGTCAGGAAATTGGGCGCTGGCGGTATGTCCGAACCCGGCACGCCACTGCCCAGGCCGAATGCCTGCCCAGGGCCGTCCGGACAATTGGCCAGCTGCGAAAGCTCGGCGTCGATGTTCTTGTCGTAGGCGTGGTTGACCTTGAGGCGCGCGGAGAAGTTATCCGTCGGTTTCCATAGGACCGTGCCGCGTATCATGAAATTGCGAGGTCGCGGCTCGCGGCTCATCGGTGCGGCGGCGCCGGTCGAGAGGATCGGCTCGGCGCGGTTCTTGAAGTAGCCGTCGCCCGCCGAATATGAACCGCCGATGCGCACGCCCAGGGTTTCGGTGACGGGGCCGGAAACGATCAACTCGCCGCGAGCCTCACGGGCTTCGAATTCATAGCCGGCGCGCGCGATGACCTCGAACTTGTCGGTGGGATCGGCCGTGCGCAGCGAAATCACGCCGCCCGGGCTGCTCTTGCCGTAGAAGAGTGCTTGCGGGCCCTTGAGCACTTCGACTTGCGCCACGTCGAACATGCCGCTGCCGAAGGCGAGGCCCTGGCCAAGCGAAAGCCCATCGATGTTGAGCGAGACCGACTGGTCAACGCCGGGGTCGTAGGACGAAGTGCCGACGCCGCGGATGGTGACTTGCGGGCCGATCGACAGCAGGTTGCCGCCGAGCACCAGCCCAGGCACCAGTCGCGGCAGATCGGTAACCTGTGTCACCTGGAAGTTCGACAGCGTTTCCTCACCGACAGCGGTGACGACCACGGGGACTTTGAGGATCGATTCCTGGCGTTTGCGCGCGGTGACGATGATGTCGCCGTTCTCGACATAAGCGCCGGTTTGCGGCGGTGCGGCTTCCTGGCCGGTTTGCTGAGTGGTTTCCTGCGCCATCGCTGGGGCCGACCATGCGACGGGAAGTAGCGATGCAGTGTAGAACAACTTACCGATGCCAACGCGGCGCGTCGCAAACGGTGGCCGAAAATCGGGTTTGCCTTCCGACTCGGTGAAGCCCTTCATAGATCCTCCTCTTTATTTTTGTGAACAGATTGCCCCTTGTCAGGTTCTTAGCAAGCGATTTGTTTTATATGATGGATCATTACGTCTCCCCTCAGAGTGCTCCGGTCGCAGGAGCACGAAAACCGGCCTTCGCCGCGGCTCGCCTTGGCGGTAGATCGCTGCTACTCGCGGTGATGCAATGCATTCGGCAAAATCGGTTCCCCTGATCTTTCGCGGCGCCGAGGTGGAGCGCCGCATCGCGGTGATCGCATCGAGTTTCGAGCAGTTGCTGCACCGCTCGCTGGCAGAGGCCACCGGCGATATCGTCGCCGACCTGTGGCATGCGCCGGCCGCGATCGTCGCCCACGGGATCGAGGCGGATCCGGTCTTCTTCTTCGGCAATCGCCGGGCGCTCGAAGCCTTCGAAAGCGATGTCACAAGTTTCGTCGGGATGCCGTCCCGGCTGTCTGCGGAAGCACCGCTGCGCGAGGAGCGCCAGGCACTGCTCGACCGGGTATCGGCAAGCGGTTTCATCAGCGACTATTCGGGCCTGCGTATCGCCGCCAGCGGCAGGCGCTTTCGCATCGAACGGGCGATCGTCTGGAACCTGTTCGACAGCGATGGCGCACGGCAGGGCCAGGCGGCGACTTTCACGCTGTGACCGTGCAGCCCGACGCTAGCATGACCGCAGCGATACTCGCAGCGGTCGAGCGGCAGGCGGGAGACCGCATGGCGGTTCTCGGCATCTGCGGCGCGCAGGGCAGCGGCAAATCGACGCTGGCCCGTGCAGTGATGCAGCATTGTGCCGACCGGGGCGTCGCCGCGGCGACGCTCTCGCTCGACGATCTATACCTGACCCATGCCGAACGGCAGCGCTTTGCACATGACGTTCATCCGCTGTTCGCGACGCGCGGCGTGCCAGGAACGCACGACATCGACCTGGGGCTGGAAGTCATTGCCGCACTGGATCGTGGTGAGCCGGCGCCGCTGCCGCGCTTCGCCAAGGCCACGGACGACCGATTGCCGCCCCAACAATGGGACAAGGCGCCGCGCGACTGCAGGCTGCTCGTGTTCGAAGGCTGGTGTGTCGGAGCCCGGCCGCAAGCCGAGGCGGACCTGCGCGATCCCGTCAACCGGCTGGAGGCGGAGGAAGATCGTGACGGCCGGTGGCGGCGGTTCGCCAACGATGCTTTGGCCGGCCCCTATCAGCGCCTCTTCGCCCGCATCGATGTGCTCACGCTGCTCGCCGCGCCGGGCTTTGACGTAGTCATGGACTGGCGCTTGCAGCAGGAGGAGGAACTGCGAGCAGCTGCCGGCGCGGATGCATCGGGTGTCATGGACGCGGCACAGATCGCCCGCTTCATCCAGCACTACGAGCGGCTGACACGGCATATTCTGGCGGAGATGCCGGACCGTGCCGATCTTCTCGTCCGACTCGGGGAAGACCGGTCGGTGCTCTCGATCAGAGCTGCGGCCGCGCCGCGTTGATCAACATGGCCCAGGCCGAGAATGTGGCGATGACGGACGTAAGCTCGACGGCGCCCGTCTCGCCCCACTGCCCGGCGACTTTCGCGAACAGGGCGTCGGGCACGTCGCCGCTGACCACCGCTTCCACATATTCGAGCACCAGCCGCTGTTCCTCGTCGAAGAGGTTGCTGTTGCGCCAGAAGGGAAGGGCGGCAATCCGCTCCATGCCGATGCCCGTCGCGTCGGCCTTGGGCAGGCGCGTGACGAACGAGAAGTCGCATTTGAAGTGGAGGTTGACCGCCTGGACGGCCAGCTCCAGCAGGTCCTTGCGCTGCGACCAGCCGAGGCCGAGCGCGACATGGTTGGTCAGCTTGGCCAGGTTCAGCGCGAAGCGGGGATTGTGCGCGGCTATGGCCATGCCGGTGTGGGGCTTGTCGATCTCCGGATCGGCTGCGCCGGGGACGAGGAAATCGAAGAGTTCCGCCAGGTCCCGCCGGGTCTGTTCATCGGGATTTCCGGGATAGTCGCTGGGCCGGAAGACGGGCTTCACTCGGGACATTCGGCAGTTCCTCTCGATATTGCAGGCTGCCTCTTCCAGCCTTGCCCGCGGAAATCAACCCGCGCGACTGCGGGCGCGCCGCGCGCGCTTCTCGATCAGGTTTTCTATCGAGATCCCGCCTTCGGCCAGATCCGCCAGGACCGCGCCGCGCTCACCCAGCGGGAGAGGCGGCCCCGCCGTGGTGTCGCAAACGACCTGCCGTTCGATCTCCGCGTTGAGCAGGGCGCCGAGCAATACGCCATAGGCCGATAGGAACAGCCACATCAGGAAGACGACCATGGCCGAAAGCGATCCGTAGGTCGCGTTGTAGTCGCTGACATAAGCGACATAGAGCGAGAAGCCGAACGAGATCGCGATCCACAAGAGCGTCGAGAGCAGCGATCCCGGCGCCAGCCATCGCCACTTGGCGGGCCGCCGGTCCGGCCCGTAACGCATGACCAGCGCGAAGCCCGCGCTGCCGAGCGATATTGCCGCGACCCAAGTGATCAGCTTGAACAGGAAGCTCGTCCACTCGCCGAGATAGAACGATGTCTGGGTCTGCAACCAGGCGAAGACGCCGCCGCTCATCAGACCCACCAGCGCGATGAGCACCGCGGCCAGCGTCAGAAACGCCGCCCGTAAGGTCAACTTGACGATGCCCCGCGTCTCACGTTCCTCATTGATGATGTTGAGCGCGCTCATCAGCCCGCTCGCGGCGCGCATGCCGCCGTAGATGGCAAAGACGAGAGCGACGATGAGGGCGATGCCGACCACGCCCTTGCTCGTCGTCACGGCTCCCAGCAGCTGACTCTCAATCATCCGGGCCGCATCCGGCGGCACCACTTCGACGATGCCCTGCATCTGTTTACGCACGGTCTGCACGTCGCCGACAAAGCCGTAGATCATTACCGTTGCGGCGATCAGCGGGGTCATCGCCAGGAAGACGTAGAACGCCACGCCCGCCGACAACAAACCCAGCTCGTGGAAGCCGACCATTTTCCAGACGCGCTTAACGACTTGTATCCAAGCGGCTTTTGGCATCGCCCATGGCGATTCAGCGGTTGCACCTGGTGCCAGACTGGGCGATGATGCGTCGTCCCCCGCGGCCGCTGGCTCGGCGGCACGGGAACTTTCGGTTGCGGTATCGGATTCTGCTCGGAAGGGGGAGCTGGTCAAAAGTTGGCCTCAGGGATGGCGCGGGATCGATTGGGGGTTATGCCAGAGCTAACGGTCAAAAGCGGTTTTGGTGCCCTGCGCTTTTCTCTTTGCGCTAGCTTGATGACGTTGTCACTGGCGCTTGCGGCGAACGACGCCGCGGCACAGGACGCTCCGCAGCAGCCGGCGGTATCCGATCCCGAGCCGATGGACGCCGGCAAGGTTCCGGTCCCCGCGCCGCCGCCCGAACCGCCATTGCCGCAAGTCGAAACGATCATTCCCAATGACGAGTTCAACCGGTCGATCCCCTCGCTGGATGTCGAGGACGATCCCGAGCTCAACCAGCCTCTCGAATCGATCGAGGAGTTCGAACGCCGGATGGCCGCCGGGCAGGCAGGCGCCAAACCGGCCGAGGGCCAGACGCCGCCGGCCGGCGTTCCCGCACTGTCGGACCAGGGCAAGGTAAAGGCGGATCAGGACAAGGTAGAGGGAATCGGCGATGCGCCGATCCTTGATGCGGAGCTGGCAAAGCCGTTGCCGCCGGTCGACCAGTTTCAGGTCGAACCTGTCCAGTTCGAGGAAGAGGAAGAGGCCGACGAAAAGAACGTCGAAGTCGCCTATCGCATGCAGGTCAACGGCCTCGATGAGGTCGACCGCCAGACCGAGACCAGCCTCTCGGGGATGTTCAAGGAACTGTCGGCTCTGCGCGAGGGTGACGGCAAAGCGACGAATACCGCGATGGTCACTGCGCGGATGCGCGAGGATCGCGAGCTGATGAAACGCATCCTGGCATCCGAAGGATGGTATGAGGCGCGCGTGCGCACGCGGCTCGACCGCCCCGATCCCAGCGCTACGACCGGCAAGAACGGCCGGCCCGCGGACCGGACCCTGACCGTGGTGATCGATGTTACGCCGGGTAAGCGCTACAACTTCTCCGAGATTGTCGTGAATGCGCCACCGACGGTTCCACCGAACCTGATCCACGACAATCTGGCGCTCAAGCCCGGCCAGCCCATCATCGCCCAACGCGTTCAGGGCGCCGAAGCCCAGATTGCAGTGACCTTGCCCGAAAACGGCTATCCTTTCGCCAAGATCGGCCAGCGCGACATATTGCTGGATCGCGCCACGGGTGAAGGTGTCTATACGCTACCGGTCACGCCCGGTCCTCGGGCGCGCTATGGCAATGTCACAACGCAGGGCGATCTCGCGTTCGATGCCGAGCATGCCGCCGTGCTTGCCCGCTTCAAGCGTGGCGAGATGTATGACAGCCGCGAGATAGACGATCTACGCCAGGCGCTGGTCGCGACCGGGCTGTTCGCATCGGTTTCGGTCCATCCGCAGCCCACTGGCGAGACGGCTGAGGACGGCACCGAATACGTCACGCTGATGGTCAATCAGGATGCCGGCCCGGCGCGTACCATCGCCGGCACCGCCGGCTACGGCACCGGCCAGGGCCTTCGTCTGGAGGCGAGCTGGACCCATCGCAACATGTTCCCGCCCGAAGGAGCGCTGATCTTCCGCGGTGTCGCCGGCACCCAGGAGCAGGGCGCGGGCGTCACGTTCCGGCGCTCGAATGCCGGCAAGCGTGATCGCACGTTCGAACTGGTCGCAGAGGCGCTACGCAGCGATTACGACGCCTACAACGCCTATACCGGTCGGCTGGGCGTGCGGCTGAGCCGGGATTCGACGCCGATCTGGCAGAAGAAGATCACCTGGTCGATCGGCGCGGAACTGGTCGCCACGGCCGAAAAGGATTTCGACTTCGAAACGAATGAGCGTTCGCGGCGGACCTTCTTCATCGCCGGGCTCAGCGGTCAGCTTGGCTATGATCTCACCGACAGCCTGCTCGATCCGACCAAGGGCTTTCGCGTAACCACGCTGATCCAGCCCGAAGGCTCACTAGGCGGCGGGTTCAACCCCTATGTACGGGCACGGCTCGATGCTTCCGGCTATCTTCCGGTAAGCAGCAGCCTGGTCATGGCCGGGCGCGTTCGCCTCGGCACAATCCAGGGCGCAGCCCGCCGCGATATTGCACCATCGCGACGTTTCTATTCCGGCGGTGGCGGATCGGTGCGCGGCTATGCCTATCAGAAGCTCGGCCCCCTCGATCCCGAAGGCGATCCCATCGGCGGGCGCAGCTTGAACGAGGCGGCGGTCGAAGCGCGCTATCGCTTCGGCAATTTCGGCATCGTCGGTTTCGTCGACGTGGGCCAGTCCTATGCCTCGACGATGCCCAAATTCTCCGACCTGCGCTACGGCGTGGGCATTGGCGGGCGCTATTACACCAATTTTGGACCGATGCGCATCGACATCGCCACCCCGATCAACCGGCGGCCGGGTGAGGGGAGGTTCAACCTCTACGTCTCGATCGGGCAGGCATTCTGATGGCCGATCCGAACGACATCGAGGGCGAAGGCGAAGCGCCCGAAACAATGGAAACGGAGCGGAAGCCGTCGCGATGGCCGCTCCGACTGACCAAGATCGCAATCGCTTTCGTCCTGGGGCTGATCCTGCTGATCGGCGCCAGTGTCTTCATCCTCGATACCGGACCCGGCCATCGCTTCATCGCCAACCAGATCCAGAAGTTCGCCTTCGAAAACGGCATGCGCATCCGCATCGGGCGGATCGAAGGATCGATCTATGGGCGCATGTCGCTACGCAACCTTTCGATCGACGATCCGAAGGGCGAGTTCCTTTTCTCGCCTCGAGTCGAGGTAGACTGGCGGCCCTTCGCCTATCTCAACAATCACGTGGACGTGCGTTCGGCCCGGTCCGATCGCATGATCCTGCGCCGCGTGCCTGAATTCCGCGAGACCAAGACCGAAGGGCCGCTGCTGCCCGATCTCGATATCGACATCGGCCGGCTACGCATCGCTAATTTCATCGCTGAAGCGCCGGTCTCCGGCGAAAGGCGCGTGCTCTCGATCGACGGCCGCGCGCATATTGCCGACGGCCGGGCGCAAGTGCGGGCGAACGCGGCGACGCTGGCTGCGCAAGGCGGTACAGGCGGTGATCGCCTCGCGTTGACGCTCGACGCCGTGCCCGAAGCGAACCGGCTGGCGCTCAAGGGCACGCTCGACGCGCCGAAGGGGGGCGTGATCGCCGCGCTTGCCGGGCTGACCGAAGCGCTAGCCGTCCGCATAGACGGTCGCGGCGACTGGAAAAGCTGGAATGGCAAGCTGGATGCCGACCTTGCCGGGCAGGAACTGGCGCGGCTTGCCTTGACCGCGCGCGACGGCACTTTCGCGGTCAAGGGTCCGACGCGTTTCGCCAAGCTCGTCAGCGGGCCGACCGCCAACCTGCTCGGCCCGATCACCAATGTCGATCTGACCGCTGTGTTGAAAGAGCGCCGCGCCGACCTTTCCGGCACGATTTCCAGCGACGCTTTCAATCTCAATACCAACGGTCTCGTCGACCTGTCAGACAACAGCTTTGAAAACCTCAAGCTGGCTTTCGTTTTGCTAAAACCCGCCGCTCTTGCGGAAAATCTCAGCGGCAGCGGAGTGCGCGCGCTGCTGACGCTCAATGGCGCTTTCGCCACGCCGCGCGTCGAATATGCGATCAATGCCGCGCGTGTGGCGATGAACGACATGGCTCTGGAACGCTTCACCGCGAACGGCGCGGCGCGGGTCGATGCCGATCACATCCTCATTCCGGTCGATGCTCGGGCCGCGCGAATCACTGGGCTGGATACGGTGGCCGGCGGCACGCTCGCAAATGTCCGGCTCGGCGGCGATGTCGCGATCGATGGGCCGCGGGTGCTTTCCGACAACATGCGCATCCGCTCGGATCGGATCGACGCCAAAGTGGTGCTCCTCGCCGACATGTCGAAGGGCCTCTATACGGGCGCGATCGACGGCAAGATCGACAACTACCGGGTCGAGAGCGTCGGCATCTTCGACATCACCACCGATGTGGACCTGAAGACCGAACAGAAGGGCTTTGCCCTCGCCGGCAAGGTGCGCGCCCGCTCGCGGCAATTCTTCAACGATGGCGTACGCGATTTCCTGGGCGGCAACGCGATCGCTTCCAGCGATGTGCGCTATGGGTCGGACGGAGTAGTCCGCTTCTCCAACTTGCGGGTCAACGCGCCCGCCTTTCGCCTCGCCAACGGGCAGGGCAGCTATTCGCCCGAAGGCCAGATCACGTTCAATGCCAATGCCGTATCCGACCAGTATGGACCGGTCGGCGTGCGCGTGGCGGGAACTATTTCCAACCCCAAGGCGCAGGTGAGGGCGGAACGACCCGGTTTGGGCATCGGCCTCGCCAACCTGGTGGCAGACGTGACCGGCGCTCCTGCCGGCTATCAGCTGAAAGCGACCGGCGATACCGATTACGGACCGCTCGCGGCCGACGTCACGCTCGGCACCGGCAAAGTGCTGACCTTGCAGATCAACAGCGGGAACCTGGCGGGGATCGAGTTCGCCGGCTCGCTTGCGCAGACGCCGACTGGGCCTTTTGCCGGCCAGCTCACCGCCAACGGCAGCGGCCTTTCCGGCATCGTCAGGCTGCAGGCGGAAGGCAAGTTCCAGGAAGCGCTGGTCAACCTTCGCGCCAACGACACGGTGCTGCCGGGGCCCGCCAATCTGGCGATCGGCTCCGCCATCGTCGACGCGCGCATAGTGCTTTACGATAAGCCCTATGTCGTCGCTGACGCGCAGTTGGCCGATACGCAGGTCACCGGTTTCAACCTCAATGCCGCGCGCGTGATCGTCGACTATCGCGATGGGCGCGGCAAGGCCAAGGCGCTGGTCGAAGGCGCCGGAGGGGCGCCGTTCCGCCTTGCAGTCAATGCCGATCTCCAGCCCGACATGTGGCGCGCGATGCTGCAAGGGCGGGTGCGGGGCACGACCTTCCGCACCACCAGCCCGGCCCGGATCGTACCCGGCAAGGATGGCTACGAACTGCTTCCCACCCGCATCAACTTCGGCCGTGGCAGCATGCGCCTCGCCGGCACTTACGGCACCGGGATGAAGATCGAAAGCCGGCTCGATTCCTTCGACATGGCGCTGATCAACGCCTTCATTCCCGGCTATGGCATAGGCGGCAAAGCGACCGGCAGCCTCGATTTTGAGCAAGCCGATGCCAATTCCTTCCCGCGCGCGGATGCGCGGCTGTCGATCGACAATTTCACGCGCACCACTTCGGCTACCGTCAGCAAGCCGGTCGATGTCAACTTCGTTGGCAAACTGCTGCCCGATGGCGGCGAGGCGCGTGCCGTTTTCCGCCAGCGCGGCAGCGTCATCGGCCGCATGGTCGCCTCGCTGAGCCCGCTAGGCCCGGGGGCTGGAAGCTGGACGACGCGCCTGATGAGCGCGCCACTGGGCGGCGGCATCCGCTATAACGGGCCGGCCGACACGCTGTTCTCTTTTGCCGGTCAGTCCGACCAGGGCCTATCAGGCCCGATCGGCGTCGCGGCGGACTTTACCTGCCGCCTCTCCGAGCCCTGCATCAACGGCGTCGTGCGCGCCAACAGCCTGACCTACGAGAATCACACTTATGGCACGCAGCTGACCAATATGGCCGTCTCGGGCCGGTTCAGCGGCGACCGGTTCGAAGTCGAAAGGCTGACCGCCACGGCCGGCAACGGCACGATCAGCGCGCAGGGCTATGTCAGCCTTGCCGCTGCAGCCGGCTACCCGATGGATATTTCGGTTGCCCTGAATGACGCGCGACTCGCGCGCAGCGAAGCGATTTCCGCGCGCGCCACAGGCCAGTTGAGACTGACCAAGACTACCGGCGAAACCGCACTTCTTTCTGGTGAGATGCGCTTGCCCGAAACCCGCTACAAGATCATCCGCCAGGGCGCGTCGGAAGTGCCCGAGCTTACAGGCGTCCGCTTCAAGCAACGGCGCGGCCGGCAGGAGGTGACCGGTGACGAGCAGGGCACGCCAACACCCGGCATCTTCTCGCTGATCCGCCTCGATTTGCGCCTGCGCGCGCCCGAAGCGCTCTATGTCGCGGGCATGGGCCTCGAATCGGAATGGAAAGCCGACCTGCGCCTTTCCGGCACCAGCGCCGCGCCCAGAATGACCGGCGAAGTCGAGCTGGTGCGCGGTACGCTAGGCTTCGCAGGCCGCTCGTTCGACTTGAGCGAAGGACGCGTCAGCTTCACCGGCGGCGATATTTTCGACCCGACGATCGCCATCGTCGCGACCGAGGATATCGAGGACGTGACCGTCAACGTGAACGTCGGCGGACGCGCGATGAACCCGCAGATCACTTTCGCCAGCGTGCCCGCGCTGCCGCAGGACGAAGTGCTCTCGCGCATTCTGTTCGGCAGCTCGATCTCGAGCATATCGACGATCCAGGCGGTGCAGCTTGCCGCTTCGCTCAACGCGTTGCGAGGTTCCGGCGGCGGGCTCAATCCGCTCGGCACGCTGCGCTCGGCCACGGGTGTAGACCGGCTGCGCATCCTCAGCCCCGACGAGCAGACCGGCCGTGGCACCGCGCTGGCC
>Ga0164243_10007256_pt1 | contig 16572 bp, 15 predicted proteins | sample OricompcompostOP_FD_108781 | JGI IMG/M metagenome (GOLD analysis project Ga0164243, IMG submission 108781) | Organic Plus compost microbial communities from Emeryville, California, USA - Original compost - Organic plus compost (OP) | ecosystem: Engineered > Solid waste > Mixed feedstock >... | reverse complement strand
GTCGGCGACCTCCTCGGCGGAGGTGCCCGAGTCGAGCAGGAACTGGGCGCAGCGCTGCGCCTCCTGCGTCTCACCGATGGCCTCCGCGGCCTCCGCGAGCGCCAGCAACGCCCGCAGGAACCCCTGGTTGGGCTCGTGGTCGAGCGGGATGGGGCCCCGCCCACGCCAGCCGGCCTTGCGCAGCGCGTCCAGGCCGCGGTGGTAGCCCGTGCGCGCGTACGCGTAGGCCGCGACCGGGTCGCCCTCGTCGCCGAGCGCGCGCTCGGCGAGCAGGGCCCAGACGATCGAGGCGGCCGGTGCCACGCCCACCACGTCGCGCGGCGCCGATCCCGTGGACAGCGCGGCGCGTGCGTCCGCGTCCGGCCCGTCGGCCGGCAGCAGGGTCGGGGCAGGGTCACCGAGCAGGTTCTCGTGGGCCATGGCCCCAGTGTGGCCCACCTGTGGCCTCGCCGGGGCGGGTTCGGATCTCCTCTGGTGAGGGATTCGCCCACCGTGGGGATGCGCGTCGCGAGGAGCGGGCCTACAGTCGAACGGCTCCACAGCCAGCCGGCTCCCCCCACGCCGGCGTACGGCGACGTACGCCTCCTCCCGACCCCCGGTGGACCGATGATCGAGATCTCGACCTCCCCCACGACCACGACGCTGGTGGTCTCGGGGGACCTAGACCTGGCCGAGCGCGAGCACTTCCCCGAGGTGGCCGCGCGTGTGGTCGGGCTGCGGCGGCAGCTCGTGGTCGTGGACATGTGCCGCATGACGTTCATGGACTCCACCGGGGCGGCGTTCCTCATCTCGCTGGCGGACTCCGCCCGTCGCCGCGGGGGCGCCACCGTGCTGCGGGGCGCGGCCGAGCGCGACCTGTTCGTCCTCGAGGTGTGCGGGGCGCTGGACATGTTCCGCATCGACTCCGACCACCGGTGCACGGACGGCACGGGCACCACCCGCGCGGCCGACGAGGCCGCCGCTCCCGCCTGACCGCCCCGGACGCGCCAGGGTCATCGACGACTCAGCCCCGTGTCGGCGCTGCCGTCTCGCCGGGCCGGACCTTCGCCCACACCAGCTTCCCGCGCGGGGACTGCCGCCAGCCCCAGTCGGCCAGCCGCTCGACGATCTGCATCCCGAAGCCACCGACGCGCCCGGGGTGCCCATCGATGGTGACCGGCGGCGTCGGGTTGGCGTCCTCGACCTCGATCCGCAGCCCGTCACCGGTGTCGTAGAGCTGCAGCATGACGTGCCCGTACCCGTGCAGGACGGCGTTGGCCACCAGCTCGGAGACGACGAGCTCGGCGTTGGACCAGTCGGCGATCCCCCACGCCTGGCAGGTGCGCACGACCGCGTGCCGTGCCCGGGCGATGGAGGACGGCTCGCTCGGCAGCGACCAGCGCCGACGCCGCGGGCTACGCGCCCACTCCAGGTGGTCGTTGGGGTCCGGCACCCGCACGACGACCACGGCCACGTCGTCCTCCGGGTGGTCCGCCAGCCGGGAGAGCAGCTCCTCGCCGATGCCCGCGGCATCCCGCGCCGTGACCTGCGAGGCAACGTCGGACAACGCCGCCATGCCCTCGCGCAGCCCGCGGTCGCGCCGTTCGATGAGGCCGTCGGTGTAGTAGACCAGCACGTCGCCGGGCACCAGGTCGGCGTACGCCGTCGACCGGCCGCCGCCGCCGAAGCCGATGAGCGCACCACCGGCACCGTCGAGGGCGGTGACGGTTCCGGCCCGCACGTGCAGGGCGGGCAGGTGCCCGGCGCGCGAGTAGGCCAGCAGCCAGCTCTCCCCGGCCCGGGTGAGGGTCGACAGGACGAGGCCCGCCGGGCGCGGCACGCGCATCCCGGTGACGAGCTGGTCCACCCGCTCCAGGACCGGTCCGGGGTCGACCACGTCGTACGTGTAGGACCGCACGACCGAGCGCAGCTGGCCCATCGCTGCGGCGGCCTCCACGTCGTGGCCCACGACGTCGCCGACGACGAGGGTCACGACGTCCGGGCTCAGCTGCAGGACGTCGTACCAGTCACCGCCGATCTGCAGGTTCTCCGAGTTCGGCGCGTAGTACGTCCACACGTCGAGCCCGTCGACCTCGGCCTGCTCGGGGAGCATGGCGCGCTGCAGCGTCTCGGCGAGGCGGTGCTCGTAGGCGTACAGCCGGGCGTTGTCGGCGACGAGGCCGACCCGTCGGACCGTCAGCTCCAGCAGCGTCTGGTCCGACGCGGACAGCCCGGCGAGACCGCCACCGCCGCGGGCCAGCACCACGAGCACACCCATGACGCGTCGCCGCCCCGGCACGGGCAGGACGATCGCCGCGTGGTCCCCGGGGACCAGGGTGTCCTCGTCGGCCGGCGGGAACAGGTGGGCGTCGGCGCCGGTCGGGCCCGCGTGCGCCGCCAGCCACGCGGAGGCGCTGCCCGAGGGATAGCTGCCCTCGAGGTCGATCTCCACGGGCTCGTCGCTCTCGGCGTCGAGCAGCCGCTGCACGGCGTCCCGGGCCCAGGCCGCGGCCGGTGCAGACTCGTGGTGGACCTCGCCGTGCCGGGCGCCCTGCCCGCTCGGCGGGTGCATCGGGTCGATGCCCTCGGCGGCTCGCAGGCCGCCGTCGTTGAGGTAGAAGCCTGCCCAGGCCACCACGCCGCTGGCCAGCATGCCGGCGATCTCCCGCAGCGCGTGCGGGTCGTCCACCCCCATGAGCAGGTCGGACACCTGGGCGATGAGGCTGACCCCGCGCCACTCCTGGCGCTCGGCCTCCACCCGGGCGTTCTGCTCCGCCTCGTGGGTCAGCTGGTCGGAGAGGTCCTCCAGCACCGCGACCCAGTGGGCCGGGAGGGCCCCGTCCAGGGTGCGCACGGGTGAGAGGTGCACCCGGCACGTGAACCCGGTGCCGTCGGCTCGGTGCAAGGTCACCTCGTGGACGGCGTTCCGGCCGGCGCGTACGTCCGCCGCCACCGCCGCCAGGTCGATCCCGTGCACCACACGCTCGATGCCATGCTCGGCGCGATGCGCCCCCAGCTCGGCGACACCGAAGCCGGTGGCCTTCTCGAAGGCGTCGTTGACCCACACGACCGGCATCTCCCGCTGGGTGCCGTCGAGCACCGCGACGGGGACCGTCAGCGACTGCAGCGCGCGGTCCCGCACGTCGCGGAGCCAGTCGTCCGCCTGCTCGTCGGTGCGGCCGTCGAACGTATGGGCAGCCTGGGAGTTGACCACCACCACCTCCGATCGTCTAGCGTGCCGAGCGGGCGACGAGTTCTACGCGACGCTGCCTGTACAGATGTCAGGATGCCGACGGAAGGACGACCCCGTGCGTGACGGTAACAGCACGCCCCCCGGGCGTCGCTCCGAGGACTCGACCGGCTCGACGACCAGCGCAGACGGCGCGGACGCGGCAGCGTCGAGCGAACCCGGAGCCGTCCATGTGATCGTGACTCCGGAACGCACACGCATCGTGCTGTCCGGGGAGGTCGACGCCGACCTGGGCCCGGAGCTCCAGGAGGCCACTGCCGAGGCCGAGGTACGCGGGCTGCCCATCGAGGTGGACGCGCACCACGTGACGTTCATGGACTCCTCCGGTGTGGCGTTCCTCGCGCGCCTGGCGATCCGCAGCCAGCACCGGGTGCAGCTGCTGCGCGTGCCCCCGACGGTGCGCTTCCTGCTCGACGTGACACGCATCGGCGAGCTGCTGGACGTCGTCCCCGAGAGCGAGCCCGCCAGCGGCCTGGAGCCCGGCGCACCCGTCACCGCGGCCACCCCCGCCACACCGGCCGGGGCCACCGACCACGACGCGCCCGCAGGCCACGACACGCCCGCAGGAGACGACGCACCGACAGGACCGGGGGCACCGGCGACGTCCGCGTCCCTCGACCCGATCGCCCCCGTCACCCGACGGGCGCCGGGCGCCGACACTCCCGGCCGCGGGCCGGGCGGGGCCTGAGCCCGGCAACCTCCCGGCGGGGGCCTGAGCCGACGTCCATGTCGGCCCAGGCCGCTCACCCGGACGAACCTCCGAACCTCAGGACAGCTTGCGCCCCGCGGAGCGCAGCTGCTGGCACGCCTCGACGACGCGCTGCGCCATCCCGGCCTCGGCGAGCTTGCCCCACGCCCGCGGGTCGTAGGCCTTCTTGTTGCCGACCTCTCCGTCGACCTTCAGCACGCCGTCGTAGTTGGTGAACATGTGCGCCGCCACCGGACGGGTGAACGCGTACTGGGTGTCGGTGTCGATGTTCATCTTGATGACGCCGTTGTCCACGGCCTCGGCGATCTCCTCGGCGGTCGAGCCGGAGCCGCCGTGGAACACCAGGTCGAACGGCTTGTCCTTGCCGAGCTCGGCGCCGACGGCTCGCTGGATGTCGGCGAGGATCGACGGGCGCAGCTTGACCGCGCCGGGCTTGTAGACGCCGTGCACGTTGCCGAACGTCAGCGCCGTGAGGTAGCGGCCCTTCTCGCCGGAGCCGAGCGCCCGCACCGTGGCCAGCCCGTCCTCCGGAGTCGTGTAGAGCTTCTCGTTGATCTCCGCGGCGTGGCCGTCCTCCTCGCCGCCGACGACGCCGACCTCGATCTCGAGGATCGTGCGGGCAGCCGCGGACAGCTCGAGCAGCTCCGCGGCGATCACCAGGTTCTCGTCCAGCGGGATGTTGGAGCCGTCGAACATGTGCGACTGGAACGTCGGGTTCTTGCCGGCCTTGACCTGCTCGGCCTCGATGGCGAGCAGCGGGCGGACCCACGAGTCGAGGTTCTGCTTGGTGCAGTGGTCGGTGTGCAGGGCGATCGTCACGCCGTAGCCCTTCGCTACCTCGTGCGCGAACGCGGCGAGGGCGAGCGAACCGGCCACACGGTCCTTCACGGTGGAGCCCGAGGCGTACTCGGCACCGCCGACGGAGACCTGCACGATGCCGTCCGACTCCGCCTCGGCGAAGCCCTGGATCGCGGCGACGAGGGTCTGGGACGACGTGACGTTGACAGCCGGGTAGGCGAACGAGCCCGCCTTGGCCCGGTCGATCATCTCGGCGTACACCTCAGGGGTGGCGATGGCCATCGCGGCTTCTCCTGCGTTGGTCGGGGACTTCGATGTCGGCACAGAGTCTTCCACGTCCCGCCGACACCGGTCCCAGGACCTTCGCGCCTCGCGCACCGGCCCGTCCCGGACGTCGAGCACCGTGCGGCGGCGGGCCCGGAGGGACTCAGCGGGTGACCGCGGTCCCGCCACGCAGCCCGGCCCGACGCGCCTCCAGCTCACGCAGCGCTCCCTCGATGGTGAGCCGCAGCGAGGTGGGCATGTCCACGGCCTCCGGGTCGAGCAGCCACTGCACCTGCAGCCCGTCCATGGTCGCGATGATCGCCGAGGCCGTGCGGTCGAGCACCTCGTCGGGCAGCTCGCCCTCGGTCACGACGCGCAGCGCGTCCACGAGCATGATCCGCAGCCCGGCGAACCGGTCCCGGAAGTACCCCTGCGCCGGGTGCCCCTCGGTGACCGACTCTGCGGACAGCACGGTGTAGCCCTGCACGATGCCCGCGCGCCGGGTGTTCTGCTCGGCCGTGCGCACCAGGTGCTCGAGGAAGGCCGCCCCTTTCGGCGCAGTGTGGTCCTCGAGGCTCACGACGTCGGCGTCGTCCCGGTAGGCCAGCACCGCCACGAGCAGCTGCTCCTTGGACCCGAAGTGGTGGATGACCCCGGAGTGGGTCATGCCCGCCTCCTCGGCGATCTCCACGAGCGAGGCGCTGTTGTAGCCGCGCGTCGCAAAGACGGCCGTCGCCGCCCGGAGGATGGCCTCGCGCCGCACGGCCGTGCGCTCCTGGGGACGTTGTACCCGCGCCGCCGCCGGCGTCCGGTCGGGATGGGTCCGTGCTCGTGGCATGAGACTCCTTCGCACAGTGTCGCCGCAGCCCAGCAGGGCTCTGCGGCGAGCGTAGCGCGAAAGACTTGCAACCATGTTCGTAAGTGGTGTACCCATTTACTTACAAACAAGGTTGTAAGTGAATGGTCGGACCCCCGGCCACGATCGACGTCGATCGGAGCACGTGCACATGGCCGACGGCCCGTACAGCGACCACCCCGTCCACCTCGACCGGTTCCCGGACGACTTCGTCTGGGGTGTGGCCACGGCCGCCCAGCAGATCGAGGGCGGGCACGACGCGGGCGGGCGCGGCCCCAGCATCTGGGACACGTTCGCGCACACCCCCGGCCGGGTTCACCACGGCGACACCGCAGACGTGGCCTGCGACCACTACCACCGCTGGGAGCAGGACGTCGCCCTGCTGGCAGCTCTCGGCATCCCCGCCTACCGGCTCTCGGTGTCCTGGTCGCGGCTCCAGCCGCCCGGCCACGGCGACCTCAACCCGCAGGGGGTGGCCTTCTACCGCGAGCTGCTGGGCCGGCTGCGCGACGCCGGTATCCGCCCGTTCGTCACCCTGTACCACTGGGACCTGCCGCAGCCGCTGGAGGACGCCGGCGGCTGGCCGGCCCGGACCACCGCCGAACGCTTCGCCGAGTACGCCGAGCGGACCGTGCGCGCCCTCGGCGACCTCGTCGAGGACTGGATCACCGTCAACGAGTCGTGGTGCGCGTCGTTCCTCGGCTACGGGTACGGGGCGCACGCGCCGGGCCGACGTGACCTGCGGTCCGCCGTCGCTGCGGCGCACCACCTCAACCTCGCCCACGGCCTGGCGCTGGAGCGGGTCCGCACCGTCGCCCCGGGGGCACGCGTGGGCGTCACCGACATCGTCACGCAGTCCGTCCCGGCCTCCGACACCCCCGCCGACGTCGCCGCCGCCGACCGGCTCGACGCCGTGAACACGCGGCTGTTCCTCGACGCGCACCACCACGGCGCCTACTCGCCCGAGGTCCGCGCGGTCCTCGCTCCCTACGGCCTGGACGACCTGGTGCGGCCCGGGGACCTGGAGCTGTCCGGCGCGGACACCGACTTCGTCGGGATCAACCACTACCAGCGCGTGCTGGTGCGGCACGAGGACGGCGCCGGGCCGTTCGACGCCGTCGAGACGCCCGCCGAGCCGGCCACGACCTCCTTCGGCTGGTCGGTGCTGCCGGACTCGCTGCGCTCGGTGCTCGTCCGCGTGTCCCGCGACTACGCCCGCTCCCCGCTCTACGTCACGGAGAACGGCGCCAGCTACCACGACTACGTCACCCCCGACGGACAGGTGCACGACCCGGAACGGGTCGCGTACCTGCAGGGCTATCTGGACGCCGCCGGACAGGCCGTCGTCGAGGGTGTGGACCTGGCGGGGTACTTCGCCTGGTCGTTCCTCGACAACTTCGAGTGGGCCGAGGGCTACTCGAAGCGCTTCGGCCTGGTCCACGTCGACTACGGCACCCAGACCCGCATCCCCAAGCTCAGCGCCCGGTGGTACTCCGGCCTCGTGGCCGCCCACCGGGAGCGGATCGGACGCCGCGCGGCCTGAGCGTCGTCCACCGGACCCGAACCCACGGAAGGAAACCTCGATGAAGAGATCCCTCACCCGCGTCGCCGCCCTGCCGGTCGCCGCAGGTGTGCTCCTGCTGGCCGCATGCTCCTCCGGTGACGGCGGTGGCGACGACTCGGGCTCCACGACGATCGTCTTCCAGAACCAGTTCTCCGACGCCGAGTCGGCGGAGATGGACAAGCTCGTCGCCCGGTACGAGGCCGACAACCCCGGTGTCACCATCAAGCTGGTGCGCGACAACGACGCCAGCTACTACGACAAGCTGGTCACGCAGATCACCGCCGGCAAGGGCCCGGACATCGTCCGGCTCGAGCCGCCGAAGGTCTCCCAGTACCTCAACAACGGCTGGCTGGCCCCGCTGGACGACGTCGTCACCGACGAGACCACGGGCGACTACTTCGCCAACACCATCGAGGCTGCGAGCAAGGACGGCGTCGTCTACGCCGTGCCGCAGGACGTCTCCACCTTGGCGCTGTACTACCGCAAGGACCTGCTCGCCGACGCCAAGATCGACGCACCCCCGACCACCTGGGACGAGCTGAAGCAGGACGCGGTGACCCTCACCGGCGACGGGACGTACGGCATCGGCCTGTTCGGCGGTTGGGGCGCCTACGAGTTCTACCCGTGGCTGTGGCAGGCCGGCGCCGAGGTGCTGAACGAGGACGGCACGAAGGCGACGTTCAACTCCCCCGAGGCCGTCAAGGCGCTGCAGCTGTGGGTCGACCTGCAGAACAGCGCGATGCCCCCGGGCATGGCCACGGCCACCGAGGACGACGTGCGCGGACCGTTCGAGAACGGGACGCTGGCGATGTTCACCTCGGGCCCGTACATGGTGTCCACGCTGCGCGGCGACGCGCTCTCCGACGACGAGTGGGGCGTGGCGCCGCTGCCGGCGGACCAGAGGTCGGCCTCCGTGCTCGGCGGCATGGATCTCGCGGTGCTGAAGGGGTCCTCTGTGCAGGACGAGGCCAAGGACTTCCTGCGCTGGCTCATGCAGGACGACGTCCAGACGACGTGGGCCACCGACCTCGGCTACATCCCGGTCAAGCAGTCGATGTACGACGACCCACAGTTCGCCGACGACCCCACCACCGCCGCCTTCCGGGACATCGTCGCCGGGTCGCTGTCACGCCCGACCATCGAGCGCGCCGCCGACGTCGACTCGGCCCTCGGTGACGCCGTGCAGGCGGCCGTGTCCGGGGCGGCGACTCCGCAGGAGGCCCTCGACGACGCCGTCGCGAAGGCCGACGCCGCGATCGATGGCTGAGACCGCGGTCATCGTGCCGGGCGCGGGCACCGTCCCGCGCCCGGCACGCCGGTCCCGCTACACGGTCCCGGCCCTCATGCTCACCCCGACGGTCCTCGTCGCGGGTGTCGTGATCGTCGTGCCGATCGTCACGGTGCTCGTCGAGAGCCTGTTCGACGTCAACCCGTCGCGGCACGCGGGGTGGGAGTGGACCGGGCTCGGCAACTACGCGCGCATCCTGCAGGACAAGGAGATCGGCGGCGTCCTGGTCAACACCGCCGTGTGGACCGTCGGCTCGGTGGTGCTGCAGTTCGTCGTCGCCTTCGCCGCCGCGCTGCTCGTGCGCGGCGCGCTGGCCGGCCGGGCGTGGGCCTGGCTGCGGGCCAGCTACGTCCTGCCCTGGGCGACCCCGATGATCGTCGGCGCGCTCGCCTGGAAGTGGCTCTACCAGCCGCAGTACGGCCTGCTCAACGCCGTGCTCGACGCCGTCGGCCTGGACGGTCTGGGCTCGTCCTGGCTGTCCGATCCGCACACCGCGCTGGCCGCCGTGCTGGTGACCAACGTGTGGCGGGGCTTCCCGTTCATCATGGTGCTGCTGCTGTCCGGCATGGCCGCGATCTCTCCGGAGATCTACGAGGCGGCCGACCTGGACGGCGCCACCCGGTTCCAGCAGACGATGCGCATCACGCTGCCGCTGCTGCGCCCGCAGGTGCTGCTGTCCACCCTGATGTCGCTCATCTGGACCTTCAACAACTTCAGCCTCATCTACGTGATGACCGGCGGTGGACCGGCCGGCGCGAGCGACATCCTCACCACCTACGTCTACAAGAACGCCTTCCAGCGCTTCGACCTGGGCTACGCCTCCGCGCTGTCGGTGGTGCTGTTCCTCATCGTCGGCGCCGGGTCCGCGCTGTACGTGCGCGCGCTGGGGAAGGAGGCGCTGTCGTGACCGCCCCCACCGTCGCGCCCACCACCGCGGTCGCGCCGGCCGGCCGGACCTCGTCGCCGGGCCGCCGCCGCCGGGCCGACCGGCGCCGCACCGGTCTCATCGCCGCCCGCGTCGGTGCCGTCGTCGTGGGCCTGTTCGCCCTGGTCCCGATCGTGTGGATGGCGCTGGCCGCCTTCAAGGACGACCGAGAGGTCTTCGCCTCCCCGCCGACCGTGCTGCCGACCAACCCCACGGTCGAGGCCTTCGGCTACGTGCTGACCCGCGGCGCCTTCGGGAACTGGTTCCTCAACTCGGTCGTCGTCGCGGTGGCCGCCGTCGCGATCGGGCTGGCGCTCGGCGTGCTCGGCGGCTACGCGCTGTCCCGGTTCCCGTTCCCGGGCCGGCGCGGGGTCCTCGTCGGGCTCATCATGACGCAGATGTTCCCCGCGGTGCTGCTCATCATCCCGCTGTACTGGGGCATCTCCCGGGTGGGCCTGTACGACTCGCTGCTGTCGCTCGTGATCGCGGACGTGTCCGTTGCCGCACCGCTGGCCGTCTGGCTGATGAAGACCGCGTTCGACCAGGTGCCCACCGAGCTCGACGAGGCCGCCCGGCTGGACGGCACAGGCTGGTTCGGGGCCCTGTTCCGCGTCGTCATGCCCGTCGCCCGTCCCGGCATCGTCGCCGCGGCGATCTTCATCTTCATCGGCGTCTGGGAGGAGTTCACGTTCGCACTGACCTTCACCAGCTCCGACGAGCGCCGCACGCTGCCGGTCGGCCTGTCGACGATCTCCTCGGCGTTCGAGGTCCAGTGGAACGACGTCGCCGCCATGTCCCTCATGGTGCTGGTGCCGTCCGTGGTCTTGTTCGGCCTGGTGCAGAAGTGGCTGGTCAGCGGTGCGCTGGCCGGAGGGGTGAAGGGATGAGCGAGACGAGGCGGGCCGTCGCGCCCGGCGGGCCGTTCGCGCCCGGCGAGGTGGCGGTCTCCGGCGAGGTGCAGTTCTGGCGGATGGCGCCCGAGCGCTGGCGGCCGGCGCTGGAGGCCGTCCGCGACGTCGGCGTCGACCACGTCGCGACCTACCTGTCCTGGCGCCGGCACGAGCCGGCGCAGGGTGTGCTCGACTTCACCGACCCCGCGCACGACGTCCGGCGCTTTCTCACGCTGTGCGCCGAGCTGGGCTTGAGCGTGCACCTCAAGCCCGGCCCATGGATCTGCGCCGAGGAGCCCGGCGGTGGGCTGCCCGACTGGGTGATGGCGCGCGAGGACCTGCTCGCGCTGGATCACGCCGGCCGGCCCGTCATCGGCTACAACCCCCCGTTCCGTCACCCCGTTCCGTCCTACGCCTCGACCGCCTACCGCGACCTGGTGCGCGGCTGGTTCGGCGCCGTGTGGGACGTCGTCGGCCCGTTCGCCCAGCCGGGCGGTCCGGTCGTCGCGGTGCAGCTGGACAACGAGCCGAGCGCGGCGTTCCAGGACGCGATGTTCGGCGTCGACTACCACCCCGAGGCGGTCGCGAGCTTCCGCCGCTTCGTCCTCGAACGACATGGCGACCTGGAGTCGGTCGCGCACGCCTGGGGTCAGGACCTGCGCCGGGTCGCCGACATCGAACCGCCCCGGCCCGGCCGGCGGCTCGTGCTCGGCGCCCGGGAGCGCGACTGGGTGGCCCACCATGAGCACGCCATCGGCTCGTACCTCGCCGTGCTGCACGGCATGCTGGTCGACCTCGGCGCCGGCGCGCTCGTCGCGACGGTCAACCTCAACACCCACCCCGTGCGCGGGATGCCGCAGAGCGGGACCGCGATCGTCCATGAGCTGCGCAGCGCCCGCCCGGACGCCACCGTCGTCGTCGGCGAGGACCACTACGTCGAGCCGCCGCTGGACGACGCCGACCTCGGTCAGCTCGAGCTCGCCGCCGCCCAGGGCGCCGCCTCCGGGACGGACCTGGTGTGGGCGCCGGAGCTGCAGGCCGGCATCTGGCGCTCCCCCGGGGAGGTCGTCACCTATCCCGACCCGCTGCCTGGCGAGCTCGCCGCGTGGTGGGGGCTGGCCCTGGCCTACGGGTACCAGGGCTTCAACCTCTACATGCTGGTCTGCCGCGAGAACTGGGCGCTGTCGCCGCTCGACGTGGACGGCAGGAGAGGGCCCGCCGCGGACGACCTCGCGCGGCTGCTGCTGACGATGCGCGCCGTCCCCGGGCTGCGCGACCACCGGCCCGTCCCGGCGGCGAACCTGGTGTGGGACCGGACCGTCCGGGAGACGGCGTACCTGCACCTGGGCACCATGGCGGAGCCGACGACGCCGTGGACCGACCCGGCGGCCGTCGCACCCTGGCAAGAGACGATGGCGCTGGCCGTCGCGCTCACCAGGGCCGGTGTGCCGTACCGGCTGTGCGAGACGCCGGACCGGCTCGATCCGATGCTGCCCACCGTCGGGCCCGCGGGCCTGCCGCCGGTGTGGGACGGGGTGGAGCTGACAGCGGTGGACGACGTCCCCGGACCGGTGCGGGCGGACGACGACGGGGTGGCGGCCCGCGTGCTGCGCGCCCCCGTCGGGTCCGAGGTGCTCGTCGTGGTGTCGTGGCGGCGCGGGCGGGACGATCGCGCGGTGACGCTCACCTGGGGCCGCGGGCGGCAGGACGGGCGCGGCGGTGCGCTGGTGGACGTCTCGGACGGGACCCGGACGCCGGTGGCCGACGGGCGGGCGACGCTCGAGGTGCCGGCGCTGGGAGTGCGGGTGCTGCGGTACGTCGCCGGCTGACCGGTCGGGCGGCGGTCCGGCGGTGGCGGCCTCGGTCCCGCGGTGGCGACCTCGGTCCGGCGGTGGCCGGGCGAGGGCTCGTTCGGTCGGGCTGTCGCCATGCGCCGCCCCGGGCTCAGTCCGGCGGTGGCCCGGCGTGCTGGGTCACCCAGCTGTGCATCGCGATCGCGGCCGCGGCACCAGCGTTGAGCGAGCGCGTCGACCCGTACTGCGTGATGTGCAGCACGACGGACGACGCCGCGCGCGCCTCGTCGGACAGCCCACGCGACTCCTGGCCGAACAGCAGCACGCACGCCTCCGGCAGCCGGTACCCCTCCAGCGGTACGGACCCTGGCACGTTGTCGACGCCCACCACGGACAACGCCGTCCCGCCCGGCCCCGCCGTGGACGCCCACGCCAGCAGGTCAGCGACGGCGGGGTGGTGACGCAGGTGCTGGTAGCGGTCGGTCACCATCGCGCCGCGCCGGTTCCAGCGCCGCCGCCCGACGACGTGCACCTCGGCGGCGAGGAACGCGTTGGCGGTGCGCACCACCGAGCCGATGTTGAGGTCGTGCGCCCAGTTCTCCACCGCGACGTGGAACGGGTGGCGACGCCGGTCCAGGTCCGCGACGACGGCCTCGACCGTCCAGTAGCGGTACCGGTCGACGACGTTGCGACGGTCGCCGTGGACGAGCAGGTCTGGGTCGTAGCGCGGGTCGAGCGGGGCCTCCGGACCAGCCCCGAGCCGTGGCCAGGCCGGCTCTCCGCCCGGCCAGGGCCCGACACCCACCACCTGAGCGTCCTCCTGGTGCACGCGCGCCACCGTAGCCCGCACGCGATCCGCACGGGTCGTCCACACGCGGTCCCGGCAGGGTGTCGGTGGCGGCCCGTAGGCTGGGCACATGCTGACGACGACCGCGCTGGCCGCCGCGGTGACGCCCACCCTCGGACCGGTGCACGCGCTCGGGCCCGACTTCCTGAACGCCGACCACCTCATCCAGTCGTTCGGCACCGCGGCGCTCATCGGCATCGTCGTCGTCGTCTTCATCGAGACCGGGCTGCTGTTCCCCTTCCTGCCGGGCGACTCGCTGCTGTTCACCGCCGGTGCGCTGATCGCGCAGGGCAACCTGCACCTGAACATCTGGACGCTCAGCGGGCTGCTGTTCCTCTCGGCCTTCGCCGGTGACCAGGTCGCGTTCCTCATCGGCCGGAAGGCCGGTCCGCGGATCTTCAACAAGCCCGACTCACGCTTCTTCAAGCGCTCCTACGTCGATCAGACCAACGCCTACTTCGACAAGTACGGCGGCCGGACGATCATCGTGGCGCGCTTCGTGCCGATCGTGCGTACCTACGCCCCGGTCGCCGCGGGCGTCGGCGGGATGAGCTACCGGCACTTCGTGTCGTTCAACGCGATCGGTGCGCTGCTGTGGGCCGTCGGGGTGACCTGGCTCGGCTACGCCCTGGGCACCATCACGTTCATCAAGGACAACATCGAGGTCCTGCTCGTCCTGCTGGTGCTGATCTCCGTCGTGCCGATCGCCGTCGAGGCATGGCGTGCGCGTCGACGAGCCGTGGCCACCGGTGGCGCCGCGTCGGGTGGAGGCACCCCCTCGGTGGAGCAGCGCGGCGAGGAACCGTCGGTCACGACGGGGCGGACCGAGGCCACCGGCGCATGACGCGCGAGATCCGCTCCTGGCTGTCCGACATGGACGGGGTGCTGGTGCACGAGGGCACCGCGCTGCCCGGTGCCGCGGACTTCGTGCGGGCGCTGCGTGACGCCGAGCGGCCCTTCCTCGTCCTCACCAACAACTCGATCTACACCCCGCGGGATCTGCGCGCCCGGCTCTCCGCCTCCGGCATCGACCTACCGGAGAGCGCCATCTGGACCTCCGCGCTGGCGACCGCACAGTTCCTCACCGACCAGGTGCCGAACGGCTCCGCCTACGTCATCGGCGAGGCCGGGCTCACCACGGCGCTGTACGAGGCGGGGTACACGTTGACCGCCTCCACGCCGGACTTCGTCGTGCTCGGCGAGACCCGGACGTACTCCTTCGAAGCGATCACGCAGGCCATCCGGCTGATCCAAGCCGGCTCCCGGTTCATCGCCACCAACCCGGACGTCACCGGGCCCAGCGCCGAGGGGGACCTGCCCGCCACCGGTGCCGTCGCGGCGATGATCACCGCGGCGACCGGTCGGCAGCCCTACTTCGTCGGCAAGCCGAACCCGATGATGATCCGCTCGGCGCTCAACCGCATCGAGGCCCACTCGGAGACGACCGCGATGGTCGGAGACCGGATGGACACCGACGTCGTGGCGGGCATCGAGGCCGGGCTGCGGACGTTCCTGGTGCTGTCCGGGTCGACGCGGCCCGGGGACATCGAGCGCTACCCGTTCCGGCCCAGTGAGGTCCTCGACTCCGTGCAGGACCTCATCGACCGCGTGTGAGCCGGACGGGACGAGGCCCGTCGGCCGTCAGAAGCTGATCTGCGGGGCCTGCCGGACCTGCGGGTCCTCCGCCTCGAAGTACTCGGCCCGCGTGAAGCCGAACATTCCCGCGATGATGTTCGCGGGGAACGTCTCCACCTTGGTGTTGAGCTGCCGGACGTTGGCGTTGTAGAACCGGCGGCCGGCGGCGATGCGGTCCTCGGTGGTGGACAGCTCGGTCTGGAGCTGCTGGAAGTTCTCACTGGCCCGCAGCGCCGGGTACGCCTCGGCCACCGCGAACAGCCGGCCGAGCGCCTGCGTCAGCACGTTCTCCTGCTGGGCCTGCTCCGCCGGGCCGGCCCCCTGCCCGACCGCGGCGGCCCGCGCCGTGGTCACCTCGTCGAAGACCCCGCGCTCGTGCGCCGCGTAGCCCTTGACCGCCTCCACCAGGTTCGGGATGAGGTCGTGCCGGCGGTGCAGCTCGACGTCGATCTGCCGCCAGGCCTCCTGCACGAGGTTGCGTAGCCGGACGAAGCCGTTGTACTGGGCCACCGCCCACAGCAGGACGATGACGACGAGCGCGACGATGACGATCAGCGCGATGGTGGGGCCGGTCACGGTTCTGCCTCCGCAGGTCGGGGTTGCTCGGATCGTATCGGGCAGGGGTCACCGCCGCGCCGGCCGGACGGGGCGGATCGGGTCCGACCACACCGTCGCCCCCCAGCACACCGCCTGCGATCGCGCACTGCTGCCCGGAGCTCAGCCCCGCGCCGCCGGGTCGAACCCGTGGTCCAGCCAGACGTGCCGCGGCACCGACCGCACGACGGTGGTGAGCAGCCCCAGCCGTCCGGCCAGCCGTCCCAGGTCCGACGCCCCGGGCGCCCAGGTCCGGACCCATGTGCCGTCGATGCGCCACGGTGTGCCCCGTGCGTCGTCGCGCAGCAGCCGCTCCATGAGACGCGGGTGCACCACCGCGTACGCCACCTGCGGGTCCGACGACGTGACCCGGTAGGTCTGGTTGAAGTCGGCAGACTCGAAGTCGAGGTCCTGCGCACCGACGAACCGCGCCAGGCGGGTCCCGAGCCCCTCCGGGGCCAGCTCGATCGTCGGGAGGTACGCCGGCAGCGCGACCGCCATGACGTGCGCACGGTGCCGGGTCGAGCTCTTGCTGTCTCCGGTCTCCCACGAGTACGTGAAGGACAGCGCGGGCAGCCCGTCGAAGGTCCCGCGCAGCACGTCCGTCGCCCGGCGACGCCGACCCTCGCCGAACGGGTGACCGCGCCACGCATTGACGAGCGTGCGGTCCGACGGCGTGTACGTCCACCCGTTGGCCAGCGCCCAGGCGCGCAGCCGCTCCCGGCGGCGACGCTCCACCCAGAGCAGCCCGACCATGCCGGCGGCGACGACGAGCGGCACGACCGCCCATGCGACTGCCCACCCGGCGACCGGGTCTGCGGCACCGGCCACCGCCCCGCCCGTGTCCCGCCCGAGACCCCCCAGGGCCGGCAGCAGCTGCTCGCCCACGACCCTCACCGCGCCGACCACGACGCCCGACCGCACGAGGTTCGTCGGCGTCATGCGCACGGGCGGCCGCCGCTCAGTCCCGAACGCCCTGCTCGGCCAGCCCCAGGTCCGCCAGGCTGTACAGGAAGTGGTACGGGACGCCCAGCGCTTCGATGCGCTCCTGCGCCCCGGTGGCCCGGTCCACGATCACCGCGACGCCCAGCACCTCGGCTCCGGCCTCGCGCGCGGCCTCGACCGCCGCGATCGGCGACGAGCCGGTCGTCGAAGTGTCCTCCAGCACGACGACCCGCCG
>Ga0164243_10007255_pt1 | contig 16572 bp, 13 predicted proteins | sample OricompcompostOP_FD_108781 | JGI IMG/M metagenome (GOLD analysis project Ga0164243, IMG submission 108781) | Organic Plus compost microbial communities from Emeryville, California, USA - Original compost - Organic plus compost (OP) | ecosystem: Engineered > Solid waste > Mixed feedstock >... | reverse complement strand
TGCGCGGGGAGCACACGCCGGTGATCTCGACCGCGACCGCGTGGTTGGGACCACCCCCGCGTGCGCGGGGAGCACTGCCCAACCCGTGAGGCGGGGGCCCGGCCGGGACGGACCACCCCCGCGTGCGCGGGGAGCACGCCCGATGCGTCGGCGGAGTTCGCCGCCGGCGGGACCACCCCCGCGTGCGCGGGGAGCACGTCGATGAGGATTCCGCCATTGCCGCCGTCCGCGGACCACCCCCGCGTGCGCGGGGAGCACATTTCCAAGAACTGGTGGTTCTCCGTGACGTGCGGACCACCCCCGCGTGCGCCGGGGAGCACGACCATCCCTCCGGCAATAGCGGGAATCGACCCGGACCACCCCCGCGTGCGCGGGGAGCACGCAAGCCTTCACTTTCCCGATGATGGTGTTCAGGGACCACCCCCGCGTGCGCGGGGAGCACTTCGTACCATGCTCTAAAATCTGCCCACTCAAAGGACCACCCCCGCGTGCGCGGGGAGCACCTATTCTCCTTTTGAAGATTGCCCATTGTGGACGGACCACCCCCGCGTGCGCGGGGAGCACACTTGTTGAGCTGGGCTAATGGAGATCCAGTTTGCTGTTTTTGTTCACTAGTTTTCCGGGGTGGGTGGAGCGGGGCGAGGGCGGCGGCCGAAGCGGCGGCGGCGGGCGGCTTTGCTCCAGCCGGCTGGCATCGCCGCGTTGAACACGGGGGTGCTCGGGCGGCGGATCAGAGTGATGCCGTCCATGTCGACGGGTGTCCACTGGTGGTCGTGCACCTTGAAGGAGAGCCGCTGCTCGCCGTGGACCTGGAAGACCATCAGCGCTCGGCCAGGTCCGGCCAACTCGACCACCCGGGCCCACAAGCGGGTGCGGATCCGCGCGTTCACGTGGCCGACGTAGACCCCGGCGGCAATTTCCAGGAGCCATTGGGTCAGGTGGCCGCGGAGGCCGGGCGGGCAGGCGGTCAGGACGATGACCGTCATCAGAAGTCGATCTCCTCCTGCCAGTCGGCGTAGTTGCGACCCGCCGCAACCTCGAACCCGTTCTCGTCCCACAACGCCAGGGTGTCGTCTTCGTCGATGTCACCGCTGGGTTGAGGTTGAACCAGCAACATGCGGATGTCGCGTACGCATCGGGTCAGGATCGCACCGTCGTGGACGCGGTCGCGCACCGCGCGGCGGGTATCCGCACCGATATCGGTGGATCCGTTGGCGACGATGTCGAACGCCACAGGGATGGTCACGTCCGCCTTGTAGAGGTCGGCGATGTCGTAGACGAACGCGCGCTCGTGTCCGGTGTGGACGAAGCCGAGGCTCGGTGCGGCCCCGAGGGCGACGATGACGGCGTGCACGATCCCGTACAGGCAGGCGTGTGCGGCGGACAGTGCCTGGTTGATGGGGTCGCCCGAGTCGAAGTCTGCTTTGTCATACTGGCGTTGGTTCCAGGCCACCCCGGTGCGTGCGGCGTGTTCGCGGTACGCGCGGCGCACCCGGGCACCCTCCTTGCCGCGCAGTTGCTGCATCGTGAGCTTGCCGGTGTCTTCGCCGGGGAAACGAATCGCGTACATCGCTCGGGCCACGGCCAGTCGGCGATCGCGGTGGCTGACCGCGGCTGCCTGGGCGACGAGCAGCCGGCTCGACGCGGACAGCGAGCGGCCGTGGGCGTAGTAGCGTACGCCCCGCTCACCGACCCAGACGGCGGTGGCGCCGTGGTCGGCGAGCAGGGCGACGGCCTGATGGGTGATGCTGGTGCCAGGTCCGAGCAGCAGTACGCCGACCGAGGCGGCGGGGATGTGTACCACGCCCCGGTCGTCGGTGGCGGTGAGTGCGTTGGCGTCGCGGTGGATGACGCTGCGTTCCAGGTAGATGAAGCTGATTCGATCCTCGGCGCGGGTGAGGTCCGGCAGTTCGGCCGGAGGCACTCCGGGAATGCGCATCGTGGCGTTCGAACCCCTCAGGTGGCCGCGGCGATCGTCAACAGACCGCAGCCGTACGCCTTGGCGTGCCCGATGCCGCCGGTCAACGCGCGCCGGAAGGCGTCCGCGTCGGTGACGTCCAGAACGCCGTCGTAGGTTGCCGTGGTGAGGGTGACCGTGTGCAGGCCGCGCCGGAAGCTCAGCGTCTGACGACGGTGCAGCGTCAGGTTCGGTTGGCCGTCCTGCTGCGTGGCGACGGTGAACCCGTGCCGGGCCGACCGGTTCATCAGCCACTGCACCTGCTCGTCGGCGCGTAGGCGTCCGAAGCGCTGCGTGTCCTTGGCCTCGGGGGTCTTGCGTCCACTGTGGGTCGGGTTGGCGGTGAGCCGGAAGGTCCACCGCTGCCCAATCCGCAAGGATGCCAGCAACCCGGCGTACGGCCGTGTCGTCCAGGCCTCCTCGGTGGCCCGGCCGGCCTGGTCGACCAGGTGAGCCAGGTCGGGCCGGCCAGGGCTGGCGAGGTAGAGGTGGATGTCGCCTCCCGCCTTGGTGTCCAGCCGCCACAGCGTGCGCACGCCGGGCCGTTCGTAGTCCTCCGGCGAAGGGAATGCGGCCCGGACAGCGGCGTGCATGGCCTGAGGCGAGGCGAGGAGCTTACGCGCGCCGCGCCGGGTGGGATCGATCGTGAACCGGGTCAGGAACATGTGGTCAACCTCCCAGCAGGCTCATCGGTTCGTGATCGGCGGCCGGCGCACGGTCGGCGAGGTCGTTGACGACGTCCACGTGCGTCCGGTGAACCGCCCGCCAGGTGTGCTGGCGGTGTGCCGGGTCGAAGGTGAGCGGTTCGTCGTGCATGGTTTCGACGCCTGGTTCACCGGGCCGGGCGTCCCGGACGATCTCGAGGCGGACGGACGACGCGGCCCGGCGCCGATGCCACGCGGCGGCCTGCCACGGCCACGAGGTGAGCGCCTCGTCGAGCGTCGTGTCGTGCACACCAAGACAGATGGGCAGCGTCGGCGGGCACGAACGGCGCCCGAGATAGAGCGGGAAGCGTGGCTGCCGCAGCGCCTCTGCCAAGCCGGTGAGGAGTTCCCCTTCGCCGGCGACGGCGGCGAGGAACACCGCGTCGGCGAGGTAGAACCGGTACGTCAGCGGCGCGCTGGCCCGCCCATCCAGGGTCCGGGCGGTCTGGAAGTCGCGGAGCACCTGGCCCGGCTGGTCGAGCCGCACCCCGAACTCCAGCCCGAGGAGTTCGGTCAGCGGCTCGGTGCGGCGGATGCCCTTGGCCGCGGCCAGCAGGCCGATCACCCCGCTCTTGGTCGGCGCGACCTCGGTGTTCCGGCGGGCGAACCGGCTGCTCGAGCCCCACGACTGGAGCGGACCGGCCAGCCTCAGCACCAGGACGCTCATGCCGGCTGCCCGAGGGCGACGGTGACCTGCTCTCCGACGCCGGTGACGAGTTCGTCGAAGGTGACCGCCTTGCCGAGGTCGGCCAGCACGGCGGTACGCTCGCCGACCTGCGTGACCCAGCTGGCGACCGGTCGCTCACCGTACGCTCCCTCGACCGCGCGCACGTGGTCGGCGAGGGCGGCGGCGGCGCGGGCCACCCGCCCGGCCGAGTCCGTCTCCCGGATCGGCTCCTCGAACGCACCCACCATGTTGATCGGCTGCGTGTCCCGCACTCGGACGAGGACCGCGTCGGGCAGGGTCCGGTGGGCGAACGTGTTCTGCTTGCCGGTGGGGACACTGCGGGCGAAGGCGACGAGGAACGCCTCCACCGCGGCCCGTGTGGCGGCCGGGTCGCCCAGCGTCTCGTGCAGGGCGTCGACGTCGACGGTCGCGTACCGGTAGAGGGTCGAGGAGTTGAACTCGATGGTGCCGATCATGCCTGCGCCGGTCTCCGCGGCGTCCTCCTTGCGGTCGTCCACGGCGGTGAAGTAGTCGAACTCGTTGTCGACCGCGTGCACGCTGATGGCGTGGGCGACCTGGCAGGCGGCGTCCACATTGATGTCCGCCATGTCGGCCACCATCCGGCCGAACATCGCGATGTCGACCGAATGGTCGGTGTTGACCAGCGCCTTGAACCGTGCCTTGTCCAGGGCGGCACCTCCGCGCGCGGACTCGACCGCGGCGGCGGCGAGGTTGTCCAGCTGCCGGTGGCTGAGGAACAGCAGGTAGCCCGACTCGGCGTCGGTCTTCTTCTTGTCCACCTTGGCCAGGCCGGCGGCGGCGAACACGTCAGCGGCCAGAGCGGACGCCGCCTCGGCACCGAGATCCGGGGCCAGCGCCGTGATCCGGGCGGCCAGCGACTCGCCGACCCGCTTGGTGCGCTCGCCGAGCTGCGAGTCGTCGAGCAGGTCGGCGAAGGCGAGCCGCACGGCGCGTTTCCACGCCTGGCTGGAGACCCGGGCACGGCGCGCACCGCCGTACACGGCGGTCTTCGGGGAGCCGGTGTCGTCGCGGTTCAGGTTGCTCGGCGGCACGGTCTGCAGCACGTACACGTCGACGATCGTGCGGTTCATGCGGCGCTCTCCTCGGAGTTGTCGGTGTCAGGGCGGTTGCGGAAGAACTCGCGACCCCAGGTGGCCTGGATGCTGGCCCGCCTGGTCGGTTGACGCAGGATTCGCAGGTCGTCGGCGAGCAGGCCGTAGTCCATCGGGATCTGGTGTTGCCGCAGCATCGTCACGAGACTGCGCAGGTGGTAGATGCCTTCCGGGTACGAGCTGGCGGTGCCCAGCGCGGCGAAGCGCCGGCGCACGCCGTCCGGGCCGTCGACGGCGTGCACGAGCCGCGCCACGGCGACGCCGAGGCCGCTCCCGTCGACGTGCATCCGTTCCTGGCGTGACTGCTGGTGCAGGGCGTAGAGGGTTACCGCGTCGTGGACGGCGTACTCCGAGTCGGCGGCCTTCGTGTCGCCGGTCGGACGGCGGCCGAGCAGCTCGTCGGGGACCCACAGGTAGCTTTCCAGCGTGTAGTCGAAGCCGGGTTCACGGGCGACGCCGCGGCGCAGGCGGGCCAGCGCACTGACCGCCTCCGGCCGGGGCGGGTCGCGCAACACCTGTGCCTGCAAGGCGGCGACGGTACGGGCGACGTGGTCGCCGAGCTTGTCCCGGCGCCGCACCCACACCCGGCGGACCGGCTCGGTCGTGACCGAGGTCATCGTGTTACCTCCTGCGTCTGCTCGGTGTCGGATGCGCTCAGCGGCAGTGCCTTGGCCAGCCCTTTGCGGAACCACGCTTCGGCCTGGTAGCTGGAGTAGTGCACGGGCGTTCCGTCGCGGCCCGGAATCGAACGGCCGATCCATGCCGCCGGGCCGGCGGACTCGACGAGATCCCCGCCCAGCCGGGCGATCTCGCGCCGGACGAGCCGCTGCCATGCGGCACGTTCGGCGGCGGGTTCGCTGTCCGGACCCAGGCCGGCCAGCCAGTCGCGGAACGTGCGGTCGAGCAGCGTGTAGCCGCGTTCGGCCGCCCGGTCCGCGGCACCGCTCTCGGCGTCGCCGCCCGCGGCGCGGACCAGGTTGGTCGCGAGCCGGCGCAGGACGGCGACCGCGGCCTCCGCGTCGCCGGCGGCGTCCACGGCCGTGGTACGCAACGGCGAGTCGTCGACCAGCAGCAGGACGTTCATCGTCAGCGCGTCACCGAACACCTCGTCGATGACCGCCTGCTGGGTGCCGTAGGCGACGCTGGTGGCGCGGCTGCGTACCCGGAAGTCTGGCTTGACCGCCCCGGTGATGGTGAGCTTCGCGAGCCATCGCAACACCTGCGGCGAGAGCCGTTGCGCCGGCTCGTTGCCAGGTGGTGTGGGCGGTAGCAGGGTTTGCAGCCCGCGCCAGAGCGCGCGCGTGTGGTCGTGCGGGCGAGGCAGGTAGACCGGCGTCCTCTTCTGCTGCTTCTCCCGCGGGGCGCTGCGACCGAACACGCTCATCGGTTCGAGCTGGTGGCGGTCCTGCCAGTCGAGCGGATCGCCGTTGGAGATCATGGCGCCGGTGATGCCGTCACGGTCCCCGAAAAGCCTGATCCGCCGGGACTGCCAGGTGTAGAGGCTGAGCAGACCGTACGGTCCGCGGGTGGTGTCCGGCTCCTCGGCGGCCGTCTGCGGTTCCCGTTCCCACACCGGAAGGTCGCGTTCGTCGGGGTTCTGCCAGCCGGCCTCGACGGGGACGAGGTTGAGCAGCAGCGTCTCCCGGAGACTGTCGCCTTCCAGGTGGACGCCGCCGAGTGCCCCGAGCGAGGCGACACCCATGGGGTAGCCTTTGCCGTTCTTCACGCGCGGGTCCCCGACGGCGCCGGTCTTGATGCCGGAGGCGTCGAAGGCTTGGCAGTGCACCAGCCAGCGGGCCGCCTCGGCCGGAGTGATCGACTCCATGCCGTGCCCGGCGCGGGAGGTCAGGAACGGCATTCCATTGGGTACGTCGGCGATCAGCTTTTCCAGCCCGTACTCGTTGTCCTTCGCCGCCCGCAGGTCGGCGACCTGGTAGAACGGGTGCCGCGGGTGGAGCAGGTCGAACCGGTCCCGGAACTCGTCGAGGTACTCGCCGATGTCGGCGAGCGGTAGCTCAGGATCCTTCCAGAGGGCCCGCCACGCGGCCGTGCCCGGCGGTCCACCGGTGACCCGGTGCAGGATCGCCAACGCGAGCCGCAGGATCGCGAACGTCTGTGTGGGCAGCTCGCAAGCGATCATCCGAAGCGCGGCGGCCTGCTCGAACAGCCCCAGCAGCGACACATCGCGCCGCCGGCCCTCGGCATCGAGTACGGGAATCCACTTCTCCTCGACCAGTGAGAACCCGGCCGGGTGCGGTGAGCCGGTCATGGCAACACTTCCTTTGCGATCCGGGTCGACTCAGGCGTTCCGGTCAACGCGTAGTCCTTCGTCTTGGCTGTAGTGGAGGTCGAAGCCGGCCACCGTCGCGTGACCGTCGACGTCGATGTCGAGGACGAGTTTGCCGGCCAGCCACGGGCTTGCCTGCCAGGCGGTCACGTCGACCCGGCGTTCGAGATCCGCGATGACCTCGTCGATCACCTCCGGGTCGGTCATCGAGCGGGGGAACGGCAGGGTGCAGCGCGCGATCAGGCGGGGCAGCGGCGGGTTCGGAACGCTGTCGGTCGGGACCACGGCCCCGCCTCCGTCGATCCATGGGGGGATCACGAGGCCCTCGGGGGTCCGTACCAGTAACAGGACCTCCAGTGACTCCGCGTCGGTGTCGCGGACGTGGCCCTGCGCCGTCCGTTCGTCCGCGTCGCCGACGCCGCCGGCGAGCCAGCTGATCAGCGATGACCCGGGTTCGCCGAGGGGAGGCAACCGGAACCCGTCGGCCTTCAGTTGCTTGGCGGTGGTCTCGTCCCGGTGCCGCGCCTCGGCCTCGGCCATCGCCGGCTGCCACGATTCGGGTCCGACCGGTGTGTCGCCGTAGGCGGTCTGGGTGAGCGGCGCGATGTCGGCCGGCAGCCGAAGTGGCTCGCCGGCCAGGTGCGGCCACAGCACGGCGGCGCTGCGCAGCAGCGTGGACGTCTGGTAGACCCGGCGCGAACCCGCCACCGGCTTCGGTGGTTCCGCGGTCCAGTCGGCGCCGGTGAGCCAGCAGGTCGGTGTCGCGAGCCGCGCCGGTCGGCCCGTACGCGGGTGGCGGTGCAGCCGGCCGATGCGTTGCAGCACCAGGTCGACCGGAGCGAGGTCGGTGACGAGCAGGTCGAAGTCGATGTCGAGGGACTGCTCGGCGACCTGGCTGGCCACGACGACATGCCGATGTGGACGGTCCGCGATGCCGGGCGGTCCGAAGGTTTCCCGCAGCCACCGGTCCTTGGCGGCCCGGTCGACGGCCATGAACCGGGAGTGGGCCACCGACACCGGGATGTCGGGCCCGAAAGCGTCGCGGAGCGCCGCGGCGGTCTCCTGCACGCGCGTCACGGTGTTGCGCACCACCAGCGCGCACCCGCCCTCGGACAGCTGCTCGCGCAGCAGCGAGGCCAGCCCGGACAGGTCGTCGTCGAGCGCGCGGAGCCGGACGTCGACGCCACGGCCGGAGTCGGCACAGGTGGTCGCGGTGGCGCCACGCTGCTCACTCGACACGGTCACGAGCGGGTACCGAAGGTCGGTGCGGAGGGCCGCGTAGGGGTCCTCGACGGGCTTGCGCCGATCACGCCAGTGCGGCCGGGGCGGGGGACCGAGTCGGCCGCAGTCGTATGCCGTCATCAGCTCGGCGCGGCGCCGCGCGGGCAGCGTCGCGGAGAGCACCACCACGGGGACGCCGTAGCCGCCGAGCCACTCCAGCACCCGGTCCAGGAAGCGGCCCATGAAGACGTCGTACGCGTGGGCCTCGTCGATGACGACGACCTTGCCGGCCAGTCCCAGGTGGCGCAGCACGAGATGCCTGCCGCGCAGCGCGGCGAACAGCAGCTGGTCGATGGTGCCGACGACGAAGCTGGACAGTAGCGCGCGTTTGCGACCGGCGAGCCAGGTGTGCACCCCGATGCCGGCGCCGCCGTCGTCCTCGGCGATGTTGCTGGGCAGCGAGGCGGACCGGAGCCGGTCGTACTCGGGATTGAGCGCCGCCTTCCCGTGGGCGAGCCGCACGTCCCGCAGGCCGCGGCCGACCTGCGCGTCCGGCACGCGGCGCAACCAGGACAGCATCCGCCCGAACATGGCGTCGCTGGTGGCGCGGGTGGGCAGCGCCAGGTAACAGCCGGACGCGCCGGTACGCCGGGCGAGGATCTCGACCGCGGCCAGCGCCGCCTCGGTCTTGCCCTCGCCCATCGCCGCCTCGACGATGATCATTCCAGGTACGGGCATGGACTGTGCCAGCTCGGCGACGGTGCGCTGCACCGGGCGGGGTCTCGCACCGTCCGGGAGCTCGAACCGTGCGGCGAACAGTTCGTTGACGCCGGTGGGTGGAGCGGCCGGCGACCAGGGCTCTGGCAGGTCCAGCAGCTCCCAGCCGGCTCGCAGCCGGGCCGCGCTCGCGCTGTCCAACGTGTACGGAAAGAACTCCTCGTTGCTGGCCACCCAGTCGGCGACGATGACCAGCCCCGTCAACGCCGCCTGCACCGGCTGCGACAGCGTGACCAGGCGCCACTCGGTGAGCCGCTCGCCGGCACCGGACCGATCCGCCATCCAGACGAGCAGCTCGTCCTGCACCTTCTCCCACGCGGTGTCACCGCGCAGATGCCGGCGTATCTGGAGACCCCTCAGCTGCTCCTCCGTCGGCGGTAGACCGTGGTGTCCACCGACGACGACGGCGTACGGATGCGGGTCCTCCCATCCCTGGAGCTGCAGCCAGTCGGCGAGCACGGCGTGGCCCGCCAGGGCGTGCGGCGCGTGCCGGCGGTCGGCCTTGATCTGTCCGACGTCGTAGCCGAGACCGTGGTCGCGCATCCGCTCCGCGAGAGCGGGAGCCTGGACGGCGAACGCGGGGGTGGCCTTGCCGATGTCGTGGACCCCGGCGAGCCAGACCGCGAGCGTGCGGCCGTCGCGGTCACCGCCGGGCAGCTCGGCGGCCACCAGCCGGCGCACGGCCGGGCTCAGCCAGTCGTCCCAGAGCCGCCCGGCGACGTCGGCGCTGTCCGCGAGGTGCCGCCAGAGCGGAAGCCAGCCCACCGGCGACGTACCCTTGCGATCTGTCTTTCCCCAGACGGACCGCGCCGCGTCGCTGAGGCGTTCGTTTTCGGTCATGGCTTCACCGCCGGCAGCAGCGTGGTGGGTAGTCCGGTGTGCGACAGGTAGAGCACGTCGCGCGCGCGGGTCAGCGCGACGAAGAGCAGGCAGCGTTCGCGTTGCAGATCCTGCCGGTGCCCGTGCGGATCCTCGGCCGCCGGGATCACCGCTCGCGGTGCGGGGAGCAGCCCGGCGTCGAGACCGACCACGGCGAGGCACTGGAATTCCAGGCCCTTCATCCCGTGCATCGTGGTCACGCGAACGCCGTCGACGCCGCGGCGGTCGTCCGCCACGTCGATGTGCGCCTCCGTCAACGTCCGGCTGATGGTCTTGACGAGGTGTCCGGTGCGGGCGGCGACGCCGATCGCGTGCGGCTCGACGCCCTGGTCCAGCCAGGTGCCCACCCGTTCGATCAACGCGTCGAGTTCGCCGTCGCGGTCGGTGTGTGCCGCCACCTCCGGGCTGCCGCCGCGGGTGACCGCGCGGTATCCGCGCAGCGTGTCGTGCTGACCGTCCAGGCCGACGACCAGGTCGGCGTCCAGGACCCGCACCGACAGGTCCAGGATCTCGTGTGTGGTGCGGTAGTTGACGGTCAGTCGGTGCGCGCGACCCCGTACCGGGATGCCGAGCTGGGCCAGCGACACCTGGTTGTCGTAGATGCGCTGGTGCGGGTCGGCCAGCAGGAACATGTCGTTGGGACCCGGAGCGACGAGCGCACGCAGCAGCCGCCACTGCGCCGGATGCAGGTCCTGACCTTCGTCGACGACCACATGCCGGTACGGCGCGGGGGAGCGGCGCACGATGTCGGCCGCCTCGTCGGCGAGTTGCGTGTGGGTGCGCAGGCCCTTCCTGGCCAGCTGGGCGACCACGCCCTGGATCGCGGCCCACACCTCGTCGCGCTGCGTCGCCCGCAGTCCCTCTCCCCGGCCTGCCCGCGAGACGGTCCGGTACGCGTCGAGGCTGGTCACCTGGTGGGCCAGCACCACCTGCTCCCACTCCCGCCGCAGGAACGCGCCGCTGAATCTGGTCGAAGCGGCGGCCCTTTCCCAGAGCGGGTCGAGCACGTCGTCGTCGGCGATGGAGACCTTCCGTCCTCGGGCGACGACGTCGTACGCCAGCCTGTCGATGCTGACCACGTCGATGCGGGACCGGACCGCGGGGTCGTCGGTGAGCCGGTACAGCTGCCGGCCCAGCGCGTCGGCCAGCGCGCGGGTGAACGTGGTCAGCAGCACCTTCGAGCCATCGCCCGGCAGGCGGCCGGCCAGGAAGACCGCACGGTGCAGGCCGGTGACGGTCTTGCCGGTGCCCGCACTGCCGGTCACGAGCGCCGGGCCGCTGTACGCCTCCCGGTAGGCCACGTCCCGCTGGGTCGGGTGCAGGAAGGTGCGCCAGAGGTCGAACGGGCGGGCCAGGATGGCGGCCAGCTCCACCGGCCCGGAGACGAACGCGATGCGATCCGGTGTCCGGCGTGCGGCCGCTTCCAGATCGCGGGTGTCCACATCGCCGGGGTCTTCGCCGGCGACGATCTGCTCGGCCAGCTCCTGCCAGACCTCCTCCGGCGACATCCCGGCGGCAAGCCCGCTCAGCACGTCGCGCTGCGCCTCGGGCAGGAGCCGGCAGAGGCTGTCCAGTTGCTCGTCGTTGTTGATGCGCGGCAGTAGGGGGAACAGGCCGGGATCGACGCCGAGGCGGCGCAGGTCGGCGTTGGACACCCGATCGAACAGCCCCTCGGCCGGCGGCTCCGCCGGCAGCGTGCGCGCGAACTCGTCGATGCCCACCTGGTCGCGGACCTCCAGGACGCCCAGCGCCTGGTTGACCGAGAAGACGCGGCTCGCCGCGTAGTCGTTGGCGTCGTCGTGGGGGAGGACATCGGTCAGCAGGTAGCTGCCGCCGCCGAGGGCCAGCACCACGCCGCGCCAGAAGTCCGTGATCCGGATGGTCCGGATGTGGGGGTCGCGCGCGCCGGTGAGCTTCTCCAGGTGCAGCCCGGCGTGGGTGTGCGCGGCGAACTTGCCGATCGCCGCGTCGACCGCACGCTGGACCGGCCGGGGTAGCCCGGCGTAGCGGCGCAGAAACTCCCGATCGACGGCCAGCTCGGCCACGCCGTATCCCCCCTCGCAGGTCGTATCGGCGGCGGTCAGCCTATTGTGAACGGTGGCTTCAAACAATCAACCAGAAGAAGTACTTCACGAATGATCGGCTGATGGGTCGTCCGCCGAACAGCGAGAGCACGTACGCTGACTGTCGTGATGGCGGACCTACGCCTCAAAGACCGGTACGCGCTCGGTCGTTTTCCTCTCGCCCACCACGGCATGGGCGAGGTGTGGCCGGCCCGTGACATCCTGCTCGAGCGGGACGTGATCGTAAAGGTGATCGCCGGCTCCTCAATGGAGGCTGAACTTGTCCGCCGGTTCCGCCGCGAGGCGCTGCTGACCGCGCGTCTGGCCCACCCCGGCGTGCCGGCCGTCTTCGACCTGGGCGAACACAAGGGACGTCCGTACCTCGTCCTCGAACGGATCGACGGGGTCCCGCTCGATGATCTGGCGGCGGAGCAGCACCCCCTCCCGGTCGGTTGGGTCGCCGCCATCGGGGCACAGATCAGCAGCGTGCTGATCGCCGCGCTGCGCATCAACCTGGTGCACCGGGACCTCAAGCCGAGCAACGCCATGCTGGAACGCAGCGGCGCGGTCAAGGTGCTCGACTTCGGCCTCGCCGCGGCGCACGGCGACGGCCGCTACTCCCGCATCACCCAGAGCGGCCAGATCCTTGGCACCGCTGGTTACATGGCACCTGAGCAGATCTACGGCGAACCCGCCGATCACCGTAGCGACCTCTACGGCCTGGGTGGGACCCTGTTCCACCTGCTGACCGGGCAGGCGCCGTTCGACGGCTCCACCACGACGACGACAGAGCGGCGGCAACTCAGCGATCCGCCGCCGCGACCCTCGCACTTCCGCCCCGACACCCCGCGAGCGCTCGACGACCTGGTGCACGCCCTCCTGGCCGGCCGACCCGAGGATCGGCCGGCCAATGCGGTCGAGGTGTACGACGCGCTGGCCCCGCTGGCCGGGCCGTTGCCGCCGATCCCCGGCGTCGTCGACGACAGTGCGGACTCCGTACGGAGGTACTCGGCGATCGTCGGCCAACGGCCCCAGCCCCCGATCCCGGCGCCGCGGGACAGCGCCGCGCCGGCCGCGTTCGACGTGGACAACGCCGCGGAGGAGGTCGACCGGCTGTTCGCCACTGGCCGGTATCGGGCTGCCGCACGCCTGTGTCGCGAGCTCGCCGACGAGTACGCGCGGCGGAACGGATCTGATCATCCGCGCGTGTTCGACTGGCGTCTGCGGGCGGCCCACGCGCACGCGGCGCTCGGCGAAGTCGACCGAGCGCGGCGCCAGCTCGATCTCCTACGGGAGGAGGGCGTCCGGACATACGGCGTGGACCATCCGGCGACGCGCGAACTCGACCGGAGGATCGCCTCGGTGCGCGCCACTATCCGACAAGGACCGACCGTGGGTCGCTGAAGGCCCGTGGCAGCAGCACCGCCTTCTGCTCGGGGAACTGGCTGCCCCCACAGCGGAAGACGCGCGCGCAGGTCTGTCCGCGGATCTCCGTCGCCAGGGCCCGGCGGGCCAGCGCGGTGTACATCACGCTGTGTTTCAACCAGGCGGCCTCCTCGCCGTGCGGGTCGAACCCGCGACCGCTGGCACCGTGGCCGAACGCGTCGTGGACGGCCCGCAGCATGTCGTTCTCCCCGTCGCTCAGGTAGGGGTGCGGATTGCGGGTGGCTTCGCTGGCGTACACCCGCAATCGCCGCCGGCGGAGATCCGCCATGAGCGCCTGGGCGTCCGCGTACGGATCGTCGTCGACGACCCGGACGGCGACACCGAGTCCACCGAACTCCACCCGGCCCACCAGGAAGTGGTACTGCCGGACGGTCTGCGCGGCGAGGGCGGCGTACGCGGCGAAGGCTCGTTCGTCCTGGCGCGGTGCCGCCATGTACGCGTCGGCGATGGCGCTGCCGAGCGCGGGGTCGAGGCGTACCCGCGGATAGGCCACCGCGTCGTGCCGGTTGCGGCTGAACCGGCGTACGCCGTCAACGAGGTAGCCGATCGGCGGGAAGCAGGGCGTCGCGGCCGGAAGGGTAGGTGCGAGCAACCGTGTTCATGGTCCTCCTTCAGTCGTCGGTCTGGGTCAGGTGGGATTCGGCGGCAGGTCCGGTTGCGGGCGGCCCGAGCGACACCGCTTGCTGTTCGCGACGCAACCGGTCGCCGAGCTTGCGGATCTCGGAGACGCGGCGATCGTGATGGACCTTGGCGAACTTTCCGATCGAGGTGCTGTGCCCACGCCGTCCCATGACTCCTCCTGTCTCGTTGTGAACTCTGGCAACAACGAGATGGTAGGTGATACGGTTCACGGGTGACAAGCGACCAGGATGTGGTCATCGGGGACGCCACGCTGACCGCCAGCGGCATCGCCCGCCTGGCCAACGTGGGCCGCGCCGCCGTCAGCAACTGGCGACGCCGGTACGCCGACTTCCCGGCGCCGGTCGGCGGCACCCCGGCCAGCCCCAGCTTCAACGCGCGCGAGGTCGAGCAGTGGCTGCGCCGGCAGGGCAAGCTGCACCAGGCCGGCACGGAGCAGTGGGCGTGGCGGCACATCGAGAGCTACCAACCCGCCGCACAGATCGGCGACGCCCTCGGCATCGCGGGCGCCTACCTGCTCGCACAGCCCGACACCGGGACCAACCTGCTCACACCCAAACAGCTCACCAGCCGCCTGCGGTCCATCGACCGCGGGCTCGCCGCGCTCGTCGGCCGCGTCCTTCCCGAGAAGTGGGGGACGCAGTTGACCACCGTGCTTCGCACGATCGACCGCCTCGGCCGCGAGCAGGACCCGGAGACCGCGTTCGAATACCTGCACAGCCAGTACGTCACCTCCGCGCAGTCGATGTCCGGCCTGGCCAGCACCCCCGACACGGTCGCCGGCCTCATGCTCACCCTCGCCGGCGACGCTCCACGCGTCCTCGACTTCACCTGCGGCACCGGATCGATCCTGCGGCTGGCCGCCGCCCGAGCCGTCCGGGCCGGCACCGCCGTCGAGTGCTTCGCGCAGGAGATCAAGCCGCAGTACGCGCTGATCGCCCTGCTGCGCCTCTGGTTCGTCCACCGCCGGGCAGGCGGTCACATGGCGGCACCCGTGCTGCACGTGGGCGACAGCCTGCTCGCCGACGCGTTCGCCGACCTGCGGGCCGACGCCGTAGTCGCCAACTTCCCGTTCGGCATCCACGACTGGGGCCACGACAAGCTCGCGTACGACCCACGCTGGGTCTACGGCCTGCCACCACGCACCGAACCCGAGCTGGCCTGGGTCCAGCACGCCCTGGCCCACCTCGCCCCCGGCGGCACGTGCGTCGTGCTGATGCCACCGGCCGCGGCGCAGCGTCCCGCCGGCCGACGCATCCGCGCCGAACTCCTCCGCCGAGGCGCGCTACGCGCCGTCGTCGCGCTGCCCGCCGGGCTGATGCCACCCGCCGGCATCGGCCTGCAGCTGTGGGTCCTCACCCAGCCCGACGAGCGGTCATCGCCCGCGGACCGCGTCCTGTTCGTCAACGCCGCCGCCGTCCCCGAGCCGCCGAGCGAACTGGTCGAATCCGCGTGGCGCGACTACCGGTCGGGCCGCCACACCGACGAGCCCGGCGTGCGTCGCCTCGTCCCGGTCATCGACGTGCTCGACGAACAGGTCGACCTGACGCCCCAGCGCTACCTCCCGCCCCCCGCCGACCTCGTCAGCGACCCCGCACGGACGATGGCCCGTATCGACGAGTTCGACCGCCTGCTCACCGCGGTGCGCGCGGGCCTGCCGGACGTACGCCCGGGAAACGCCGCCCTGGGCACGGCACCGCGGGTCAGCGTCGCGGACCTGGCCCGGGCGGGCAGCATCGCGATCCTGCGCGCGCCGTCGCGCTCCGCGACCGGCGCAGACGGGGACCAACCAAGAATCCGCGCCGGCGACATCCTCGTCCCGCTGGCCGCGCGCGACATCATCGCCCAGGTCGCCACACCCGCGCAGGACGGCGCCGACCTGAAGCCGGGCATACAGGTACTACGCGTGGACCCGGACCGCTTCGACCCGTGGTTCGTCGCCGGCGTGCTGTCCTACACCGACAATCTTCGTGCCGCCGGCCGAGCGTCGAGCACGAGCGGCAGCGGCTCCCGAGTCGACGTCCGGCGCCTCACCATCCCCGTGCTGGCCCTGCCGGATCAGCAGGCGTACGGCCACGCCTACCGCCGACTCGCCGAATTCCGCACCAACCTCGAACACGCCGCGACCGCCGGCGCGGCCCTGGTCCGCGTTATCACCGACGGCCTCACCTCAGGCACCCTGACAATCGCCGACCAACCCGGGAATGCCGTCTCCTAACGCCGCAAACTCCCAGGCGTCAAGGTTGCGAGGCGTTGACACAGGCGTCGTGACCACTCCGCGTGCGCCGGGGAGACGGAACTAGACCTACCGCGTGCGCGGGGAAGACGCGCATGTGCAGTTGCGCAGGCTCATGCTGGGGGGACCACCCGCGCGCGGGGGGGAAGACCCGCGCGCTTTCTGGCAGGGCTTAGAGCCGTTGGACCACCCCGCGTGCGCGGGGAGGACTAGGCCAGACGCTTCACCGCCCGGCAAGACACCAGCGGATAACGCCATCCGCAGCATCGCCGTCTCGGCGATGGCACGACCACCCAGCCCGGCTGCGCTCCGGTGAGCGTACGCAAGCTTGCTTGCCATTGCGCGATACGCGCCGCGGGACGGCTACGCAGACCGCGTCCCGCGGAAAGCGAGCGCGACGCGAAGCGGCCCCACCCTTCCAGTTGGAGGGTGGGGCCACCCCTGGGTCCGCGGTGGGCGGCCGTACAGTGCCAACCGGGAGCGACCGCGCGCCCGTTGTGCGGACCCGTGCTTGGGGGATCAGGTGGCGACCAGTTCGCCGAGCGCGCGATGCAACGACCGCG
>Ga0164243_10007254_pt1 | contig 16574 bp, 13 predicted proteins | sample OricompcompostOP_FD_108781 | JGI IMG/M metagenome (GOLD analysis project Ga0164243, IMG submission 108781) | Organic Plus compost microbial communities from Emeryville, California, USA - Original compost - Organic plus compost (OP) | ecosystem: Engineered > Solid waste > Mixed feedstock >... | reverse complement strand
GCCGACTGCCAAGATGGCGCCTGTGAGTGTCGAGATCCGCCGCGGTGCCGACCGCTTCACCGAGCGTGCCGAGGGGCGGCTGTCGCAGCACGGCTTCTCCTTCGGGTCCCACTACGACCCCGCACGCCTCTCCTTCGGGCCGATGGTCTGCCACGACGACCACCTGCTCGGCAGGGAGCGCGGCTTCGACACCCACCACCACGCCGACCTGGAGATCGTGACCTGGGTCGTGTCGGGCTCGGTCGCGCATGCGGACGGCGCCGACACGGCCGTGCTGCCGGCGGGGTCGTGCGGGGTGCTCTCGGCCGGCGCCGGCGTCCAGCACTCCGAGCACGCCTCACCGGACGGGCCGGCGCGTTTCGTGCAGGTGTGGCTGACACCCGACGAGACGGGTCGGCCATCCACCTACGCGCACGCGGCCGTGGCCGCTGCTCCGGGCGCGGGGCCGGTACGCGTGGTCGGCGACGGCGGCCCGCTTCCGGTCGGCGTGGACGGCGCCGCTCTCGATGTGGTGCGGCTCGACGCCGGCGAGACCGTCGTCCTGCCGGACGGACCGCAGGTGCACGCGTTCCTCACCACCGGCGCCCTGCTGCGCTCCTCCCTCGCCGAGCCGCTCGCTGCCGGCGATGCGCTGCTGCTCACCACCCAGCCCGGTGAGACCCCGCAGCGCTACGAGCTCGCGGCCGCCGTACCGACCGAGATGCTGGTGTGGTCCTTCAGGTGATCTTGCGCTGGCTAGGGAGGATGCGATTCCCCCATCGAGCCTTTCACTGTTCGGGACGCGGATATGCTCCATCAGAAGATTGAGTTTCCATGGGAGCAAGACCTGCGGCCGTTCTATTGGCATTGACTGTGCGCAGGAGGCCCCGTTCGAGTTCGAACTGCGGCGTGTACCCAAGGTCGAGAGCAGCGCCACTGCCATCGAACCTGTATGCCCAAGTCGGTGGCGAACCAGCAGCGAGGACGCCGTCCTCCATCTCCAGACGCATCGGCGATTCTGGGAAGAGGCCCTTGATGAAGTGGTACGCGTCGGAGACCGGTCTGTAATCACCGGTGATGAGATAGTTCCGCGACCCCGAACCGGTCTGCACAAGTGCCTTCAGGAACGCTGAAGACACATCCTCCAAATAGAGGAAATCCATGAAGCGGTCCCCGAACGGGACAACGACCTCCTTGCCGCTTCCCACTGCGGGTTCGTAGAACAGGTCCGATGTCCATGCACTGCCGCCCCCTCGGTCAGCCTTGATGTGCTCGCCGTATCCATAGGCTCGGGTGAGCCGCAACCCCGTGATGCTCAGACCCGCACTCCTTGCGTATGACCGAGCGAGGTGCTCATTCATGACCTTCGTGGCGCCGTAGAGCGCCTCCGGATCGTAGGGTGCGTCGTCGCGAATGACCCCGTCTTCGCCCTCGGAGTCCGGGCCGAACACGGTGATGCTGCTTGCCCACACCACCTTCTCGAACCCCGAGCGCGCAGCCATTTCGAAGACATTCGCTGTTCCCGTGCAGTTGACCGCGACCGCCGTGGGTGGGTGGGCCTCGACCGAGGCCGAGAGCATCGACGCCATGTGAATGACTTTGGTGACCTTGAAGGAGGTGGCGACGTCCATCAGCGCATCCAGGTCGGTGACATCACCCGTCACGATGCTGACACGGTCGGCATAGTCCGCCCCGACCACCTGCTCGAGAACGTGAAGGTCCGGAGTGTGCTCACCCGCGCCGCCCCCTGGCCCGCCGAACAGCCCGAACAGGACGACCTCCTCCCCTGCCTGCAGCAAGTCACGGACGATGTAGCTTCCGGCATGTCCGATGCCTGTCACCATGATGGCCACGCAAGATCACTCCCTAGTATCTGATGTGGTCGACCCAGGTGCGCCGACGAACCGGGTCATGACGCCTCGCTTCTTCGCACGGATGCCGGCAGGCTCCGGCAAATAAGCTGCTCGGCCTCGGCCACGATGCTGTCGACGACTTCCTGGCAGGTCAGCACTTCAGCCACCAGCCCCTGCGATTGCCCGGTCCACCAGAGGCCGTCGTCCATGCGGCCGGACTCGAGGACGCGCTCGCGTCCACGAGCTCCCGATGCCAAGTGCGCGATGTCTTCGAACGTGGTGCCGGCGCGGTCCTCGATCTGTCTGATCTCCTCCGACACAGCGTTCTTCGCGACGCGTGCGGTGTTGTGAAACTTCCGGAACACCAATGTGGTGTCTCGTTCCGTGTTGGTGACGATCTGGCGCTTGACGTTCTCGTGAACCCCGGCCTCGACCGTCGCCACGAATCGCGTTCCCATGTTGATCGCACTTGCCCCGAGCGCGAGGGCCGCGACCAGACCGCGACCGGTCGCGAACCCGCCCGAGGCGATGATCGGCAACGTCGTATGTGCAGCGACTGCGGGAACGAGCACGAGCCCCGGTATGTCGTCCTCTCCTGGGTGTCCGGCGGCTTCGAACCCATCGACCGATAGTGCATCGACGCCGAGTCGTTCTGCAGAGAGTGCATGCCGAACGGCGACTGTCTTGTGGATGATCTTGATCCCAGCTGCCTGCAAAGCCCGGACGTGGATGCCGGGGTTGGCGCCGGCTGTCTCGACGACGGGGATCCTGTTGTCAATGATGACGTCGCGGTATTCGTCGTATGGGATCGGATTGATTGTGGGCAGCAGTGTGAGGTTGACGCCGAAAGGCTGACTTGTCATCGATCTCGTGCGTCGGATCTCCCGGTCGAGGTCAGCAGGTGTCGGCTGCGTGAGGGCGGTGAGGAAGCCGAGAGCTCCCGCGTTGGCTACCGCCGAGACCAACTCGGCGGTCCCCACGCCGGTCATGCCACCGCATACGATCGGATGGGAGACGCCGAACTCTTCGGTGAACTGAGTTTGAAGCACTGCCAAGACCGCCTTCGTGCGTGGAGAGTGTCCAGCAGGTCGCCCCGCCGGTTGGGTCAGATTGCGGCGAACGACCACCATGGAGCACGGTTCGCCGCCTTCGCGGCGCGGAACTCGCGCGCTTCGGCGCCTTCTGTCAACGCCACGGTGACCTCCGTGGCCAGCGCCAGCGCGCCCCCCGGATCCAGCGCGGGGATCCGGCGGAGGTACTCCTTGCAGGAGGCCACTGCGTGCGGCGCCACTTCGAGCAGCGCCTCGATTGTCCGTTCCACGGTCTCCTCCAGTTGGTGCGGCGCGACGGAGTCCGACACCAAGCCCATCTGCCTGGCCCGATTACCATCGAACGGCGTCCCTGTGAGGACGAGCTGGCTGGCATCAGTCGGTGTGATGCGAGGCAAGACTGGTAGGACAGCCATCGCCGGGGCCTGACCCATCCGAACCTCGGGAAGCGCGAACCTCGTGTCCCGTGCGGTGATCGCGATGTCACATGACGCCATGAGACCGACAGCGAGCCCGAGACAATAGCCTTCGACTTTCGCGACGATGGGCTTGTTGGACGTGCGGATCGCCGCGAAGGTGCGCTCGATCGTACGGATGAGTCCGCGGATCGGTACGTCTTCCTTCATGTGGCCACCCGAAGAGAAGGTGCCTCCCGCGCCGCTGAGAACGACGACGCGCACATCCTCTCGTCTCGAGAGATCCTCGACCGCGTGACAGATCGCATCCAACGTTCCGAGGCCCAGTGCGTTTCTGCTTCCTGGATCCGCGATGACGATACGCGCGACGGGACTCCCGTCAACCTCCACAGTCATGACGCTCACTTCCGAGACCGACACGTGGCAGTGGGTTGACGGTGACCTCAGACGCGACGGAGTGCCCCTTCTGACGTCGCTCCGACAGCCACTCGGACGCGTCCCAGGCATTCCTGAGGCCTTTGAGATCTCGTTTCAGGACCTTCCCGGTCGCATTCTTCGGGAGGGCGTCAACGAGTTCGATGAACCGCGGGATCATGTACGCCGGCAACACGGTGGTGAGGTGCTCGATCAGCGCTGGTGCCGAGAGCCGGGCATCTCGTCGAGCGACAACCACGATCTTCACGTCCTCGTCCTCGACCGCGTTGAGGCGTTCGCCGTTGACCACGATCGCCGCGGCCTCGGCCTGAGGGACCACCCCCACGCACGCGCACTCGACGACGTCCGGGTGAGTGAGAACGCCGTTCTCGACCTCACTGGCGGCGATATTGTGCCCGAGGCGGCGGATATGGTCGTTCATGCGGTCGACGAAGAAGAGGTCACCGTCTTCGTCGCGGGCGAAGCAGTCGCCGGTGCGGACCCACCCGTTCTTGAGCCATGTCTCCGCCGTCGCATCGGGCCGGGCCAGATACTCGCCATTGGCTCGGTCCGACGTACGGCGGATCCACAGCTCGCCGCGACCTGGCCCTGACACAGGGATGCCCTCCTCCGTTACCAGCTTGACGTCGACGCCGGGAAGTGGCCGTCCGCAGGTCCGCTCCTTGACGGGGTCGACGATGCCGATCGGCTGGCCCGCTTCGGTCATTCCCCATCCGGTCGACACAGTGCGGACGCCGAACCGCTCCTTGAAGCTGGTGTTGTAGGTCGCTATGGGACAGATCTGCGCGACTTGCAAGGGATTGTCCCGGTCGTCCGGCCGCTCGGGCGCACCCATGACCAGCGGCGCCACGTAGACAAGCCCAGCGTGGGTGATTCCGTAGTTGCGAATGTCGCTCCAGAAGGACGACAGGCTGAACTTCTCGCGGATGACGAGCCGTAGGCCGAAGCTCAGGGCGACCGACAGCCCCGAAGTGCCGCTCATGTGGAAGGTCGGCCACAGCTGGTAATAGGCGCCGTCTTGGTAGGCGCCGGATGGCTCACTGCACCACCAGTCCTGCGCAAAGCGAACGAGATCGCTCCACGGCTTCACCACGCCCTTCGCAGGGCCCGTCGTGCCGGAGGTGAAGATGACGACAGCAGGTTGCTCGGGTCGGGGGTGTGGACGGGAGACGGGCTCTGCCGCCGCGAGGAGCGCGTCAGCGGAACTCAACTCGACGTCTGCCCGCGACGTGGTCCATTCACGAGGCTCACCGACGACGATGACCCGTTGAATGCGGTCCCGCGCCGGCAGAGCGTCCAACAACGCAGGCAGGAACGCAGCGCCGCAGATCACCACCTCGGGGTCACCCACCCTGAGCGCATGCTGCAGCGTGGCTCCGACCAGGTCGGGATTGATGGGGACCTTGACTGCACCGGCGTACCCGCAGCCGAGGAGCACATGGAAGGCAGCGGACGAGTTCAACAGCAGCGTCGCCACCCGTCCCCCCTTTCGCGCGCCTTCACGGTGCAGGACACTCGCCCAGCGCAACGCGGATCGGTGGAACTCGGCATAGCTCTGCCGCTCGCCGCGGACGTCCTGGAGGAACAGACCGTCGGGGCTCTCCTGAACGGCACGCTCGAGAAGCTCCGATGGGACTGCGATCGTTGTGGGCGGACTTGTCGTCGTCACCGCAGAGCCTCGTGGGTATGTGCAGGAAAGCCTGTTGCGTTGATGAGGCGGCGGACCTCCGGCTTGAGGATCTTGCCCATCGCGTTCTTGGGGATGTGCTGCTGAATGGAGAACGCACGGGGGACCTTGTAGCTGGTGAGGTGCTTCCTGCAATGTTGATCGATGGCTCTGATCAGATCCGCCTCGTCGACCTGGCGTGCAGGCACCACCGCAGCGGTGATGACCTCGCCCCACTCGGGATGCTCGATGCCGACCACGGCGGCCTCGAGAACATCCGGATGCATGTAGAGCACGTCTTCGACTTCTCGACTGGCCACGTTGAGACCACCCGAGATGATGACATCCTTCTTTCGGTCCTCGACGAACAGGTACCCGTTGTCGTCGAGGTGGCCCACATCGCCCGAAAGGAGCCATCCATCCCCAGCGAAAACCGCTTCTGAAGCAGCCGGATCGTCCAGGTAGCCGTGCATGACATAGGGGCCACGGAAGGCGATCTCTCCGGACTCGCCCACCACGACCGGGGTCCCGGATTCGTCCAGAACCGCCACCTCGATGTCGTAGACCGGGCGTCCAGCCGAAGCGAGGTGCGCGAGTCTCCCGCTCTCGACGAATCGGCGGTGATCCGACCGGCGCAGGACCGTGGCCGTAGCGCCGACCTCCGTCATTCCGTACACATCCATGATGACGGGACCGAAGCGTCGGTACAGTCGTTCCACCTGGGGTGCAGGCATTGGCGCACCCCCATAGCCGAGCACTTCGAGGCTCGAGGTGTCGACGATCTCGATGGTGTCCGCGTTCAGTACGCGGAAGGCCATGGTCGGCACGATGTGGGTGTGGGTGATCCGGTAATGCTCCAGATTGCGCAGAAACACGTCGGCGTCGAAGTTCCTGACATCCTCGATCACCAAGCATGCTCCCGCCATCGCGCATTGGGGGATCGTGTTGTGCACGGTGCCGGCTGACGTGTGTGGCAGCGCCAGAAGATAGCGGCTGAATTCGTCAAGCCGGTATTCGAGCACGGCGCAGGCCGCGTGCCTGGTGGTCTGGTCATGGGTCAGTTGCACGGCCTTGGGGCCGGCGCCGCTGGTGCCGCTGGTGTACACGATGGCGAGGCCAGTGGTCGTGTGGTCGAAGGCGATCGTTGGCTCGTCGTCACGCGAGCTCGACAGAATCTGCTCATAGCCGTCGAGTCCCCCATCACCGTCTGCGCGCTGGACGATGATCGGCATCCCCGGGAACGCACCGAGCAGCCTCGGCGCCATGCTCTCGTAGCCGCGTCCGAGGATGACGAGCTTGACGCGGCTGTGCTCGACCAACGTGCGCAGCTCACTGTCAGACACTCGGAAGTTGTACGGCGCGACGCCGAGTCCAGCCTTGGCGGCCGCACCATAGGCCTCGATTACCAGCGTCGAGTTGTCGGCGAGCATCCCGATGCGGTCGCCGACACCGAGGCCGCTGTCCGCCAGCGCGTTGGCGAGTCGGTTGATGCGCAGGTTCAACTCACGATGGGTCGTCGAGGTCCCGTGGTCGACGCACGCGATGCCGTCTGGCCACTGCTCGGCGTTACGGGCGTAATAGTTGCCGATTCTCATTCGTCCCCCGCCGTCAGTTCCAGAGTTGTTCGAGGATCGCGAACTGCGAGGAGACGACCTCGCTGCTTCGAGTCGGCAACTGCAGGATGATTCGATGACAGCCTGCGTCGTCGTACTCCTCAGCCAGGCGGCGCAGATCGGCGATGTCCAGGCTCAGTCGCCCGCTGTCGCTGCGAGTCGGTCTACCTGATGCCGACCGGTCGCTCTCGAGCAGACGAGCCTTGACGAGCACGGACACCTCGAACTCCTGCATCCGAGCATCATCAGGTGCTTGGTCGCGAATGAACTCCAATCCGGTCCTGATCTCGGACGGCTCGAGGTAGGAGGCGATCCACCCGTCACCCCTCTCGGCAGCGAGCCGCAGGGCGCGCTTGCCATGACCTCCGATCACGACGCGCGGACCGGGTCGCCGCGTGCTCTCGATCATGAGCCGCTGCTCGGAGAAGGAGATGTGTTCGCCGGCGAAAGCAGCGACGTCATTGGCCCACAGCTCCTGCATGGCCGCCACGCACTCCGAGAACCTGTCGAGTCGCGTGGCGTAGTCGATGCCGAGAGCGTCGTACTCACCGGGCACGTGACCCGCACCGACACCGAGCTGGAATCGACCACCCGTGAGCCGGTCAAGGGTGGCGACCGCACGCGCGGTGATGATCGGGTCACGCAGCGGCAGGATCGTGATTCCGGTGCCGAGAGCCACGCCTGGCGCCAAGGCGGCCACGAACCCGGCGAGGGAGAGCGGGTCATGGAAGCAGTCGCCCACGCCGGAGTCGGCCTGGTGACTGCCGTCGATGGCCGGCGTCGATTCCGTGCCGGCGTCGCGCAGCCAACTCCCCAGCGGACGAGCCATAGCCCGGTCGCCCGCATCCTGCGGAAAGCTGATCCGGTCGGGGAACCAGATCGACTCCGCCTCCGCCGACACGGCCGCCTCCGTCAGCGCGCGGACCGTGTCGGGCGTGATCCAGCTCCGGTAAGACGGGAGCATTACTCCGATGTGCATCAGTTCTCTCTCTCGAAGGGGGCGTCACGCTCACGGAGCGCACTGGCGAGGCCTTGGGTCTGCGACGTGCGCAACCAGTCCTTCACGGCGGGCAGGGTGTGGGCAAGCGCGTCCATCTCATAGCCCAGCTCGATGCCAGCGCGCATGCCCTGGATCTCGCAGGCATGATTGATCGCAGCTTTGTTGAGCGCAAGAAGCTCGCTCGGGATCTTCGCCACCTCGTGCGCGAGCCGCAGCGCCGCGGTGTGGAGCTCAGTCGCGATCTCGGCTCTATTGACCAGGCCCAGGTCGTACGCTCGGCGGCCCGTGAGCATCCCGCCTGTCAGGACCATCTCCTTGGCGATTCGAGGGCCGAACAGGAAGGGGTAGTTGTTCATCGGCGGCGCACCGAGCGCACGCACCGCCGGGAATCCGATCCGGGCGTCCTCAGCGGCGACCACCAGGTCGCACATGAGCGCGAGCTCCGAGCCGCCGGCGATGCAGTTGCCCTGGACCTGCGCGATGGTCGGCGTGTCCAGTTCCCACAACGCCTGCCACCGGCGCGAGTTCCTGCGCAGTCGGCGCCGGTCGCCGATGACATCGTTGGTCTCCAGAGCGCGGACCCGGTCGGAGTCACCCGTCGGCGCGATGTCGTACCCAGCGCAGAAGTCGGGACCATTCGCCGCGATCAAGATGCACCGAGCCTCGTCGGCAAGATCCGCCTCATGGACTGCGCGCTCGAGCTCGTCCATGAGTTGCTCATTGAGCGCGTTGCGCTTCTCGGGGCGATTCAGCGTGATGATTCGCACCCGTCCGTCGAGCTGGGTTTCCACTAGCGTCATCTGACGTCCTTCCGATTGCGGGTTGACTCAGACCGGTACCGAGGCGCTGTGCGGCGTGGGTGCCACCTCGGGCGCCGGGTCCGCCACCGCCACTACGCTGCCTCTTCGCGTACGGCTGCGGATGGCGAGGAACAAGAACATCGCGGTGCCGAAGATCACGGACGCGAGCGTGCCCTGCTCACTCAGTAGATGCGGCAGGAGGACGATCAGGAAGGCACCGATGACCGGGCCGACCACGACGCTCTCCTCGCCTCCGAGTGCCGCAGCCAGCAAGATGTTGATGCTGGTGATCAGCAAGAACGAGCCTGGCGAGACGATTCCGGCCTGGAAGGTCATGAGCGACCCGGCGAAACCACCGGCCGCGCAGCTGACGGCGAACGCCCCGATCCGCGGCCAGGCGATGCTCACCCCTGTGGCCTTCGCCGCGTCACTGGAGTCGCGCGCCGCGCGCCAGAGCTTGCCGAAGCGCGATCGGCTGAGGCCATAGAGGATCGCAAGAGCGAGGGAGCTGAGGACGAGGGTCACCAAGAACACGTCCTTCGGCGTGAAGTACGTCCTGCTCCCGATGGTCAGCGGGCCGGTGAACATACCGATCTCGCCGTTGGTGAGGTCCGACAGGTTGCGGGCGAGCTCTGGAATAGAGATGGAGAAGCACATGGTGATGACAGCGAGGTAGACGCCGGACACACGGGCCGCCGCCGCGCTGAGTACGACCCCGATCGCAGCGCTGACCACGACCGCGATCGCCATCGCGCCCAGAGGGGCCACGCCGTGCTCCGTGGCCGCGATCGCTGCGACGTAGGACGCCACGAGCATGACACCGCCCTGCGCGAGGGACAGTTGACCGCTCAACCCCGACGCGATGTTCTGCCCGCTGACGGCGACCACCATGGCGATGGCCGTCGCGATCGCATACAGATCCGGCTCTGCGACGACAGCGGGAAGCACCAGAGCCGCCAGCACAACCGTGCCGACGAAGACGCCCACGCGCACTGCAGGTCCTCCGAAGGCCCGAGACGCCTGATTCTTCGCCGCGCGGATACGAGAAGTCATCGCGACCACCCTCGCCGGGCGCCAGGAGGCCGCCGAGAGACGACCCAGCTTGAACCGCGCCCGTCCGGCTCCTGCCGGGATGTGGTCGAGGCCCGTGCTGGACTTCAGCTCCTTCTGGAACGCCGAGAACAAGCCGGAGGGACGGAAGGTCAGGGCGACCAAGAGCACGGCAAGAGCGGCCAAGCCCGTGATCTCCCCATCAAACCGATACTGCGCCAGGGAGATCAGGAGCCCAAACACCAATCCGCCACCCACCAGCCCCGAGATGCTGCCGACGCCGCCGAGGACCACCGCTGTGAAGCTCATGATCAGGAAGTTGGTGAGGAAGTTCGGGTCGAGCTGGTTGGCCGGCGTGATGACCAGCGCTGAGAGAGCAGCGAGTGCTCCGGCAATGCCCCACACCAGAACCTGGAGCCTGTTGACCTGGATGCCATACGCCTGGGCGACCACCGGATCGTCGCTCATGGCGCGCAGTGCCAAGCCCAGCTTGGTGTACCTGAGCATTGCCTGGAAACCCAGGACGAAGGCGATGAGAATGCCCAGACCGAGGACAGCGAGCGAATTGATGGCATGTCCGGCGACGACAATCGGGCTGCCGAATCCAGGAGGGGCCGGCAACGAGTGAAGATCCTGGTCCCAGATGATGCCGACCGCCCCCACCAGCGCCAACGATGGGCCAAGTGTCGCCATTGTCCTCGTCAGATGCGTTGCATGGGCGAACCACTTGATGATCGCAAGGCCCATCAACATCGAACTGGCGATTCCGCCGGCGATCGCAACGACAGCGGCCGGGTAGTAGGGCATGCCGTCTGTCAGCACGCCGAACATGAGGTACGCCGTCAGCGTGGCGACCGCGCCTTGGGCGAAGTTGAGCAACGAGACGTAGCGCTCGACAATGGCGATCCCCATTGCCATCAGGACGTAGAAGACGCCGTACGTGACGCCACTGATGATCACTGCGGTCATCGGGTTCTCCCGGGCTTTCGGTGCTGGTGCTCACGGAGGTCTCCGTGAGCACCAGCACTTGTTGTCAGTTGGCGGCGGTGTAGTCGGTCTTGACGAACTTGCCGCCCTTGACCTGATACACGGTGAAGCTCTGCTTGTTGCCGATGGCTGCGTGCGAGTCCTTGGAGTACGAGATCTTGGCGAACCCGACCTCTTCTCCCTCCATCGAGTAGAGAGCTTCCTTGAAGCTGTCCCAGTCCAGATCACCAGCGTCAGTGGCGCGCTTGACCGCCTCGTTGAACACGACCGCCGCTGCCCATCCATTCAAGCCTTGGCCCGTATAGGCTGTCGGATCGTACTTGTCGGTGGCGGTCTTGAACCGATCCAGCTCAGGGTGCTCCGATGCAAGGGGCGGATACAACGAGTTCAGGTAGAGGCCGTCTGCTGAGGCGCCAGCAAGTTCGATCAACTGCGGGTCCAGGTTGCCAGAATAGGTGGCAACCGGGACGTCGAGGCCCTGTGCCTTCACGGCCTTCATCACCCCAGCGACCGCTGGCAAGAGTGCGTCCACGTAGATGGCATCGACGTCCGAGTCGCGCATCTTCTGCACGACGGGTGCATAGTTGGTGGTATCCGCCGTGACGTCGAGCTTTCGCGAGATCTCGGCTCCCAGATCGTCGGCAACTTTCTCGACTGCCTTGGGCCCCGTCGGATCCAGGGTCTGATCGGTGATGAGACCGATCTTCTTCGCGTTCAGACCACTGATGAGATGCTCCACACCGAACTCGGCTTCCTCGGTGTAGTCCGTGTACAGACCGAAGACGTTCTTCAAGCCCGACTCCTTGACTGCCGCACCGCTCGTCAACGAGAACACCGGAATATCGGGATTGGTCTTCAACGCCTGAACGGCGCCGAGGTAGCTCGCCGTCCGGATGTTGACGATGGCGAACGGCTCGGCCGCCAGAAGGTTCCGCGCAGCCGTGGCGCCGCCCTGGACGGAGCCCTGGTTGTCGACTTCCTTCCACTTGTACTTGTATCCATTGATGCCGCCGGCGGCGTTGACGGTCTTGAAGAAGGCGATCATGGCCTGTGTGTCCTGGTCGTACACGACGTAGGGACCGGTCTTGGGCGTGGAGAATCCAACGAGGATCTCCTTGCCGGCGAGGCCCTGCGTTCCGTTTCCGCCACCCGAGCTGGAACCGCACGCCACCGCAGCAAGTGCCGACGCAAGGGCGAGCACGAGAGCGCCAGCTCTTCGGATTCTCTTCCGACTGGTCGGTATGTATAGGGACATGGAGGTTCTACTTCCTTCCGTTTGGTGTGCAGTTCTCTTATGCGCCGAGATAGGCGTCTATGACTCGTCGGTCCGAGCTGACTGCCGCCCAGTCCCCGTGCGCGATGACCTGACCCCGGTCCAGGACGTAGATGTCGTCACAGAGTTGGGAGACGAAGTTCATGTCGTGCTCAACCACGAGGACCGACCGAGTGCCGTCCCGTGTGTACTGGAGGACGGCTTTGAGAAGTGCCTCCCGCTGCTGCATCGGAACGCCGGCAGCAGGTTCGTCGAGAAGCAACACGTCCGGCTGCGCGACCATCGCGCGGTTGACGTCCAGCAGTTTGCGGATTCCGCCGCTCAGCGCGCGGGCCTGATGATGCGCCAGTTCTTCCAGCCCGAACTCGAACCGATCCCCAGCCCCCTTGGGAATCGGCTTCCGAGCGCTCCCCAGCCAACCGCGGTAGGCGTAGCTCGGCAGGCGGACGTGGTCACGGACGGTCAGGGAGTCGAACAGGTGGGCGGTCTGGAAACTGCGTCCCAAGCCGCGGCGCGCCCGGCCGGCGACGGATACGGCCGAGACGTCCATGTCATTCAGGCGGACGCTGCCGCCGGTCGGGCGCACCACACCGGTGGCCGCGTTGATCAGGGTCGACTTGCCCGCGCCGTTGGGACCGATGATGCCCACCACGCTGCCGGCGGGTACGCGGACGGTGACCTCGGTGAGCGCGGAGAAATTGCCGAACTTGACGCTGACGTCATTGAGCTCCAGAACCGCATGCCGTGTATCGCTCATGAGAAGTACGCTTCCTCCAGTCGGTCGCCTTCGCGAAGAAACGCAGGCGTGCCTTCGAGAACGATGCGGCCTCGTTGGATCACGTAAGCGCGATCGCACAGGTCGAGGACGCGCTGCACATGCTGCTCGACGACGAGGACGGAGGTGCCAGTCGCCGCCAAGGTCATCACTGATTCGAAGATCTCGGTCACCACCTTCGGAGCCAAACCCTGGGAGGGCTCGTCAAGGAGAAAGAGACGCGGACGGGCAAGTGCCGCGCGTGCGATGGCAACCATCTGCTGCTGTCCACCGGAGAGATCGCCCGCTCGGTCATGCAAGCGCGTCTCGAGCCACGGAAACAAGTCGAATGCGAAGCTCAGGTCATCGAATCTCTGACCTCCGGAAGGTCGCATGAATCCGCTCAGTCGCAGATTGTCCCCGATGCTGAGATTCGGAAGAATCCCGCGACCTTCCATGACATGAGCTATCCCCATTCGAGCGATATCGGGAATCGGAAGCGAAGTGATTTTCACCCCACCATATTCGACACCGCCGAAATCGACGGGAAGAATGCCGGTGATCGCGCGTAGCAAAGTGGTCTTCCCAGCACCGTTGGGGCCGATGACCGCGACCACTTCACCTTGAAGCACCTCAAGGTTGATGCCATGGAGGACCTGTGCCGATTCGTACCCGGCACCCAGGTTTCTCACCCGCAGGTCCGAGCGGGTCAGTGTCTTCATCTGTCTCTCCGTCCATCCGGGATGCTGAGACCGTCCAGGATCATGTCCGTCCACAGGTCAGAGATCTCCTCGGCCTCGAGGCTTCCGGCGGGGCGATACCACCGATGTGCCCAGCCACTCATACCGAAGAGGGCGAAGGCGATCATCTTCGCCGAGCCGACCGGACGGAAAGCACCTTCATCAATGCCGCGCTGGACCTCGGCAGTGATGATGCTGGCAAGCTCCTCCCGCTTACGCCGGACATTGGCGAACTCGTCTTTGGTCAGGTGGCGCCACTCCTGTTCGAAGATCGTCACGCGAGGCCCAGATAGCGACACTCCCTGCAACAGACTGCGCATCAGTGCGCGGAGACTCTCTCGTGGGGGAAGTCTCTTCTCAGCGATGGCCAAGTTCCGCTGAAGTTCCTGATCGATATAGTCGTTGTGAATCGTGAGGAGGAGTTCGTCCTTGGCCGCGAAGTAATAGTAAAATGAACCTTTAGTCACGCCCGCAGCAGCGCAGATGTCTTGGACGCCGGTGGCGTGAAACCCGTTCTTGCCGAAGAGATCCACTGCCGTCTCGATGAGCCGACGCCGCACTGTTGGGTCTTCCAACCGGTCGGTATGTGACATGCCTCATAACCTATCCGTGCGCTTGTCCGCCGTCAACAGTTGCTCCGGAACTCCGGCAGGCGACGCCTTCTCGGTCCCTGTCCACTCGAATGCGGAGCGCTCCACAGAGCGGGTCGCGCGCCACAGGTCGATCAAGCGCCACGGCCAGTTCAGGACGACTCTGCCTCGGTCGTTGCGGTAGTAGGTCGACATTCCCGGATGGGTCCAGATCATCTCATCGTGGGCAGCGTCCACCTCCTCGTTGTACTTGTCGAACACCAGCCGTTTGGGTTCAAAGGTGGCTGCGGCGTTGGCCCGCAGCGCCCGGACGAGGTCCACTACGTAGTCGGCTTGGCACTCGGCAACGAAGAAGTAGCTTCCACCGGCTCCCGTGTTCAGATTCGGGCCGTTGAGGATGATCAGGTTCGGATAGCCCGGTACCGTCATTCCCAGGTAGGCGCGAGCGTCGTGGGGCCCCCAGAACTCGTGGATCTCCTTCCCATGCCGGCCCACTATCTTGAGATCCTTCAGGTACTCGTCAGCCGCGTACCCCGTGCAGACGGCTACGACATCCGTTTCGATGCGTTCACCCGAAGCCGTCACTACGCATGGTCCCTCCAGTGCCGTGACCGGCTCGGCGACGAGGTCGACGTCGTCGCGTTGGAGTGCTTCGAACCAACCGTTGTCGAGCAGCATTCTCTTTCCGAAGGGTGGGTAGTCCGGCAGGCACGCGGCTTGCAGATCCGGACTGTCTTCGAGCTTCTCCATCAGGTAACGGGTGAAGAATGCGCGGTGGCCGTCATTTCGCTGATTCAGCGAACGCTCAAGGTGGGGCCACTCGGGATCCCGTTGTAGCGAGGTATAGATCTTGTCGCTCCACGTCCATGCCAGCCTCACCTTGTACCACGCCCGATAAAAAGGAACGTTGTTGATGAGCCAATGAATTCGTGGGTCGATCTTGTCGAAATACTTGGGGCACGGGGCCACCCATTGGGGCGTTCGCTGGAAGACGGTCACCCGCTCGGGAGCTCCTGCGATCGCGGGTAGCATCTGCATCGCACTGGCGCCTGTGCCTACGATGGCCACCCGTTTGCCGGACAGATCCGTGGCTTCGTCCCAGCGGGCCGAATGGATGACCTCTCCTTCGAATTGCTCGATGCCGGGCCAGTCAGGAAGTCTCGGTGTGCCAAACGTCCCGACGGCGGTGATGAGGACATCACAGACGTCGACCTGCTCGGTGCCACCGATGTCGACGCTGCGGACCGTCCAGGTGGAAGTGTCCTCGTCGAACACCGCCCCGACAACAAGGGTACCAAGCTCGATCACATCCTCCAGCCCGTACGTCTCGATCATCTGCTTCAGGTACGCGTCAACCTCTGGGCGCCGCGCGAAATGCTCCGACCAGTCCCAATCAAGCAGTGACGACGAATACCAGTAGCTGGGAATGTCCACACCACACCCGGGATAGTGGTTAACGCCCCATGCCCCGCTCGTCGTCTCGCTACGCTCGAGGATCCGGCAGTCCACACCCTCAGCTCTCAATCGGATCGCCGCAATGATTCCCGATATCCCTGCTCCGACGATGACGGCAGTCCGGCGCCCGGCGGGAGCGGTCGGTGCGGAGATGTCGACATCGGGGTGAGCGACCGAGTCCAGCAGTTCGAGGTACTCGACAGGCACGTCCTCACCGAGGAAGCAGGGCATCATCGCCGCAAGTTCGTCCGGCCCTGGCCGAGGCACGGCAACAGCAGTCCCGTCCCGCCACGCCTCGATCGCGGTGACCGCGGCTGCGCGAACCTCCGACTGTCTCTCCGCAGGTAGCCCGCCGGACTCGTGATCATCCAAACCCTTGGAACGCGATGGCCTGTAGGGGTCCCGCAACCACTTCGAGTCGCCGGTGAGCTGGAACAGCACCATCAGCAGTACCGGGACGTTGGCCACCTCGACCGCATCCTTAAGCTCCACGCGACTCCACACCATCCCAAGCACTCCTTACATACCGACCGGTTGGTTTCAACCTAGCAGGCACGAAGTGCCGGTGTCACTACTCAACGATGAGGCGGACGCGACTACCCCGCCAAGCGCGGACGAAGGCACGGCTGTTCGTCGGAGTCGTCGGACGCGTATCGAACGGCGACGACACACAGACGTCGCCTCAGGGTCAAGCAGTGGCTGCTCTCTGCGCGGTCCCGAGCATCCGCAACGCGGCCGGGAGGAGATCGACGACGAGGGGACGCGACGGATCGGCCGGCAGCGGGCCGAGGCGCTCACCGTCGGCGCCCACGGGGACGGCGCCACCGCCCCGGTGCACGCCGGAGAGCCGCACCGAGTGGCCGGTGAGCACGGTGACCTCGTCGAGGTCGATGTGGCTGCCGTCGTACACCTTG
>Ga0164243_10007253_pt1 | contig 16577 bp, 14 predicted proteins | sample OricompcompostOP_FD_108781 | JGI IMG/M metagenome (GOLD analysis project Ga0164243, IMG submission 108781) | Organic Plus compost microbial communities from Emeryville, California, USA - Original compost - Organic plus compost (OP) | ecosystem: Engineered > Solid waste > Mixed feedstock >... | reverse complement strand
GCCGGTCCGCCAGCGTCGCCCCCTTGAGGGGGATGAGCCCGGACGCGGGACAGTCCTTGAGGACTGTCCCGCGCCTGGCGAATCCGAGCGGCTTGCAAGCCGCGAGGTGGGCGCGCGTAGCGCCTCGGGGGTGGGTCACACTCTCGCGCGCAGCTCGCTGGGGCGCACGCCGTAGTAGCGGCGCATGGCGGTGGCGAAGTTCGCCGCGCTGGAATAGCCGGCGATGGCCGCGGCCTGGGACACGCTGACGCCGTCGCGCTCGAGCGCCTGGCGGGCGCGGCGCATGCGGCTGTCGCGCAGGTAGTCGAAGACGGGCCGGCCGTAGACCGCCCGGAAGTAGCGCTGCAGCGTGCTGGCGCTCATGCCGATGCGGCTCGCCACCTCCTCCACCGAAAGCGCGTCGGCCTCGCCGCTGTCGAGCAGCTCGCGCACGGCGTCCAGGCGGCGGTATTCGCGCGGGTAGACGCCGTCGGCCGCGCCCTGGCCGTCGCCTGCGCCCGCCAGGTGGTTGAGCGCTTCGCAGGCGATGTCGATGGCGCGGCTTTCCAGGTAGAGCCTGCGCATGGGCTCGGCGTAGTGCGAGACGCTGAGCATCTGCCGCACCAGCGCCAGCACGCGCGGCGACGGCTGCCACACCGAGACGGCCAGGTGCTCGTCCAGGAAGCGCGCCACGCTGCGCCAGCGCGCCAGCCCGGCGAAGTCCGACCCGCACAGCCACTGCGGCATCAGCGTCAGGCTGATCGCCCGGGAATAGCGCCCCGGCACGCCGTGGCGCACGCACACGGTGGGCTCGCGCAGGTTGACCAGCGCGGCCTGGCCGACGGTGGCCGTCCTACCGCCGCCGTCGCCGCCGTCGCCCAGCAGCAGCCGGCGCGGCCCGTAGGAAATGTCGACCAGCCCCTCGACCACCAGGGCGAGCTTCAGGCCGCCGTCCAGCACGCTGCTGGTGACCAGGCTGCTCAGGTAGACCGTGTCGGAGATGTGCAGGAACAGGCCGTCGCGCAGCGACTGCACGCTGAAATTGCCGCGCAGCGCGCCGCTGCCCGGGCTGCGCGAGGCGGCCAGGATGCGGTAGCCGGACGAGATGTGCCGCAGCGGGACGGCCAGGTCCAGCTCGTTGATGATGGGATGCACGGCGGCGCTCATAAGGCAATCATCCTCGCGGCGGATTCGTCCCCCAGGTCTTTCCATTATAAATAATGGGAATCATTCTCGTATTATGCTACACCCGTCGCGCCCGCGGCCCGGCGTGCGGCCGGCGTGCGGCCGGCGTGCGGCCGGCGCGGGGATCGCGGGCGGCGTCGCCGCGCCGCTCCAGGCCGCGCCCGGCCCGGCTCCGCCGGATCGCACGCAAACCCATCCGCGCGTCGCGCAAATCCCCGCCCCCGAGGCGGCGTGACATACTGCCTGGCCAACGATGCAACATCCCACCCGACACGCCATGCCGGCCCGCGCGGCCCCCGCCGGCGCCGGCGTCCCCGCCGCCGCGGCCTATGCGCGCCTGCTGCGCCGGCGCAAGCTGGCGCTCCTGGGCCTGCTGGCGCTGATCGCCGCCAGCCTGCTGCTGGACTTCACGACCGGCGCCTACGGCCTGGGCCCGGGCGAACTGCTGCGCACGCTGGCCGACCCGGCCGGCGCGGACCCGACGACCCGGGTGGTCGTCTGGGACATCCGCCTGCCCTCGGCCGTCATGGCCGCGGTGGTCGGCGCGGCGCTGGGCCTGGCCGGCAGCGAGATGCAGACCATCCTCAACAACCCGCTGGCCAGCCCCTTCACGCTGGGCCTGTCCGCGGCCGCGGCCTTCGGCGCCTCGCTGGTCATCGTGCTGGACATCGGCATCCCCGGCGTGCCCGTCGCCTGGACGGTGGCGGCCAACGCCTTCGCCTTCGCGCTGCTGTCGGCCCTGCTGCTGCACGCCGTGGCGCGCTGGGGCCGGATCGACACCTCCGGCGTCGTGCTGTTCGGCATCGCGCTGGTGTTCTCGTCCAACGCGCTGGTCTCGCTGGTCCAGTTCCTGGCCCAGGCCGAGGCGCTGCAGGGGCTGGTGTTCTGGACGCTGGGCAGCCTGTCGCGCGCGGGCTGGCCGCAGGTCGGCGCGCTGGCGCTGGCCGTGGCGGCGATGCTGCCGCTGTCGCTGCGCGACGCCTGGCAGCTCACGGCGATCCGCCTGGGCGAGGACCGCGCCGGCAGCTTCGGCATCGACGTGCGCCGCCTGCACCTGCGCACGCTGGCGCGCATCAGCCTGCTGGCCGGGCTGGCCGTGTCCTTCGTGGGCACCATAGGCTTCGTCGGCCTGGTCGCGCCGCACATCGCCCGCCGCCTGTTCGGCGAGGACCACCGCTACTACCTGCCGGGCAGCGCCCTGGTCGGCGCGCTGGTGCTGTCCCTGGCCTCGCTGGCGTCCAAGAACGTCATGCCGGGCGTGGTCGTGCCGGTGGGCATCGTCACCGCCCTGGTCGGCATCCCCTTCTTCCTGGCGGTGATCCTGCGCCGCCCGGCTCGGTAGCGGAGGCGAAGATGCTGGAACTGCGCGGCCTGCAAGTCGCCTACGGCCGGCGCACGGTCATCCCCGGCCTGTCCGCGTCCGCGCTCGCGGCGGGGACGATCACCGCGCTGCTCGGGCCCAACGGCAGCGGCAAGTCGACCCTGCTCAAGGCGGTCGCCGGCCTGGTGCGGCCGCGCGGGGGCCAGGTCCTGCTGGACGGCGCGGACCTGGTCCGGGCCGGCTTCCGGCAGCGCGCCAGGCAAGTGGCCTACCTGCCCCAGGCCCTGCCCGCCGACGTCCACCTGAGCGTGCTCGAATCGGTGCTGGCCGCGGCGCGCGCCACGCCGCTGGACGGCGCCGGAGCGCACGGCGAAACGGACGCCCAGGGCGTGCAGGCGCTGCTCGACCGGCTGGGCATCGGCCACCTGGCGATGCGCCACCTGGACAGCCTGTCGGGCGGCCAGAAGCAGCTCGCGGGCCTGGCCCAGGCGCTGGTGCGCCGGCCCCGCCTGCTGCTGCTGGACGAGCCGCTGTCCGCGCTGGACCTGAGCCACCAGTTCCACGTCATGGACCTGCTGCGCCAGGAAACACGCAGCCGCGGGCTGGTGACGCTCATCGTGCTGCACGACCTGAACATCGCGCTGCGCCACGCCGACCATTGCCTGATGCTGCGCGACGGCCGCCTGGCGGCCGACGGCCCCGTCGCGCAAGTCGTCACCGCCGGCGCGCTGGCGGCCGTGTACGGCGTGCAGGCTCGCATCGAGGCGTGCTCGCGCGGCTTCCCGCAGGTCATCGTCGACGGGTTGGCGCCGGCGTGCGCAACGGACGGCCGGCCATTGCAGGAAGATACAGGCAAACACCACCGCATCGGCCCCACGCAATGAGAAGACCCGGATCGAAGTCCCTCCTGGCCGGCATCGCCCTGGCCGCAGCCATCGCCGCGGCGGCGGGCGCGGCCGGCCCGGACGCCGCCGCGACGACTCCCACGGCGGCGCAGCCTGCCGCAGCGGGCTCCGGCGACGCCGGCTCCGCCGCAAGGCCCCGTGCGGCCGATGCGGCTGCCTCTTCCGCGGCCGCCGGCCCCATCGTCCTGCGCGACATCGCCGGCCGGGAAGTCGTCCTGCCCCGCCCGGCCCGGCGCGTCGTCCTGACCCAGGCGCGCTACCTGCCCGTGCTGGGGCTGATCCACCCCGATCCGGTCGGCCTCCTGGCCGGCTGGTCCGACGAGCTGAAGGCCTCCTACGCCAACGACTACCAGGCCTATCGCCGCCGCTTCCCCGCCATCGACGACGTGCCCGTGGTCGGCAAGCACCGGGCCGACACCTTTTCCGTGGAAAAGGCGATGGCGCTGCGCCCGGACCTCGTCATCCTGACCGCCGCCTTCGCCGGCCTGGCGACCGGCGCCGACCCGCGCTCCGCGCCGCTGATCCGCCATTTCGAGGACGCCGGCATCCCCGTGCTGGTGGTCGATTTCTTCATGCGCCCGCTGGAGAACACCGAGCCCAGCATCCGCCTGCTCGGCCGGGCGCTGGGCCGGCAGGAGCAGGCCGAGGCCTTCATCGCCTTCTACCGCGAGCACATGGACAGGATCGCGGCGCGGATCGCCGCCGCCGACCCGCCCCGGCCGGCCGTGCTGGTGCATGCCCACGCGGGCGCCACGCCCTGCTGCAACTCGCCCGGCCTGGGCACCTTCAACGACATGATCGGGCTGGCCGGCGGCAGCAACATCGGCGCGGACGTGCTCAAGCGCGCCACGGGCCAGTTGGGCTTCGAATACGTCAACCGCCGCGACCCCGCCGTCTACGTCGCCACCGGCACCGGCGCCGCGTCGGGCGCCCGGGCGGGCCTGGCGATAGGCGCGGGCGTGGACGAGGAAGCGGCCCGGGCCAGCCTGCGCGCCATCGTCGCCGCGCCGGAACTGGCCGCCCTGTCGGCCGTGAGCTCGGGCAAGGCGCACGGCATCTGGCACGGCTTCAACGACTCGCCGCTGCACATGGTCTTCATCGAGGCGCTGGCCGGCTGGCTGCACCCCGGGCTGTTCGCCGACGTGTCGGCGCGCGCCACCCTGGACGAGATCAACCGCCGCTTCGCCGCGGTGCCCTACGAGGGGACCTTCCTGGTCGACCTGCAGCCGCAGGAGGCGCAATGAAGGGGGACGGCATCCGGGCGCTGCGCGCCGCGGCCATGCCCGCGGAAATCGTCGAGGATGCGCGCATCGTCCGCCTGTCGCTCGGCGCGCGGCGCGGCGGCGACCCCTGGCGGATCCAGGTCGCGCGCCCGGCCTGCCCGCCGCCGCCCGAAGGCTACCCCGCGCTCTACCTGCTGGACGGCGACGCGACCTTCCCGGCCGCCTGGCGCGCGCTGGCGGGCCGGCCCGGCGCCTGCCTGGCCCTGGTCGCCGTCGGCTACCCGGGCGGCCGCCGCATCGACATCGCCCGCCGCTACTACGACCTGACCCCGCCGACCCCGGCCGAATACCTGCGCTCGCGCGACGCCGGCCTGCGCACCGGCGGCCGGGAAGCCTTCCTGGACTTCCTCGCCGGGCCGCTGCGCGCCGAGGCGTCGCGCATCCTGCCCCTGGACCCGAATCGCGCGGCGCTGTTCGGCCATTCGCTGGGCGGCCTGTTCGCGCTGCACGCGCTGATGGCGCGCCCGGCGCAATTCCAGTCCTATGCCGCCGCCGACCCGTCGATATGGTGGGACGGCCATTCGATCCTGCAGGAGGCGGACGCCTTTCTCGGCGGCATCGCCGCCGCGGGCGGCGCGCTGGCCCGGCCGATCCGCCTGCACGTGGCCACCTCCGCCAGCCCGCCGCCCGTCGCCTGCGGCTGTACGCGCTACGCCGCGATGGGCGGGCCGTCCCCGGGCACGCCCTCGCAGGATGAAGCGATCGATGGGCCGATGCCTGCCGGGCTCACGCCCGATGGGCCGCCGCAGGGCAGCCCGGCATTCGGCCTGGCGCGCGCGCTGGCCCGCGTGGCGGGGTTCGAGGTCCACTACAGGCACCATGCCGGGGAAAGCCACGGCAGCCTGATCGCGCCGGCCGCGGCCGACGCCGCGCTGTTCGCCTGCGGCCTGGCGCCCCAGGGCGCGCAGCGGCTGCCGACCGGCTGACGGGGCGGCCCCCTCAGCCCTCCGCGCCCAGCCGGGCGGCCGCCTGCACGAAGGCCTGGACCGCGCGCTTGCCGTCGTCGCGGCGCGTGACCGCGTACACCCCGCCCGCGGCGGCGTCCGCAGGCAGCCGGCCGATGTGCACGGCCGGCTGGAAGCGCAGCGCCGTCGAGCGAGGCACCAGCGCCACGCCCAGCCCGGCCGCCACCAGCGCCAGCTGGGCCGGCACCTCGGCCACCGTCTGCACCACGTGCGGCCGGATGCCGGCGCGCAGGCACAGGTCCTGCAGGCGCACCGCGAACGCGGACGTCTCCCCGCGCAGCATCACGAAGGGTTCGCCGGCCAGCCGGTCCAGCGCCAGCCGCTTGCGCGCGGCCAGCGGGTGCGAGGCCGGCAGCGCCACGACCAGGGGATCGGGCCACAGCGGCCGGGAGCACAGCTCGTCGTCGTCGATCGCGCTGCGCGAAATGCTGACGTCGATGCGGCGCTCGCGCAGCGCCTCGATCTGGGCCGCGGGGTTCATTTCGTTGAGCAGCACCTGGACCTGCGGATGCGTCTGCGTGTAGCGGGCGATCAGCGCCGGCACCGGCCCCAGGAAATGCGAGCCCGACAGGCCTACCTCGATGCGCCCCGCCTGCCCCTGGTCCACCGCGCGGGCCCGCACGGTGGCGTCCTTCAGGCGCGACAGCAGCGTGCGCGTGTCGTTCAGGAAGGCCTGGCCGGCCTCGGTCAGCGCCACGCTGCGGCTGCCGCGGTCGAACAGGCGCACGCCCAGCTCGCGCTCGAGCTGGGCGATCTGCATGCTCAGCGGCGGCTGCGACATGTGCAGGCGGGCCGCGGCGCGGGTGAAGTTCAGTTCCTCGGCAAGCACCGAGAAGTAGCGAAGCTGGCGGATTTCCATGGATCAACCCATATGCAATACATATCGATTCCAACGAAAACTATATTGGAATATATCGCTGGCCGGAGCCAGAATAGCCGCACCGCAAACGTAGCAGAACAATCCCGAAGGAGACTCCCCATGCGTCGAATCGCCCTTGCCGCGCTGCTGTCCTGCGCGGCGCAAGCGGCCGCGGCCGCCGACTTCCCCTCCCGCCCCGTCTCGCTGATCGTGCCCAACCCGCCCGGCGGGCTGGTCGACACCTCGGCGCGCCTGGCCGCCGAGCCGCTGGCCGCCGTGCTGGGCTCGCCCGTAGTGGTGGAGAACAAGGACGGCGGCAGCGGCAACATCGCCTACCAGGGCGTGGCGCGCGCCGAGCCCGACGGCCACACCCTGCTGGTGTCGTACTCTGCCTACCACGTCGGCAACCCCAACCTGACCAAGAACCTGCGCTGGGACCCGGTCAAGGACTTCGAGCCGGTGGGGCTGGTCAGCGTGTCCAGCAACGTCATCGCCGTGCACCCGTCCACGCCGGGCGACGACCTGCAGGCCTTCGTCGCCGAGCTGAAGAGCAAGCCCGGCCACTACAGCTACGCCTCGCAGGGCGTGGGCTCGCTGTCGCACATCGGCACGGAGATCTTCGCCCAGCAGACCGGCACCAGGATGCTGCACGTGCCCTACCGCGGCTCGGGCGCGGCCATCCAGGACGTGCTGGCCGGCAACGTGCAGATCTTCATCACCACGCCGCCCTCGGTCATGGGCCACGTGAAGAACGGCAAGCTCAAGGGCCTGGCCGTGACCAGCGCCCAGCGCCATCCCATGCTGCCCGACGTGCCGACCACCGCCGAGGCCGGGCTGGAAGGCTACCAGCTGGAAGCCTGGGTCGCCCTGTTCGCGCCGGCCGGCACGCCCAAGCCCGTGATCGACAAGCTGGCCGCCAGCCTGGAGCAGGCCCTCACGCGCCCCGAGACGGTCGAGCGCGCCCGCGCCGCCGGCATCGAGGCCCGCTTCGAAGGCCCGCAAGTCCTGGCCGAGCGCGTGCGCACCGAGCTGGCCTACTGGGGCAAGACCATCCAGGCGGCCAACATCACTGTGGATTGAACCCCGCCGCGCGAGCCCTGCCCGCTCGCGCCGCGTTCCTGCCGGCGCCCGGCCGCCCTGCCCCGCTTCACCCCCTGCCCGCCGCGCCAGCGCGCGGCGGCGGGGACCGCTACACGCTGAAAAAGGTGTTTTGCCATGACCGCTTCGCCCCGCACCCTGCGCATCGGCCAGATCGTGCCCAGCTCCAACGTCACCATGGAAACGGAAATCCCGGCGCTGTTCCGGGCCCGCCAGGAGATCGCCCCGGAGCGCTTCACCTTCCATTCCAGCCGCATGCGCATGAAGCAGGTGACGGCCGAGGAGCTGGCCTCGATGGACCGCGAATCCGACCGCTGCGCGCTGGAGCTGTCGGACGCGCGCGTGGACGTGCTGGGCTACGCCTGCCTGGTCGCCATCATGAGCCAGGGCCCGGGCTACCACCGCGTCTCCGAGGAACGCCTGCACCGGGCCACCGTGGACAACGGCGCGCCGGCGCCGGTGGTCTCCAGCGCCGGCGCCCTGGTCCAGGGCCTGCAGGCGCTGGGCGCGCGCAAGGTGGCCGTGCTCGCGCCCTACATGAAGCCGCTGACGCAGCGCGTGGTCGACTACATCGAGCACGAAGGCATCGCCGTGCACGACAGCCTGTCGCTGGAAATCCCCGACAACCTGGAAGTCGGCGCCCAGGACCCGCTGGCGCCGGCCAGCCACGTCGAGCGCCTGGACACGCATGGCGTGGACGCGGTGGTGCTGTCGGCCTGCGTGCAGATGCCCTCGCTCGCGTCGGTGCAGCGCGTGCAGGACAGGCTGGGCCTGCCTGTGGTGACGGCGGCCGTCGCCACGGTCTACCGCATGCTCAAGGTGCTGGAGCTGGACACGCGCGTGCCGGACGCGGGGGAGCTGCTGTCGGGCAAGTACTGAGCGGGCCGCGGGGCTGTCTGCGGCCCTCCGCGCCCGGCAGTCCGCGCCGACACTTTCTGTACCAAACGCTCAGGGCATGCAGCACCCGCTTTCAATTGGACGCCGGCGCGCGCCCCTTCCCTCGGTAGACTGGAGCGGAACCCCGCAGCATCCGGCAAGGAGGGCAAGATGGCGACACGCACGATCTGGAAGGGCGCGATCTCGTTCGGGCTGATCCACATCCCCGTCGGCCTGCACACCGCGACCACGGAGTCGGGCATCGACTTCGACTGGCTGGACAGGCGGTCCATGGACCCGGTGGGCTACAAGCGCGTGAACAAGCGCACGGGCAAGGAGATCCAGGCAGAGGACATCGCCCGCGGCGTGGAATACGAGGACGGCCGCTACGTCATCCTCTCGCCCGAGGAAATCGAGCGCGCCTACCCGCGCACCACGCAGACCATAGACATCCAGATGTTCGTGGACGCGGCCCAGGTGCCCTTCGTCTACCTGGAGCGGCCCTACTACGCCGAGCCGGTGGAGCGGGGCCGCAAGGTCTACGCGCTGCTGCGCGACACGCTGCGCGAGACCGGCAGGATAGGCATCGCCAAGGTGGTGATCCACACCAGGCAGCACCTGGCCGCGCTGGTGCCTTCGGGCGACGCGCTGGTGCTGAACCTGATGCGCTGGGGCGACGAGGTCAAGCCGCTGGCCGGCCTGGACCTGCCGGCCGCCGGCGACCGGGACATGGCCGCCAGCGCCGGCGAGCGCAAGATGGCCCGCATGCTGGTCGAGACGATGTCGGGCGACTGGGACCCCGCGCAGTTCCAGGACGAGTTCCGCCGCGCCATCCTCGCCCTGGTCGAGAAGAAGGCCAGGGCGGGCAAGGCGCGCGCCGTCGTCGAACCGCAGGAAGAGGCGCCCGGCCGCGGGGACAACGTGATCGACCTCACCGAGCTGCTGCGGCGCAGCCTGAAGGGCAAGGGCGGCGCGCCGGCCAAGGCGGCGCGCAAGGCCGGGCCCGCGGCCGATGCCGCGCCGCGCAAGACGGCGCGGAAAGCCGCCGGCAAGGCTGCCGCCAAGGGCGCCGGCAACGCCGGCGCCAGGGCCGCCCCCAGAACCGCCCGCAAGGCCGCTTCCGCCGCCAGGAAGACGGCGGGCGGGGCCTCCCGGACGCGCAAGGCGGCCTAGGGCCTGTCGAGGCCATAAGGAGCCACGCATGCCGGGCGCGCTCAAGGCCTACCGGGACAAGCGCGACTTCGCCGCCACCGCCGAGCCTTCGGGCGGCGGCCGCGCCAATGCGCGCGCGCCCGCCTTCGTCGTCCAGAAGCACTGGGCCAGCCGCCTGCACTACGACCTGCGCCTGGAGCTGGACGGCACGCTCAAGAGCTGGGCGGTGCCCAAGGGGCCGAGCTACGACCCCTCGGTCAAGCGCATGGCCGTGCAGGTAGAGGACCACCCCATCGCCTACCGGCGCTTCGAGGGCGAGATCCCCAAGGGCCAGTACGGCGCCGGCAAGGTCATCGTCTGGGACGAAGGGACCTGGAGGCCGCTGGGCGACGCGCGCCGGGGCTACCGCGACGGCCACCTGAAGTTCGAGCTGCACGGCGCCAAGCTGCGCGGCCGCTGGGCGCTGGTGCGCATGAAGCCGCGCGGCGGCAAGGACGACAGGCAGCCCGCCTGGCTGCTCGTCAAGGACCGCGACGAGCTGGCCCGCCCGGAAAGCGAGTTCAGCGTCGTGGACGCGATGCCGGACAGCGTGGCGCCCCTGCGGCGCAAGCGGCGTGCCGCGCGGGCGGACGCCCCGTCGGGCAAGGCCGCCGCATCCGCGGCGCCTGCAGCCGCCGCCCAGCCCGCCGCATCCGCCGCCGCCCCCGCAGCGCTGCCGGGCACGGCCAGCGCCCTGCCCAGGACGCTCAAGCCGCAGCTGGCCACGCTGGTGGACAGTCCGCCCGCGTCCGGCGACTGGCTCTACGAAACGAAATTCGACGGCTACCGGATCCTGGCCCGCATCGAGAACGGAACCGCGCGGCTCTACACGCGCAACGGCCACGACTGGACGGACCGGCTGCCGCACCTGGCGCGGGCCCTGGCCCGGGCCCGCGCCGACGCCTGGGTGGACGGAGAGATCGTCGTCCTGGCCGGCGACGGCGTGCCCAGCTTCCAGGCGCTGCAAAGCGCCTTCGACGGCAGGCAGGCCGGGCGGATCCGCTTCTATGCCTTCGACCTGCCCTTCGTCGCCGGGCGCGACCTGCGCGGCGAGCCGCTGGTGCTGCGGCGCAGCCTGCTGGAGCAACTGCTCGCCCCCGTCCGGCGCCAGGCCGTGCAGTTCAGCGCCACGCTGGAGGCCGCGCCGGCCGAGCTCGTGTCCTCGGCGTGCCGCATGGGGCTGGAAGGCATCATCGGCAAGCGGCGCGACGCGCCCTACGTGTCGCGCCGCTCGGACGACTGGATCAAGCTCAAGTGCGGGCAGCGCCAGGAATTCGTGGTGGTCGGCTACACGGCCCCGAAGGGCCGGCGCGTCGGCTTCGGCTCGCTGCTGCTGGCGGTGCACGAGGCCGACGGCTCGCTGCGCTATGCCGGCAACGTGGGCGCCGGCTTCGACGACAGGACGCTGGCGCGCATCGAGAAGCAGCTGGCCGCGCTGCATACCGACCGCAGCCCGCTGGCAAGCCGCGCGGCCGTCCAGGGCCGGCCCCGCTGGGTGCTGCCCCGGCTGGTGGCTGAAGTGTCGTTCGAGGAATGGACGCGCTCCGGCCACGTCCGCCAGCCGGTGTTCCGCGGGCTGCGCCAGGACAAGCCGGCAGGCGGGATCGTGCGGGAACGGCCCGCCGGCAAGGCGAACGGCCCTCCGGCCAGCCGGCTGTCGCACCCCGAGCGCGTCATCGACGCCTCCACCGGCACGACCAAGCTGGACCTGGCGCGCTACTACGCCCTGGCCGCGCCGCTCATGGCGCCGCACCTGAAGGGCCGGCCCACCGCCTTCCTGCGCGCGCCCGAGGGCATCGACGGCGCCCTGTTCTTCCAGAAGCACGCGCGGGCCGCCCTCCCCGGCATCGCGGCCCTGCCGCGCCGGCTGGACCCGGGGCACCCGCCCCTGATGGAGGTGCCCTCCGGCCTGGCCATCCTGGCCGCGGTGCAGATGAACGTCGTGGAATTCCACACCTGGAACGCGCTCAAGTCCGCCATCGGCAAGCCCGACCGGATGCTGTTCGACCTCGACCCCGGCCAGGGCGTGCCCTGGACCGACGTCGTCCAGGGCGCCCAGCTCGTGCGCGCGCTGCTGCGCGAGCTGGACCTGGCCTGCTGGCTGAAAACCAGCGGCGGCAAGGGCTTGCACGTCGTCGTGCCGCTGCGCAGGCACTACGGCTGGGACGTGGTGCGGGCGTTCTCGGAGGCCATCGTGCGCCACCTGGCCGCCACGCTGCCGCAGCGCTTCGTCGCCCGGAGCGGACCCGGGAACCGCGTCGGCCGCATCTTCGTCGACTACCTGCGCAACGGCCGGGGCGCCACCACCGTGGCGGCCTGGTCCGCGCGGGCCCGGCCCGGCCTGGGCATATCGGTGCCCATAGCCTGGGACGAGCTGCCGCGCGTCTGCGGCGGCGCGCACTGGACGATCGCCCGCATCCACCGGCGCCTGGACGTGGGCAACGATCCCTGGAGCGACTACCGGCCGCAGGCGCTGGGCCCCGCCATGTCGGCCCTGGGCTTGCGCAGATAGGAAACGGCAGGGCGTGCGCGAAACATGACCTGTGCCAGCCTGGCGTCAGGCGGACGGGAGTAGCATTCGCCCTCGCCCGTCAACAAGAATGAGACGTAGTCGCCATGCTCCCCCGCATCACGGTATTGCATCGGTTCAGGACCCTGCTCGCCTGTCTGGCGCTGTCGGCCTGGGCCCTGCCCGCCACGGCCCAGGATCAACCCCAGGCCCAGGCCCAGCCCCCGGCTCGAACCCAGGCCCAGGCCGACGACGTGCAAACGGCATGGCGCCTGCTCGATTACATCGCCGTCGACTACGCCGGCGCCGTATCGGACGGCGTCGTGGCCAGCCCGGCCGAATACGCCGAGCAGGGCGAGTTCTCGGCCACGGTCGCCGCCAAGATAGCGTCCCTGCCCTCCCGGCCCGAAAAGCCGGCCCTGGCGGCCGAGGTAGCGCGCCTGCAGCAGGCCATCGCCGGCAAGGCCGACCCGGCCGAAGTCGCCGGCATCGCCCACGGCCTGGCCGACTCGCTGCTGGCCGCCTACCCGGTGCCGCTCGCGCCCAATGCGGCGCCCGTCTTCGCGCGCGGCGCCGAGCTGTTCGGCCAGCACTGCGCGGCCTGCCACGGCGCGGCCGGCGACGGCCAGGGGCCGGCCGCGGCCGCGCTGTCCACCCCGCCCATCGACTTCACCGACCAGGAGCGCGCGCGCCAGCGCAGCCTCTTCGCGCTTTACCAGGTCGTGACCCAGGGCCTGGACGACACCCCCATGCAGGGCTACGGCATGCTGTCGCCGGAAGACCGCTGGGCGCTCGCCTTCTACACCGGCCACTTCGCCTTTTCCGACGCGGCCGCCGCCGAGGGCGAGCGGCTCTGGCGCGACGACGCCTCCCTGCGCCAGCGGATCCCGGACCTGAAGACCCTGGCCGGCCTGACGCCGGCCGCGCTGGAAGGCCAGATCGGCCCGGACAAGGCCGACGCGCTCATGGCCTACCTGCGCCGCCATCCCGAGGCGGTCGCGCGACAGGCCCCGCAGGGCTCGCCGCTGGCGCTGGTGCGCAGCCGCCTCGCGCAAAGCCTGGCCGCCTACCGCGAGGGCGACCGCCGCCAGGCCGGGCAGCTGGCGCTGTCGGCCTACCTGGACGGATTCGAGCCCGTCGAGCCCGTGCTCGGCTCGCGCGACGCCGCGCTGCTCGAACGCATCGAAGGCGCGATGGGCGAATACCGCGGCGCCATCCAGCGCGGCGAGGACGCCGACGCCCTGGCCCGCCGCGCGCAGGCGCTCGACGGCCTGTTCGACGAGGCCGAGGCCGCGCTGGCGCCGGACGCGGCCAGCAGCCTGTCCACCTTCCTGGGCGCGGCCACCATCCTGCTGCGCGAAGGGCTGGAGGCCCTGCTCATCGTGGTGGCGATGATCGCCTTCCTGCGCAAGGCCGAGCGCCGCGACGCCCTGCCCTACGTCCACGCCGGCTGGGTCGGCGCGCTGGCCGCGGGCGCCGCCACCTGGGCCGTGGCCACCTGGGTGATCGGCATCAGCGGCGCCAGCCGCGAGCTGACCGAAGGCTTCGGCTCGGTCTTCGCCGCGCTGGTGCTGCTGTCGGTCGGCATCTGGATGCACGGCAAGGCGCAGGCCGGGCAATGGCAGCGCTACATCCGCGACAGGATGTCGCACGCGCTGTCGGGCCGCTCGGCCTGGCTCCTGTTCGGCCTGGCCTTCGTGGTCGTCTACCGCGAGGTGTTCGAGACCATCCTGTTCTACGCCGCGCTCTGGACCCAGGGCAGCGGCGGCGCCATGCTCGCCGGCGCGGCCACCGCCTGCGTCGCGCTGGTGGCCATCGCCTGGGCCATGCTGCGCTACAGCCGGACGCTGCCCATCGGCAGGTTCTTCGCCTACAGCTCCTGGCTGATGGCCATCCTGACCGTGGTGCTCGCCGGCAAGGGCGTCGCCGCGCTGCAGGAAGCCGGCGTGGTCGGCATCGCCCCGCTGTCGTCCGTGCCGCGCGTTTCGCTGCTCGGCCTCTTCCCGACGGCGCAGACCGTCGCGGCGCAGGCAGCGATGGTCGCGGCGCTGGCGGCCGGCTTCTGGTGGAACCGGCGGCGGGCCGCTAGGCTGCCGGCGGCATAGCCCCCGACGAAGCCGGGCCGGCGGCGGGGACGGCATGGAGATGCCGCCCCAGCAGCACCCGCTGCAATACGGTCAGGTGCGGAAACTCGACCAGCATGCCGATGACCAGGGCCGCATAGACCAGCGGCTGGCCCGGCAGCGCGGCCATCGTCACGGCAAGCATCAGCGGCGCATTGCGGGCCGCGATGCTCATGGTCAGCAGCGCGTGGTCGGGATAGGCCAGCCGGCCCAGTCGGCCCAGCCCCTCGCCCAGCAGGAAGGTCGCGGCGAAAAAGACGAACACCGCCAGCAGCACCCAGGCGAAGACGCCGCGATGGGCCAGGATGACCGGGATGTTGGCGGCGAATATCTCCATCACCAGCAGCGCGATGACCCAGGGCGTGGCCTGGTCCGCGCGGCGCAGCAGCCGGGCGAAGCGCTCCGCCCCCAGCAGCGCGCGCAAGCCGTAATGGGCCAGGACCGCCGCGCCCAGGGGCGCGACGAACCATTGCAGCAGCGTGCCGCCGATGACGCCGGGCTGGACCTCGACCGAACTGCGCGTGAACAGGTACAGGTAGGCCGGATACAGCAGCAGCTGCGCCGCCATGTTGATGGGGATCAGCGCCGTCCCCAGGGCGACGTTGCCGCGGGCCAGCCGCGTGAAGCCCAGGAACCAGTCGGTGCACGGCGCCATGAAGTAGATCGTCAGCCCGACCATGACCAGGGGCTGCGCCGGCAGCAGCAGCGCGGCAATGGCGTAGCCGATGGCGGGGACGATCAGGTAATTGGCCAGCAGGATCAGCCCCAGCACGCGCAGCCTGCCCCAGATGCGCGCGACGGCCTCCAGGCGCACGCCGAAGAACAGCAGGCCGACCAATGCCAGCAGGGTGCGGTCCACCTCGTCGCCCAGCGCCTCGCCCGCCGCGGGCCACAGATGGCCGATGCCGGCGCCGGCCAGCAGGCTGCCCACCAGCAGCAGCGAGACCCAGGCCGATTGCCATGGCCGGGCCGCCGTCAGCATTCGCAGCCCTCGCAGCATTCGCCGTTGCCGAACGGCCCCCAGGCGCCCGCGCCGGTCTTCAGGCCGCTCGTGTCCCGCCCCAGGCACAGGGCGATGCTTTCGGCGATCATCCCGAAGCGCTGGCGGAACTTGTAGATGAAGCAGTAGATGCGCTTGTCGTGGCGCACCTGCGGCCCGACCAGGAACAGCCCGGGCGTGATGGTCGATTCGTCGGCCTCCGACAGCATGACGCGGCCGTCCTCGTCCCAGTCCCAGAGCTCGGCGATCTGGCGTGCGCCGCCGCCCTTGGCGAACCCCGTCCCCAGGATAGGCGCCTGCCTCTCGTCCCAGTACCGGCCGTCGCCCGCGTGGATGCGAAAGCCCCCGCCCTCGCTGCGCGTGACGCCGATCACGTCCACGCCGAAGACGATCTCCAGCCGCCCGGTGTCGACCGCCTCGTACAGGCGCTGGCGGCTGTACGGCGACAGCGACAGGCTGGGGTCGTGCGGGCCTTGCGGGTCCCATGTCGACTTGCGCGCGAGCAGGCGCACCCTGCGCCCGGACCGGACCAGGTTGACGGCCGCGTCCACGCCGCTTTCGTAGCCGCCGATCACCGTGTAGCGCCGGGCCTGGAACGCCGACCAGTCCGCCACCCGGGCGTAGTGCGGGCACCATTGCGCGCCCGGGAACGGCGCCAGGTCCGGGAACTGGAATTCGCCCGTGGCCCAGACCAGGAAGCCGGCCTGCAGCCGGCCCCGCGGCGTATCCAGGACGAAGCCGCCGCCCGGCACCGCCGCGACCGCCTCGACCTTGCAATCGCAGGCGACGGGCAGCTCATGCCCCTTGGCGATGAAGGCCAGGTAGTCGGCGTACTGCGGCCCGCTGGGATGCTCGGCGCCCGCATGGATCGCCGGCGAGCTGGGCTCGTTCACTGCGTTCAGGTCGGCCAGCCCGAACGGGTTGCTATGGAAGGACGGCGTGATGAAGCGCGTCTGCGCCGGCCAGCGCCGGAACGACTCGCCCACGCGGCCGGCCTCCAGCACGCCGAACTTCAGCCCCGGCACCTTCTGCAGCGCCAGGGCCATGCCGATGCCCGCCGCGCCGGCCCCCACGACGGCGACATCCAGGCGGGGCATTACGCATTCCTGTTCTTGGCGCCGCCCTGCCGGGCCTTGAAGCGGGGGTTGGATTTGCAGATGACGTAGATGCGCCCGCGGCGCCGCACGACCTGGCAGTCGCGGTGGCGGGTCTTGGCGTCTTTCAGGGACGAAAGGACTTTCATGCTGGCTCCTTGCGAGCGGGGAAGGGTTTCAACAGGGCCG
>Ga0164243_10007251_pt1 | contig 16577 bp, 13 predicted proteins | sample OricompcompostOP_FD_108781 | JGI IMG/M metagenome (GOLD analysis project Ga0164243, IMG submission 108781) | Organic Plus compost microbial communities from Emeryville, California, USA - Original compost - Organic plus compost (OP) | ecosystem: Engineered > Solid waste > Mixed feedstock >... | reverse complement strand
GAACGTTACGGCACGCTCATCACTGCGATAGCCGGTTCAGCCCCGCGTGGGCGGGGAACGTTACGGCACGCTCATCACTGCGATAGCCGGTTCAGCCCCGCGTGGGCGGGGAACGATCATGCTTGCGCCATGCGCCAGCCGACCACGTTGTCATATAGCACCTCGCGCTCGCCTTTGTCTTTGGTCACCACCCGCCCCCGCCAGGTGTCGCCGTCATCCCGCTCGAGCAGCAGCAACGGCTCCTCGCGTTCCCATCGCGGCCAATCCGCCTTGGCGGCGGCAATTTCGTCCGCGAGCGTGCCACCGGGCTCGGGCACGCCCGACGCCATCTCCTGGCGCACGGCACACTCCGACAGCGCCCAGGCCCTGGCCAGCGAGCCCCCCTCGTCCGATACCGGGTACCAAGGCACGATGCGTCCCGCGTCGCGCTTGGCGAGGCGGAAGACGGTTACGGGCTCGCCAAGCCGCGTCGGCGTCACCGTGTCGGCCTGGAACAGTTGATTGTTACCGCCGTAGCCGCCCCACACGTCCAAACTGTTGTTGGCGGCAATCGATCGAGCCGCCATGCGCGCGCCGTCGGCGGCAAGGCTTGCCCTTTCCAGCACTGTCGGGATCGCGAAGGCGCCTTCTTCATCGTATACGGCCGCCAGCAGGGAGCGCACGCCCCCCGGCGTGCGGATCAGGCACTGCGACTGCTCCATGAGAGCCTTCGCGCTGCGCCAGACATAGCCGTGATCTGGATAGACCGCAGCGGCCCGTTTCGAGAGTGCGTGATACCAATCTTTGTCCTTGACCTCGTCCGGATCGGGCGAGAGCAGCATCAGCATGCGCTCGTCGACACCGATGGGCCGGTCCGCGTTGCGCCAGGGATGCCGCCACAGTCGGCCGGCGCGCTGAACAATCATGTCTATGGGCGCAAGGTCAGCTATCATTCCGTCTACGTCATAGTCGAGCGACTGCTCTAGGATTTGCGATCCGACAATCACAACTCCGCTGCCGTCGGCGTTCCGGCGCGTGTCGGGCTTGCTGCTCTTGCCCAGGTGGTGTTGCACCCTTTCCTCGATGGCCAGCCGATCGCCCATTGCGAAGCGGGCGTGCAGCAGGATCGGCTCCACGCCTGCACTGCGCAGCATCTCGCGCGCTTCGATGCAATCGTTGACGGCGTTGCGGATCCAGGCGACGGTCGCACCGCGCCGGCTCATGTCGGCCACGTGGCGGACGGCCTCGTCGGTGGTTGCAATCCGCCGCACGGCGAGATCACGCGCGACCTCCGCGCGGGCATCGACCTTCGCCATCACCTCCTCACCCCGGCCGACCAGCGTCAGAAGCGGATAGGCCTCGCTCGCCCCGGGTTGGCGATCGACGCCGAGCCCTCGCTGGTAGGCTGCCACGATACGCCGGCGCGCCTCTGTCGAGAGCGTCGCGGAAAGCACGATCGCTGAGCCGCCGAGCGCGGCGTGGAACTCGAGCAACGTCTCCAACTCACGGCTCAGATAGCTGTCAAACGAATGAACTTCGTCGCAGATCAGAACGCGCTCGGCGAGCCCCCACAGACGCAGCACCTGGAATCGCGACGGCAGCACGCCGAGCAGCGCCTGATCGATGGTGCCGACGCCGACATCGGCAAGGAACGCCTTGCGGCGGTCGTCCGCGATCCACGCCGCGCAGGCGGCGCTTGCGGTTAGGTCGGCGGGTGTGTCGATAGAGGCATTGTCATCAACGTCATTGATCGAATCGGCAGCGTCAGCCTGCAAGATTGAAGAACGGAACCCCTCGTGGGTCGCCCGCTTGCCGTGGGCCAGCGCAAGCGAGGGCGTGGCGTTCTCCTCGAACAGCCGCCGATAGCTCGTTGCAAGGCGCTCGTACATGGCATTCGCCGTCGCCATCGTCGGCAATGCGAAGTACAAGCCTGAGGCGCGCCGCTCGGCCATCAGGCGCGCGGTGATCAGCAGGGCTGCTTCCGTCTTGCCCGCACCCGTGGCGTCCTCGATGACCGCGAGCATCGGGCCTTCGGGAAGCCGGCAAGACAACGCCTCGTTCTGAAGAGGGGTCAGATCACCACAGGTGACCTGACCCCTCTTGAGAATGTGCGCCAACAGGCTGCGCTCCAAGACGGCAGAGGGACACGGCGATGGAAGGATGCTGGCCTTGCAGATGGCATCGGCGGCCTGTGTGCGCGCCTCACGCCAATAGTCGGGCAGGCTCGATGTGGGTGGACGGTAGGGGAACCAAGCCGAATTCGAGCCGATCCAGTCTGCAATGTTGGTGAGGCCGGCGAGCGACCAGGAGATGAGACTAGCGTGCCTCTCGCGAAAGCGGAGCGGCCCGCCTACAGGCGGGACCAGCTCCGCGAACGCGGGGATCATCTCACTGAGATCGCGCGTCTCGTCGGAGCCGAAGGCGTAGCGGCACGTGTCCATCGCCGGTTGGCCGTGATGCCCGGCGACTGCCGCCCAGAGCGGGATGATGCTCGCCTTTGGCGCGGCGGCAATACCGTCAACATACCGCGCGAGGACCGGCGCAAATTGCGACCAGTGGCTGTCCAACAGATCGAAACCGATCGTGTCGTGGCGCACCAGTGGCGGTGCTGGCTTGTTGGGTCGGCCCTTCGGCCCGAGGTCAGATTTCGCCTGGAAATCCGGCGATAGCTTGCCGATGTCGTGAAGCGCCACCAACAAGACGATGAGCGGCCGCAGCGCGCATTGCTCGACTCCCATGATGGCCGCCATGGCATCGAGGCGGCTCGGCCAGCGCTCGAGCAGCACGTCGGCAACCGCGGCTACGTCGAGGCAATGATAAGCAAGCGGGTGCCAAAGAGGCTCGTGCGTGGCTGGCTGCGCCTTGCCCCAGTAGGAGCGAATAAAGCCGGGAAGATTCTGACTGTCGATGCGAGCCCCCGAAATCTCTGGAGTAGGAGCACGTGGAGACGAGCGTATTGACTGCTACGGTGTCGACTTCGGCTAGGTCGATCGCCTAGTGGATTTGGTGCCTCTCCTTTGCATCTGGTTGCCCCAGCCATCCATCAGTGTGCACGCAAGTTGGTCACCGTATTGCGCACCTCTGATCACCGGCGGCAGATATCTGCTCACAACCACGTGAGGAACAGGTGAAAGAAGGATCACGTCTCGAACCGGATAACCATGGAATCCGATATCGGTGGTTGCGGGAGTAGGATTTGAACCTACGACCTTCAGGTTATGAGCCTGACGAGCTACCGGGCTGCTCCATCCCGCGTTACCGATAATAGCTTCCAGCAGCGACACGTCATCGTCTGACACATCATCGGCTGGGGAAGCTTGATCGCCGCTCCTGCGAGGGGCGATGAGAAAAAGCCGCTCGTTGCCGAGCGGCTTCGAGGCGCGGCTTATAGCACAAATTATGCGCCTGTGAAGCCCACCCCGGCTGCCGCAGCAACCTTTTGCCTCGCTTTGACGTTTTTGCGCGGAGGCGCGGTGTTTCTCGCTATTAAATGGCGCTTTGCCGAGGGCTCTTCAAGCCGGGTGCAGCGATAGTGATCAGGCGGCGCCAGGTGCCGCATCGGGACCGGTCGCCGGAGCGGCGGTTCCGTTGGCGAGGCTCTTGGCGTGCGTGCGGATGAAATAGATGTTGCGGCCGTAGATCACGAGACCCATCCCCTGACCGAGCATGAACACGGGATCGAGCCGGTAGATCGCGTAGGCGAACAGCATCGCACCGCCGACGACGCTGAAGTACCAGAAGGTGTCGGGCACAATGGAGCGGCGGGCGCGTTCGCTGGCGAGCCACTGAACGATGAAGCGCATGGAGAACATGAGCTGGGCGAGGAAGCCGATCCCGAGCCAGATCTTCTCGCTCGTTGGGGTGTCCATCCACCAATGCACGAGGAGAGAGTGGAGGTGATCCATTGTGATTGTCCCCGATGCGGATACGTTTGGGTTTGATCAGGTCTTGTCGCCGGCGCTAACGCGGGCGCCGTCGTCGTTGACCGGTTTGAGGCGCGAGGCGAGGTCGGCCACCGTGTGCGTCTCGGGATAGCGCTCGGCGATGTGCGGGACCTTCGTGCGCTTACGCAGCCAGCTCACGCCGACGAGGTCATAGAGACCGATGAGCGCGCGGTTGAGGTTGTTGTACTTCGATACGCCGGCCTGGCGTGGCCGGTCGTTCACCGGCACATAGGCGACTTCGTAGCCGTAGGTCTGGAAGAGGGCCGGCATGTAGCGGTGCATGCTGGTGAAGAACGGCAGGCGCAGGAACACCTCGCGCCAGTAGACCTTAATGCCGCAGCCCGTGTCTGGGCAGTTGTCCTTCAGCACTGCGTCGCGGATCCAGTTGGCGGCGCGCGAGGCCCAACGCTTGGAGCCCTTGTCCTTGCGCTCCTTGCGCCAGCCGTTGATGAGTGCTGGGCCATCGCTGCCGGGCAGGGCGAGCGCTTCGAGCAGGCGCGGGAGGTCCTTGGGATCGTTCTGGCCGTCGCCGTCCATGGTGGCAATGATCGGGCTCGTCGCCGCGAGCACGCCCGAGCGCAGGGCGCAACTCTGGCCGCTGCGCTTCTCGTGGCGCAAGTAGCGCAATCCGGGGAAGCTGCCGGTGGCGATGAGGGCCTTGATCTCGTCCGGCGTCGCGTCGACGCTGGCATCGTCGACGACGATGACCTCGGCGAGACGCTGGGCCGGTACGGCCGCGTACGTCTCCTCAATGAGACGGCCGATATTGCCCGCCTCATTGAGCGCTGGAATGACGACGGTGACGCGCATCAAGTGCCCCTATCCCACCAGGACTCGCCGCGACCCAATCCTCATAGCCCGCTTGAAGGCGCAAAGATACCAGTCTTCGGCGAAGTCTTCCAAGCTAGTAAATAGCCTCGCGGCCGTACTATTCGGAAGACTGGTGGCGTCTGCGCAGCGCCTTTATGAGCAAGCCCAGTCCAAGGCCGAGGAACAGCGCTGCAAGAGAGCCGTATACGCCTCCCGACTGCTCCAAGTACACATCCTGCGAGATCGGGTCGAAACAGCGCCCAAACTCGTTGAAGCAGTCGCGCCAGCGCCAGTAGCGATCATAGAAGGTGATGGCCAGAAGGGCGCCGAGGCCGGTCAGAAGGGTGCCCAACACGGCCTGTAGCGTGCGCACGCGAGGCTTCCGAGGAATATCCGCGCCGATGGTGCGGGTGCAATAAGAGGCGCTACGCCGCGGGCATCTTCACGGCGGTCTTTCAAGGCTGTAAATGAGCCGCCATGATGGCCGTTGCGCACGGCTTCCCCGGACAGCAGGAAAGCTGCAGCGCCCCATGAACGCGCCCATATCAGTCTCCTCAGCCGTCGGCAGCAGCCGGGATGTCAATTGGCTGGCCGTCCTGCTCAGCGGCCTCCTGGCGCTGTTGTGCCTCAGGCTCGCGGCGCTCTATCTCAACGGTACGGACCTCTTCTTCGACGAGGCCCAATACTGGGCCTGGAGCGAGGAGCCGGCACTCGGCTATTTCTCCAAGCCGCCCCTCATCGCCTGGGTGATCGGTGCGGCGACGACGGCGTGCGGCATCGGGGAAGCGTGCGTGCGCCTTCCCTCGCCGTTGCTGCATACGGCGACGGCGCTCGCCGTGTTCTGGCTCGGACGTCGGCTTTACGATGCACGCATTGGCGCGCTTTCGGCGCTCGCCTTCGCTTCGCTGCCGGGGGTGTCGCTGTCGGCCGGGCTCATCTCCACCGACGTGCCGCTGCTGCTGTGCTGGGCGCTGGCGCTGGTCGGCTTCTCGGCGCTTCTCGAAACCGACAAGCTTTGGCCGGCGCTGCTGCTTGGCGTGGCGCTTGGTGCCGGTCTCAACGCCAAATACGCCATGGCGTGGTTCCTGATGTGCGCCGGCATCTACCTCGTGCTGGCGCCGGACCGCCGCAGCTTCCTGCGCGATTGGCGGCTCTACCTCGCGCTTGCGATCGGCGCGCTGCTCATTGCGCCGAACCTCTTCTGGAACGCTTCGCACAAGTTCGCCACGTTCGCGCACACGGCGGAGAACGCCAATTGGGGCGGCTCCCTGCTGCATCCCAACAAGGGGCTCGAGTTCTTCTTCTCGCAATTCGGTGTGTTCGGCCCGATTCTCTTCGGGGCTTTCCTCGTCATCGTCTGGCGCGCGTTGCGTGAGCCGCTCACCGATCGCGCGCGCCTGCTGCTGGCGTTCTCCGCGCCGCTCATTGCGGTGATCCTGGTGCAGGCTTTCCTGTCGCGTGCCCATGCCAACTGGGCGGCGCCGGCTTATATCGCGGCGAGCGTGCTCGTCATCGCTACCATGGTGAACGATCGGGCCTGGGGCTGGCTCAGGGCCTCTTTTGCGCTGCATGCGGTGATCATTCTGCTGTTGATCTTCGGAACCTCGACGGCCGGCCGCTTGCCGCTTCCCGTGAAGCCGGACCCGTTCGCGCGCACGCTCGGTTGGCGGGAGATCGCCGAGGCGACGCGGGGGGAGCTCGCCAAGGCTGCGGCAGCCGGCAAGCCCTTTGCCGCCGTGCTCAGCGATGACCGGGCGCTCACGGCGGAGCTGCTGTACTACATGCGTGACGAGGCAACGCCCGTGCTTGCCTGGCGTCCTGGCGCTCCGCACGATCATTTCGAGCTGACGCGGCCGTTTACGGCGGCGACGCCGTCTCCGGTGCTGCTGGTGCGTGCCGATGATGGCGAGGGTTCGGCGACCCAGTCCTTTGCTACGGTGGAGAAGATCGCTGATCGCGTGTTGCCGGCGGGCGTCAATGCGGAGCGGCATGTGACGTTCTATGCGCTGACAGGATACAAAGGGCGATGACCGCGTCAAAGCCCATACGCGAGCGGGCACAGCGTCCGACCGGGGAAGCCGTCGCGCTTTCCGAGACGTTCGTCCTCCTCGACAACAACTCCGGCTCGGGGCCGCCCTCGCTGCTGTTCTCCGAACCGCTCGACATCGTCTCGGCGTCGACGCCGGAGGAGGTGCCCGCAGCGTTGAAGCGTATCGAGGACGGCGTTGCCGCGGGCCTCTACGCCGCCGGCTTCTTCGCCTATGAGCTCGGTTACGTGCTGGAGCCGAAACTGGCGCCGCTGCTGCCCGACAAGCGCAACGTGCCGCTTCTATGGATCGGTCTCTATAAAGAGCCGGCCGAGATGACGAGCGCGGAGGTCGAGCACTGGCTGGCGACGCACACGCGCTCTGGCACATTCCATTTCACGGACGTCTCGCTCGCGTGGGACGAGGCTCAGTACCTCGAGCGCTTCAACGAGGTGATCGAGAAGATACGCGCCGGCGACATCTACCAGCTCAACCTCACCTTCAAGGCGCGCTTCAAGCTGTCAGGCTCGCCGCTGACCTTTTTCCTCGATTTGCGCCAGAAGCAGCGCGTCGCCTACGGCGGCATCGTCGATACCGGTGCGGTGACGGTGCTGTCGGCCTCGCCCGAGCTGTTCATCGAGCAGGAGGGGCGCACCGTCTTCACCCGACCGATGAAGGGCACCGCGCCGCGCGCCGGGACCGAGGAGGCCGACGCGATGGCACGTCGGCAGCTTGCCGAGGACATCAAGCAGCGTGCCGAAAACCTGATGATCGTCGACCTGATGCGCAATGACATCGGGCGCATCTCCGACATCGGCAGCGTCGAGGTCACGGACCTGTTCACGGTCGAGACCTATAAGACGCTGCACCAGATGACGTCGGGTGTGCGTGCGACGCTGAAGGAAGGCGTCGGCATCGGCGACCTGATGCGCGCCATCTTTCCCCCCGGGTCGGTGATCGGCGCGCCGAAGATCCGTGCCCAGGAGCTGATCCGTCAGCTCGAGAGCGAGCCGCGTGGCGTCTATTGCGGCGCTATCGGGTACATCTCGCCCAAGGGGCAGGCGCTGTTCAACGTGGCGATCCGCACCGCCGTCATCTTCCGCAACGCAGACGGCGAGATGGGTATCGGGTCCGGTGTCGTGTTCGACTCCCAGGGGCCGAAAGAATACGCAGAGTGCCTCCTCAAGATGAAGTTCCTGACCGATCCGGTGAAGCGCTTCGAGCTGATCGAGACGCTGCTGTTCGATCCTGCCGAGGGCGGGTTCGTGTTGTTCGAGCGGCACATCGAGCGCCTTGCAACCTCGGCTCGCTATTTCGCTTTCGCCTATGACGAGGCCGAGGTGCGGCAGGCGCTCGCCGATGTCGTGGCTGGCAAGACCGAGCGGCAGCGGGTCCGCCTGCTTCTGACCGAGGACGGGAAGGTAACGGTGACGACGACGGCGCTGCCGCTCATCGATCACAATGCCGTGATGAACTTCGCCATCTCGTCGACGCGGGTCGATAGCGCCGATCTGTTCCTGTTCCACAAGACGACGCGTCGCGAGCTCTTCGACGGGGAGCGCCAGCGGTATTCGATGCGCTTCGGCACGGACGAGGTCGTCTATCTCAACGAGCGCGGCGAGGTCACCGAGGGCAGCTTCACGACAGTGTTCGTCGAGCGGGGCGGAGAGCTGCTGACGCCAGCGCTCAGCTCAGGGCTCCTGCCGGGCACGCTGCGCGCAGAGCTGCTGGCCAGCAAGCGCGCGCGTGAAGCAGTGTTGACGCTTGCTGATCTCGACGGAGCCGATGCGATTTATCTTGGCAATTCCGTGCGCGGGCTCATGCGCGCGAAGCGCATCGAACCACCGGCGATGAAGAAGCGCTAGGCGACAGCTTCGCTTATTTTGCGAGCGAGTCCTCGGATGCGACGGAGCCCACCTTCGGGTTCGTCACCACGGCACCGCCGAGCATGGCGGCGAGCAGAAATGCAAATGCCGCCACCGTGAGCACCGCCGCAATAATGATTTCGCGCGACGAGCGGCGAACGCGGTCAGCGTAGGAATCAAATTGATCAAGTTTCCATTTCATGGCGCGACAGACTCAAGCCATCGCGCCTACCAAAGCCAGAGCGCTGAGTGCCGCGCGACAGAAGCGCACAGAAAAAGTGGCTTATTCAAGAAGCACTCTAAAGACCGCGCATGATGCAACCGAACACGAGAATGATTTGCGCGGCGAGCAGGGCCCAGAACTCGTTGCCCGTGAGTAAAGGAATGTTCGCTCCGAAAAACTTAATGATGAGCACGGTCACGGTAAGGATGACGGACAGCATGAACGTCAGGATGCCCGGTGCTTTGAGTGCCATTGTCTGAAGTCCCCCTCGTTACCTCGGCGCGCTCACGTGGCGTGCGCCGTCTCGATCGCCGATTCAAAGGCCGGACGGGCTTATAGCAGGCGCAACTCGTTGTGGCACTGCGGTAGCAAAAAGGCTGGGGATGCTGCAGTTGCGTAAAGGCTCATGCGGCGGCGCGGCGATGTGGACGCGCAAACAAGAGACGGCGGAGCAAGAGCAGCAGCACGAAGCCAATGATGAGCAGCCCGATGATCGCGGCTGGATGTTTCTCCCACAGCAGGATCGGGCTCACGCGGCCGTCGATGACGAGGCGCACGTCCTCGGCGATGGCGGTAGCATCGAAGCTGCCGCCGCTGCGCAGCATCATGCCGACGGCCGCGGACTGATCGGTACTCGCGACAACCGCATTGCGTACCCGGTCCGGCGACAGTGCCTGGATGGCAGCAGGGTTGGCAGCGACAGCCCGCAGCACCTGCTCGCGCGCAGCCGGCTGCAGGCCGGTGAGGTAGCGCGACAGGCTTGCCAGCTCGTCCTCGGCCAAGGCGCGCGCCAGGTTCTTGAGGTCGCTATCGTTCAGCTCGAACAGCGTGTCGCGCGCACCGCGATCCACCGCAGCAAGGCGGACGATGGCGAGCTGATCGCCGAGCGCCAGCAGGCGTTGCAGCGAGGCGCGGCTCAGCTGCTCGGGAGTTGTGCGCCGATAGAGGCTTAGCTCTGCGACCTTGGGCAGGTCGTCGCCGGCGAGCGCCGCCCATTTCAGCCCGGTGTCGATCGAGCGCGTCTCGCGGGCGATGTCCATGGCGGCGGAAGGCAGCGCGTTGACCGCCGTGTTAAGGGTCCCGTCGTCGAGGCGACGCACGAGGCCAGCCTCGCCCTCGGCGGCCAGTGTCAGGGCGACCACCTCGTCGAGGCGCGGCAGCGCCGTGGGAGGGAGAGCGTCGAGGAACGCCTTGAATTTCGCATTGCGCTCCGCGAGGCCGAGGGCCTCGGCATGCGCACTGCGGAAATCACGCCAGATCTCGATGACCCGATCAGCGGTCGCGGCGCCAATCTCATCGATATGGCCGGAGATCTGCTCGGCGAAGGTCTTCGCAAGCTCCTCTTGGACCTTGTCCTTGTTGTCTTTCGACTGCATCTCGCTGGCGATGATCGGCAGCACGCCGTTGCGCAGGTCCCAGATGTCCTTGGCGACGAGCACGAGGCCGACCCCGCCGGCGACAACGGAGACGAGGCGGGCCAATACGCTGCCGACGATGCGTTGCCCGACGCGCGCGGCCATGTTGGCGAGCTGACGGCGCATCAGGAGGACGGCGGCGCCGGCGATACCGCCGCTGGATTCCTTCAAGACGGCGCCCGGGGTCATCTCCGCCGCACCCTTGCTGGGGTCCAGCGTCGTGTTCTTGCCGGCATCGCCCACCACGGCGCGGGCGGCGGTGTCGCCATAGCGGGCGCCGACGAACGCCTTGAGGCAGGCCAGCGCCGGTTCGGTTACATCCTGGCTGGCGAATTCCATCTGCTTGCCGACCTCGCGGCCGACACCGACGGCAAGCTGCTCGAGCGCCGTTTTGATCGCATCGGAGCGATAGACCCGTTCGGCAACTGCCGTGGCCAGCTCCTGGGCCTTCTGCTGGTAGGCGAGGGACTGGAGAAGGTTCGCCCAGCTCGTCTCCTTGCGCACCTCCTCGACGGCGAGATCGACGCGCTTGTCGATGATCTCGTCCATGCCGATGCGTCGCCACTCATCGCCGATGGCGGCGCGATAGTCGACGTTGGCGATGCCGGCCCTGAGGGCGCGCACCGAGATGCCCTGGATGGCCGACCGGAAGGTCTGCTCGTCGCGTGCCTGGCAGGCTTCGTACTCGGCTTTGGAGAGCGGCTGCGCGGCGGACGGGGCGATCTGGCCCACGGCGACGGCAAAGATGAGGAGACAGGCAACCGGTCGGCGCAAGTGGGCAAGCAACGCAGAAATGTCCTTCGGCAGCCGCTTCGACGCTTAACCATCTAAACACCGAGAGTATGGGGTGTCGATTGCGCTCGCAGAATGACGCTCGCTGGAGATGCACTCGAGGCACCGCAAAGGCGCTGAAGGGCCCCGCCGAGGGCATCACAATTTCTTTCAAATTCGCATCGAGCGTAGTTCTGGATGGGTAAGCGCGGGTGCACATGGAGAGGCGCCAATCGGAATTTGGCGGGCCATCTCCGGGGCTGGTGCTGGCCCCGACTTAGGTGTGGCGCTGATACAACACAGGGTTGCGCAGTTTACTGCGTTTGCATCGCAGCAATTCGTCTGCGCCGGCGTTAAGGATAGACTTGCGTCAGATTATTGACGGTTCGCTAGCGGCGCATTTTCGATGTCTTTAGTCCCGATCGAGCAGCTTTCACGAGGCTTATCCTCTTCAGCCGTATTACTATTTGTCTCGCGCTGGGGTGGTGGAAGGCCCCTGGCGTCGGGGTCATTCTTTCGCCTCAACCAGCCGTCAGAAGGCTGCCGCTCCGCTTACCCGGAGCCGTTCTCCAGGGGTGTGGAGTGCCTGCCGGCGTGGGATCTGGCGAACACGCACCCGATGGTTCCCGGGCTCGGCTGCGGCAAGGTGACCAATCGAACTTCCGACTGGTTCCGGCCAGTGAGACTGTTCCACCTCAGCTCGTACCGTGCGAGTACGAGACCTCGCCTCAAGGGGCGTTCCCATAACGGTAGCGGTTGCTCGGTCGATTGGATCGGCGTCGTTGCCCAACCGAGGAAACGAAATAGAGAGAGTTTCAGCGACAAGCTCACGTCAGCGCGAACCAGTGCTCGCGTGGACGGGGGTCCGCTGGGAATTGATCGACTTCGTCTAGTTTGCGAGCGAGTTCAGTTACAAAGATGAAGAACAGCGAGAGAATGAAGGCGGCTTGGGGTAGCATTTTTGTTCCGGGCGGGCGCAACGGCGTGTTGCTGGTGCACAGCCTCGGCGGCTCGCCCATCGAACTGAAGTTCGTCGCGCACACGTTGGCCCAGCTCGGCTATACGGTTTATTGCCCACTGCTCCCTGGTCTCGCTGGCGGCACCGATGTCTCCGGCCTGTCGACGTGGCGCGACTGGTATGAGGCGCTCGAGAAGGCGCACGACGAGCTCATGCAGCATTGCGACGCCGTGCTCGTGGGCGGCATCTCAGCCGGCAGCATGCTGGCGCTGCGTCTTGCTGCCCTGCGGCCCGAGAAAATCCACGGACTGATGCTGTTCTCGCCGACCCTGTGGCCGAACGGCTGGGCTATTCCGTGGTATTTCACGCTGTTCAAGCTCATCAAGCACAAGTGGTTCGCGCGCCTGTTCCAGTTCCGCGCGCGTGCACCGCACGGCATCAAGGACGATCGGCTGCGCAGCTTCATCCTCGACAGCGTGCAGTCGGAAGCAGATTCGATCGAGGATCTGTTCTCGCGTGGCGGCGGCCTGGTGCTGGAGTTCCGGCGCCTCGTCGGCAACGTCAAGCCGCTGCTGAGCAAGATCAAGCAGCACGCGCTGATATTCCATCCGCGCCACGACGATCAGAGCGATCTCGCCAACGCCATGGTGCTGCAGCGCAAGCTGTCGGGCATCGTCGAGGTTTGCGTGCTCGACGACTGCTATCACATGGTGACGCTCGACCGGCAGCGCCCGGTGGTCATGGAGCGCGTCAAGGAGTTCGCGCACCGCCTGACCTCGCGGCTCGACAAGCTGCGGGCCGAGGAGGCGCTGGTGGCGTCCACCGACGCGCAGCGCGACAACAAGGGCCGGGGCGAGGGGCGCGGCGCGACGACGTAATAAGCGTTGCTCATTGCACGAAAAAAGCCCGGCTGAGCCGGGCTTTTTTATTTTCAGGCGGTGTTTGTCGAAGCCCTACTGTACCGTCGGGCGGACCGCGGGAACCGGCCGCGGGACCTTGAACTGGGGTTGGGCCAACTTCACATCGGCCGACGTCGCCTTTGCTTCCGTAGGCCGGTCACAGCGTGGCAGGTCAGGGGGGGCTCGCCGCCAAGTGAACGACTTGGAGAAGAACTTCACGCCCTTGTAGCCGGTGAGGACGAGGCGCTCGCGGCCAGCGACGATGGCGGCATCGAACTGGGCGCCCTTTTCGGGATCGTATACCCAGCCGTTATCCCAGCCGTCTCTGACGCGCTGCAGGGATCCGAGCACCGGCAGGCCGCAGATCGTGCGCTTGCGCTTGGCGGGGTCGGGATTGTATCCGTCGGTGAGCGGCTCGCCCTTCTTGTCGTTCGGCTCTTTCAGCCAAACAATGAAACCGCACAAGCGGTTAGCGCCAGGACCGGAGGTGGCGCAGGGTCGGATCTCGACGGCGCCTTTGCCAGTGTGATTGATCCACACGCCGGATTCGAGCGGCGGCGCAGCGAGCGCGGCACCGCCGTTGCAGAGGAGCACGAGGCTGGCTACCGTCAGCTTGGCCTGGAGTTTGCCGGGCCAGCGGAAAGGAAGATCATGACGCATGGTGGCATCACCAATATTGTGTCAGAGATCAGGGTCGCATTTTGGCTTTGAAAGCGGCGAAAGCTGGTCGGAGGACCTGAAAGCCGCAAGGCTCGGCGAAACAAGGTTAAAGAAGACTACTCCTTGATCGTTCGATCTTACCTCTTTCTTGACCTCTTCGCGTTAACGCTTGGTGTGCGCGCGCTCCGGCTTACGTTTATGAATGGAGCGTGGACGCGTTATACTTAGGCAACTCTTAAGCATGAGTTTGCCATTTCGAGGCCAAGTTGGCGGACTACCAGCGCCGCGATTCTCGCCAACGGCACCCGGCTGCTGTTTGCCCAACCCGTGTGTGGAACCGACCTGATGATCTTGACGCTTGCCTTTCGCAATCTGTTCCACGACCGCATCCGGCTTGCGGTCACACTCGTCGGCATCTTGTTCTCGATCGTCCTCGTGGCTGTGCAACTCGGGCTGTATCTCGGCGCGAGCAAGATGATCACCGACAACATCGATCATGCAAAGGCCGATCTGTGGATCACCGCCTACGGCGCCAAGAGCCTCGAGGACGGCGGCATGCTGCTGACCTCGCGCGAGCGTCATCAGGCACTGGCGACGCCGGGGGTCAAAGCGGTCATTCCGCTCGTCGTCCGCTTCGCGGAATGGCGCAAGCCGGAGGGTGGCTCGACGCGCGTCGTCATCGTCGGCACGGATGCGGAGGATGGCGGCCTCGTTCCCTTCAATCTCGTCGAGGGTACGTGGGAGGATATCAAGTCGCCAGAAGCGGTCGCCGTCGATAAATCGTACTTCAATGAGCTCGGCATCAAGGGGCTCGGCGATACGGCGCAGATCGCAACCGGGCGCGTGCGCGTGCGCGCGCTCACCGACGGCATTCGCTCGTTCACCCAGTCGCCTTACACCTACACCACGCTGAACCGCGCTCGCTCGCTGTTTGGCGACAGCGACGGGACGTCCTTCTATCTCGTGCAGCTGCAGCCTGGCGCCAATGTCGAGAAAGTACGCCACGATCTCGAGTCGCGCCTCGAGGGTGCCGAGGTGCTCACCCAGCAGGAGTTCCGTGACCGCAATCTGAAGCAGTGGCTGTTCAAGACCGGTGCCGGCGTGGCGCTGATCGGCGGCGCGCTGCTCGGCAGCCTCGTTGGCACGGTCATCGTGGCCCAGACGCTCTATTCCAGCACCAAGGACCATCTCTCCGAGTTCGCCACGCTGCGTGCGCTGGGGTCATCGTCGGGATACATTCACAAGGTAATCCTCGCCCAGGCCGGCATCAGCGCCGTCGTGGGCTACGTGCTCGGCATCTCGATCGCACTCACCATCCTGCTCTTCAGCAGGAACACGGCGCTGCCCATGGTGATGACGCCGGGCCTAGCGTTCTGGCTGTTCGCTCTGACGGTGGGCATGTGCGCCATCTCGGCGCTGTCGGCGATCGTCAAGGTCACCAAGATAGATCCTGCAACGGTATTCAACAGATGAGTGATACGCCCGTCCTCGAAGCTATCGAGATCGTCAAGGAGCTGGGTAGCGGCGCGGGCAAGGTACGCGCCGTCAAGGGCGCGAACCTCGCCCTGGTGCCCGGCGAGCTGACGCTGCTGATGGGGCCTTCCGGCAGCGGCAAGACCACACTCTTGTCGATCCTCGGATGCATCCTGACGCCGACGTCCGGCACCTTGAAGGTCGCGGGTATCGATACCTCCGACCTCAACGCGGAGGAGCTGGCGGATCTCAGGCGCAAGCACATGGGCTTCATCTTCCAGTCCTACAATTTGTTTCCGACGCTTACCGCGCTCGAGAACGTGCGCATCGCGCTCGACGTGCGCGGGCAGAAGGGCTTTGCCGCCGCCAATCGCGCGGAGGAAGTGCTGCGTGATGTCGGCCTTGCCTATCGCCTGAAGAGCTATCCCGCCAACCTCTCGGGCGGTGAGCAGCAGCGCGTGGCCGTGGCGCGCGCCATCGCCTCCTCGCCGTCCATCGTGCTCGCCGACGAGCCGACGGCAGCGCTCGATGGCGAGAACGGCCACGCGGTGATGGCGCTTCTGGCGCGCATCGCCAAAGAGCAGCATCGCAGCGTCCTCGCAGTGACGCACGACCCGCGCACGCTGAGCTATGCAGACCGCGTCGTGCGCATCGAGGACGGGCGCATCGTCGGCGAGGAGCGCCGGCCCGAGGGGCTCGATGCCCCGGAAATTGCAGATCTTACAAAGAGACGGAAGGCCCATGCTTAAGAAGGTCAATCCAACAGCCATTACCCTTGGCATCGCCGGCCTCCTAGCGGTTGCCGTCGGATTCTACGTCAACAGCGTCAGCTGGGGCCCGGTCGCCGAGCAGAAGACAACGCAGGCGACCGCCAGCGACACATCGAACGCAACGGGGTCGAACAAGGAGGCGCCGGTCGTGCATACGACCTGGGCCGCCTCGGCCACGGGGCGTGTCGAACCCAAGAGCGGCGAGGTGCGTATTGCGACCGAGGTTCCAGGACGCATCGTCGACATCCCTGCTGCCCTCAACGACCGCGTCAAGGCGGGCGATCTACTCGTCCGTCTCGACGACGACGACGCGCTGACGAAGGTGACCGCGGCCAAGGCCGAGGAGCAGGTGCGCGTGCGTGAGCGCAACGAAGAGGATGCGCGCGGACTGCAGCAGGAGCGCCGCAACGCCGAGGATGGTGTCGCGAACGCCGAGCGTGCCGTGTTCGGCGCGCAGCAGGAGTTCGATGATGCGCTCGATCAGAGGCGCAATGACAACGGCACCGACGACGCCGTCGACAAGGCGCGCTCCAAGCTCGAGGACGCTCGGAAGACGCTGGCCGACAAGAAGGCGACGCTCGCATCGGTGAACGCGAAGTCGGGGATGCCGCTGCCGACGCGTCTCGAGTCGGCGCTGGCCGTCGCCCGCGCCGAGTTGCTGGCTGCTGAGCTTGGTGTCGAACATACGCGTGTGCGCGCGCCGTTCGACGGTACGGTGCTCAACATCGTTGCCAAGAAAGGCGAGCTCGCTGCACCTTCGCCGGAGAATACGCTCTTGATTCT
>Ga0164243_10007248_pt1 | contig 16579 bp, 15 predicted proteins | sample OricompcompostOP_FD_108781 | JGI IMG/M metagenome (GOLD analysis project Ga0164243, IMG submission 108781) | Organic Plus compost microbial communities from Emeryville, California, USA - Original compost - Organic plus compost (OP) | ecosystem: Engineered > Solid waste > Mixed feedstock >... | reverse complement strand
GTTACCGCTGCTGGTTATTAGCCCAGTATGCGCGGCAACAAAAGGCGAAGGGGGAGAGAAATCGCGCAAATGGCGGTGGATGCGGCGGAAAGGGCGTCGCTGCGCCCTGCCGCGATGCGCGGGGTTTTTAACGAGATCAGTGTAGCAAAGGACCTCGAGTTGCGCCGGCGACTTTGCAGTCGCGGAGGAATGGGTGCGCAACGAAGCAAGGGCTCCATGAACCCCAAATATCTGCAGCTCTTCATCAATATCGCCGCCGCCGTGGTCGGCTTGTTCGTCATAGGGTACGTCGCCTATTCGTGGCTTCGCACAGAGGTCGAAGCGCCATGCGGCACCCGCTATCCTGCTGCCACGCGCTTCTCCCTGCAGACAAGAGAGGGGAAGCCACTGAGCGCCATCGAATTGCAGGCGCGCGCGGGGTTGCGCGACTTCGGCGTCGTCGACAACGCGGCTGTCGTGCATGTGGAGGGCGGTCCCGCGCCGGAAGCGCTGGAGGTCAGGCTGCGCAAGTTGCCGCCTGGGGCGGACGCCGATGCAATTGCACGCAATGGCATCGAATTTCACTGGGCGCCGCCTGGAATGGCGCACGCGGCCGCCACCTGCCTCAGCTATAGTGTGTGGCTTCCGGACAAGTTCGCCTTCGGCACGGGAGGGTTCCTGCCGGGCGTATTCGGCAAAGGTGCCAAGCTCGAGCCGGATGCGGCGGACCGCGCCCTCTCCGTCTTTCCCCGCTGGGACGAGTCCGGCAAGCCGATGCTGACCGCGGTGCTCGAAGGCGGCGAGATACGCCGCATCTCGGGAAAAGTCGCGGCTCTGCCGACCGAGCGCTGGTTCAAGATCGAGCAGGAGGTGGTGCTCAACGAGCCGGGAAAAGCGGACGGGCGCATACGGCTCTGGGTCAATGGGGTGTTGGCGCTGGAGGACCTGCACGTGCCGCTGCGCAGGAGCGATGATGCTGTCCTGAGCGGTGTCCTCGCATCGATCGGCTATCAACGCGCACCGGATCTGTCGACGGGCATGCTGCGCGTGTCGCCGTTCGAGATCGCGTGGCGCTGACCACCCCTTTCCAACCCGTTACCTCAGTCACCATATCAGCTCCCTGTTCGGCGCCGCGACATGACGCCGGCGCGCAAGGGGAGTGAAAGCATGCGCAATGTCCTAGGTTTCTTGGGCAGCGGCTTGGACAGCGCCGCCGAGCCGAACCGCGTCGGAAGTTCGCCGGTCAGCGGGATCGGAGACGAGCAACTGCTCGATTCATATTCGCGTGCGGTGATCGATGCCGTCGATGCGGTGGCGCCGGCGGTGGTGCACGTGGAGGTCAGCGGGGTGCGCAACGGCCAGCGGGCGGCAGGCACTGGATCGGGTGTCCTCGTCTCGCCGGACGGGCTTATTCTCACCAACAACCACGTCATCGACGGCGCGAAGGAGGTGGCGATTTCTCTCTCGGATGGGCGTCGCTTCGGCGCGCGCACGCTTGGCCGGGACGCCGATACCGATCTCGCCGTGCTGCGCGGGGAAACGAGCGAGACCTTGCCTGCGGCCGCGCTCGCCAACTCCAAGGGCGTGCGCCAAGGGCAGATCGCCATCGCGATCGGCAATCCGCTCGGCTTTCAATCGACCGTCACCGCCGGCATCGTCAGTGCCGTGGGGCGGTCGTTGAGGGCGCAGAACGGGCGGCTGATTGGCGATGTGATTCAAACGGATGCGGCGCTCAATCCGGGAAATTCCGGTGGTCCGCTCGCCAATTCCGCGGGACAGGTGATCGGCATCAACACGGCCGTGATCATGGGCGCACAGGGGATATGTTTCTCCGTCGCCTCGAACACGGCGCTGCACGTGCTGACGCAAGTGCTCGCGCATGGCCGCGTGCGGCGTGCGCGCATCGGCGTCGTTGCCGAGCAGGTGCCGCTGCCGGCACGCGTCGCCTACCGCTCGGAGCTGAAGCAGGGAAGCGCCGTGCGCGTGCGCGAGGTGCAAACGGGAAGCCCTGCGTACGAAGCAGGCTTGCGGCAGGGCGACCTGATCGTGCGCCTCGACGGCGAGCCGGTGACCGGCGTCGATGATCTCTTCCGCATGCTGGACGAGCGTCGCATCGACAAATCCGTCGGGCTGACGATTGTGCGCAGCAGCGGGATAAGCGAGGTGACAGTGCGACCGATCGACCGCGACCATCTATAGCAGCGCCGAAATTGGTACTTTCGGATTCCGGAATTGCCAGAATTCACGGGCTTTTTGCGGTGCAAGCAAACGCTCGGGGTAAAGGCAAAAACATTACGCTATTGTAAGCTGTTTCTTAACTCTTGCAGGAAACGGATGCGGAATTACTTGCAAAATGGACCCCGGTGGTATTTCATGAAGCTCCGAACGTGGCGCCCTCCCACCTGTCCCCCCTAAGCGGCGTCACGCATCGCAGCCCGCGCTCTTCCCCCGGAGCGCGGGCTTTCCTTTTTCCGGATGATCATCAGGATTGCTCGGCCGGCGTGAAGCCGGCTTCACGCGCCTCCGATTCAGAGCAGAACCAGCGCTCGCCGCGGCTTGGCGTCACTTTCACCTGCTCGTAACCACGTGCCCAAGGCACGGTGTAGTAGCGCCGGCCGCCGCGCACGTTGCCCTTAATGGGGCAGCCATCGGGTGCCACGCGCTTTGCCTCCTCCCACTTGCGGTCGCGGAACTCGGCGGGGCGCGCCGTCTCGCCTGCCCAGATGCCGGCCTTGCCGGCGCGGGCCTCGCGCTCCAGTCCTCCGTAAGCGGAGAAGAGCCCCGTCGCCGCAAAGACGTGCCCGCCGCGCACCAGCTCGGCGGCGACATCACGGTCGTTGATGTGACAAGTGCCCGTACTTGGACCATCGGTGCCGCCGGAAACATCGCAGGCGACGCGCCCCGAGCGGAGCAGACGCACTAGCGCCTGGCGCGCCGCCTCTCCGCATGGCCGCCGGCTGCCCTTGCCGTCGACGCAGGTCTGCTCGGGTAAGGGCGCTTCGATACCGCTGAGGCGAACCATTGTCCCGCCGACGCGCAGCGTGTCGCCGCTGACAGCGTTTCCGCGTCCCTCGAGCACTGCGCCCGATGCCGCCATCGCGCGCATCTCGCCGCGCGCCTGACGTGGCGTCGCGGTGGAGCCCGACGGGCTTGAGCTCCATGCATAGAGCCCGGACGCACCGAGAAGCGCGAGCACCAGCGCGGCAAAGCCCATCTGAACGACCGGCCTTGCGGTCGTGGTCTCGATGGCGCGGCGCGAGCGGTCGAACACCGGCACAAGACGGGCAGATAGCCATGCAGGCATACCCGTCGAAGCATGCGCCAAGGCGAGCGCGCCGAGAAACCCGATGCCGAGCAACAGGGCGATCCACGTGTCCTGCTCGAAGCCATTCGCAAAGGCGCGGATAATGCCACCGAGCAGGCACACGCCGCCGGCGATCAGCACCGCCAGCCGCACACCGCGCTGGCGCAGAATGCGGCCCACGGGTGCGAGGGGCGGACCGAGATAGTCCGCCGCAATGCCGCCGAGCGTGCCTATCACGGCCCAGCTATAGGCGGCTGCATAGAAGATCGACGCGCCGAGCCGCTGCAGGTAGTTGCCGGCTACCGGCACCGCCGCGCGCAATCTCGCCGCGCCCGCCATGATACCAACGGAGCCAAGACGCGCCGCCTCATGCCCGTAGCGAAGCGCGCGATGCCCCAGCGCCTTGACGCCCGCGGCTCCCACGGCGGCGCCCTGCTGACCAAGGTTGACCGCGCCACGGCCGACCGCTGCGGCACCGGCGGCGCCTATGGCTGCGCCGTGCTGGCCCAAGTTGATCGCACCGCGGCCAACAGCCTTGGCACCCTCGGCTCCGGCTACGGCACCACGCTGTCCCGCTGCCTTGATGTTCTCGACCGCAACGCGGCCAACCTCGCCAACGCGATCACGCCGCTGCTTGCGGCGCACGAGGATCGTGGTGCGAACGTATTCACGCCACTCAAAGCCATCATTGCGCTTTCGCCAGCCGAGCATACGGCCTCCCATGCCATCAATTGCGGATGGCGGCAGCGGGACCGCCAAAGCGAATCGAAGGTTTCCAGCGAACCGGTACGAGAAAATGGCACGCAGCCGGCTTTCCCGCGCGACGTGCGGGCCTAGTGGTAGCCCTCGCCTTCGCGCACCTTGCCGCGGAACGTCCAGTAGACGAACACCGTGTAGCCGAGGATCAGCGGCAGCATCAGGAGCACGCCGACGAGCATGAATATCTGCGATTCGGGAACGGCTGCGGCGTCCCAGAAGGTCAGCGACGGCGGCACAAGATAGGGGACGTTGGAGATGGCGAGGCCAAGGAACCCGAGCAGAAACAGCGCTACCGCAGACACGAACGGCAGCACCTCACGGCCGTGCGTCAGACCGTACCAGCAGGCGAATGCCGCGGCAGCCGTGAGCAACGGCACGGGCGACAGATAGAGCAGGTTCGGCCACGTGAACCAGCGCTCGGCTATGCGCTCGAAGGCCAGTGGCGTCCACATGCTGATCATCACCATGATGACGAGGACAGCCAACAATAGATATTGCGCCCAGCCCCGTGCGTTGTCGGCAAGCTCGCCCTCGGTCTTCATCACCAGCCAGGTGGCGGCGAGGAGAGCATATCCAATGAGGAGCGCGAGCCCGGTGAAGAGGGGGAAGGGCGCGAACCAGTCGAGCGCGCCGCCGGCAAACTGGCGGTTCTCGACGTTGATGCCCTGCAAGAAGCCGCCGAGCACTACACCCTGCATGAAGGCGGCTACGATCGAGCCATAGGCGAAGGCATCATCCCACAGCTTGTGATGCGGCTTGGCCGTCCAGCGGAACTCGAAAGCGACACCGCGGAAGATCAATCCAAGCAGCATGATGATGATGGGCAGATAAAGTCCAGACATGATGACGCCGTAGGCGAGCGGGAAGGCGACGAAGAGACCGCCGCCACCGAGGACGAGCCAGGTCTCGTTGCCGTCCCAGAAGGGCGCCACCGAGTTCATCATCACGTCGCGCCGCTCCTCCTCAGGCGTGAAGGGGAAGAGGATGCCGAGGCCGAGGTCGAAGCCATCGAGGATGACGTACATAGCGACGGCGATGCCGATGATCGCAGCCCATACCACCGGCAGCCAAAAGGCGATCGCTTCCATGGCTCAGGTCCCCTCGATGGCGCCGCGCGCCGCGCGATCTGCTGCGCCAAGCGGGCGTGAGGGCACGCCCTCCGGCGGCTCCGCCGCGGCACCCTTGGGGCCGTACTCGATAAGGCGGTTGATGTAGTAGATGCCCATCGAGAACACGACGCCATAGACGAGCACGAAGAGCACAAGGCCGAACAGCACGGCGCCAAAGGCGACCGGCGAGGCCGCATCGGCCGTGCGCAAGACACCGGTGGCTATCCATGGCTGTCGGCCGATCTCGGTCACGTACCAGCCGGCCAGAATGGCTATAAAGCCGAGCGGCCAAGCATATTGGACGGCCTCGAGATACCACTTGGTTTCGAACAGGCGTCCACGGAACCACAGCCACGCTCCAACGACGCCGATGGCCAGCATAACAAGGCCGAGCCCGACCATCAGGCGGAAAGCGAGGAAGACGGGAAAGACCGGCGGGCGATCCTCAGGCGCGAACTGCTTGAGACCTTGGAAGAGACCGTCGGTCTCGTGAGTCAGGATCAAGCTCGCCACGTTGGGGATGGCGATCTCGAAATCGTTGCGCTCCTCGGCAGAGTTGGGGATGGCAAAGAGAACCAGCGGCGCAGGCTTCGAGCCATCCCAGTGGCTCTCGATCGCGGCCACCTTCGCCGGCTGATATTTCAGCGTGTTGAGACCGTGCTGATCACCAATGAAGATCTGCAGCGGCGTGAGGACCGCCACCATGCCAAGCCCCATGCGCAGCATCGTCTTCGCTTCCTCGGGGAAGCGGCCCTTGACGAGGTAGCGCGCACCAACTGCCAGAACGACCAGCGAGGTCGTGAGGTAGGCGGCGGTGAACATGTGTGCGAAGCGGTAGGGGAAGCTCGGGTTGAAGATGACGGCGATCCAATCAACCGGGTACGCGATGCCGTCGCGTACTTCATGGCCGGCCGGGGTCTGCATCCAGCTATTGGCCGAGAGAATCCAGAAGGCCGAGAGCGAGGTGCCAAGCGCGACAAGGACCGCGGCGAGGACGTGGATGTTCGGTGGCACGCGCTGCCAGCCGAACAGCATGATGCCGAGGAAGGTCGCCTCGAGGAAGAATGCCGTCAGCACCTCGTAGCCGAGCAACGGGCCGATGACGTTGCCGACGACGACGGAGAAGTTGCTCCAGTTGGTGCCGAACTCGTACGACATGACGATGCCGGAGACGACACCCATGGCAAAGGAGACGGCAAAGATCTTGGTCCAGAAGCGCGCCAAGCGGTGCAGGTGATCGCGGCCCGTAAGGCGCCAGCGTATCAGCAGCGTCGCGATAAAGGCGGCGAGCCCGATCGTGAAGCTCGGAAAGATGATGTGGAACGAGATCGTGAAGGCGAACTGGATACGGGCTAGCAGAACTGCGTCAAAGTCCATGACACCCGCTTGGCGTTTCTTATTTCCGATCGCGCGGGCATTGTGGCGCGCTTCGACGACGGCGTCGAGACAATCGCATGCGGCTCGCCGTCTCGCGTGACAAGCTGTGCATAGAAAAGATGGAGCTTGCGCCAAATGCGCGGAAAAACTTAGCTATTCGCGCGCGATGGGGCCGAGCGGCAAGGCCCAAAGACGCACGCGTCCGTCGACGCCGGCAGTGACGAGATGCTGACCGTCGGGCGCGTAGGCCACAGCGGTAGCGCCGCCGATGTGTCCGGTGAGAGCGCGCGTGATTCGTCCGCGCGGCAGATCCCACAAGCGCACGGTGCCGTCCTCGCCGGCTGAGGCGAGCTGATCGCCCGACGGCGAGAAGGCGATGTCGGCGACGCGTCCCTTGTGCCCGCTCAATGCGCGCAGGCGGCGCGAGGAAAGTATCGACCAGATGTGGATGCGCCCATCGAGAGCGCCAGCGGCGAGCAACTTGCCGCTCGACGAGAAGGCCAGCGTGGTGACGAAATCGCGCGGTCCCGAATAGCTGCGCTTGAGACTCAGCGTGTCGAGGTTCCATAGACGCACGGTGCGATCGGCGCTGCCTGAGGCGAGCAGAAGCTGCTGCGGCGCATAGGCAAGCGCCTGCACGGCATTCTCATGGCCGTCGAGCACCTGCAGCGGTGCCGCGCTCTGACGGGCATCCCATAGCGTCACTTTCCAGTCGTGGCTGGCAGCGGCGAAGCGGTTGGGATCGCCGGTGAAGGCAACGGCCCATATGTTGGCCTCGCTGCGCTGCACGCTGGCGACCTTCTCGGCGCGATCGATGTCCCACAGAACCACCCTGCCGTTGGCGTGCCCGGTAAGCACGCGCCGACCGCTGAGGGCGAGTGCGGTGGCAGCACCGTCATCGAGCTCGATGGTGCGCACGAGGGCGTGGCTCGTTGCGTCCCAGAGCTTCATGGTGCCGTCCGCGCCGGTGGTGACGATCTGCCGGGCGTCGTCGGTATAGATGGCGCCCGTCACGGTGCCGCGGTGCGCGTTGATCTCGGCGATGGGCGTAATGGGTGCGGGAGGCTGAGCCTGCGGCGCAGGCTGCAGCGAAGCCGTGGTCGTCCCAGTGGTGCCGGTGGTGATGCCCGAGCCACGGTTTTCGAACTGCGGGAAACGGTCTTGCATGGCGACGGCGGCGCTGGCCACACCAACGCCGACGAGGAGCTTGAAGAAGATCGGCAAGAGGCTGGGCCGGCTGCCCTTCAGATGCCGCGGGCGTGCGCGCACCGGCGATTTGACGACGACGAGGGCGCGCTCCTTGGGGATCGGCTTGCGCGACTGCGATTTCTTCCGCGGCGGCGCAACGGCGCCCGGCGGCGGCTCGATCTTAAGGGTGGGAGCGGCAGCCGCCTTGGGTGCAGGCTTGGCCTTGGGCTTGGGCTCGGGCGCAGGCTGGCCGTCGGCGACGGGCTTCTTGCGCAGCCCCTCGAGGAAATCAAGGACGCCGCCCTTGGGCGTCGGAAGCTCGGTCGATGCCGCGGGTGCCGGGGCAGGCGGTGCTGGCCGCGGCGGCTCGGGTGGCGGCGCCACCGGCACGGTCGCGGCGACGGCAGGCGCTGCGACGGCCTCCTCCAACTGCGGGGCCTGCGGCCTCTCCTCCCTGTTGCCCTTGCGGCGAGCGGTGCGTCCGATCCAGCTCGTGCGCACCGGGTCGGGCGCGAAGAGATCGTTGCGCCAGGCGGCGATCGATTGCGGGCGCGCGTCGACGGTCAGTGCCAGCGCCTTGTCGATCGCCTTCAGGAAGCCGGCGCGATAGGAGCTGAGCGCCGCCTCGCGCGCCGACACCAATTCGTCCTTGACCATGCGCGAGGGCGCGTCGGGCGGCCGCTTGCCGGTGATGGCGTGATAGAGCGTGCCGCCGAGAGCGTAGATGTCGGTCCACGGGCCTTGCTGGCGGGTCGTCTCGGCGTATTGCTCGTAGGGGCTGTAGCCCGGCTTCACCAGCGCCGATACCGTCTTGGTGTGCGAGGCGATCTCGCCGCGGGCGGAGCCGAAGTCGATCAGCACCGGGTCGCCCGCCTTGCGGATGATGATGTTGTCGGGGGCGATGTCGCGGTGCAGGAAGTCCGACTTGTGGATGAGCTCGAGCGCGTCAAGGAGCGGCTCCAGAATCGCGTCGAGCTCCTTCTGACGCGGAGCGCGGCCGAGACCCTTGAGCCATGCCTTGAGGCTCTGGCCCTCCTCGAAGTGGAGCACCATGTAGCCGGTGTTGTTGGCGCGGAAGTAGCGGTAGACGCGGACGATGTTCGAGTGGTCGAACTTGGCCAGCGTCTGCGCTTCCTCGATGAAGCGGTCGAGGCCCCAGCGGTAGTCGCCGGCGCAGTCGTGCGAGCGGGGCACGGCATCGATGCCGCCGTTGCGCGCCGCGATGTCGCTGGGGAAATATTCCTTTATGGTCACAAGGCGGGCGAGGGCGATCTCGTCGGCGAGATAGGTCACGCCGAAGCCGCCGGCACCCAGCACGCGCTCGATGCGGTAGTCGCCGACCAGCTCTGTCCCATTCGGCAGTGCTATGAGATTCGTCATAGGTCTCCGAGACGTCGATCTCCGCGCTCACATGCTACGCGCCGCGCCGCTCGTCAATTTGCTGTACTGCCTCCGACACACTTATGGCGGGCAAATGTGGCGCAGGCTTGAGCAATGCGCACCGATGAACAAATCTCCAAAGATGCGCTAACCGCCATGTTCTCGCCGTCATGCGGCACGACTCTCTCCTCTGATTTGATTTGAGACGAGACCATGAGCGCGCCGTGGTCGCCACTGCCGAATCTGTCGATTGCGACGGTCGCGATTTCCCAAACCAGTGTTGCAGCAGCAGCGGCTGCCCCGCCCTATGAGCGTCTGGCGGCCATGCCCGATCTCGTCATGCTGACGACAACCGCTGATGCGTGGCTGCAGCTCAACGCGTGGCTGGGCGACAGCTATCATCGCGCGCCGGCGCTGATGCTGGTGCTGGCGGCACTCATCGCGCTGCCGCCGCTCGCCGTCGCCGGGCTCGTCATGCGACGGCAGAAGCGGTCGCCGGACGTGACGGTGCGCCTGCCGCGGTCGGCGCGGCGGCTCGAGGGGCGCAGCGTCACGACGCGCACCGAGCTTGCCGCCTGGCCTACCGAGGCCTGGGTCGAGCTCGCCGGCCAGCGTCATGTGGTCGGGCGGGCGATGATCCGCATCGGCCGGGAAGCCGACAACGACATCTGTCTTCAGGAGAAGACGGTGCACAGGTATCACGCCGTCATAAGGCGGACGACGGACGGGGAGGTGATCGTCACCGACCTTTCGGGTCCGGATGGCAACGGCGTGCTCGTCAATGGAACCCGCATCGGCGAAAGCCGGTTGCGGCCCGGCGACGTCATCGCCATCGGCGAGGTGAGACTGAACTACGGCGCGCGACCGATCTGACGCGAAGACAGAGGGCGAAGGCCCACGCACAACGGAGGTTACGATGTCTCAGCAGGGTTTGAAGCACGCTCGCTTCCTGGGCTCGTTGAAGGACGCGCTTGCTGCGGCGAGCCGCGACGACACGCATCGCGGGGCGACGCCGGCTGCCGCCGAGACGACGCAGGTCGCGGCCAAGGCCGAGGCGGCCCAGGCCGTCACCCCGGAACCGGCGAAGGGCGAAGCCACCCAGGTTGCCACGCCGGCAGCCAGCCCGAGCGCCGCCGAAGCCGCGCGCGAGGTGAAGGCTCAGACCTCGCTCAAGCAGCCCGACAAGCACGTCGAGTTCGGCGCACCGCCGACGACGCGCGTCGTACGCGGCGGCCCGCCGAAGGTCGACGAGCCGGCGCCCAGCGATGCGCCGCGCACGCAGCTCGTGCGTGGCAAGGTGCAGGTGAAGCGCGGCGCGTTCGAGCAGGATCCTGTGGTCGGCTGGCTGGTGGTCGTAGGCGGGGCGGGCATGGGCTGCTTCAGGCCGATCTTCGAAGGAAACAACACCGTCGGCCGCGCCGCCAGCCAGCGCATTCCGCTCGACTTCGGCGACGACGCGATCTCCTCGGAGGAGCAAGCCTACATCCGCTACGATTCGACCTCGCGCTCATTCCTTTTCGTGCCGAACCTCGCTAAGACCAATATCGTTTCCATCAACGACAAACGCCCCACCGGCGCCGTCGAGCTCAACCAGATGGACGTGATCACGATCGGGCGTACCCAGCTCGTGTTCGTGCCGTTCTGCGGACCGGAGTTCGACTGGGCCGAGCTGACCGATGCCAAGGACTGATGCTGGCTTACGATCACGCTTCGCGCGCCACCAAGGGCGCGCGCGAGTATCAGGAAGACTCGAGCGCCTTCTGGCCGCCGCATGACCGTGCGGCCGGAAGCGGCGACGTGCCGCCGACCGCCAACAACACACGCCTCGTCGCCGTGCTGGCGGATGGGATGGGCGGCCATACGGCCGGCGCCCTCGCCAGCCGCATGGTGTGTGACAGCTTCATCTCGGCCTACGCGGGGCTCAACGGCGCGCGCCAGGAGCGGCTGCTCAAGTCGCTGAGCGCGGCCAACGATTCCATCGCCGAGCAGGTGCGTGCCAACCCGGTCCTGTCGGGCATGGGCACGACGCTGGTCGCCGCGGTGTTCACCAACGAGGGCGTCGAATGGGTGAGCGTCGGCGACAGCCCGCTCCTGCTGTTCCGGCGCGGCGAGGTGGCGCTGCTCAACGAGGATCATTCGCTGGCGCCCGAGCTCGACCGGCTCGCCGCCATCGGGCGCATCACGCCCGAGCAGGCGAAGAACGATCCGCGCCGGCACATGCTGCGCTCGGCGGTGACGGGCGATGAGCTCGACCTCGTCGACATCTCGCGCCGGCCATTGGTGCTGGAGGAGGGGGACTACGTGATCCTCGCCTCCGACGGCCTGCACACGCTGGAGACGAGCGAGGTCGAGCGCATCATCTCCGCCTACGCTGGCGATGGCGCCGAGGCGGTGGCCAACGCGCTGGTGCGCGCGGTGGAGGCCATCCGCGACCCGCACCAGGACAACACCACCGTGCTGGCGGTGCGGCCGCTGCCGGGGGCGGGTTAGTCGCGCTCGCAGACTGCCCGACCTCGCCCGGCTTATTTGGTCGGAGGAGTCGTGGGCGTTGTCGCCGGAGGCGGTGTCTCCGTTGGCGAGGGCACGTGCGGCGTCTGCTGGGTGTACCAGATGATACCCAGCACGATGAGCGCCGCTAGGATGAGCAATACCACTCGTTGGTCCATGGATCGTTTCCCCTGGCCCTTGGTTTGAAGCGTGGGCTCCAGCCACAGGATATCACGATCGGCGCAGATCGTCTGTCTGCTTACGATTTTCCGATGCAATGCGCCGGCTCATGTTCCCATAATGTTCTTGATGCAGTGAGGCGCTAGCGCTAAGGTTGCAGCGACCTTGGGGCGGGCGCATAGCAATGTACGGGCAGATTTCCACGCTGGCGTTCGTCGGGATCGAGGCGCGGCCGGTCGAGGTGCAGGTGCGCATCACGCCGGGCAAAGCCGCATTCGTCATCGTTGGGCTCCCCGACAAGGCAGTGGCGGAAAGCTCGGAGCGGGTGCGCAACGCACTGCACGCCGTCGGGCTAGGCCTTCCCTACAAGCACGTGACGGTGAACCTCGCGCCGGCCGACCTGCCGAAGGAGGGCAGCCAGTTCGACCTGCCGATCCTGCTCGCCATGATGGTGGCCATGGAGGCGGTGGCGCCGGATGCCGTCGCCGGCTACGCGGCGATCGGCGAATTGGCGCTCGACGGCTCGATCCGCGCCGTGCCGGGGGCGCTCCCCGCGGCGATCGGCGCCAACGCCATGGGCAAGGGGCTGATCTGCCCATCGGCATGTGGACCTGAAGCCGCGTGGGCGGGCGAGGATGTCGATATCCTCGCGGCGCCGCACCTGCTCTCTCTGGTCAATCACTTCAAGGGGCTGCAGACGTTGTCGCGGCCGAAGCCGGGTCTCGGTGCCGATCCGGGCGTGCGACCCGACCTCGCCGACGTCAAAGGGCAGGAGAGCGCCAAGCGGGCGCTCGAGGTCGCCGCGGCAGGGCGGCATAATCTTCTCATGATCGGGCCGCCGGGCGCCGGCAAGTCGATGCTTGCGGCGCGGCTGCCGTCGATCCTGCCGCCGCTGACGCCGGAGGAGATGCTCGAAGTCTCCATGGTGCACAGTCTCGCCGGCGAATTGATGGGCGGCAAGCTCGCCAGCGAACGGCCGTTCCGCGCACCGCATCATTCGGCAAGCATGGCCGCGCTGGTCGGCGGCGGCACGCGGCCGCGACCAGGCGAGGTGAGCCTCGCGCACCTCGGCGTGCTGTTCCTCGACGAATTCCCCGAGTTCCAGCCGAGCGTGCTCGACGCGCTGCGCCAGCCCCTGGAGACGGGCGAGACGGTGATCGCGCGCGCCAACCACCGCATCGCCTATCCCTCGCGCATCCAGCTCGTCGCGGCGATGAACCCGTGCAAATGCGGCGGCGGAAGCGTGGGCATGACGTGCAAGCGCGGCGAGCGCTGTGCGGCGGAGTACCAGGCGCGCATCTCGGGACCGCTGCTCGACCGCATCGATCTGCAGATCGAGGTGCCGGCGGTGAGCGCCGCCGATCTCATCCTGCCGGCGCCGAGCGAGGACAGTGCGATGGTACGTGCCCGCGTCGCCCGCGCCCGCGAGGTGCAACGGGCGCGCTTCGCCGCTCTTTCCACCAAGGGGGTGCGCACCAACGCGGAATGCTCTGGGCGCCTGCTGGAGGAAATCGCCGCGCCCGACACCGAGGGTGCCAAGCTGTTGCGCCAAGCCGCCGATACGCTGCAGCTCTCGGCGCGCGGATTCCATCGCGTGCTGCGCGTTGCCCGCACGCTCGCCGACCTCGACGCCGAAGAAGGCATCGGGCGTGCCCACATCGCCGAGGCGCTGAGCTATCGGGGCGAGGCGCTCAGGCAGAGAAGTGCTGCGTGAGTGGGCAATGGGCAGTAGGCAATGGGCAATAGTGAAGAGATGATAGAATCTCATCGCGACTTGCGTGTCTGGCGCGCGGCAATGGAATTGGCGGAAGCCGCTTGCCGTGCAGCCATGAAAACGCCGTCCGGTTTGAGATTCTCGCTTGCCGACCAGATGATCCGCGCTGCTACCTCGGTGCCTGCCAATATTGCAGAGGGCTATGGACGCGATAGCACGGGCTCGTATCTTCAATTCCTGAAGATTGCGCTCGGATCGCTATGCGAACTTGAAACACACGTCTTGCTGGCGCAGCGCCTTGAGGCATTCGGCGGCGACCAATCGGCCAAGATCCTGCAGCAGCTCGCGAGCGTCGGTAAGATGCCGAATGCGCTGATCAAGTCGCTGCAGCAGTCCAACGCACGCGACCGCCGTCCGGGCTAGCCGCCTAGCTATCGACACAGAACCCTATTGCCCTGTGCCCATTGCCTGACTTCAGGCGGCAAGCTTGAGGCCGCGCTGCATGAGGGCCGCCTCGACGGTGTTCTTCAGGAGGCAGGCGATGGTCATCGGGCCGACGCCACCCGGCACGGGCGTAATGGCGCTCGCCACCTTGACGGCGCTGGCGTAGTCGACGTCGCCGACGATCTTGCTCTTGCCGTCTTCCTTCGGAACGCGGTTGATGCCGACGTCGATGACGATGGCGCCCGGCTTGATCCAGTCGCCTTTCACGAACTCCGGCTTGCCGATGGCGGCGACGACGAGGTCGGCACGGCGCACCACGTCGGGGAGGTCCTTGGTGCGCGAATGGGCGATGGTCACCGTGCAGTTCTCGCGCAAAAGGAGCTGCGCCATCGGCTTGCCGACGATGTTGGAGCGGCCGACGACGACGGCGTCGAGGCCGGAGAGATCGTGCTTCACCGACTTCGCCAGGATGATCGAGCCGACCGGGGTGCACGGCGCCAGCGCCTGCTCGCCGATGGACAGGCGGCCGACGTTCATCGGATGGAAGCCGTCGACGTCCTTCAAGGGGTCGATGAGCTCGAGCACCTTGTTGGCGTCGATGTGCTTGGGCACCGGCATCTGCACCAGGATGCCGTTGACGGCGGGATCGGCGTTGAGCTTGGCGACGAGGTCGAGCAGCGTCTGCTCGGGCGTATCCTCGGAGAGCTTGTACTCGAACGACTGCATGCCGACCTCGACGGTCTGCTGCGCCTTGTTGCGCACGTAGACCTTGCTGGCCGGATCCTCGCCGACGAGCACCACCGCGAGGCCAGGGACGAAGCCATGCTCAGCCTTCAAGCGCGCAATGTCGGCGGCGACGTCGGAGCGCACCTTGGCGGCGATAGCCTTGCCGTCGATGGCGTAAGCAGTCATAGCGAGAATTCCTCCCTCGGATCGATCGTTGACGCTGCCCGCATCACTACATCACGCAGGCGCGAGCTTGGCCCGGAGCCGTTGCTCAAGGCTAACTTGATCCCCGCTGATGGTGAGCGACTTGATGCGGGATTTTCCCCCCGCAGTCACGCGCACCGTGCTCTTCGGCACGTCGAGCCAACGGGCGATGAGCTTTTCCACCGCCGCGTTGGCCTCCCCCTCGGCCGGCACCGCGCGCACGCGGGCTTGCAGCGCCATGCCCTCCGCGCTCGGGATGACGCCGTCGACGCCTTCTATCGAGGATTTGGGCGTGACGCGCACGCGCACGATGACGCACCCGCTTCCTGCTCGCCACGGTTGCTCGGCGGTCACGAAGCCCCAGCGATTTGCGGGATGAGCACCTGGTTGATCAGCCCCTGGACGAACACGCAGGCGAGGAGCAAGACCACAGGCGAGATGTCGATGCCCCCCAGATTGGGGAGCGCATTGCGGATGGGCCGCAACAGGGGCTCGGTGACGGCACCGAGGGCCTGCCAGATGGCCCTGACGGTCGAGTTGTACGGGTTGACGACGCCAAAGGCCATCAACCAGCTCAGGATGACGCCGGCGATGATAATGTAGGTGTAAAGCGTGATCAGGTAGCTGATGAAGCTCAGCAGGTAGACGAGCAGCTCGATCATGGGGGCGTTGGTCTCCCTCCCCGCCAGGTAGGCCTGACGTGTAGCCTCGCGGTCAGCCGGGAGCAAGCCGGAGCACGGGCCGGCGAGCGCATTCCTTGACAAGATTCGGGGGCGCGCCGTAAATGCGCCGGACCTGCCCGGGGCCGTAGCTCAGATGGGAGAGCGCTGCAATCGCACTGCAGAGGTCAGGGGTTCGATTCCCCTCGGCTCCACCAATTAAGTCAGGCACTTACGTCGTCGCCCCAAATTCTCGAAACCCGCGGGCACACACCGGGCACACACCGATGCAGTGTGCGTGTGTGATGCGAGGTGCTGCGGTGTTCGAGTGGCAAGCGGGAGAAGCGCGACGCAACTATGAGCGCGCCTTGCGCGCGCCCTTGCGCTTGCGCGGCGGCGCACTCGGTTCCGGAAGCAGAGTCCATTGCGCTGGCCGCGGCTGCTGACCGAGCACGGCTTCGAGCTGCGCGACCAGATCAATGCGCTTGTTGCGGGTGAGCGTGGCGAGGTTCTGCTGCCGCCACTTCACGGCCGGCAGCTTGTCGACCTTGGCTATCGGCAACAATGACCAGTCGGGCTCTCCAGCCTCGAAGCTGACCAGGAACCTGCGGTGCGCCTCGGGCATGTTGCCGACGATGGCACCCACGATGTCGGTGCGCACCCGCAGCAGATCCTCGAACGCAACCGGCTCCTCGGTCATGCCATCGAAGCTGTTGGCGAAGGCCGAGGCGATGTCCTTGGGCCTCGCGGCGAGGACTTCCGCCATCGGTCGCGTGTGACTGAGGAGATAGACAATGAAGGCGGCGCGCAGCTCCTCGCTGATGCCTTCATTGGCCAGAAGGGCGCGAACATCGAACAGGTCCCTCGGATGCTGCCGGTCGAGCGCGGCGACAATCTTGCCGGCGTAGAGATCGGGGAAGGACAGCACCCGGATCTCCGCGAACCCGAAGCGATCCTCGACCGCAGGGCTTACGCTGCGCAGCTCGGGCTCGTAGGCGCAGCCGCGCAGGACCGGCGTCACCTCGACGGTGATCTGCACGCCCTGTTCGCGGATGAACAGCTTGGTGAT
>Ga0164243_10007247_pt1 | contig 16580 bp, 15 predicted proteins | sample OricompcompostOP_FD_108781 | JGI IMG/M metagenome (GOLD analysis project Ga0164243, IMG submission 108781) | Organic Plus compost microbial communities from Emeryville, California, USA - Original compost - Organic plus compost (OP) | ecosystem: Engineered > Solid waste > Mixed feedstock >... | reverse complement strand
TTGACATGAGGTCCCAGCTGCTCGTGCATAAATAGCTTTTTTAAAACCTACTAATGAAATTATACTACCAGCAGGTATATTAGCAATAGGCAATCTATTTCCAATTCGTATATCTGAAACGTGTTGACCCATTTGAATTTTAGATCCAGGATATAAATTTTTTGTTGCAAGAACATAAATATAATTTTTTTTTTCTAAATCGAAAACTCTTGCAATTAATCCGGAACGTTGAGGATCATATTCGATTCCAGTTACAATACCATTAAAATCATTGTTAAGCCATGAAATTTTTCTTATTAATTTTCTTGATCCGCCTCCACGATGACGAACACAGATAACTCCTCTATTATTTCGACCCGCTTTATTTTTTTCTCGCTTTATTAAAGATTTAATTAGCGGTTTATTATATAATAAGGCTTTATCAGAATTTAATTGATGTCGTAATCCAGGGGTTATTGCTTTTAATTTTTTTAATAGCATATATAAATTAATTTTCTAATATAAATAAAAATCGAAGATAACGGGATTTGAACCCGCGACCTTTGGTGTGACAAACCAACACTCTACCACTAAGCTATATCTTCTTTATTTTTAATGACGTAAACTAGGAATATTTCCAACAGAAATATCACCTCTTACGCGGTAATGTAATATGAATATGGCTAAACCAATTGCTGATTCTGCCGCTGCAACAGCTAAAACTAATAAGGCAAAAATTTGTCCTACTAAATCATCTAGAAAGACAGAAAAACATACAAAATTTAAGTTTAAAGATAGTAATGTTAATTCTAAAGACATTAAAATTAGAATTAAACTTTTTCTATTTAAAACGATACCAAAAATACCGATTAAGAATAATAAAAAATTAAAATTTATTTGTAAGTTAAACATAAATTAATAAATATAATTTAGAAAAAATTTGTACTATTTTTTCGATTAATTTGAGAACATTGACCCATAATAGACGATGCTTTAGTAAAAGTATTAGATAAATAAAAATCTTCTAAATTACTTTTAAACGGATATTTAGTTAAAAAAATATAATTATAATTTAATTTAATTAAATCGTTCATTTTTCGTTTTTTATTTAGTTTTGGCGCCGAAAAAATTTGTTTAATTAAATTAACATTTAAAAAATTATAGTTTGAACTAAATATTAATTTTACTAAATTTGCTACAGAAATTTTATTATTTATACCTATAACAACTTTATTAGTTTCTTGTTCGCGTCCTTCAGCATTTACAAACGATTGGTTAGATTCCAAAAAGGTATTAATTGGTAAAATTAAATTTGCTTTTTCTGCTAACGAATTTCCATGAGTATTTGCCCAAATAATAAATTTTTGTTTATTTGCAACAATTTTTCTGGTTAAATAAGCATCATCTAATGCAAAACCAATAATAATATCAGCCCATTTAAAATCTTTTTCATTTAGTTGTTTAAAATTAAATGATGAAAATGATAATAAATTAGGGGTATTATCAATGATTAAAAATAATGCTTTTTTATTAATTAAATATATCATTGAAGTAATAACATTTAAATCAATTCTATTTATAAAATTTTTTCCTAGAAAAAAAAATGGTGCTTTATAATAGCTTATTATTTGCTGGAAAATTGTTTTTCCTGTGCAAATTTTTAAAAATGAATTTAAAGTTAAACTAATAAAATTTGTTGGAATTGTATTTTTAAATGGTGTACCAAAATTATAAATTAAAAAATTACCTTTTAAAAATTGATTTCTTAAACGAATTTGTAAAATTGGATTTTCAATTTTTAAATTTGTACCAATTAAAAAGCAAGCATCAGCTTTATTTATATCGCTAAATGTTGCAGGATTAAAAAAAGATGTTTTTATATTATTATATGCTCGAATTTTTATATTTTTAAATCTAGATAAAAAATTTAACATTGATAATGTTTTATTGTCAATAGTGGAATTTACAGGTATTAAAATATTTTTTTTTTTTAATAAAGGTTTTACTAATTCCAAAGCTTTTAAAATTTCAATTTTTTGAAAAATTTGGTTTTGTTTAAAGAAAGTAGAATTAATACGAGATTGTTTTAAACTATCATAAGAAAATCTAATTTTATCAGTAATCCATTCAAAATTGATTTCAGATGAATATTTAGGTAATACTCGAACAATTTCTGTTTCTTTTAATTCAACAATTATATTATTTCCTGTACAATCTAGAGGATCAATTGTTGCATATTTTCTTAACTCCCAAGGTCGTGCTGTAAAAGCATATGGTTTTGAGGTTAATGCACCAACAGGGCATAGGTCAATAACATTACCTGAAATTTCAGTTTGGAAAACTCGATCAATATATGCTCCAATTTCTGTGTCGGTTCCTCTTTTTAAAGTTCCTAATGTATCAATTCCCGCAACTTCAGTTGCAAAACGAACACAGCGAGTACAATGTATACAACGTGTCATAATTGTTTTTATTAATGGTCCACAATATTTATCAACAACAGATCGTTTTTTATAATACATACGGCTATAATCGCTTCCAAAAATTTTAGTTTGGTCCTGTAAATCACATTCTCCACCTTGGTCACAAATTGGACAATCTAAAGGATGATTTAAAAGTAAAGTTTCTAACACATTTTCGCGTGCTTTTTTTACTAATGGTGTATCGGTATATACTACCATATTATTTGCTACAGGCATTGCACATGCAGCAACAGGTTTTGGGCTTTTTTCAATTTCAACTAGACACATTCGGCAGTTTCCAGCTACTGAAAGGTTCTCATGGTAACAAAAACGAGGAATATCTAATCCTACTTGTTTACATGCTTCTAAAATACTTGAGCCTCTTGGTACCAAAACCTTTTGATTATTAATTACTAAACTTATCATATTTAAAAAATTTAAATACTTTTTTATAAAAAGAATAAAATACTTGCTATCGGACTTGAACCGATACTCTTTACGAAACAAATTTTAAGTCTGTCGTGTCTACCATTCCACCAAGCAAGTTTAAATAATAAGATTTTTGCTCCTTATGGGATTCGAACCCATATCTCTACCGTGAAAGAGTAATGTCCTAACCCTTAGACGAAAAGAGCATTTTTGAAGAAAGTAGGATTCGAACCTACGATGACGTATGTCAACAGTTTTACAGACTGCCACCTTTAACCACTCGGTCACTTCTTCCGTATTCATTTTTTAAAATATTGCATCAAGCAGGAATTGAACCTACAACCCTCGAATTCGAAGTTCGATACTCTATCCTATTAAGCTACTGATGCCTTGGATATTTTTATTCTCCTTAGGTAGGATTTGAACCTACGACCTTATGGTTAACAGCCATTTGCTCTGCCGACTGAGCTACTAAGGATTAAAGTATAAATCAGGTGAAATACCTGGAGCTAAGCCGTCAATAGGACAATTATAAACATCGATAATATCATTAAAAATCCAAGCAATAACGATTTGGGCCTTACCAACATAAAGTTTATGAGGGAAAAAATTATATTGTAACGGTTTATACCATTTTAATACTCGGTATTTTTCTAGGTCTTGAGCTGCCAATATTTCCACGATCTCTTTTTTGTCGATGTGATCACCATAATATCCTGTTAAAATAATGCAAGTTACACCAATAACTAGACCCAGGCAAAGCGCACTTATAAACTCTTGTTTAAAATCAGGCCAATTGTCACGCAATCTTGCAAGAATTTCTTTGCGTTTAGCTAATATTTCTTTTTCTTTTTCTTTTATTATTTTTTCTAAATTTGTGATTATATAAACAATTTCATAAAACTTTTTTTTATATAATTTTATAAAATTATTAAAATTTTTATTAAGAAGAAATATAGGCGGTTTCACAATTTTTATAAAATTATATATTTAATTTTTTTTTGAAAATAAAAAAAAAGGATAATTACCTCTTGATAATTGTTTTGCGGTAATTTCATTTGTTTTATGCGATCTAAAATTTAATGTTAATACAATTGCCCCAAGCATTGCAATTAATAATAAAATTCCACATAATAAAAAACAAATGATGTATTCTTGATACAGAACTTGTCCTAACAACTCAATATTTGTTATATTATCAATTAATAAATACCAATTTAAATTGTTATTTTTGAATGGTATGTTTAGTATTAAATTATCAACAGAAATATAAAATTCGATAATAAATAAAGATGCAAAAAGAACCCCAAAAGGTACATATTGCATGATATTGTTTTTTGTCCTATTCATTTTTATATCTAGCATCATTACAATAAATAAAAATAATACTGCAATGGCACCTACATAAATAATTATAAAAATAAGTGCTATAAATTCAGCACCTAAATATAATAAAATACCAGCTGCACTGACAAATACTAAAATTAAGAACATAACAGAATGCACATGATTGCGGCTTGTTAAAACAAAAAAAGAACCCACACCCATGGTTAGTAATAATAAATTTTGTAGAATATTTTCCATAATGTTGTCTATTTTAAATAAAAATGGAATAGTAGGATTTGAACCTACACATAATCGAACCAAAATCGATTGCCTTACCATTTGGCTATATTCCACATTAATATTAGCTTTAATGGTAACAAAATTGTGCTTTCCATTATAAGCAATAAATTTAAATATTTAATTAATTGGGTAACAGTGGATTTGAACCACTAACCTTTTCGTTGTAAGCGAAATACTCTACCAATTAAGTTAGTTACCCAATTAATATTATTATAAATAAATTGGTTTAGTACCAATAAGCTAAAAATATTACTATTCTTACACATTTGGCCTATTTACGTGATATTCTTTCACGATAAAAAAAATTTATCTTGAGGCAAGTTTCCCACTTAGATGCTTTCAGCGGTTATCTTTTATAAACTTAGCTACTCGACGTTGCATTTGGAAATACAGCCGATACACCAGAGGTTTACATTCCCGGGTCCTCTCGTACTACGGTTTAGTCCTCTCAATTTTTAACGCTTCCAGAAGATAGGGACCGAACTGTCTCACGACGTTCTTAACCCAGCTCAAGTACCACTTTAATCGGCGAACAGCCGAACCCTTGGAACCTTCTTCAGCTCCAGGATGTGATTAGCCGACATCGAGGTGCCAAACGGTTCCGTCGATATGAGCTCTCGGGAACCATCAGCCTGTTATCCCCGGCGTACCTTTTATTCGTTGAGCGATAATCTTTCCACACAGAATTACCGGATCACTATAGCCGACTTTCGTCTCTGTTTGATTTGTCAATCTTACAGTCAAGCAGACATTAATGCTATTACGCTCTACAAAAAGGAAACCTTTTTTGAGTCTACCTTTGCACGCCTCCGTTACTTTTTAGGAGGCAAGCGCCCCACTTAAACTACCTCATATATGCTGTCCAAATATAAGTTGTGAGTATAGTTTTTTATTAAGAGTGGTATTTCACTGTTACCTTACGGCTCCCACTTATTCTACACATAATAAAAAACTATACAACATATAATCATAGTAAAGGTGCACGGGGTCTTTCCGTCTATCTGGAAGTAAGCTGCATCTTCACAGCTAATTCAATTTCACAGAGTCTATGTTGGAGACAGTGGAGCAGTCGTTACACCATTCATGCAGGTCGGAACTTACCCGACAAGGAATTTCGCTACCTTTGGACCGTCAGAGTTACAGCCGCCGTTTACGGGGGCTTCGATTCAGAGCCCAAGCTCCTCCTCTTGACCTTGCCGCACCGGGCAGGTGTCAGTCCCTATACTTTTTCTTTCGAATTTGCAGAGACTTGTGTTTTTATTAAACAGTCGCTACTCCCAATTATGTGCCAACAATAAAAGCTTGCGCTTCTACTGTTACTCCTTCTCCCGAAGTTACAGAGCTAATTTGCCGAGTTCCTTCAACATATTTCTCTCTTACGCCTTAGTATATTCTACCCATTCACCAGTGTCGGTTTACAGTACGGTTGAAAAATAAAAAGTTATTTCCTGAGATTTTTATTTTGCTTTTTTTATTCCAACACAAAAAAACAAAATGTAAACACTAAATCTGTCACTTTTTATAAACCCATCAAATTTTGCTTTCGCAAAAATTCTAAGGGACCGACTTACTCATTGTTTCTTAAAAATTGCAATGAAAACCTTGAATTTTCGGCGACAACTTATAAAAACTCCTAATAAGTTTTTATGGTTTGTTTTACGCTACTCATGCCAATATTCTCACTTCTGATATCTCCAAAAGATCTTAAGATCTTTCTTCTGAAGTACGATTTACAGAACGTTCCGCTACCGTTTTATTAAACTTGTAATTTCGATAGAAAGCTTAAGTCTCTCTAAATTGTTGACGCAAAAAAACTCGATCAGTGAGCTGTTACGCTTTCTTTAAAGGATAGCTGCTTCCAAGCTTACCTCCTGATTGTCATAATTTTTCCACTTTCTTTATCACTTAGCTTTCATTTTGAGATCTTAATTTACAATCTGGGCTGTTGCCCTCTCGACAAAGAACCTTAGCGCTCAATGTCTGTCTGTATAAAAATTTATACGTATTCGGAGTTTTTTTAGATTTAGTAAGATAAAATACCCCCCTTACCTAAAAAGTGCTCTACCCCATATAAATATATTTATACGCTCTACTAAAATAGATTTCGCGGAAAACCAGCTATCACTGAGTTTGATTAGCCTTTCACCCCTAACTACAAATCATCCCAATATTTTGCAACATATACGAGTTCGGTCCTCCAAGTGGTGTTACCACCAACTCTTCAACCTGTTCATAGTTAGATCACTCAGTTTCGGGTCTTATTAATTTAACTTATGTGCCCTTTCAGACTCGCGTTAGCTACGCCTACACTATATATTGTTTAAGCTTGCTAAATTAATAAACTCATTGGCCCATTATACAAAAGGTAAGCCGTCACACAATTATTTTGTGCTCCGACAGTTTGTAAGCAATAAGTTTCATTTGACCTTTTCTCCTTTCCCTCACGGTACTAGTTCACTATCGGTTATTAAATTTTTTAAGACTTTGAGGGTAGTACCCCAATTTTCAAGCAAAATTAGAAATCGCTTTACTTAATTGTATTATTTTAAAAATCTTTTTACAGGACTTTAACCTTCTATGGATAATTTCAATTGATTTTTAAAATAAAGTCTATAAATTGCATTCGCTCGCCACTACTAACAATCTCTCGGTTGATTTTTTTCTAAGTTACTGAGATGTTTCACTTCACTTAGTTGCTGATACTCTTTTATATAAATTTCTCTTTGGTTATTTAGTTTTTTGAATAAGGTTATATTCTTCTTCTTTTTAACTAACTTTTTGCAATACACAACCGCTTCAATTTAATACCTAGGCATCCCCTTAATGCTCTTTTATATAATTGGATTAATAGATTCGAACTATTTTGTTTAAATTTAAACAATTTTCCAAAAATCCATGTTCTTGTTAAGGGACTTGAACCCTTAATCTTTTTCGAGGCAGGTTTTGAATCTGCTGTGTCTACCATTCCACCAAACAAGAATTTTTATTTATATCTCAGTTTTTATTTACTATAAACTTTCCAATAATCTTTTTCTTTTACTGGCTCTCCATGTACTAAAGTTTCATACACAATATAAAAGAATAATAATGCTGAAAATGCTGAAACATAAGAACCAAAAGAAGCAACAGCATTCCATCCTGCAAAGGCATCAGGATAATCTGGGATACGACGAGGCATACCTGCTAATCCTAAGAAATGCATTGGGAAGAATGTTAAGTTTACTCCAATAAAGAAAATCCAGAAATGTATTTGACCTAAAACTTCAGGATATTGTAATCCAGAAATTTTGCCAATCCAGAAATAGAATCCTGCAAATAAACCAAATACAGCCCCCATTGATAATACGTAATGGAAATGACCTACAACATAGTAAGTATCATGAACAGCTACATCAATACCAGCATTTGCTAATACTACTCCTGTTAATCCACCAATGGTAAATAAGAATATAAAACCTAATGCGAATAACATTGGTGTTTGTAATCTTATTGAACCACCCCACATTGTTGCAATCCAACTAAATACTTTAATACCGGTTGGCACAGCAATAATCATTGTTGCTGCAGTAAAATATGCTCTAGTATCAACATCAAGACCTACGGTAAACATGTGATGTGCCCATACAATAGAACCTAAAACACCGATTGCAACCATTGCAAATACCATACCTAAATAACCAAACATTGGTTTGCCAGAAAAACGGCTAACAACATGGCTTATAATACCAAATGCAGGTAAAATTAAAATATATACTTCTGGATGACCAAAAAACCAGAATAAATGTTGGAATAATACAGGATCCCCACCGCCTGCAGGGTCGAAGAATGTAGTATTAAAGTTACGATCAGTTAAAAGCATAGTAATTGCACCACCTAAAACTGGAAGTGACATAACTAATAAAAATGCTGTAATAAATACTGACCAAACAAATAATGGGATTTTTTCCATCCCCATACCAGGTGCTCGCATATTTAAGATTGTGGTCATAAAATTGATTGCACCTAAAATTGATGATGCACCAGACAAGTGTAGGCTAAAAATAGCTAAATCGACAGAAGGTCCTGAATGTGCTTGTACACTACTCAATGGAGGATATACTGTCCAACCTGTACCTGGTCCAGCTTCAACAAAAACTGAAGCTACTACTAAAAATAATGATGGTGGTAATAACCAAAATGAAATGTTATTTAGACGAGGAAATGCCATATCTGGAGCACCAATCATAACTGGAACAAGTAAGTTACCAAACCCTCCAATTAAAATAGGCATTACCATAAAGAAAATCATTAATATTGCATGACCTGTAACTAATACATTATATAATTGATAATTACCTGATAAAATTTGACTTCCTGGTTGCGCTAATTCCATTCTAATTAGAATAGACATTGTAGTTCCTAACACACCAGAAAAAGCCCCGAAAATAAGATAAAGGATTCCAATATCTTTATGATTTGTTGAGAATAGCCAACGGCTTATCCAACTTGTTAAATTTGTAGAAGAGGCTACCATACAGAAAACTGCATGCTAACCATGTAATACTTTTACCTGCTTTTATTTAAATAAACTATAAATACCGATACTCATTACCACACTGCTTTTTTATAGCCTGGTACTAATCCTAAAGAAACTAATTCTCTTAATCGTATTCTTGATAATTTAAAAAGGCTTAAATTACTGCGTCCTCTATAAGTAATAGAACAACGATTATTTATTTTTGTGTTATTTGTTTTTTTATTCAATTTTTGTAATTTTTCATTTAATAGTAGTCTTTGCTCCATTGATAAGGTTGTATCATTTAGTAAAAATTTTAAAATAATACGTTTTTTTTCGTTTTGAGCAAATTTTACTCTGCATTTTTGATCTTTAATAAATAAATGTTTCATTTATTCCCATTCTAATGCGCCAATCATCCACGCATATATAAAGCCAATAATTAGTTCAATTAAGAAATCAATCATACCCCAAAAAGCAATTGATTGATTAACACCTAATGTAACGCTCCAAGGGAAAAAAAACATTGCTTCTAGATCAAATATTATAAATAAAATTGCTACTAAATAAAATCGAATATCAAAACTGTTACGCGCATCCTCATATGGATCGAATCCACACTCATATGCTGAAATTTTTTCTGCATCTGGTTTTTGCGGAGCTACTATGTAAGAAAGTAAAAATAAAACAACTGATAAAAAAATGCTAAAAAGTAATAATACTAAAATAGGTGTATATTCTTCTCTTAAAATGTTCATAAATTATGTGTGTGTATAGAAATTTAAAAAAATTTTATAAAACCTACGATTCCCAGAACAGTATTTATAGGTTAAATTAAGATAACATTTGAATATCTTATAAGGTTTCAAGTAAATATTAATTTAATAATATTTTTATAGAAATAATTAATTTTTTGTTCCAACTGCTCGTTCCCGAACAATTACCTTGTGTCGACTTCTTAGCGGTTATTTTCCAACAATCATTTATTAAAGCAGATAATCGAATTAAGTCTTATTTATCAACTAAATAAGAAAATAATTCTTTTACCTGCTTTAATAAATTTCAAGCAAAGAAAACTTCCCCTAAATGACGGGCGGTGTGTACAAGATCTAGGTACAGATTCACCGTAACGTTCCTGATTTACGATTACTTGTGATTCCGACTTCATGTAGGCGAGTTGCAGCCTACAATCCGAACACAGAAAAGTTTTAAGTTTTGCTCTAATTCGCATTTTCGCATCTTTTTGTCTTTTCTATTGTAGCACGTGTTGTAGCCCAGTTTATAAGGGCCGTGAGGGCTTGACGTCGTTCCCACCTTCCTCTAGCTTATAACTAGCTGTTTTCTATAAGCATTTTATATTTGAGAAAATTCAAATAAAAAGCTAAATATAGAATGGGAGTTGCGCTCGTTAAAGGACTTAACCAAACATTTCACAACACGAGCTGACGACAGCCATGCAACACCTGTATTTTTTAGTTTTTTACAAAATACACTAAGATATTATAAAAAAAAATAATGATTATTAATCATTTTACTAAAAATATGCAAAAACTGGTAAGGTTACGCGCGTATTATCGCATTAAACCACATGCTCCACCACTTGTGTAGATCCCCGTCAATTCCTTTGAGTTTTAGTCTTGCGACCGTACTCCTCAGGCGGAGTGCTTAACGTGTTAACTGTATATCTAAAATTGAAAATTCTAAATATTAGCACTCAGCATTGACAGCGTAGACTACCAGGGTATCTAATCCTGTTTGCTACCTACGCTTTCGTCCCTCAGTGTCAGTAATAGCCCAGATAATCGCTTTCGCTACTGGCATTCCTCCATATATCTTAGGATTCCACCCCTCCACATGGAATTCTATTATCCTCTGCTAAACTCTAGTATATCTGTTCTTAAAGCATTTCAGAAATTAAGTTTCTGTCTTTTACTAAAAGCATACAAAATACAACCTACGGACCCTTTACGCCCAATTATTCCGGATAACGCTCGCCCCTCTCGTCTTACCGCGGCTGCTGGCACGAAATTAGCCGGGGCTTCTTCTTCAAATAAAGTCATAATCTTCTTTGACGAAAGCGCTTTACAGCCAACATATTAAATGTCTTTTATGCTTTCCTCGCGCACTCAATATTACTGGATCAGGCTTTCGCCCATTGTCCAATATTCCTCACTGCTGGCTTCCGAAAAAGCCTGGACCTTGTTTCAGTTCCAGTGTGGCTGGCCATTCTCTCAAACCAGCTAAAGATCATCGGCTTGGTAGGCTTTTACCCACACCAACTACCTAATCTTCCATAAGCTCATCATTAAACGAATTATCATTCTTTAGATATTAGCATTAGATAAAAATATCTTTTCTCTTTAATAGATCTGCTTGTATCATTATTTAATGGTAGATTCTTATGTGTTACTCACCCTTACGCCACGAAAACAAATTTCGTTCGACTTGCATGTGTCAAGTATATTGATAGCGTTCATCCTGAGCCAGGATCAAACTCCCGTTAATTTATTAATAAGATATTTTAAAAATATACAGTATTAATTTAAATTTTGTATTTTTTAAATAGACTTAAATTAAATATAATAATAATAATGAAAATAATGTAATATTTTCAGTTTGTTTTTTTAAAGATTTTCTTTTCTCTCTTAATTTTAATACCTCTGCAATTTTAGGTAAAAAAATTTGAGTGAAAACAAAATAAAAAGCAAAAAAAAGTGCTATAGACCAAAAAACTTGGCTTGAAAAAGCGTAAAAATCAAATTGTGGCATATCTTTTATTTTATTTCTATTATATTATTTAATATAATAAATAATTTACAAAACTCTGTTTTTTTTAATAATTTTTTTGTAAATTATTTAGCGGGAGTTGGAATCGAACCAACGACCTTCAGATTATGAGCCTGACAAGCTACCTCTGCTCTATCCCGCTTTTATTTCTTACAGATGAGATGAACTTGGTTTAAGTAGTATGATTTAAAATTTAATATAATGTCCACAGTATAAATTTACATCTATTTTTGTCTTTATAATTGAATCATTATTATAAACACACTCATAAAAATTGTTCGTTAAAACAATTCTTAGTTTTTCATCCTCCGAAATAGCATTTTGATATTTTTCTAAAAATAAATGTGGATTATTGTGATTTTTAATAGCCATTGCTTTTATTAATTCAACAAAATCATTATCATTATTGTACGAAAAAAAATAAAAACTTATTAATAATGTGATAATAAGTATTATACTAATAAATATAATTTTTTTTTGCATATTTTTAACATTTTTATTTTGACATTGCGCCAATAACAGTTATAATACCTGCTATTGCTAGACCAGCCATTGTTCCTATATATAATAATGTTCCTGCGGTAAAATAATAGCGTAATTGATCCATACGCCACTTACTCATTGTATCTGCCATTTTTTCTATTTGTTCATCTTGTGCTTGAATAGCATAAAAATATTGATCATTTTTTTGTTCTAGAGCAAAAAAATAGTGTTTTATTTTTAAATAGTCATCATATGAAATGTGTGACATTCCTCCATAATAATATGATTGAAACATAACCCATAAAATTAAAAAAATGAAGACATAAATTTTTAAAAGATCACTACCTTGATGTTCAATCCAAGCAAGCTCAATACGTGTTTTATAATCTATAATTAGTGCTATATATTCGTTTTTTTTTTTTATAATTTTATTTTTGGTATCATCAATAAAATTATCAACAAATTTTTCTACAAAATTAGTAAATTTATAGAAAGATACTATAAAATTTATGATATACTTATTTTTAATTTTTTGCATAATACTTTTAGTCAATTAGACTTACATTTCTAAAAATAGACTCGATATATTTTTATATTTACTATACGCAAATTTTTATTTGAAACATATAGATTAAATGGATTAGACTACTAATATTATTAAATAATTCTTTTGTTTTACTAAAGACAACTCCCAATATGCGTAAAAAAATAAATCCTATATATGTTGAAATATAACTTTAGTAATTAAATTTTGATTCGAACAAGTTTTTTTTCTACTAAACCTATTGAAGGCACTAGAACAAAAAAGAAAACGAAATAAAAAATAGTTGCTAAAATTCCAACTAAGATATAAGGATCTTCTACAGGTTTTTGACCAATCCAACCTAGTAGTAAAAAATCTGCAAATAAAAACCAATAAAAGAAACCAAAAATTGGTCTAAATTCAGTACTTCGTACTTCCGATGTATTTAAAATAGGTAATGTAAACCATGCTGCAATTGCACCTACCATAGCTAAAACACCACCTAATTTATCCGGAATAGATCGTAAAATTGCATAAAATGGTAAAAAATACCATTCAGGTACAATATGCACGGGAGTAACTAAAGGATTTGCTGGTATATAATTATCCGGATGACCTAAAGTATTTGGATAATAAAATACAAAGAATGAAAAAAATAGAATTAATATGAAAAATGCAAATAGATCTTTTACATAAAAATAAGGATAAAATGGAATATTATCTAACGATGAATTAATTCCAATAGGGTTATTTGATCCATCTTTATGTAATAAAGCTAAATGAATTAGCACTAGACCTGCTATTACAAATGGTAATAAATAATGTAAACTAAAAAAACGGTTTAAAGTTGCATTATCTACTGAAAAACCACCCCAAAGCCACTCAACAATTGAAGGCCCAACAAACGGGATTGCTGAGAATAAATTAGTAATCACTGTTGCCAAATTTTCTATTTTGAGTAATACCTTTTCCTTACTCAAAACCCTGTACTTTATAACCTATTTAGGATATTTTACATAAAGCCCTAAGAAAACATTAATATAAATACTTATATAAATGTTTGAAAATCCCGACTATACATTAAGCACCATTTCAGGTACCCACGAGCGTTCCAGTCTGTAGCAATTGTACACACAACTGACGGTCTTGAACTAGGAAAACAAGTTCTTTAACCGTTTTCACTCGCATCGCTACAAATAATTTTCAAATTTTTTTCTTGTGTAAGTTGCAAAATTTATTTATTTGTAACTATAGGTAAATAATTATTAAATTTATAAAACATAGAAGGTACCACATAATCTTTTATTAATTCTGCTAATATTGGCATACTCTTTTTTGGAATATATATTATCCATTGATTTCCATCTTTATTAGGTGAAGCTTCTATACTATATTTTGTTTTAAATAATTGACATAAAAATTTTACATCTTCAAATGTAAAACAATTTGTTGAAATTTTTAAACCAGAAGATAGCACACAACCATCTTCTTGTATCCATATAGTTATTGTTAATGGGCTAAAAAAATCTTCTAAATTTTTAGGTACTATTTTTTTACCATTAGGATAAAAACTATCATATATCCAATTTAAGCTTGAAAAACTCCATGTTCGTATTCTATAATAGAATCTTACTTTAGAATTTTTCCCTATGCATTTTTTTATTGTAGGTTTTTCAGGAGACATATATCCGCGATCTGCAAAGAAAGAATGGTACCACATTAAATATTCCATATTGGAACTTTCTTGTTGTAGTGTAAATCGCGTACTGTTATAACGTTTTTCAGCGTGACAATCTCCTAATAAAGACCCATATAAGGCACAAATTACATCATAATTATGTGTTAAAAATCTCTTTTTGCTTCTTAGTTTTTCCATAAATTTAATTATTAGATACCCATTTGGGGCACATAAGGCTTACCCCAGAATGACATTTGCTATTCCCTTGATAGAGAATTTCTAATTTAACACTTCTTCTTTATCAACTGTACTTTTACAACCATAATGGATTATTTTTACATAAAGCCTTAGAGATTATTACTTAATAATTATTAATAATCAGGGAATCCGACTGTACATTAAGCACCAATTTCAGGTACCCACCGATGAACCAGTCTGTAGCGATCATATACATGACCGACGGTCTTGTACCAAGTGTTTGGGTACGTTGACCGTTTTCATCAGCATTGCCTAATCAATTTTTTCTTTTTTTATGTATATATTGCAAAGAAAACATTTCGAAAAGACTATGAATTTTGAATTTTTCTTTAATATTTTTTGTATAAATATAAACTTTGTATGTATGTGTGTGTGTTTTAGACAAATACAAATAAGATATTATAGAAATAACAAATGAATTATTATAGTAATATTAAATATTACAAAACTTTTTTTTTCTTAATGTTTTTAAGTAAATTTTTAAATGTTTAACAACATAATAAAGGTACAACTATCATGCTTGTACAAATTAAATAACCAAAAACTTTGAGTAATGTTTTTTCTTGCTCAAAAACGTTAAGCATTTTATTTGCTTGAATTGTCCATAATTTCGCAAACACTAGTATAGTTGTAATTGATGTTAAACGAAATATTCTTTAATAAAAATTTTATTTTTTTATAATTTTAACCAAAACGTGGATAAACGGAAAAATCTTTATTATGCCCATCCCAAAATCTTTCTTGTATATTTCTGATTCTTTTAGTTGATTCTTTTTCAGCGTCAAATATATCTTCTACAGATTTTTCAGCATTAGCAATATGATTTTTCAATACATTTAAATCTTCTCTTAGACTGTGTACATGTGTAAGAAAACTTCTATGTAAGTCAGAAATTTCTGTGTATTCTGCGCTTTTTAAACCTGCAATACTAGTTCCTCGTTGCAAATTGATATTTTCTGTTTCTAATAACCTAACTTTTCGAGTTAGATCGTATATTGTTACTTTTTGTTGTTGAATTAATTTAGTTTTTGTTTCTAATTCTTCTAACAATTGTGCTTGAGATCCTACATATGATTTTACTTCATTAATTAATGCTCTTGCTTGTTCGTTTATTTGTTTTTTAGGCTCAGCAACCTCAGAAATGGTAAAATCTTCAGTCATACAATAAGCTGTATATGTATTTCTCATCAAAATTATGATTAAAAAATAAATAAGTAAAATTATAAATAATTTATAACGTGATTGTAATATAAGGTGTATTTGATAGTTTACTTGTAACATAATTTTAAATAATTATATTAGTCCAATTATTACAGTTACATATTTCTATAATACCAAGTAAATGTAACAATAATGTAAAAAGTAGTATTAAAAAATAAATAAAACAAATAATAAAGGTTGTTAATGGTATTTTGCTATTAAATAGCAATGATTTATAATATTTTAATGTGGTCATTATAATTTGTAAATAAGGGTATTTCCATGTAGTATTACAAAATAGGTTTAGTTATTTATAAGCCAATAATAAAAAACATAAACTAAGCAAAGGCTAAAAAATAATATAGGGTAATTTAACAGAATATAATCTAAGATAACCCAAATATTATTTTTTTATTAAATAAATATTGTTCTGTTAAAATAATTAGCAAACTTTTTATTCATAATTTAATTATTATTAAAGTTTTTTAAAAAGCATAAAATAAATTTATAAAAATTTTTAGAATTTTTACGAAACACGATTTTCCAAACTATAAAAGTGGGGTCGAACGAAACGTTACAAGGGAGGTTCCTTTATTTTTACTTTTGCCATAAATAGATTTAAACAATGCGCAAATTTTTTAATACATTATTTTCAGTATA
>Ga0164243_10007246_pt1 | contig 16581 bp, 18 predicted proteins | sample OricompcompostOP_FD_108781 | JGI IMG/M metagenome (GOLD analysis project Ga0164243, IMG submission 108781) | Organic Plus compost microbial communities from Emeryville, California, USA - Original compost - Organic plus compost (OP) | ecosystem: Engineered > Solid waste > Mixed feedstock >... | reverse complement strand
GAAGACCCTTGCTTTCGGGAGCTATCCTCTCGTTAGCCTCGCGGAAGCTCGGCAGCGCCGGGACGACGCCAAACGGCTCATCCTTCAGGGGATCGACCCAGGCGAGCAGAAGCGTATCGAGCGACTGACGCGTCGGGAGGCGGCGGCGAATACCTTCGGCGTCATCGCGGACGAATATTTGGAGAAGTTGCGGCGCGAGCGGAAGGCCGATCCGACGATCCAGAAAAACGAATGGCTTCTCGGCCTTGCGCGTCCGGCCCTCGGCAAGCGGCCGATCACCGAGATCAGCGCGGCAGAGGTTCTAGCCGTCCTGCGAAAGGTCGAGACGAAGGGACGCTTGGAAAGCGCCCGTCGCCTTCGCTCCACCATCGGAGCGGTCTTCCGCTATGCCATCGCGACGGCGCGCGCCGCCAACGATCCGACCGTTGCCTTGCGTGGCGCTCTCACCACGCCGGTCGTAAAGCATCGAGCGGCGATTACTGATCCCAAGGAACTCGGCGCGCTTCTGCGAGCCATCGACGCCTTCGCCGGTCAGCCTGCCACTCACGCTGCTCTGAGGCTCATGCCGATATTGTTCCCCCGGCCGGGCGAGTTGCGTCAGGCCGAGTGGGCCGAGTTCGACCTCGATAGAGCGGTGTGGGAAATCCCTGCGGGCCGCATGAAAATGCGCCGCTCCCATCGTGTTCCGCTGCCGCCGCAGGCCATCGCGATCCTGCGTGATCTTCACGAGATCACGGGCGATGGCAGGCTGGCGTTCCCATGCGTTCGGACGGTTCTGCGGCCGATCAGCGACGGCACGCTGAATGCTGCACTGCGTCGGCTCGGCTACGGCACCGACGAGGTTTGCGCGCACGGTTTCCGCGCCACGGCGAGCACCCTCCTAAATGAAAGCGGCCTGTGGTCTGCCGATGCCATTGAGAGACAGCTTGCGCATGTTGATGCGGATGCCGTCCGCCGCGCCTATGCGCGCGGCGAGCATTGGGACGAACGGGTTCGTATGATGGGGTGGTGGGCAGATTACCTCGACCAGTTGCGTTCCGGCGGGCAGGTCATACCCATGCGGAGCGGCGCTCGTGGCTGATGAGCGACCGCCCAATCCTGGCTTTCTGATCGACGGGCTGACTGAGCAGAACGAGAGGTTTATCGTCGAGGGGATCGACAGGAGGCTCCGGCCAAAGGCTCGGCGTGCCTGCGCTCGTGCGCGCGCGAACCGCTTGCGGGCAATCTTTCCCGCCGAATTCCCGCGCCCGATGTTTGGTCCTATCAGCGGGTGGGCGTCTGACGAAATCGCGCGGCTTGCTCTCGAAAGCTCCTCGCACCCGGAAGTGCGCGAGCTTTCCGTGGACGAAAAAATTACGTGGTCCCGGCTTGCCGTTCATTCCGCGTTCGTCGCCGGGCTTGATGCACAGTCGAAGGCTCGCGGTGAAGCGGAGCGGGCCGCGTGGATGCGGTATGGCGATCCGGTCTTCGATTTTGAAAGCGCCTGCAAGTGGGCTGATTTGCCGAACGTGGTGGCACCTGAAACGCCGAATGACTTTTTTCGACGTGGCGTCGTGCTGGATATGGCCGAGCGCCTTGGCGTTACCCTCGAATGGACGGGCAAGGACAGCGCGCGCCTCGCCGAGGCCATTGCCGGGGTGGGATCGCACAAGGCGCACGGGCTCCCCGAATTCATCAAGCATCTCGGCCTTTGGTGGTGCCGTAACGTCGGTCGGATGCCCGAGAAGAGTAGGGGGGTGTCCGGACGTTCTCGACCGGGCAGCGTCTCGTTCCTCGACTATGTGAAAGCTGCACTTCAGGACTGCGCGCCGTCCGCCGACCTCGACGTGGAAAGCGCTGTGCGACGGACACTCGAAGGCGTCACCACAAAACTTTGGCAAAATCTGCCAACCAACTAGCGGCGGTAATCTGCTTGTTTCGCTTCATCGCAACTGCGTGGAGCGCAATAAATGGAACAGATTACTTCCCCCGAACGGCCGGTCGAGAAACCCCTTCTGATCGACGGTCCGACTGTTGACTTTCTCCTTGATACCTCTCCGACCACGCGGTGGCGGCTGGTCAAGAAAGGTAAGCTGAAGCCGGTCAAGATCGGTCGCAATACGAAGTACCGCCTGGCGGACGTCGAAGCCCTCGTTGAGGAACTGGGCTCGTAAGAGGATGAGCGCTAATCGCACGGCACAGATTTTTGCTTGGCTGGACCGCGTCGCTCTCGACGCGGACCTGCTCCCTCTCGCTGTGCGGGTCGCTGTTCGGATCGTTCATCACATGAACAAGGATCACGACGCAGTTTGGCCTGCGCAGGGTACGCTGGCCGCTGATCTGAAAAAGAGCCGTAAGGGCATCCAGAACGCGCTCGACGATTTGAAGAAGCGCGGTCACATTCGGATCGAAGTCGGTCGCGGACGCGGGGCAACGAACCGCTACATTCCGATCCTTGGCGGCGACAAATCGGCTTCGGAAAATGCGAACCGTACTTCGCATCAAGAGCCCGATAATGCGAACGCTGCTTCGCACAATCCGGCTGAAGAAATGCGAAGCGGAGTGCGCACCAACAATGCCAAAATGCGCACTGAGCTTCGCAGGGGGTGCGAAGCAGGCTTCGCACAGAACCATAAAAGGGAACCATTAAAGGATAAGATTGGGAGGGAACCCTCCCATCATATCCAGCAGGTTGACGGTTTTGACGCGACCGATCCTAAACCCGCGTCTGATAGCGAGCCTCCCGGTCTCGCCGAATTCCTTGCCGTGTTCCCGCAGCGGAATATGCGTCAGGGACGCAGGAAGATCGCGTCCGCTTACCGCACAGCTATTGAGCGTGGTCACGATCACCGCGACATCAATGCGGCAGCGCGTGCATACGCGGTCGAGCGTCAGGGGCAGAACCCTATCCACACCAAGGCAATGGCGAATTGGTTGGATGAGGACTGTTTCCTCGACATCCCGTCCGCGTTCGGCGCTTCCGCGCCGACGCTCGATAACGAGACGGGGGATTTCATCCCCTCGCGGCCTCCTGAACAGCCGATCCCCAGCGATCATCGCAGCACTCGTCGGCACGCCGAGAACTTCGCGGCGTGGGGCGTTGATCCCGAAGATGTGTGGGGGATTACAGATGAAGCATAATCTTCCCACCGGCGGAGCTTCGAGACAAATCGGAGAAGTCGCTCGGCCGAACCACGAGCTTCTCTGCATCCAGCACACGGTCCGCTTCGTGCGCCCCGTTCTCGTGGACTTGCCCGGCAGAGAGATCCTCGACCTTCCGCTGCCGAGGTCGGGCGACGATCCGATGGTTGCCGGTCATCTCTGCGCCGACATCGAAGAAGCCGTGACGGCGGTCGGCCGCGATCTCCTGAACGAGCTCTCCTTTATCGCGAAGGCGGGCGTGTGGGGCGAGTTCGTGGAACCGCTGACGAGGATGCTGCTCGCCTTCATGACTTCTGCAATTCCGGCAGCGAAGAACGCGGTCAATCGAGCGTATGTCGAGGCGATCATTGGAGGGCCCGCCTATCCCGATGAGGAAAAGCCCGTACTCGATATGCCTGCGGTGCGTGGGTACTCGCCGTTGGCCGTTGCCCTCGCAACAAGCAGGCTCGCGCAGACGATGAAATTCGCGCCTGCGCCTGTCGAGGTCATCGAGGAAGCGCGAAAGGCCCGCAACCAACTTCTCGACCTGTATTGCCATCTTTGGCGGCTGCACAAGCACGTCGCGTCGGCCCGCGAGCTTTGCCCGCCCGTCTGCCGTTGGCCGGAAGATGATCCCGCCGAAACTACGTCGGGTTGGGGCTGATGGACGCGCAATCGATCCTCGCTGAGGCTGACGCCCTTGACCAGACCGCCGCCGACCTCATGGCGCGCGCTTCCCGGCTGCGTGCGATTGCCAATGCAGCGCCGGGCGCGCCGAGCGGCCCGAGCGCGAGCGAGCTTCCGCCCTACGATCCTGACAACGCGAACTGGGCTCCGCCTGGGCGTGCCGCCGAGAAAGTTGGGGTGGCGATCAGCACGATGAGAACCTGGATCGCTGACGATATCCGGAACCGGTTTCACAGACGGATCGGCAAGGGGCGCATCTACGTTTATCTCCCCGCGCTCCTTGGCGGTGATCGGTAGTTTTCGGCGTTTTTCGATACTCGTCGCGCAAGGCGTCCACAGATACGGTTACGGAAACATGAGGTTCCGTATGGACACGTTTGCTGCCGATCCCGACATTCTCGATCTCGCCGACATTCTGCCGCCCGCGTCGCGTCAGAAACTGGAACGCCTCGTCGAGGCTCGCGACGACGCCCACACCGTGCTGAGCGCTGCCAATGAACGCGCGCGGGCTGCCTCGAATGATCTCAGCCGTCTTGAGATCGAGGTCGCCCGTAAGGTGGCCGAACTTCGCTACTCGCCCCTCGGGGGCGAGAGTTATGAGGGTATGGTTGCCCGCCTGGAAAAGCCGCTCGCGCCCAAGCGCGCCGAGGTCGGCCGTCTCCGAGATGCCGCTCGCCGTGCCGAGGCGGGATGGCAGGCATTCGACTTCCTCGCCGAGGTGCATTTCTGGCTTGGCGACGCTCGCTCGCGCCGCGCCCGGTTCGCGCACTCGCCGCTTCCCACCGTCAAGACGAAGAACCCCGTCGACGCCGTAGAGAAACTTCGCGCCGAACTCGATGAGTTGGATGCGGCGTGGGCGGCGGCTGAAGCCGCGCCCGCGCCTGCCAATGATCTTCGCGAACGGATGGCGGCTGCCGTCGAGAAGATCGCCCGTCAGGGCCAGCCCGATTTCAATCCTCGCGTCCGTGACGGCGATCCGATGCGCCTCGCGCACCATTTCACGTTGTCGACCCACGGCAGCGGTGCGGTCATCGGAACCGGCGGCGCGCCGCTCCTCGTCTGGCTGTTCCAGGATGAGATCAAAGATCGTCTGAGCGCGCTGATCGCTGCCGCGCCGCAGACCGGCGTCCTCACGGACGCGGAGCGGGTGCGCCGGTTCGAGGAGATCGCGGCGCGTCGTCTTGTGGTCGAGCGCGAGGAGGAGGCAATTATCGCCGCCGCTGAAGGGGCGGGGCAGCGCATCGCCCGGCGTCGGGACGCCGATCCGCGCGCGATCCTCGAACTTCAGGAGACTTGATCGTGAACCGTCACGTCGAAATTCATTCGCTTCCTGATGCTCGCGAGCATCATTCGTTGGCGAAATATTTGTCGCACTCCACGTCCTGCTCTCCGGACGATGCGGCGGCGATCCTGCGCTCGGCTAATGCCGGGGGCAGGATCAGCCTGCCGCCGCTGGCCTCGTGGGCTGCCGAGCATCCGAACGCGCATCGCGAGGCCGCAACGCACCGAGAGCATCTGCGCACGCTGTACGGCGACCGCCTGGACACGAGCGCAGCCGACGCGGCTCCGGTGGCATCTGGCATCAGCACGGCGAGTGCCGCCGATGGGTGGGCAGACGCCTTCTCGCGCACCGCAGCCCGCCTTCCCGACGAACAGCCGCAGGCAGCAGCAGCCACGTCGATGCGCGCGGCGATGGACGCAGCTATCGCGCGGTTGAAGGGCGAAGGGGCTTGAGGCGTTTAAGGTACCTTTCCACAAAATCCGCCAGGGCGGCTGCCACGGCCCCCAAGGGAGCTCTGTTTTTTCTGCCGCCGCAAACTCATTCGCATTCGCGTTTCGGGCTGCCGGATTTGCTCCCCTGGCAGCCCCTTCGGGGGGAGTTTGAGAGTTCGCCCCCCGGCGGCGCGGTTCTCCGGCCGCGCCGCCATCCGTTTAGGTGAGGACAGACCATGAGCGATCCCGGCACGATTTCGATCCCGCAAGCCGCGAGGCTCCTCGGCGTCACAGCCTCGCGTATTCGGCAGCTTGTCGATCTCGGGTACATCGAACGCCCGGCTCGTGGCCGCGTCCTGCTGGTCAGCGCCGTGCAGGGGTATTTACGCGCGTATCGAGACAGCCAGGCACGTGCTGATGATCGTCACGCGGACGGTGCTCGCGTCCGCAACGCCCGCGCCGAGGAGATCGAGATGCGTGTCGCGGCCGAGCGTGATGGGCTCATGCTGCGCGACGAGGCCGAGGCCTCTATGCGGATGGTCGTCGACATCACGAAGGTCGAACTCGCCACCTTGCCCAGGCGGATCGGCGGCACCACCGCCGACCGCCGCCGGGCCAAGGAATTGGTCGATGCTGTTGGTCGGACTATCGACCGGAGCCTCGACGAGCAGATCGGCAACCTCCGGACGGGCGACTTCTAACGGGGGAAATTCCCCGCAAATGGGGGAATATCCGAGGGAATTCCCCCACTAAATCCCCCATAACATATTGAGTTGATTTATCTTTTTAGATGATCCGTACTGACGGCATTGTCGTTCAGGAGGAACAGATGAGCCGCAAGAAAAGAACCACGCCGCTGACACCGATCGAGGCGAACGTCGAGGAGCTTGAACGCGTCTGCAAACGCTATGGCGATCTCTATCATGCCAGGTACGTTAGCGGTGAATACGTCAGTATCGACGAAATGGAAGAGCTTGAGGATTGCCGCCAGAGCCTCGTCACCGGCATCGCGGCGATGAGCATCGTATCCTGGCGTGATGTGATCGCTCGCGCCAAGGCGCTGCATCTGATCGTGAAAGATACGTATTACGGCGACAGCTACGAACTCGTGCAGTCCCTGATAGAGGCGATCAGCGAGGATTTCCGGAGAAACAATCAGCTCATTCAGCGGCCTGCCGTCGCCTGAATTTTAGACCACCGAAACGGCCCGCTTCGGCGGGCCGCTCTCGCTCTAGGAGGCCGAATGATCCACCACCTCGATCACGTATTTACGGAAGCCGAAGCCGAGTTCGACCGCCGCGCCATTGCGGGCGAGCCCACACGCGAGGTCGTGCAGCGCGCCGAGCACGCGATCCGGCGGCTGATCGATGTCGAGCCGATGTCCGCCGACGAGGAAGCCCGCAAGAATGCCGTCCTGTCGCGCGTGACAGCCGAGGGATTGTTCCCGGCCCTCGTGGGCCGGAACAGCGAAACGCCCGCCAGCGCCTTCGACGACCAAGATGCGCGGGGATTGCGGTGATCGGTACGCCCACCTCCGTACCGACAGGCGAGCCGCCGAACGTATCGGCCGCACGGGCAACGTGGCTCACGAGGGTGAGCGCCGATAGGCGCATCCCGCCGCTCGCGCTCCGCCTAGCCGTTCTTCTTGCCGCCGAGGACGTGAAGCCGCCGTTGGAAATCATCATTGAAGCGATGGCGAAGAAGCTGCGCGCAACGCCGTCCGCCGTCTCACAAAGCGTCTTGAAGCTCGGGGCATACGGCTATGTTGAGGTCGAGAACGTCCGCCGAGGCCGCGCCTTCATTCGCCTCTCCCGCCCGCGCTGAAACAGAGGCCTTGCGGCCATCGCAAGCGCGGATATTCTCAGCGTGAAGCCCAAGGCGGCTCCGAGGCGTCAGCCTCGGGTTCATGGCACGGCACGGTTACTCATCCACGACCCATCAGAGGTCCAAATTGGAGAGTGATCGGATGCTTACAAAGACAGTAAAGCGCAAGCTCACGGACAAGGGACTGCTCGCCATTCCCTCTCGCGTCCGTGATCCGAACGACTATCGCTTCGGCGGCTACATGGTCGTCGATGCGGAGACCCGGCTTGCGGTGTGGGGAAGTGATCCAGACTTCCATCTCACCGCTCAGGATGTCCGCGACATTGCGAACGAGACCCGCTGAATGACGAAGCCGCCCCTCACCGGGCGGCTTCTCTTTTTGTCCGACCGTTGTCCGGTTTTCACGCGGAAATGTCCGGCGAAATGGCTGAATTGTCCGAGAACGACAAACCGCCCGGACTTTGGTCCGGGCGGTTGTCATGACCAGTCGGGCGATCAATAGGCTTTGACGATCCGGGGCTTCGGCACGTCGTAGCCCTTCTGCGACATCAGGCAAAAGACCGTCTTGGCCTTCTCGACGCGCTTGTCGTGGCTGACGTTCTGGATCGGCTCGACATAGCAGTCGCCGGTCTTGCGCCATCCGCGCGTGACCTTCTCGTAGGCTTCGGGCGAGTTGACCGTGATGGCGCTCGGATAGCCGAAGTCCTTGAGGGTCTTCATCATGTAGTCGTGCACCGCCTTCGACTGCCGGGGCTGCAAGTCCTTGTTCACGCAGCGGGTGCCGAACTTCGTCTCGGCGCAGCCCCATCCCATCGGAAGCTCGTAGGCCTGGGCGGCGGGGATCGCCGCGCCGAGGGGCAGGACGGCAGCGGCGGCGAGGATGATGTAGCGGGTCATCGTGTTCTCCGTTCAGTGCGAGCCTGTCTGGCTCATTCCGGAGTACGCATGATAAAATTCCGTCAGCAACAGTACATACGATCCGAGTTGCAAGACTAATTTTGGCAGGCTAACCGCACCGGAATGTTTCGGATCGCGCTCGGCCGTCTAGCCAGCCATAAGCCAGCAACGGCGCGCCGACGCGATGGCCCCGCCGGGTTCGCCCGGCGGGGTTTCCTTCTTCCGGCGTACGCAGCGGTGCCCGCGCGGAGCGCGCGACTTAGGCGACGCGCTCGTCAATGAACGCGCGACGCTGCCGGATGGCTCATTTTATTTGCGCCTTGCAGTTGCAGAGAATCCGGGTTCAATGAGGCTCCTGCCTCCTTACAAGAACCTCGACCGAATGCTACTCCCCGATAACGAGACCAAGGTTGACCTCCTCAACAACGAGGCCATCGCAGCAACCGTCATCAAGCTTCTACGAGATCGGCCAGATCAGCCGGTGACCATCGGTGTTCACGGAGACTGGGGCGCGGGCAAGTCCAGCGTCCTAGAGATGATCGAGTCCGGCTTTGAGAGCGAGGAAAAGGTCCTCTGCCTCAAGTTCAATGGATGGCGTTTCCAAGGATTCGAAGACGCGAAAATCGCGCTGATCGAGGGGATTGTTACGGGCCTCATCGAAAAGCGGCCGGCCCTTACAAAGGCCGGGGACGCCGTCAAGGATGTTTTCCGCAGCATCGACTGGCTCAAGGTGGCAAAGAAGGCAGGCGGCCTCGCCTTCACGGCCTTCACCGGCATCCCTTCGCCGGAGCAGATCAATGCTGTAGTCGGCACGTTGGAGGGCTTTCTGGCCGATCCGGCGAAGCTCGCGACTAAGGGTAACGTCGAGGCTGCCATCGAAGGGGTGAAGGGACTTCTGAAAGACAAGAACGCGGAAAGCGCAAACGTCCCCGAGGAAATCAACGCCTTCCGGAAAGCCTTCGACGACCTCCTCGACAAAGCCGGTGTCGAACAGCTTGTTGTGCTGATCGACGACCTCGACCGCTGTCTTCCTGATACCGCGATTGAGACCTTGGAGGCTGTTCGGCTGTTCGTCTTCACTTCTCGAACTGCCTTTGTCGTGGCCGCCGATGAAGCGATGATTGAATACGCTGTGCGGAAACATTTTCCGGACCTGCCGGACACAACTGGTCCTCAAACATATGCCCGGAACTACCTTGAAAAACTGATCCAGGTACCGTTCCGGATTCCCGCCTTGGGGGATACTGAAACCCGCATCTATGTCACCTTACTGCTCGTAGGGGCGGAACTCGGCGAAGGCGATCCAGCGTTCAACAAGTTGATCGGCGTGGCGCGGGAGCGATTGAAGCGCCCATGGACGTCGGGCGCGCTGGATTCTGCCGCTGTTCGGTCCGCGCTCGGAGAGAAAGCTTCGCGCGCGAACAACGCGCTCACTCTCAGTGATCAGATCGGACCGATCCTGGCCAGTGGCACCAAAGGTAACCCACGTCAGATCAAGCGCTTCCTAAACACCCTCGTCCTGCGCCAGCACACCGCAGAAGCGCGTGGTTTCGGCGATGATGTGAAGCTGCCGATCCTGGCGAAGCTCATGCTCGCCGAACGCTTCATCCCGCGCCTGTTCGACCAGATCGCGGCCGCCGCGGCCGCCGCGGCTGACGGCAAATGCCCGGATTTGGCAGCCCTGGAAGCTGCCGCGACCGCGAAGGGCGAAGATAAGCCCAAGGGGAAGTCGCCTAAGCCAGCCGCGAAGGACGGCAACGCGGCCAAATCCGCTCCGAAACTCGAAGCGGTGAAGACGACCGAGAGCGCGCTTCTCGCCGAATGGCTCTCCTCCCCCGCGATCAAGGCGTGGGCGGCTGTCCCTACAATGATCGGCGACGAGGATCTCCGCCCCTATCTGTTCGTAGCGAAGGACCGGAAGGACTATTTTGGTGCCGCCTCTGTCCTCGGGCACCTAGCCGCCGTCGTTGAGCAACTCTTCGGCGGCAAGTTCGCCGTCCAGGGCCTTGAGGCAGATCTCAAGCGGCTCGCCCCGCCAGAAGCGGCGCAGGTGTTTGAGGCCGTTCGCGGTCGCATTGTCGGTGCGGACACTTTCGAGACCGAGCCTCCGGGCGCGGCTGGACTCGCCGTGCTCATCAAAGCGCACCCCACACTTCAAGGCGAACTCGTCGACTTCCTAGACGCGCTGCCCCGAAACCGGCTTGGTCCTTGGGCGTGCAGCGGCTGGGAGGGTGTCATCAAGGACAGCGACGCCGTCCAGCGGTTCGATCGCCTGCTCCAGACCTGGGGCAAGGAAGGCGGGGCGATGTTAAAGGCCGCCGCTAATGGTGTCCTGCGCACCCGGCAAGGAGGACGCTGATGGGAACGTCCAGCGCCTTCGGAGGTCAAGGGGGCAACACCCCTCTCGTCCCAAGCTGGCTCGGTGACGAGGGAGCGCCGCCCGCCGCGCCAGACACCGCGCCGCCCGATGGCGCGCCGCCTCCGGGCGATCCTCCGTCAGATGAAGTACCGCCGTCCGCTCCGGCCGTCCCGCCGACGCGACCTCCTGTGCCGCCGGTCGCCGACCCAGCGCGCTTCTCGGCTGCTCGAAACAATTTCTCCCGCTTTGCGGGTTCGGGTGGCAGCGACCGCCGGAGCCTCGGCCGCGCCGTATCCCATTATGTGGGAACATCTTCAGGCGGGGCCCGAACGGCTGCGGCGCGGATGGGGTCAGCGCGAGGGGCGGGAGGCAGACTCGTTGGTTTCCTGTCAGACGCAGTCGCCCGCGGAACAACCGCTGCACTGCGCGCGCTCAATCTCGAAGGCTTGGCTGGTCGTCCTATCGAAGAGATTTTTTTGGGGCTCGCCGATTATGTCTGTCCGGATGGCGGGTCGATCGATGAAGGCATCGCTCGTGAAGCTTTTATCGAAACGATCGCCGACCTCGCCGGAGCTGGCATTGCGGACCTTGATGGCCTGACCGCTGACCAGATGCAGACCGTATTCGAACTGTACGCCACGAACGCTATCGAGGCCAGACTTTGCAATGACATCGGAGCGAGAACCGTGACGCTTCCCAGCGATGCCAGGGAGGCGGCTCGGGTACAAGCGCAGTTGCATGATTTCATCCGTCGCGGAGTAGCTGATGCGCTTACGACTGCGCGAGCGACGGCTGCCGCCCTGACACAGGACCGTGCACTGGCCTTCGTCGGACGCATTTACGAGGAGGCATTCGGTATCCTGAAAATCATGGGCGATGCGGAGGCGGAGCGCGCATGAGACGACATCTTATCACCGGCCGCTATGGTCCTGGCGATCGTGCCGCAATCGCGCTTGACGACGACGAGATTGAAACACGTCTCGATCTCGTCGTCGGCGAAAGGTCGTTAGGCCACGGCATCGGGCGCGCACTGACCAATCTGTCGCGCCTCGGCGTCTTCCCCTCGGAGAGTGGTGTCGATCTCCTCGTGCTGGCGGCGCATGTTCACGCAGCGGACACCCGCGTTTCGCGCGATAGTGAGTCTCAAGACGGCTGGACCCGCGAGTTGCGGCTCATCGTCCCGGTGGCAGAGCCTGAGCGTTGGCAGACGGCCGCGCCGATCTTCGTGCGCCTGCTGAATTTCCTGACCGGCGACCGCTGGTCCCTCGGATTTCGCTCACGACCGCGCCGTTTCGCCCGTGTGGCGCCCGCACCACCGGCACGGCTTATAGGCGCTCCGTTCGATGATCTCGCCCTCTTCTCGGGCGGGCTCGACAGCCTAATCGGCGCCATCGATGCTCTTGAACGGGGCCGAACTCCTCTCTTCATAAGCCATGCCGGAGAAGGCGCCACTAGCGACGCGCAGTCCACGATCTTTGAGGCGCTCAAGGTAACCTATCGCGGTAAGGCCTTCGATCGGCTCCGCCTGTGGATGGCGTTTCCCGACGGCTTCGTCCGAGCATCGGCTGGTGAGAACACTACGAGGGGTCGGTCCTTCCTCTTCTTCGCCCTCGGCGTCTTCGCTGGCACCGGGTTGGATGGGAGTTTCACCCTCAACGTGCCGGAGAATGGGCTGATTGCTGTGAACGTGCCCCTCGATCCGCTGCGGCTCGGCGCATTGAGTACCCGGACGACGCATCCCTTCTACATTGCCCGTTGGAACGATGCGTTGAATGCACTTGGCATTTCCGGCCGGATCAAGAATCCTTACTGGGACCTCACAAAAGGCGAGATGGTCGAGAACTGCGCCAATCCCGCGCTTCTTCGGCAGCTCACTCCGTCATCCCTATCCTGTGCCTCGCCGACGAAGGGCAGATGGCAGGGACACGGTACGCAGCACTGCGGCTATTGTCTTCCCTGTCTTATCCGGCGCGCAGCGCTGTTGAAGGGCCTGCGCCCTGAATCTGACGAAACTGTATATACAGTTCCAGATCTCACTGCGCAGCCGCTCGATACTCGCCAATCGGAAGGTGTTCAGGTGCGCTCGTTCCAGCTCGCGATAGAGCGACTTCGTGCTCGACCGTCGTTGGCCTCGATTTTGATTCACAAGCCGGGACCACTGTTCGATGAGTCTCCTCAACGTCAAGCTGCCCTCGCAGATGTTTATCGACGAGGGTTACAAGAAGTCGGTGAACTTTTGGCTGGCGTAAGGACGCAGCCGGGATGATCGAGCAGCAACATGTGAGAGGCGTGGATTTTCACTGTCACCTCGATTTGTATCCGGACCTTGGGGCCGCGATAACAAAGGCGGAAACCGCGAAAATTTACACTCTGACTGTGACGACGACACCGAAAGCGTGGCCGCGCAATCACGAATTGACGCGGGGTACCCGGTACGTTCGGGCTGCGCTCGGCCTACATCCGCAGCTCGTTGCCGAGCGCGCCGCCGAATTACCCCTTTGGGAACGATACTTGCCCGAAACACGCTATGTCGGCGAAGTCGGTCTCGACGCCGGTCCTCGCTTCTATAAATCCCTCGATGCTCAGAAACGGGTATTCCAGCTCATTCTTGAACGATGTGCGGAGGCAGGCGGCAAAATCCTCTCCGTCCACAGCGTCAGAAGCGCGTCAGCGGTCCTCGACATGGTTGAAGCCCATCTTCCGCGTGATCGCGGTACCGTCGTGCTTCATTGGTTCACCGGCAGTAAGAGCGAGGCTCGTCGAGCCGCAGCCCTCGGATGCTATTTTTCGGTCAACACAGAAATGGCGCGCTCCGATCGAGGGCGCGCAGTGATCGCAGATTTGCCGATAGATCGCATCCTGACGGAAACGGATGGACCTTTCGTTCAGACCAACGAGCGGCCATCGGAGCCAGCGGATGCGAGGATCGCCGTCGAGGCTATCGCTCGCGTCCGGCAGGTGCCCCCGGACGTTGTCGCTAGATGCGTGACAGAGAATCTCAGAATGTTAGTTGGCTAATGTTGCGTCCGTACAACTGGCGTCATAGCCTCCCTTTTTGCTCGCGGCAGGACGCGCTTCGAGTGCGGTCACCGCGAGGTTGCGGTAGCGGTCCATCGCCTTCGGCGAGGACGAGATTGGGTTGATCGGGTAGGCCTTCAACCCGTCGATGTCCCCGGCCTTCACAAGCGCGACGATCTCGTCGAGCTTCTTGCGGAAGCGGGCGTGCGTGGGCGCGGAGAAATCGGGGATCGACGGCAGGACGCCGTTCTTGGCCGCTTCGAGGATCGCGGCGCGCTTGCCGGTGGCGGGCTTCGCGGGCTTGTCCGCCGCCTTGCCCTCACCCGCCGCCTTCCGGCCGCCCTCGGGCTTCTTCTGGGCCTTCTTCGCTTTCTCGGCGTCAAGCTGCCGCTGCACGGCCTCGGCCTGCGCCTGCACCATCACCGGGCCGGGGATGTTCGGCTTCGACAGCCCGCGCCGGGCGGACTTCGAGCCGCCCTGGCGCGCGGCCTCGCACACATCCTTCGGAACCGGCACCGTCTTGTCGCCCGGCAGAAGCGCGTAGATGAGCGGCCGCCGGTTCGGATGATCGGCTGCGATCCGATCCGCGATCTTCACGGCCTCGGCGAGCGACGCCGCTTCCTCGTTAATCTTCTTCGTCGGCGATATGCGGAGATGAACATTGAAGCCGGTCGCTTCGGCGACGGCTTCACGGTCGGCGAGATCGGCGGGATGGGCTTTTTTCTTGGTCATGACGACACCTCGTTGGTTGAAGGTGTCGGTCACACATAGCCAGACCGTGGAAAGAGCAACTGGTATCGACGCCCTCATGCCAAGCGGCCGAGGGCTGCTGGTATCGTTGATGGTATCGAGCTTGGGCAGGCGCGAAAAAGATCAGCTATCGCAGATCGCTACGCGCGCTATGCCGTTCCCTCTTGCGCACCATTACATCGCTCCCACTATTTCTGACGCTCGCGACTCCGGTATTTGGCCAAAAACTAATGGAGCTGGCTTTGCACCCGGCTTCCGGCTCTCTTGTTTCAACCAATGCGGCGCGTGGCAGTGGTGAGGAAACCTTCGAATCCTGCCCTGCAAGCTTCCAGCTTTTGCTTCGTTCTTTCATCATGACGACGAAAAAGCGGAGCATAAGGAGTGAACGGCGGACACGTTGATTGGAGCCAATGGCCGGGCAAGAGTCCGTCCGAGGAAGGCAGCGTCGAGCATTCGGCAATCTGCCACATGCTGGATGTCGCCGTCGTCGCGGAGCGGCTGATAGCGCCCTTCGATTTCACGTCTGCGTTGCGCGATGCGCTGGTTCTGCTGGTTGCCCTACACGACCTTGGCAAGTTCAGCGAGAGTTTCAGGCGTATGCTGCGCGAAGACGTGCGGCAGGATTTCCTGCATTGGGAGCTGACCGAGGTTCTGCTTTTCGAATGCGACGGCGAGCTCGCCCACGTTCTCGGTGGCGATGACTGGCACCGGCAATTGCTCTATGCGGCGGCGGCTGGCCATCACGGCCGCCCGCCGACTCTGAGCATCGGTGGACTGCATATTCCAGGGAAGCGGGATCGCGATTATGGACGGGCTCTTGCTTGCGTCGGAGAAGGGCTGGAGGCCGCGCGTGAGGCGGTGCGAATACTGTCGGCATTCTGGCCCGCGGCCTCGCTGGACGAGTTAAGCGACGACCGCGCCGTCGCCCTATCGTGGTGGCTGCCAGGTTTCTGCGCGGCAGCCGACTGGATCGGCTCCAATACGGGATGGTTCAGGCCGCAACGCGCGCCGCAAGATCTGGCCGGCTATCTTCGTCATGGCCGCGCCGTTGCGGTCAAGGCTGTGGAGGAGGCCGGTCTGGCAGGTGCGCCTGCTTCCGGGCGCCCTCTTTTCGACTTCGCGTTGCGTCCGATGCAGGCGGCCTGCAGCACCATCCCGCTGCCCAACGGCCCGGTTCTGATCATCATCGAGGACGAGACAGGGTCGGGAAAGACCGAGGCTGCACTTCTTCTTGCGCAGCGCCTGCTCTGCGCGGGGAAGGGGAAGGGACTTTACATCGCCCTCCCGACCATGGCGACGGCGGACGCGATGTTCCGTCGCGCTTCGACCGTGATAAGAGGGTTGTTCGGGCGTGCGCCGACTTTGACGCTGGCGCATGGCCGGGCGGGGCTTTCGCTCGATTTCCGCGATGTGATCGCGCGGGCCGGACGCAGCGAGGATGAGGCCAGTTGCACCGAATGGCTGGCCGAAAGCCGCAGGCGCGCGCTGCTTGCCGATGTCGGGATCGGCACGATCGATCAGGCTCTTCTTTCGGTTCTGCCGGTGCGCCATCAGGCGTTGCGACACTTTGGCTTGTCATCGAAAATCCTGATTGTCGATGAGGTGCATGAGTTGGGTGACCCCTTCATGCTCACCCAGCTCGAAACCCTGCTCAGGATGCACCGGAACGCAGGGGGCTCCGCGATCCTGCTGACAGCAACGCTGCCGATGCCGCTTCGCCGGCGCCTGCTTGCCGTCTATGGGGGGCAGACCGAAAGTGCCGCCTATCCGGCGCTGACCGTCGCCGGAGGTGCCACTGTAACGGCTTTCGCGCGCGACGAACGGCCCCGCAGAGGGCCGGTATCGGTGAGACGGCTGGCGAGCGTGGACGAAGCGGTTGATCTGCTTGCGCAACAGGCGCGGCTGGGTGCCGCCTGCGTATGGGTACGCAATGCGGTCGACGATGCGATTGCCGCGACGCGGGCTCTGCGCGAGAGGGGGATCGCGGCGCGCCTGCTGCATGCCCGTTTTGCCCTGTCGGATCGCAAGCGCATCGAGAATGAGATCGACTCCCATGTCGGCAAGGACGGCAGGGACCGCGCAGGTTTTGTCCTTGTCGGGACACAGGTTCTGGAGTCGTCGCTGGACTATGACTTCGACGCGATGATTTCCGATCTCGCGCCAATGGCGGCGCTGATTCAGCGGGCGGGACGGCTCTGGCGGCATATGGACCG
>Ga0164243_10007245_pt1 | contig 16586 bp, 13 predicted proteins | sample OricompcompostOP_FD_108781 | JGI IMG/M metagenome (GOLD analysis project Ga0164243, IMG submission 108781) | Organic Plus compost microbial communities from Emeryville, California, USA - Original compost - Organic plus compost (OP) | ecosystem: Engineered > Solid waste > Mixed feedstock >... | reverse complement strand
GCGCTGACCCGACCGTCCCGGGTGGAGCTGCACGTCGACTCGTCGTACGTGATGAACGGCATCCAGAAATGGCTGCCGGGCTGGAAGCGCAACGGCTGGCGGACGGCGGACAAGAAGCCGGTGAAGAACGTCGAGCTGTGGAAGGCGTTGGACGAGGAGCTGGCCCGGCACGAGGTCAACTGGACCTGGGTGCGCGGACACTCCGGCGACCCCGGCAACGAACGTGCGGATCAGCTGGCCAACAAGGGCGTGTTGTCGGTCAACAACGCCTGATCCGCCTCACGGAAGGAGCACGATCTTGCCCCGGGTGTGGCCGGTCTCCAGCTGCCGGTGGGCGTCGGCGGCATGGCTCAGCGGGAAGCTCGGGCCGAGTTCGAGTTGGAACTCCCCGGCCGCGACCAGATCGGCCGTCAGCGGTACGGACTCGTTGCGCAGGGCGACGGCCTCGGGGGTCATCGAACCGGGAAGTCCGCCGCTGAACACCTGGACGCCGTACTGGTCGCGCCAGCCCGGGACGACGATCTCGACGATCCGCCGCGGGTCGTCGACCAGCGCCAGGGACGCGTCGATCGCCTCCTGCGTACCGGCGGATTCCAGGACCCGGTGGACACCGCGCGGAGCAGCGGCCCGGACCCGCTCCAGCAGACCGTCGCCGTAGCTGACCGGAACGGCGCCGAGTTCGCGCAGTCGATCATGGTTGCGTTCGCTTGCCGTGCCGACCACCTCTGCTCCCCAGCGGCGGGCGAACTGGACGGCGGCCTGGCCGACGTCACCGGCCGCGGCGTGCACCAACAGCGTCTCGCCGGGCTGTAGCCCGGTGGCCTTGACGCACTGGTAGGCAGTGGCGACCGGGATGCCGATCGCCGCACCCTGCTCGAAGCTGACGCCGTCGGGTTTGGCGACGAACCGGCCGGCCGATGCGGTGACGTACTCGGCGTACGCGCCGGCAAGGCCCCAGCCGATCACCGGATCACCTACCGCGAACGGCGCACCCTCGCCGACACCGACGACTTCACCGGCGGCATCCGACCCGATCCGGGTCGGCTCGGTGATCGCACCGCGGGTACCGCGCCGGATCTTGGCCTCGACCGGATTCACGCCCACTGCACGGATCCTTACCACGATCTCGTTCGGGCCGGGATCGGCCACCGGGACGTCGGAAAGCTGCAACACCTCCGGGTCGCCGGCGGTGGTGATCAGCACGGCGCGGGCTGTGGCGGGATAGGTCATGGCGCAATTGTGCCCGCGCGGTCGGGCACTCCTGTCGGAAATACCGAAGGGCGGCCCCGGCAGAACCGGGACCGCCCTCCGTTGATCGGCAGGATCAGAAGTCCATGCCACCCATGCCACCGTCGGCACCGGGCGCCGCGGGCTGCGGCTTCTCCGGCTTGTCGGCGATGACGGCTTCGGTGGTCAGGAACAGACCGGCGATCGAGGCGGCGTTCTGCAGCGCGGAACGGGTCACCTTGACCGGGTCGTTGATGCCCGCCTTCAGCATGTCGACGTACTCGCCGGTGGCCGCGTTCAGGCCCTCACCGGCCGGCAGTCCGGCGACCTTCTCGACGACCACGCCGCCCTCCAGGCCGGCGTTGGCGGCGATCTGCTTCAGCGGGGCGGCGCAGGCGGCGAGCACGATCTGCGCACCGACGGCCTCCTCGCCCTCCAGCTTGATGTCGGCCTTCTTGGCGGCCTGCAGCAGCGCCACGCCACCGCCGGGGACGATGCCCTCCTCGACCGCAGCCTTGGCGTTGCGGACGGCGTCCTCGATGCGGTGCTTACGCTCCTTCAGCTCGACCTCGGTGGCCGCGCCGACCTTGATCACTGCAACGCCGCCGGCCAGCTTGGCCAGCCGCTCCTGCAGCTTCTCGCGGTCGTAGTCGGAGTCGCTGTTCTCGATCTCGGTGCGGATCTGCTTGACCCGCCCGGCGATGGCGTCGGAATCCCCGGCACCCTCGACGATCGTGGTCTCGTCCTTGGTGACGACGACCCGGCGGGCCTGACCGAGCAGGTCGAGCTCGACGGCGTCGAGCTTGAGGCCGACCTCTTCGGAGATGACCTGGCCACCGGTCAGGATGGCGATGTCGCCGAGCATGGCCTTGCGGCGGTCGCCGAAGCCCGGAGCCTTGACGGCGACCGACTTGAAAACGCCACGCACCTTGTTGACGATCAGGCCGGCCAGCGCCTCGCCCTCGACGTCCTCGGCGATGACCACCAGCGGCTTGCCCGACTGGATGACCTTCTCCAGCACCGGCAGCAGATCCTTCAGGCTGCTGATCTTGGAGTTGGCGATCAGGATGTACGGATCGTCGATCACCGTCTCCTGACGCTCGGCGTCGGTGACGAAGTAGCCGGAGATGTAGCCCTTGTCGAACCGCATGCCTTCGGTGAGCTCGAGCTCAAGACCGAAGGTGTTGGACTCGTCGACGGTGATGACACCTTCCTTGCCGACCTTGTCCATCGCCTCGGCGATGATCTCGCCGACCTGGGTGTCACCGGCCGAGATCGACGCGGTGGCGGCGATCTGCTCGCGGGTCTCGACCTCGGTCGCCAGACCGATCAGCTGCTCGTTGATCGCAGCCACGGCCTTGTCGATGCCCCGCTTCAGGTCCATCGGGTTGGCACCGGCGGCGACGTTGCGCAGGCCCTCGCGGACCAGCGCCTGGGCCAGCACGGTGGCGGTGGTGGTGCCGTCACCCGCGACATCGTCGGTCTTCTTGGCTACTTCCTTGACGAGCTCGGCGCCGATCTTCTCGTACGGCTCCTCCAGCTCGATCTCCTTGGCGATCGACACACCATCGTTGGTGATGGTGGGCGCGCCCCACTTCTTCTCCAGCACGACGTTGCGGCCCTTCGGGCCAAGGGTCACCTTGACCGCGTCGGCGAGGGTGTTCATCCCCCGCTCGAGGCCGCGCCGCGCCTCGGTGTCGAATTCAATGAGTTTGGGCATGTTGCTCCGCGAGTCCTCCCGCGTCAGGCGACAGAAGCCGCCGTTTCGACTGTCATGGATGTCCAATTGCCCCAGAGCGGTGCCCGCGACGGACGGCTGGCGATCCGGGGACCGCTGCCTCACCGACCTTGGGTAGGTGGCACTCTCGCACGGAGAGTGCTAACCCAAGTATTAGCACTCGCCGGTGGCGAGTGCAAACACTCCCCCTCCCGCCGAGGGGTAAATCCCGCATTCCGGCGGCGTGTCGTCGTACGGCCGAATGCCCGGTCCGCGACACGCCGCAGAGATGCGGGATTTACTGACCCCTCGGCGGATTGGGGAAACCGGCCCGGGGGCGGGCCGGCGGCGCTAGATTGCGGCGTACCACCGGCGCCGGTGCCGGGTTGGCCGCGTCGAAGGGAGCACCATGACCGAGCGCCGACGTCCCTGGCTGTTGGACGGCGTACGGGCAGGAACGGTGCAGACACCGCGTTACCGGGCCAATGTGCTGCGGGCCGGCGACGACTCGACCGACGACGCCGGACTACCGGTCGTCCTGGTCCACGGCAATTGCTCCTCGGCCCACCTCTACCAGCAGACGATGCTGGCGCTGTCCGGACGGTCGATCGCCATCGACCTGCGCGGTTTCGGAGACAGTCAGATCCTGCCGGTGGACGCGACCCGCGGGCTGCGGGACTACAGCGACGACGTGGCGGCGGTCTTGGACGCGCTGGGCATCGACCGGGCGATCCTGGTCGGCTGGAGCATGGGCGGCGGCGTGGTGCTGCAACTGGCCATCGATGCGGCCGCGGACCGGCCGGAGCTGGTTGCCGGTCTGGTGCTGGAGTCGCCGGTGCCGCCGGTCGGTTACGGCGGGACCGATGCCGACGGCAGGCTGCTGGACGAGTCGGCCTCCGGTACCGGAGGCGGCGGCGCCAATCCCGATTTCGTCGCCCGACTGCAGGCCGGAGATCAGACCGACGAATCGATCACCAGTCCACGCTCGGTCTTCCGCAGCAGTTACGTGGCCGCGGGCTACGACTCCGAACTGGAGGACCTGTGGGTGGCGTCGATGCTCACCACGGCGACCGGGGACGGCAACTACCCCGGCAACTCCACCCCGTCCACGGCCTGGCCGGGCTTCGCGCCGGGCACGACGGGCGTGCTGAACACGATGGCGCCGACCCATCTGGATCTGACGCCGATCCTCGACCTGGATCCCAAGCCGCCGATCGCCTGGGTCCGCGGTACCGAGGACGCGATCGTCTCGGATGCATCGTTCTTCGACCTGAACACCCTCGGCCGGGAAGGCATCATCCCGGGTTGGCCGGGAGCCGAGATCGCTCCGCCGCAGCCGATGGTCACGGCCACCCGCCGGGTTTTCGACGCCTATCGGGACGTCGGCGGCGTGGTCACCGAGCACGCCTGGGACGGCGTCGGCCATTCCCCGCATCTGGAGCGGGTGGAGGAGTTCGCCGCAGTCATCGAGTCGCTGCGTCGGGACGTCAGCAACTGATCCGCGGGTCAGGCGGCGGGACGGATGCCGGCCCGGATGATGCCCAGCTGGGCCTCGACATCGACGGTCCCGGCCGGTGACCGATCCACCAGGAACGCGATCCCGCTGACCATCTGGCAGACCGTGATCGGCTGGACGTCCTCGCGTACCAGTCCGGCTGACTTGGCCCGCTCGATGATTCGCGCGCTGATGCCGGTCATCAAGGCCTTACACTCGGCCAGCGCAGAATGGTCGTCGTCACCGGGGACCTCGAGCAGGGCTTCGTGGAGCCCCCGGAAGAAGTTCTTGTACCGGGCGTAGCGGCGCAGCCACTCCATCAACGACTGCTCCGGATCGTCGATGGCGGCGATCCGGTCGCCTTCACTCTCCACCTCCGCCATCCAGTCCTGCAGGACGGCGCGGTGCAGGTCGCTGCGGGTCGGGAAGTGCCGGTAGAGGGTGCCCGGGCCGACCCCGGCCCGCTTGGCGATCTCGTCCAGGGATGCGTTGGCGCCCGACTCGCTGAACACCTGGCGGGCGGTTGCCACGATCGCCTCGTAGTTGCGCTGTGCGTCCGCCCGCATCTTCCGGGGTCCCGTCCCCGCCGATCGCGTTGTGACCTGCATCCCACGTCCTCAGAAAGTCAGCAGAAAAGCTCTTGCTATCCGGAGAGTATCTCCGCTACTGTATTCGGAGACGGTCTCCGGTTATCCCCATCCACTCCGACCCTTCGATCGGAACGCGAAGCAGCGTTAATCGGAGCCGCTCTCCAGATAAGTGTACTCCGACTTCCACGGAACGTCATGGCCGACGTTCACCGAGTCATCCACGTCACCGTCGACGTCGCCAACGTCATCCGTACGCGGCCTCCGACCACCCGTCGCCGACCGCTCGCGTCAGAAGGATCTGCTGTGTCAGTTGACACCTCGATCGACCGTTCTCCATCCACCGGAGCCGCCGGGGGCAGCCGCGCCCGGGCCGGCCTCACCCTTGCGGTGATCCTCACCGCCCAGATGATGCTGGTGCTCGATGCCACCATCGTCAACGTCGCCCTGCCGGTCATCCGCGACCAGTTCGGCTTCTCACCCGCGGCCCTCTCCTGGGTGCTGAACGCCTACACGCTGGCGTTCGGCGGCCTGCTGCTGCTCGGCGGACGGCTCGGCGATGTGCTCGGCTACCGCCGCACGTTCATGATCGGCCTGGCCGTCTTCGTGATCAGTTCCGCACTCGGCGGCGCCGCACAGTCCTCGGCCTGGCTGATCGCCGCCCGTGCCGCGCAAGGCATCGGCGCCGCACTCGCCGCACCGGCAGCCCTGTCGTTGGTCACCCGCTCCTACTCCGAAGGACCGGCACGCAACCGGGCGCTCGGCTTGTTCGCCGCCGTGAGTTCCGGCGGCGCCTCCATCGGCCTGCTGCTCGGCGGGGTGTTGACCACCAGCGCGTCCTGGCGCTGGTCGCTGTTCATCAACGTCCCGATCGGGATCACCGCGCTGATTCTCGGCCGGCGGCTGTTGCCGGAGACCGAGCGCCGGCACGAACCGTTCGATTTCGCCGGCGCGCTGACCGCGGTGATCGGGATGACCTCGCTGGTCGCCGGGTTCGTCTGGATCCCCGAATACGGCTGGTCGACCCGCACCGTCGTCGCAATCGCCCTCGGCGTCGCCGCGATGTCGGTCTTCGTGATCATCGAACGCCGGCTGTCCCACCCGCTGTTCGCGCTGCGACTGCTGCGTAGCCCCAGCCGGGTCAGTGCGCTGGTCGCCTTCATGTTGGTCGTCGGCGGGCAGATGGGCGGCTTCTTCTTCCTGGTCCAGTACCTGCAGGTGGCCCACGGCTACGACGCCTTCACCTCCGGCCTGGCCTTCCTGCCGCTGTCGCTCGGCATCTTCGTGATGTCGCGGATCGTGCCCCGGCTGTTCCTCCGGTTCCATCCGCTGACGGTCGCGCTGGCCGGTATGGCGTTGGTGTTCACCGCGCACGTGCTGCTCAGCAGGATCAGCGCCGACGGCTCCTTCTGGGGCAGTCTGTTCCTGCCGATGATGTTCCTGGGCGTCGGCGCAGCGATGGTCTTCCTGCCGTCGAACGTACGGATCCTGTCCGGGGTCCGGCCGCAGGACGCCGGTTCGGCGTCGGGAATGTTGCAGACCGCCCAGCAGGCCGGCGGCGCGGCGCTCGGTCTGGCCGTACTGATCGCCAGCTCCGGAATCAACACCAGCGGCGGAGCACCGATCACCATCCCGGAGCTGATGACCGGCGTGCACCACGCCTTCCGGACCGCGGCCATCTTCGTCAGCATCGCCTTCCTGGTCACCGCCGCGGCGCTGGTCGGCGAACGGGTGGCGGCCGTCCGGTCGGTGCGTGCCGCCGAGCTGATCACAGAGCAGGATCCGGATCCGGTATTGGACGAAGTGTGATGTGATCAACCCGTGCAGAAGGGCCCGCACTCCCACGTCACCCAGGCAGCCTGCGATCGCGTACCCCGGCGGTACGCGGCCGCAGGCTTCGGCCGTTCGGTGACCGATTCGGTCACCGTTTCGGTGACCGAGGGCGGGTGGGACCGGACGCGGAAAGGAGCCCCGTGATCCAGGACGCCGCGACAGCAGGTGTCGGGCTGCGCTCCGAGCGCGGGCCGATCCTGGGATCGGTGATGCTCAGTACCGCACTGATCGCCCTGGACTCGACCATCCTGGCCACCGCCGTACCCTCGGTGGTCCGCAGCCTCGGCGGCTTCTCGCAATTCCCCTGGTTGTTCAGCATCTACGTGTTGGCCCAGGCCGTTTCGGTACCGATCTACGGCAAACTCTCCGACCAGATCGGGCGCAAGCCGATCATGCTGGTCGGCATCGGGCTCTTCGTCCTCGGATCGATCTTCTGCGGCCTTGCCTGGTCGATGACCTCCTTGATCATCTTTCGTACGGTCCAGGGCCTCGGCGCCGGGGCGATCGGGCCGATGGGCATGACGATCATCGGTGACATCTACACCGTGCAGGAACGGGCCAGGGTCCAGGGCTATGTCGCGAGCGTCTGGGGCATCGCCGCCGTGGTCGGGCCGACATTGGGCGGCGTCTTCACCGACTTCGTCAACTGGCGGGCGATCTTCCTGATCAACATTCCGCTGGGTATCATCGCGGCCGGCATGCTGATGCGCCGGTTCACCGAGAAGGTGACGGTCACCCGACACAAGATCGACTTCGCCGGTGCGGCGACCCTCACCGTCGGTTCGTCGTTGATCATCCTCGGGCTGTTGGAAGGTGGTCTGCTCTGGCCGTGGTTGTCGCTGCCGGGCATCGTGATCTTCGCCGGCGGTTTCCTGCTGCTGGCGATCTTCGTGATGGTGGAACGGCGCGCCGCCGAGCCGGTGCTGCCGGGGTGGGCCTTCACCCGTCGGATCTTCGCCGGCGTGTACGTCGCGTCGATGGCGGTCGGTGTGCTGACCCTCGGGCTGAGTTCGTTCGTACCGATGTTCGTCCAGGAAGTACTCGGCACCGGAGCGCTGATCGCCGGGTTCGCCCTGGCCGCGCTGACTCTCGGCTGGCCGGTCGCGGCCAGCCAGGCGGGCAGGATCTATCTGCGGATCGGCTTCCGCAACACCGGCCTGATCGGCGGCGGCTTCGTCCTCCTCGGCACCGCCTCGCTGCTGCTGCTCGGTCCGGGTTCCAGCCCGATCCAGGTCGCGCTGAGTTGTGTGGTGATCGGTCTGGGCCTCGGCCTGATCGCCAGCCCGACCCTGGTTGCCGCCCAGTCAGTGGTTGGCTGGCAGCAACGCGGCGTGGTGACCGGAACCAACATGTTCGCCCGGTCCATGGGCAGCGCTGTCGGTACGGCGGTCTTCGGGGCAGTGGCGAACGCCGCGCTCGGTGATCACGGCAATCTGAACAACAGCAATCCGGACGGTTCGATCGCGGTTCCGCCGCTGCTGTTGTCCCATGCCGTGCACCAGGTGTTCATCGGCGCAGTGATCGTCTCGGTGATCATGGTGCTGGCGGTGCTGGTCATCCCGCAGCACGTGCGCACGACCGACTGACCTCACCGGATCTGACGTCGCCGGATCTGACTCGCCGGATCTCACGTCGCCGGATCTGACGTCGCCGGACCGTGCTCGCGACGGCGAGGGTCTTCCCTCCGCGGCGGTGAGCACATACCGTGCAGCCATGCCGAGTGGCCGGCGGTTGGCGTGGGTCGCAGGCCGGGTGATCATGCTCGGCCTGGTGCTCGGGCTGCTGGTCAGCGGATGCACCTGGGGTTCTCAGCCGGAACCGGGGTTGTTCGGACGGAACCAACCGTCCGCCGCCCGGTCGACGCCGCCCCCGGCGCCCACGGACCGGGTCAATCCCGAGCTTCCTGTGCTCGGCGAGCGGACGCTGACCCCGGACCGGGTGGACGATCCGCCGTTCCGGGTCGCACTGCACGCCCTTCGGCGGACGCCGGGCGGCACGTTGGTCGATTGGTCGATCACGCCGTTGCAGGTGGTCGGGCTGCGTCTGGGTGATCCGGTGGATGCGCACAGCACTGCCGCCGAACTGGTCGCGGCGGCGGGCAACTTCCGGATCATCGACAGCGATCACGGCACGGTGTACCGGCCGCTGATCAGCACCCGGACCGGCAGCTACATCGGCTCGACGCCGGCCGGAGGTCTGCGGGTCGGTGTCACCTCGCTGCTCCAGGTGGCGTTCGGGGTGCTTCCGCCGACCCTGCATGCCGTCAGCGTCGATCTGCCGGACGTGGAACTCTTCACCGACGTACCGGTCCCGGAACCCGGCAGGTACTTCGGCCCGACGCGGGCGGTCGACCTCGCTCGGAGCCCCGATGTCGACGAAGTCATCCGCTGGTCACCGGCCTTCGGCTACCGTCCGGCCGGCGGACAGCGGTTCCGGATCGGCATCATCTCCGTGCAGTCGGCTTCCGACGCGACCTCAGTCGTCTGGTCGATCTGGAGTCTCACCGACGGCGAAGGACTGCGTGGCGCCGCCGGCGCGCCGATCACCGACCGCCACGATGCCCGGGCCCATCACAGCACCGCCGGCGGACTGCAACTGATCCCCGCAGGATCCGCACGGCCGATCAAGGTCTGGCACGAATCAACCGACGGCAACGCGGTGTGCCTGTGCAGCGATCTGCGCTCCGCACCGTCGGATCTGTCCCGGGCCCGCCGCTCGATCACGGTGGTCAGCAACCTGCCGCCGCTGCCGCTACGCACCCAGTTCGTCGACATCGTGCTGCCCGGGGTCGGGCGGATGCAGCACGTCCCGGTCAGCGAATCGCTGGACTCCAGCTCCCAGGTGGCGGGGGCGATCCAGGATGTCAGTGGTGAGGTCGAGGCGCCGCGCGGCCGGTGGGAGGCGGCGACCGGAAACACCTGGCCGCCACCCCGCCCCTCGCGGGACGTGCTGAGGCACACCCGCGAGATCGTCGCCCGGCTGAACTGACCGGCTCGACCATCGATCGGCCCGACGATGATCAGGCCGACCATGATCAACCCGACCATGATCAGCCCGACCATGATCAGCCCGACCATGATCAGCCCGGCCATGATCAACCCAACCATGATCAACCCGGCGATTGATCAGGCCGGCGATTGATCAGCCCGGCGATTGATCGGCCTTCGAGTGCTCAGGCCGGTCGACTGATCAGGCGGCCGCTCTGGTCCGTGGCCAGTCGCTGCTGCTGCGTCCCGTCCAGTTGACCAACTGTTGGGTCGGTGTGGCGTCCGGTGCCGACTCGACGACCGGACCGAACGGGATGTGGCCGCCGCGGGGCTGGGCCGGAAGAGCACGCCTGGCTGCAGCCAGCGCAGCGTCGGCGAGGTCTTCATCCGCCTCGGCCGGCTGGCCGGTGGCCACAGCCAGGTCCCAGCCGTGGGTCACCGCCTCCTGCAGATAGCCGCCGACGGCGAGGCCGGCCGGGACCGTGCCCCACGGTGCGGTGACCGGTCGGCTCAGATCGGCGGCAGCCCAGGCCCGCTGACTCGCCTCGGCGAGCTCTCGATAGCCGGCGGCCAGATCGCCGTCGGGCAGGTCGCTGAGGAACGGGACCGTTCGCGCATCGCCGCCGGCCGCCATCACCGCGACGCGGCGGGCGCCGGTGTAGAGGTGGGCGATCAGGCTCCGGACGTCGAGGTCCTCACAAGGGGTCGGATCACCGAGTTGGTCCGGGCGGACACCGGCGATGAGTTCTGCCACCCACTGTTGGGCGCGGGCCAGCAGCGGGCGGCGATCGGGCAACTGCTCCCGGACGTCATCAGGGACTACGTGTTGTGCGTTCATGATTCCAGTCTGGAACACGAATAGTGACATCTTATGTCGTGTATTCGTGCCAAGGTTGAGCCATGCGCGCGGATCGTCTGCTGACCCTTGTCGCCCTGCTCCGCCGGCACGGCAAGCTGTCCGCCGGCGAACTCGCCCGACGGCTGGAGGTCGACCGCCGTACTGTGCTCCGCGACGTCGAGGCACTGTCAACTGCAGGGTTCCCGGTCTACGCCGAGCGCGGCCGGAACGGCGGGTTCGCGCTGCTGCCCGAGTTCCGTCCCGACGTGGGCGGGCTGACCGCCGATGAGACCCGAGCGTTGTTCCTGGCGGGCGGCCAGCCGGTCCTGGACCGACTCGGACTGGCCGAGCCGCTGGCCTCGGCGCTGACCAAGCTGAGCATGGACCTCCCGGAGAATCAGCGCAGCGCGGTGGAGCGGGCGGGCAGCCGGATCCTGGTCGACGCCGGCGGGTGGACCACCGGACCCGAGCCGCTGCCCTGCCTGGAGATCGTGCATCAGGCGGTGTTCACCGATCGACGCCTGCGCTTCGATTACCTGCCGCGGCCCGGGAGACGACCGGGAGCGCGGACCGTGGATCCGTACGGACTGCTGCAGGCGGCCGGCACCTGGTATCTGATCGCCGCCCATCGGGGTCGGCCGCGTACCTACCGGATCTCCCGGATGACCGCCGCGACCGTGTTGTCGCAACCGAGCCGCCGGCCCGACGACCTTGATCTTGCCGCATTGTGGGAACGTCTGCGCTCGGAGTACGCCGAGGCCTCACCGGGCATCGTGATCAAGATCCGGGTACCGGCCAGGTTCCTAGACCTGGTCCGGCGCAATCTCGCCGTCCAACTCGCCGGGCCGCCGGTGATCACACCGGAGGGCGATTCTGTGATCATCGAGGCGCCGGTCACCGGGCTGCGGGGCACCACCGGGATGCTCGCCGGATTCGGCTCCATGATCGAAGTGTTGCAACCGCCCGAGCTGATCGACTCGCTGCTCGACGTGGCCGACCAGCTGAAGGAGATGTACGGCTAGCCTTCCGCGTTCGCCTCGGTCAACTCCTTGACCATCGGCACGATCTCGGCGATCGAGTCCTTGACCATCGTCGGCCGGTACGGGAAGGTGCCGACCTTCTCCCGGGAGGTCGAGCCGGACAACACCAGGATCGTCCGCATCCCAGCCTCGATCCCGGCGATCACGTCGGTGTCCATCCGATCGCCGATCATGATCGTGGTCTCGGAGTGGGCCTGCAGCCGGTTCAACGCCGAGCGCATCATCAACGGATTCGGTTTTCCGACGTAGTACGGCTCCAGACCGGTGGCCCTGGTGATCAATGCGGCCACCGAACCGGTTGCCGGCAGCGACCCTTCCGGCGACGGTCCGGTTGCATCCGGATTGGTGGCGATGAACTTCGCGCCACGTTCCAACAACCGGATCGCCCGGGTGATCGCAGCGAAGGAATAGGTGCGGGTCTCACCGAGCACCACATAGTCCGGGTCGCTCTCGGTGAGCACGAAACCGGCATCGTGCAGCGCAGTGGTCAGTCCCGCCTCGCCGATCACGAACGCCGACCCGTGTGGCGTCTGTTCGGAGAGGAACTGTGCCGTCGCCAGTGCCGACGTCCAGATCGCCTCCTCCGGCACCTCGATGCCGCCGGCCCGGAGTCGTGCCCGGAGATCCCGAGGCGTGTAGATCGAGTTGTTGGTCAACACCAGGAAGCGCAGCCCGTTCTCCTGCAGCGCGGCAATGAATTCGGCCGCCCCGGGCAGCGCGTTGCTCTCGTGCACCAGTACGCCGTCCATGTCGGTCAACCAGCTGTGTACCGGCCTGCTCTCACCCATGCCCCCATCTTGCCCATCCGACCCCACCCGGACGAGGCCCCGAACCGGCGAGGGGTCGGATAATCCCTCATCTGTCCGGCGTGTCGCCACCGAGACTGACACCCAGGCTGACACCGGGCCGACCGCCGCGGTCCGAGCCCGAGGTCAACGGCCGGCGGACACCGCCGGCGGCGAGCGGCGCCAACGTGATCGTTACGGTGGCCCGGTGACCTCCGCACACCCGTCGTTGCTGGATGATCTTGCCGCGGTACTTTCCCCGGAGCAGATCGTCACCGATCCGGACGTCATGGAGTCGCTGGCACACGACGACGCCGAGTGGGCGCCGTGGCAGCTGCCGGTTGCCGTCGTCCGTGCGGCCTCCAGTGCCGACGTGCGGGCGGTGGTCCGAACCGCGATCACCCATCGGGCGCCCGTGGTCCCGCGCGGCTCCGGCACGGGCCTTTCCGGTGGCGCCAACGCGACCAAGGGTGCGATCGTCCTCGACCTGTCGGGAATGAAACAGATCAAGAGCATCGATCCGGTGGAGCGGCTCGCCGTCGTCGGCCCGGGCGTGATCAACGACGATCTCCGGTCCGCAGCAGCCGCGCACGGCATGTGGTATCCGCCCGACCCGGCCAGCTCACCCTGGTCCTCGATCGGCGGCAACGTGGCCACCAACGCCGGCGTGGTCTGTTGCGTGAAGTACGGGGTCACTCGCGACTACGTGCTCGGTCTGGAGATCGTCACCGGACGTGGGGATCTGGTCCGGATCGGCAAGCGGACGGCCAAGGGTGTGGCGGGCTACGACCTGACCTCGTTGCTGGTCGGCTCGGAAGGCACCCTGGGCATCATCACCGAGGTCACCGTCCGGCTTCGGCGGGCCCGTCCTGCCGAACACACGGTGGTGGGTTACTTCGACTCGATCGTCGACGCCGGAACAGCAGTGACCAGGCTGGCCGAAGCAGGCGTCGTCCCGTCCGCGCTGGAACTGGTCGACCGGCATTGTCTGCAGGCCGTCGACGCCTGGAAGAACATGGGTCTGTCGGCGGATGCCGACGTGATCCTGCTGGGACGTACCGACGCGCCCGGCACGGCCGGAGTCGACGAGGCGGCGGCGATGGTCGCCGCCTTCGATGCCGGCGGTGCCACCTGGAGTGCGCAGACGGACGACCCGGCCGAGGGCGACGCACTGTTTGCCGCGCGGCGCCTGTCCTACCCTGCCCTGGAGCGCCTCGGCCCGGTCCTCACCGAGGACATCTGTCTCCCGGTGCGACAGATCCCGGCCATGTTGGCGCGGATCGAGCAGATCGCGGTCGCCCACCAAACCACCATCGCCAACATCGCCCACGTCGGCGACGGTAACCTGCATCCGCTGTTGATCACGCCGATCGGGGACGACGCGGCACGTCAGCGTGCCCAGGCAGCCTTCGGCGACATCATCGCCGGCTGCCTCGAGTTGGGCGGCACCATCACCGGAGAACACGGCGTGGGACTGCTCAAGCTCGACGGTCTCGCGGCCGAGCTCGATCCGGTCGTCCAGCAGATGCAGTACGACGTCAAGCGGGCGCTGGACCCGTACGGAATCCTCAATCCCGGTAAGGCGATCGTCACCCGTCCGGCACCATGATCGAGCCGTGATCGGTTCGCTGATCCCCTGTTGATCACGGCAGCTGATGCACGGCGAACGGCAGTACGGCAGTCGCACCGGCGTCGGTGATCAACTTCCCGGCGACGGTCATCGTCCAGCGGCTACGGATCGTGTCGTCGACCAGCAGCACCGGACCGTCGAAGGTGACGTCGGGTCGCAGGGCGAGGCCGTCCAGCAGCTCGCGAACCCTGGTTGCCGAGGCCGCGTCCTCGGCGGGCCGACGGCCGACGATCCGCAGGGCATCGACGACCGGCAACCGGCCGAGGCGACCCAGGTGACCGGCGACCGAGTTGATCAAGGTCGGGAACCGGCGGGACGGCATCGGAACCACCGCAACCGGCCGCTGCCAACCGCGTGACCACCGCTTCAGCACCTCGACCGCCGCGTCCAGGATCTCCTGCGGCGCGTCGACGTCCCGCTGCCAGAGACCGGCCAGCGTCTGCTGCCAGGCCGGGTCGTCGGCGTACGCGATCGCCCGGCCCTCGGCCAGGAAGTTGATCTTCCCTTTGACGCCGTCGACCCGGGACGGCCAGAGCTTGCGTGGTTCGATCACCACGTCCAGTCCGCGGAAGAAACGTTGGGCGGCTCGTACTGTGTCCGGATCGGGCCGCGCACCGGGCGCCGGCAGCTGGCCGGTACAGACCGAGCAGCGGCCGCAGGGCGACGGATCCGGGTCGTCCAAGGCCTGCTGGAGGAACTGCATCAGACAGCCGTCGCCGTGCGCGTAGTGGCGCATCAGGTCGGCCTCGGCGGCCCGGACCCGGCGCAGCTCGGACCATTTCCGGTCGTCGTAGGTCCAGCCCTTGCCGGTGGCGAGCCAGCCGCCGGACACCTTGTCCACGGCGTCATCGGTGGCCAGGATCTTGAGCAGGGTGGACAGCCTGCCCGGCCGGATCCCGGTGGCGGTGCTGATCGCAGACTCCGACTGCGGCTCGGCGCTGATCACATCGAGCACGCGGTCGACCTGATCGGGGTCGGGAATACCCGCAGTGGCGAAGTACTCCCAGATTCGCTCGTCGCTCACCGACGGAACCAACACGGCCACCGCCTCGTCGAGCGCCCGGCCGGCGCGACCGACCTGCTGGTAGTAGGCGACCGGTGAGGCGGGCGACCCGAGATGGATACAGAACGCGAGATCAGGTTTGTCATAGCCCATGCCGAGCGCTGAGGTGGCGACCAGCGCCTTGACCCTGTTGTCCCGGAGTTGATCTTCCAGCTCGGTCCGGTTCTCGGTCTGCCCGGTGTAGGCGGCGACGTGTAACTCCTCGTCCTGCAGCTGCTCGTTCAGGAAGCCCGCGACCCGATCGGCCTCGGCGACGGTCAACACGTACACGATGCCCGAGCCGGGGAGTACGCGCAGTGCCTCGGCAACCCAGGCGTACCGCTCGAGCGGGGCCAGTTCCGGCACAACCGCAAGGCGCAGGGACGACCTGGCGAGCGAGCCGCGGAAGGTGACGGTGTCCTGGCCGAGTTGCCGGGCGACATCGGCGGTCACCCGCTGGTTGGCGGTCGCGGTGGTGGCCAGCACCGGCGTCTCGGGAGCGAGCGCGAGCAGGGCCCTGGTCAGCCGCTGATAGTCGGGCCGGAAGTCGAAGCCCCAGTCCGACACACAGTGCGCCTCGTCGATCACCAGCAGTCCGCAGCGGGAAAGCAGCTGTGGCAGCCGGTCGGCGAACCGCGGATTGCCCAGCCGCTCCGGGGAGACCAGCAACACGTCCAGCCGGTCGGCGTCCAGGTCGGAGAAGGTCAACTCCCAGTCGTCGACGTTGGTGGAGTTGATCGTCGCTGCCCGCAGGCCGGCACGCTCGGCGGCGGCGATCTGGTCGCGCATCAGGGCCAGCAGCGGCGACACCACCAGCGTCGGGCCGGCGCCGGACTCGCGTAACGCCGCAGTGGCGCCCCAGTAGACCGCGGACTTGCCCCACCCGGTGGCCTGCACGACCAGCACGCGTTTCCGCTCGTCGACCAGTGCGGAGACGGCACGCACCTGGTCCTCGCGGGCGCGCGCTTGCGGTCCGGCAACCGATCTGATCGTCCGGTCCAGGATTTCTGCGGTCTGCGTCGCGGTGCTGGCCATGCCCGCCATCATGCCCGGTGCCTCCGACCGTCGTTCGTGACGATCGCCGACCCGCTGACGGCCACCCAGTCCCACGACGTCGCTCCAGCCTCGATCCCGCACCAGTTCCTCGATCCCGCACCGGTTGGTCGCCTGCGCACCGGATGCAACTGGTGCGCGCCCGAGCAACTGGTGCGGGGTCGAAGAACTGGTGCGCGGTGGGATAACTGGTGCGGGGTCGAAGAACTGGTGCGGGAGTTGCCCGGCACCCGCTGACGGAGGTCGCCGGTGCTGTAGCAGCATTGGTCCGACAGCTGGTTCGGCACAGCTGGTTCGGCACAGCTGGTTCGGCACAGCTGGTTCGGCACAGCTGGTTCGGCACAGCTGGTTC
>Ga0164243_10007244_pt1 | contig 16586 bp, 14 predicted proteins | sample OricompcompostOP_FD_108781 | JGI IMG/M metagenome (GOLD analysis project Ga0164243, IMG submission 108781) | Organic Plus compost microbial communities from Emeryville, California, USA - Original compost - Organic plus compost (OP) | ecosystem: Engineered > Solid waste > Mixed feedstock >... | reverse complement strand
CGGCGCTTGCGATCTTCGCCTTCGTGAGCATGGCATGTCTCTCGATCAGTGCGAACGCGGGCGTCCTCCTGTACACCCGTGTACAGGGCCGGGGGCTCTGTGCTGAGAAGCTATCGAGCAGGTCGATGCGCGTGAAGGGGTGTCGTCCGACCCTGCGCGAATCGGCTTCTGGGTTCGCTTTCCGGCTACCGGTCCCCGACCAGGCGCAGGCGCGAGACGATCTGCGCGGCCTGCTCCTCCGGGGGCGCGGCGATGTCCACGGTGATCGCGCGTTCGTCCGGGCCGGGCGCCTCGAGCGCGGCGAGCTGGGAGCCGAGCAGCGCGGGCGGCATGAAGTGCTCCTGGCGCAGCAGCATGCGCTGGGCGATGAGCTCGGGGTCGCCGGTGAGGTGGACGAAGGTCACCGGCGGCCTCTGCAGCAGCTGCCGGTAGCTGCGCTTGAGGGCAGAGCAGGTGACGATGCCCGGCTCCTCCGCGGCGATCCGCGCGTCGATCCAGGCGGCCACGCGGCGCAGCCAAGGCCAGCGGTCCTCATCCGTGAGAGGGATGCCCGCGGCCATCTTCGCGATGTTCTCCGGCGGGTGCAGATCGTCGCCCTCCTGCAGGGGCCAGCCCAGCTGCCCGGCCAGCAGGGCCGCGATCGTCGACTTCCCGGTGCCGGCGACGCCCATGAGCACGAGCACCGGCGGTCCGATCCGCGTGGACATGGGCGACCCCCTCCCGCCGATGCTAGACGAGCAGGCTCAGCGCGAGGACGCCGGCGAGCCCGGTGACGGAGATGACGCATTCCAGCAGCGTCCAGGACTTCAGCGTCTGCGGGAGGCTCAGCCCGAAGTACTCCTTGATGAGCCAGAAGCCGGCGTCGTTGACATGCGAGAGGAAGACCGATCCCGAGCCGATCGCGAGCACCAGCAGCGCCGTCGTGGCCGGGTCGAGCCCGCTCGTGAGCGGCTGGAGGATGCCGGCCGCCGTGATCGTGGCCACGGTGGCCGAGCCGGTCGCCACCCGGATGACGACCGCGATGAGCCAGGCGAGCAGAAGCACCGAGACGGACGAGTCCTTCACCGCGTCTGCGATGACGCCGCCGATGCCCGTGTCGATGAGCACCTGCTTGAAGCCTCCGCCGGCCCCGACGATGAGCAGGATCCCGGCGACCGGCTCGAGGGCGGATCCGACCACCCGGCCGAGTCGGGCCCGCGAGAAGCCCGCCGCCCGCCCGAGCACGGCGAAGCCCACGAGGACGGCGATCCCGAGCGCGATGATCGGCGTGCCCAGGAAGTCGAGGACGCCCTTCAGCGCGCTCGCGGACGGGTCGAGGGCGCCGCCCTGGGGCGCGACGAGGAGGATGTCCGCGAGGGCCTTGGCGAGCATGAGCGCGACGGGCAGCAGGATGCTCGCGAGCGTCGGAGCGAACGCGGGGCGGCGGTCGCGCTCCTGCGCCGTCTCGCCCCCGGCGAAGAGCTCGGGCGCGGGCACCTCCACCCAGCGAGCGACGAGCCCGGCCAGCAGCGGCCCGGCCACGATCACCGCGGGGATCGCGACGAGAACGCCGAAGGCGAGGGTGAGCCCGAGGTTCGCGCCGAGCGCGGAGATCGCGGCGAGCGGGCCGGGATGCGGAGGCACGAGCCCGTGCATCGCCGACAGACCCGCGAGAGTCGGCAGCGCGATCCGCATGAGTGGGACGCCGGAGCGCCGGGCGACGAGGATGATGACGGGGACGAGCAGCACCAGCCCGACCTCGAAGAACATCGGCAGGCCGATGATCGCACCGATCAGGCCCATGACCCATGGGAGGCTGCGCGGGCCCGCACGCCGGACGAGGGTGTCCACGATCCGGTCCGCCCCGCCGGAGTCCGCGAGGAGCTTTCCGTAGATGGCGCCGAGCGCCACGAGGATGCCGACGCCGCCCATCGTCGAGCCGAAGCCTGCGGTGAAGCTCCCCACGCTCGCGCCCACCGCGAGCCCCGCCACCGGCCCCGTGACGAGAGCGCCGATCATCAGCGCCAGGAACGGGTGCAGCTTGAGCCAGGTGATCAGGACGACGATCAGCGCGATGCCCAGCAGCGCCGCGAGGACGAGCTGGGCGGCAGGCTGCCCGGTCGCGGGCTCGGCCGTGAGCAGCATCCGGACGCCGCGCGCGGCGGGAACGTCGAGGTGCGCGAGGGCCATGGCCTTCCTTGGTCCGGCGGATGCCACCGAGAGGGGCGGTCCAGTAGCGCACGAGGTCGCAGGCCCAGGCAAGACGGCGGACGCGCGCCTGGGGATAAGTCGCGCGCCCGCTCGTTCAGGCCATGCGCCTGTTGGCGTGGAGCGTCTGGCGCTCGCCCGTGCGGCCGCGCGCGGTTTCGGCCCGGGGCATCCGCACAATGGCGAAGGAGTACATCGACGAGGCCGACGGCATGGTGTGGGCGCTCAACACGCTCATCCCCGGGGCGTGAACGCTGACCGTCGCATCGCTGCCCTCCGGGCGCGACCGCCTGCCGCGCTGAACGTCAGTCCAGCAGGGCGGACAGCTCGAGCCAGCGCTCCTCGAGGGCGGATGCCTCATCGTCGAGTGCGGTGATCTTCGCCGTCTCGGCGCCGAGGAGCTGATAGTCGGACTGGTCCAGCTCGGCGAGCCGGGTGCGCGCCTGCGCGGCCTGCTGCTGCAGGCGCTCGATACGGCGCTCCAGGGAGGCGAGCTCCTTCTGCGCGGCGCGCAGCTCGGCGCCGGAGAGCGTCGTCAGCTGCTTGCCCTCGGAGCCCTCCAGTGCGGCAGTGGCGGCGCCGGGCCGTGCGGGCTCCGCCCGCAGCCGCAGATACTCGTCGACGCCGCCGGGGAGGTGCCGGAGCCGCCCCGCCCCGTCGGGACCGGGCAGGATCGCATACTGCTGATCGGTCACCCGTTCCATGAAGTAGCGGTCGTGCGAGACGACGAGCAGCGTCCCGGACCACGAGTCCAGCAGGTCCTCCATCGCCGCGAGCATGTCCGTGTCGAGGTCGTTGGTCGGCTCGTCCAGGATGAGGACGTTCGGCTGGTCGAGGAGGATGAGCAGCAGCTGCAGGCGCCGGCGCTGCCCGCCGGAGAGGTCCTTCACCGGCGTGGACAGCTGCGCGGAGGAGAAGCCGAGGCGTTCCAGCAGCTGTCCTGGCGTCAGCTCCTGCGCCTTCGAGCCCGTTCCGATCGTGTAGCTCGTGCGCAGCCGTGCGATGACCGAGCGCACCGGCTCCTGCTCGTGCTCGGCCAGCTCGTCCAGCCGCTGTGTGAGCGTGGCGACGCGCACGGTCTTGCCGCGCTTCACACGGCCCGCCGTGGGCTCCACCGTCCCGGCGACCAGGCCGAGCAGGGTGGACTTGCCCGCGCCGTTCGGCCCGAGGATGCCGCTGCGCTCCCCGGGCGCGATGCGCCACTCCACCTCGTGCAGCACCTCGCGCCCCTCGTAGGCGACCGAGGCGTCCAGCAGGTCGACCACGTCCTTGCCGAGCCGGGAGACGGCGAGGGACTGCAGCCGCACCTTGTCGCGGATCTCCGGCACGTCGGCGATGAGCGCGTTGGCCGCCTCGATGCGGAAGCGCGGCTTGGAGGTGCGCGCCGGCGCACCACGGCGCAGCCAGGCGAGCTCCTTGCGGGCGAGGTTCTGCCGCCTCGCCTCGCTCGCCGCGGCCTGACGGTCGCGCTCGACGCGTTGCAGGATGTACGCCGCGTAGCCGCCCTCGAAGGGCTCCACCACCCGGTCGTGCACCTCCCAGGTCTTCGTGCACACCTCGTCGAGGAACCAGCGGTCGTGCGTGACGGTGAGCAGGCCGCCGGCGTTCGCCGGCCAGCGCCGCTTCAGATGCCCGGCCAGCCAGGCGATCGCCTCCACGTCCAGGTGGTTGGTCGGCTCGTCGAGCATGAGCACGTCCCACTCGCCTACGAGCAGTCGGGCCAGGTCGACGCGTCGGCGCTGACCGCCGGACAGGGCGCCGATCGGCGCATCCCAGTCCAGATCGGCGACCAGGCCCGCGAGCACCTCGCGGGTGCGGCGGTCGCCGGCCCACTCGTGCTCGGGTCGCTCGCCGACGATCGCGCCGCCGACGGTGGCGGCGTCCGCCAGCGCGTCGGCCTGCCCGAGCACCCCCACGCGCACGCCGCCGCGCACGGTCACGCGCCCGCCGTCTGGGCTGCGCAGCCCGGCGAGCAGCGCGAGCAGGCTCGACTTCCCGTCGCCGTTGCGGCCGACCACGCCGATGCGGTCGCCCTCCTCCACTCCGACCGTGACCGAGTCGAAGACGACGCGGGTCGGATACTCCAGGTGCAGGGCCTCGGCCCCGAGCAGATGCGCCATGTCGCCTTCCAGGGTAGGTCAGAGGCGGCCGCCGCCGAGCCGCTGCCGGCCGCTGCCCCGAGCCGCCGGCCTTGGGCGCCGGCCCGCCGGCGGCCCGGGCTCAGCGAGAGCGGTTCGCGTACAGCCGCGGGTCCAGGCCGCGCAGCTCGCAGAACTCGCGCAGCGAGCCGGTGAGCAGCACATCGGTGCGGGTCAGCCCGTCCAGCGACTCGGCGCCCAGCAGCGCGGTGAGATCCCGCAGCTGCGCCAGCCATCCCTGCAGCAGCTCCACGACCGCGTCGGCGCCGTCGCGCAGCAGTGGGCGCAGCACGCCGCCGCCCAGGCCGACCGCCCGTGCGCCGAGGGCGAGACAGCGCACCACGTCCAGCGGCTGGCGCACCCCGCCGGAGGCGAGCAGCTCCACCCGGTCGGCCAGCGGCGCCGCGTCCAGAAGACAGGCCACCGCCGACTGCCCCCACTCGGCGAGATAGTCGTAGTCGCCCCGTTCGCGGCGCGCGTTCTCGATCGCGACGAAGTTCGTGCCGCCCGTGCCGGACACATCCACGGTCCGCACCCCCACCTCGGCGAGCTGCTCGATGGTGCGCCGGCTCAGTCCGAAGCCGACCTCCTTCACCACCACTGGCACATCCATCGCCTCGACGACCTCGCCGATACGTTCGAGCCGGCCCCGGAAGGAGCGGTCGCCCTCGGGCATGACGATCTCCTGCGCGGGGTTCAGGTGCAGCTGCAGCGCGTCCGCGCGGATCATCTCGACAGCCTCCGCGGCCTCCTCCGCGCTCGCGCCCGCCGCCACGTTCGCCAGCAGGAAGCCCTCCGGATTGCGCTCGCGCAAGACGGTGAAGCTCTCGCGGGCGCTCGCGTCGCGCAGCGCGGTGCTCTGGGATCCGCAGGCGATCGGCAGGCCGGTTCGCCTGGCCACCTCGGCGAGCTCCCCGTTGAGCAGGCCGGTGCGCTCGCTGCCGCCGGTCATCGCGTTGATGTACAGCGGGAGATCCCACCGCAGCGAGCGCAGCGAGGGGCGCAGGGACACCGCGTCCCGGTCCGCCTCCGCCAGCGCATGGTGCACGAAGCGCACCTCGTCGAAGTCGTTGGGGACGTCGCCGCCGAGCTTCTCGGCGAGGCGCACATGCTCGTCCTTGCGCGATGCGCTCATCCCTCGCCTCCCCGTTCGGCGGGCTCCGCCTCGTGCGCGGACAGCTCCAGCGGGACGATCCCGCCGCGGCGCCACAGCCGCCGCAGCGCCTCGACGTCCGTGTCGGCGCCGGCCAGCACGATACCGCAGTCCCCACCGCCGGCGCCGGAGGGCTTGCCCGCCGCTCCGGCCTGCTCGGCGCTGTCGCACAGCAGCGTCAGCGCGGGCGTCTCGATCCGCACGCCCGCCTGCGCCGCCAGCTCGCGCAGCGCGGCCCGCGCGCCGCGGAGGGCGTCCTGGGCTCCGGCGAGGTCGTCGGCGTCGAAGGCGTCGCACAGTGCCTGCACGCAGCCGCGCGAGCGCGCGAGGAAGGCGGTGTAGCCCGCGCTCGTCTTGTCGCCGCTGCCGCGCCGCACCGCGCCCACGAGGTCGATGGTCGATGCGGCCTCGCCCGTCCAGCCCACCAGCAGGCGCAGCTGCCGCGGCGGTCGCAGGCGCTGCAGCCGCAGCCCGGGCCAGTCCCGCTGCAGCAGCTGCGCCACCGGGGTCTGCTCGCCGAGCAGCGGGCCTCGGTCGGGGGAGCTGTAGCGGATCCAGCCCGCGTACACGCTCGCGGCCACGTCGCCTCCCGAGGCGAGCGGATGGACGGCCCAGGTGGCCAGCAGGGCGAGCTTCAGGAGCTCCAGCGGCCGCAGGGCGAGCCCGTAGCGGGCCGCGACGGCCCGGACGGTCGCGACGACCACAGCGGCGCTGGAGCCCAGGCCGAGCTTGCGGCCCGAGGGGTCGTCCAGCTCGCTCGCGATCGACAGCTCGAACGTCGCCGGGGGGATGCCCCGGGCCGCGGCGAGCTCCTCCACGACACGGATCGCCGAGACGACATACGCGAACGCCGCGCTCCCATCCTCCGGCTCCAGCCGACCGGACGCGCCGCGCGACCAGCTGAGCGTGCTGCCCCCGTCTCGGGCCGTGCTGAGCCGGCCCTGGCCCTCCGCGGCCTCGGCCAGTCGGACCGTGACGAAACGGTCGACGGCCACGAGGACGGCCGGCTCCCCGGGCTCCACGACTGCGTACTCGCCGGCGACGAACAGCTTGCCCGGCGCTCTGCGCTCGATCATGCGCCCCCCGCGGATGCCGAGGTCTCCAGCAGCCGGACGCCGGGGCCCGGTCCGGCGACGGTGAACGAGGCCTCCGGGACCGCCGCGCGCAGGGCGTCGCGGACGGCGCCGGCGTCCGCGCCCCGGCAGAGGACCTTCACGTTGGGGCCGGCGTCGATGGTGGCGTAGCACTCCAGGCCTTCGCGGCGGGCACGGCGCACCGCCGCCAGGAGCGCGATCGTGCCCGGAGCCCAGTACAGCACCGGCGGGACGGCCGCGAGCATGGTCGCGTGCATCCGCAGCGCGTTCGCCTCCGCGAGCTCGCCGATCGCCGTGAAGTCCGCCCGTCCGATCGCGCTGAGCATGCTCTCCAGCTCGGCTGCGCAGGAGCCGGCCCAAGCCGGGTAGAAGGGGGATGTCGCGACGGTGCGGCGCATGGCCTCGCCGCTGCCGACCTCCTTCTGCGCCGCGTCCACGAGCGCGATCACCATCGCGAGGTCCAGGCCGTGCGCGTCCACCGGCTCGGCGTAGGAGGAGGCGTCGTCCTCCCCGGCGTGCCAGAGCACGAGCCCGCCGAAGACGCTCCGCGCGGCCGAGCCGGAGCCCTTCCGTGCGAGCACGGACAGCTCGCGGGGGCTGAGTCGCAGGCCCGCGGCGGCGGCGGCGGCCGCGGCGAGCGCGGCGAAGCCCGCCGCCGAGGAGGCCAGCCCGGCCGCCGTCGGGGCGGTGTTCTCCGAGCTCACCCGCGCCGGCGCGTCCAGCCCCGCCTGCGCGCGCACGCGGTCCAGGAAGCGCAGGACCCTTTCGAGGGGCCGCCCCGTGGCCGGCTCGCCGTTGAGGACGACCTCGTCGCCGGCGGTCCGGCCGAAGGCGACCGTGGTCGTGGTCGGGTGCGCGTCCAGGGTGAGCGAGAGACTGCCGGTCACCGGCAGGTGCAGCTCCTCGTCGCGCTTGCCCCAGTACTTGACCAGGGCGATGTTGCTGTGCGCCACCGCGGTGGCCCGCCCGTCGCTCGTGCTCATCGCGCCGGCCGTCTCATCGCTCGCACCGCTCTCGCACCGTTCTCAGCCGTCTCACGCCGGCGACAGCAGCGTGTCGTACACCCAGCTGCGCGTCGCACCGGCCGACTGGAGCGCGGCGGCGATGCGGCGGCCGGCGTCCTCGTCGGCGGCGAGGGCGACCATGCAGCCGCCCTGCCCGCCGCCGGTGAGCTTCGCTCCCAGGGCACCGGCGGCCTCGGCCTCCGCGACGAGGCGGTCCAGCTCGCGGGAGCTCACGCCCAGCTCGCGCAACGCGAGATGCGCCTGGGACATGCGGGCGCCGAGCTGCGCCGGCCGGTCCTCCGCGAGGTCGCGCGCGGCCTCCCGGGTGAGCCCTTCGAGCCGGTCGATGCGTTCGCCGGCCCACACCGGACGCGAGCGCAGCAGGGCCCGCACATCCGCGACGGCGTCCTTGGTGCGCCCGCGCACGCCGGTGTCCGCGATCACGAAGCAGGCGCCCATGCGCAGGGGCAGCTCGGAGGCCAGCCCGTTCTGGAACCAGACCGGATGGCTGGCGTCCGTCGCCACGGCGTCCAGCCCGCTCGGGCTGCCGTGCGCCACGCGCTCGGCGACCTGGACGAGCTCGAAGTGCTCCGAGGGCGAGAGGCTGCGGTCGTAGAGGTCGGCAAGGGCGTGCACGATCGCCCCCGCGGTCGCCGCACTGGAGCCCAGCCCGCGCTCGGCGGGGATGGTGCTGTCCGTGACGACGCGCACCCCGGAGGGGGCCGCGCCCAGGTGGCGCAGCGTCGCTCGGATCGCGGCGGCAGGAGCGGCGACGGTCGCGGGCGCCTCGGCCAGCGGCCCGGAGTAGTAGGCCGACTCCAGCCGGAGCGGCCCGGGCGCGGCCTCGGCGATGGCGTCCATGGTGAGGCTGGGCAGCGGCATCGCGATCGCGGGCCTCCCGTGCACGACCGAGTGCTCCCCGATGAGGATGAACTTCGCCCGGGTGCGGCCGTAGCCGCGCGCGTTCGGGGGCGTGCTCATTCAGCCGATTCTACCGGCCGGGGACTCAGTCGAAGCCGTACCGCAGCTTGCGCAGCAGGTTCGCCAGTCGCTCCTGCTCGGCCGCGCTCAGCCCGGACAGCAGCTCCTGCTCCTCCTCGACGAGCACCTCGATCGCCTTGTCCGCCCGGGCGATGCCCGCAGGGGTCATCCGCACGATCACGCCGCGGCCGTCGTTCGGATCCGGCAGGCGGACCACGAAGCCCCGCTCCACGAGCCGGTCGATGCGGTTGGTCATCGTGCCGCTGGAGACCCCGTTCGCGTCCAGCAGCGCCTTCGGGGTGAGCTGGTAGGGACGCCCGGAGCGGCGCAGGGCGGCGAGGACGTCGAACTCCCAGGGCTCCAGCTCCGCCGCGGCGAACGCGTCTCCGCGCACCTTGCCCAGCCGCTTGCCCAGGCGCATGACGCGCGAGAGCACCCGCAGCGGGGTGAAGTCCAGATCGGGCCGCGCCGCGGCCCACTCGGCCACGATGCGGTCGACCTCGTCGGGAGCGGTTGCCATCCCCTCATTATCGGGCGCGTGTGCGGCCAGGAGCGGGTTTCTCGGCACCCGTGCAGGCGACCGCCGCCGACGTGGCCCCGCCTCGTCCGCGCCCGGGCGCTCGCCTGCCGTCGCCGCGGCGCCGGGCGCTCCCTCTGGCACACTGGAGGCGCGCCCCCCGGGCGCGATCCGCCTTGGTGTAACGGCAGCACGACGGCCTTTGGAGCCGTGAGGTCCAGGTTCGAATCCTGGAGGCGGAGCAAGCGCGAGTCCCGGGCGGGCAGGCGCCGCCGCGCCGCTCAGGCGACGGAGCGCATGAGGGCCCGCACGCCGCGGGTGCCGTCGGCGAGCATGCGGTAGATCCGCTCGTAGCCCGCGGCCATCACCGGCAGGTCGAAGTTGCGCACGACGTGGTCGCGGCAGGCCTGCGGCTCGAGCTGCTCCGCGGCGAGGATGGCCGCCGGAAGCTCCTCCAGCTCGTCCACGATGAGCCCGGTGCGGCCGTGCGCCACGACCTCGGGCACCGAGCCTCGGCGGGTCGCGACGACGGGGGTGCCGCAGGCCATCGCCTCGATCATCACCATGCCGAACGGCTCCTCCCACTGGATCGGGAAGACGAAGCACGCGGCGCGCGCGAACAGCTCCCGCTTCAGCGTCGCGTCCGCCTCGCCCACGTATTCCACTCCGCGGCCCAGTCGCGGCCGGATCTCCCGATCGAAGTACTCCAGCTCGGGGGCCTCGTTGAGCTTGCCCGCGAGGACGATGCGCCGGCCCGCCTTGCGGGCCGCGTCGATGGCCAGGTGGGCGCCCTTGTCGGGGCTGAACCGGCCCATCCAGAGCAGCTCCCGGTCCTTGCGCTCCTGGAAGGGGAAGCTCGCCGCGTCGATGGCGTTGTGCACGGTCCCGACCCAGTTCAGGCCGGGCGCCAGGCGTCGCTGCGCGTGGGAGATCGAGACGAGGTCCACGGTGGCGCCGAGGCGGGCGAAGTAGTCGCCGTTCTCCCCGGTGACCGGGCCGTGCACCGTCGCCAGGGTGGGCACCTCGCGCCCCCGTGCGAGCAGCGGGCCGGCCAGGGAATGGTCGTGCACGATGTCGACCTCGATCTCCTCCAGCGCTCGCGCGGCCTCGGCGGCGTGGATGACCTCGGGCATCGCGCTCGCGCCGAGCAGCGCCGAGGGGGGCTCCTCGTAGCTCGCGATGTGACGGGCGGCGCGCGTGCCGGGGCGGCCGGCGGCGATGAGCGTCACCTCGTGGCCCCGCTGCGCGAGCTGGTCCACGAGCGCGGCCACCACCGCCTCGGTGCCGCCGTACCCCTGCGGCGGAAGACTGAACCACGGCGGGGCCACCATGCCGATCCGCAGTGGTGACTCGGGCTCCTGGAGCTCGAGCTCGTCCGGGGTGGTGGCGGCGCGCGACATTCTCCCTCCCTGTTCGTGGTTCGCACACTGAGCCTCGGCCGCAGCCCAGGGCGCGGCCCCGTAGCGGCAGAATAGCAAAACCATCAACTCAATTTGCAAGTAATATCTCAACCGGTTCGTATAGCTTCTGCGATTCGATGAGGAAGGATGCGCGGCGGCGCTTCGGACGGCGGCGAGAGGAGAGATGCGATGACCGAACAGGGATCCTGCGCGGTGCCCGACGACCTCACCCGGCCCCGCGGCATCGGGCGCGTGGTGCAGCCCAGCTCCGGGCTGACTCTCGTGGAGGGCTCGACCTTCTGCGTGTCCGGCCGGGACGGCGACATCGAGCCGTACCGGGCCGAGGGGCTGTTCGTGCGGGACACCCGCGTGGTGTCGCGCTGGCAGCTGCGCGTGGACGGCATGCCCGTCGAGGCGCTCACCGTGATCCCGGCCGAGCCGTACGAGTGCGTCTTCGTGGGGCGGGCCGCTCCCCGTGCCGGCCACCCGGAGGGGACGATCGTCGTCGAGCGGCGCAGGCTCGTGGGCGAGGGCATGCGCGAGGACATCACACTGCGCAACTACGGCCCGGAGCCCGCCGCCGTGGAGGTCAGCCTCGCCGTGGAGGCGGACTTCGCCGACCTGTTCCTGGTGAAGGAGCACCGCCTCGCCCAGGCGCCCGCGGTGGGCCACCGGCATGTCGGCGGCGACTTGCTGTTCTGGCTGGAGCGGCCTGACGCGGAGCGCGGCGTGCGCATCTCGGCGCGGGAGGCCCACAGCGGGCCGCACGGCCTGACCTTCCGCGCAGTCGTCCCGCCGCGGCAGTCCTGGACGGGGACGGTCGAGGTCGTGCCCAGCGTGCACGGCCGGGAGTTCGAGCGGCTGTACCCGGCAGGGCGCCCGATCGAGCTCACCGAGCCGGCCAGGCGCATGCGCGGCTGGCACGAGGAGGCGCCGCGGCGCAGCATCGAGAGCACTGTGCTCGCGGACGCGCTGCGGGTGAGCGAACGGGACCTGGGCGCCCTGCGCATCAGCGACCCTGAGCATCCCGAGGACGACGTCGTCGCCGCCGGCGCGCCCTGGTTCATGGCGCTGTTCGGCCGCGACTCGCTCATCACCAGCTGGATGATGCTGCCGTACGCTCCCCGGCTGGCCCTCGGCACGCTGCGCACCCTCGCCCGCCTGCAGGGCAGCAGGGTGGACCAGCGCACGGAGGAGCAGCCCGGGCGCATCCTGCACGAGGTCAGGCTGGGCGCGGATCTGTCCCTCGCCCTGGGCGGGGAGAGCGTGTACTACGGCTCCATCGACTCGACGCCGCTGTTCGTCATGCTCATCGGTCGCGCCCTGCGCTGGGGTGTGCCCGCGGAGGAGCTGCTGGAGTTCCGCCCCGCGGTGGAGCGCGCGCTCGCATGGATCGAGCACTACGGCGACCGGGACGGGGACGGCTTCGTGGAGTACCAGCGCAGCACGGACCGTGGACTGCTGAACCAGGGCTGGAAGGATAGCGCCGATGGTGTGTCCTTCCGCTCCGGGCTGACCGCGCTCCCGCCGATCGCCCTGGCCGAGGTGCAGGGCTACTGCTTCGCCGCGCTCACCGCGGCCGCCGCCCTGTTCCGCGCCTGGGGGGAGCCGGAGGCGGCGCGGCGGCACGAGCAGCGCGCCGCGCAGCTGCGCGAGCGCTTCGACGCGGCGTTCTGGATGCCGGAGGCCGGCTTCTACGCGATGGCGCTGGACGGAGCGAAGCGGCAGGTCGACGCCGTCAGCTCCAACATCGGCCACTGCCTGTGGACGGGGATCGTCCCGCCGGAACGGGCCGAGCAGGTCATCGAGCGACTGCTCGCGCCGGACATGTTCAGCGGCTTCGGCATCCGCACGCTGTCCTCCCTGGCGGGCTCCTTCAACCCGGCGAGCTACCACAACGGATCGGTCTGGCCGCACGACAGCGTCCTGGCCGCGGCGGGGATGTCGGCCTACGGGCGCCGGGACGCGGCGGCGACGGTCGTGTCCGCGCTGCTGGACGCCCTGGAGGCCTTCGACGGGCGGCTGCCGGAGCTGTTCTGCGGCTTCGACCGGGCGGAGAAGCCCCTTCCGGTGCCGTACCCGACCTCCTGCTCGCCGCAGGCCTGGTCCGCGGCCACGCCCTTCGAGATGCTGCGCCTCGCCCTCGGCCTCGAGGTGGACGTCACCGCCGGCCTGGCCGCGGCCGGGCCCACGCCCGCGGCGGTGGGGCGTGTGAGCGTTCAGGGAATCGAGGTCGGCGGGCTGCAGATCGACGTGGAGGCCGACCCGGCCGGCGCCGTGGTGCGCGGGCTGGCGCACGGCAGGTCTCTCGCGGGGCAGCCGGACGACGGGGCTACCATCGACGTGACCGCAGCGGGGAGCTAGACGGAGCGGAACGGATTGGCCAAGGACATGCCCGGCCCGGCCCGGCGCGAGAGGGCGGCGCAGCCCTCGGCGCTGGAGGACGCCACGCTGCCGTTCTACACGATCGGCCAGGTCGCGCAGATCCTCGGCGTTCAGCAGGCGCTGCTGCGGCGCCTGGACGACCAGGAGATCGTCATCCCGGACCGTTCGCAGGGCCGGCAGCGCCGCTACTCGCGCGAGGACGTCGAGCGCCTGCGCGAGGTCATCGCCCTCGCCGACGAGGGCATCACCCTCGCGGGCGTGCGCAAGGTGCTCGCGCTGCGCCAGCGGGTCAGCGACCTGGAGGACGAGCTGGCCGAGGAGCGCGAGCGCCGCAGCGGACGGTCCGGCGCGGCAGCGGGCCGGGCCGTGGCGGAGCGCGACTGATCGCCTCCGCGCAGCGAAGGAGCGCATGCCGGCAGCGGCGCAGCGCCGGCGGCGCAGGGCGAGGGGCGGCCCTCCGACGTCGGATGCGTGTCCGGGGCGGTCTTGTCAACCCCTTGGGCGGGGCGCGGCTTCCCGCCCAGGCTGGGCGCGTGAGGACGGCATGCGCGCAGTGACCTGGCAGGGGCGCAGGAGGATCGCGGTGCAGGAGGTGCCCGACCCGCGGATCGAGGAGCCCTCTGACGCCATCGTCCGGATCACCTCCACCGCGATCTGCGGCTCCGACCTGCATCTGTACGAGCTGCTGGGCCCCTTCCTGGACCGCGGGGACGTCCTCGGCCACGAGGCGATCGGCGTCGTCGTGGAGACCGGCGCGCAGGTGCGCGATCTGGCCCCCGGCGACCGGGTCGTCGTGCCCTTCACCATCGCCTGCGGCAGCTGCTTCATGTGCGTGCGCGGTCTGCAGTCGCAGTGCGAGACGACCCAGGTGCGGCAGTACGGCGCCGGCGCCCAGCTGTTCGGCTACACGAAGATGTACGGCCAGGTCCCCGGCGCTCAGGCCGAGCTGCTGCGCGTGCCCCGGGCGGACTACAACACGATCAGGGTGGGCCGGGAGCTGCCCGACGAGCGCTACCTGTTCCTCGGCGACATCCTGTCCACCGCCTGGCAGGGCGTCGAGTACGCGCAGCTGCCCGAGAACGGCGACACCCTCGCGATCCTCGGGCTCGGCCCGGTCGGGCAGCTGGCCACGACCGTCGCCGTGCATCGCGGGCTGCGGGTGCTCGCGGTGGACCCGGTGCCGGAGCGGCGGGAGCTGGCCGAGCGGCACGGCGCGGAGGTGTTCGACGTCTCGGACGAGCTCGTCGCGCAGCTGCAGGACCTCACCGGAGGGCGCGGTCCGGACGCGGTCGTGGACGCCGTCGGCATGGAGGCGCACGGCGAGCCGCTGGTGGGGCTGATGCAGAAGGCGGCCGGCTCCCTGCCCGGCTCCCTGGTGCGCACGGCGGTGGAGCGCTTCGGCGTGGACCGCCTGCCCGCGCTGCACACCGCCGTCGACCTCGTGCGCCGCGGCGGGACTGTCTCCCTCAGCGGCGTCTACGCGGGCAACGCGGACATCCTGCCGATGCGCACGATCTTCGACAAGCAGCTCACGCTGCGGGGCGGGCAGTGCAATGTGAAGCACTGGACGGAGCAGCTGCTGCCGCTGGCCGAGCGCGCGGACGACCCCCTGCGCCTGGGCGAGCTCGTCACGCACCGCACCGGGCTGGAGGAGGCGCCGCGGATGTACGAGATCTTCCAGCGCAAGGCGGAGGGCTGCATCAAGGTGGTGATGACGCCGTGAGGCCCGCCGTCGTGCGCGGCGAGCAGAGCATGGCGCTCGCCGCGGAGGGCTACCTGTTCGGCACCCGGCGCTTCCAGCGGCTGCACGCGGACGTGTTCCGCACCCGGCTGCTGATGCGCCCGGTCACGCTGATCCGCGGTCCGGGCGCCGCCCGGTTCCTCTACGAGGAGGAGCGCTTCGACCGCGGCGGGGGCGTGCTGCCCACCTGGACCCTGCGCTCGCTGCAGGACGAGGGCAGCGTCTTCACCCTCGCCGGGCAGGCCCACCGCGTGCGCAAGGCCCTGTTCCTCGGCATGATGGGCGAGGCATCCCTCGCGCGGCTGCGCGCGGCGTACCTGTCCGAATGGGAGCGCTCGCTCGCGGAATGGAGCGCGGGCGCAGCGGTGCGCCTGCACAGCGAGCTGGGCCTCATGCTCACCCGAGCGGCGTTCCGTTGGGCGGGCGTTCCGCTGGACGCGCAGGACGAGCGCGAACGCGCCCGCGAGCTGCTCGCGATGGTCGAGCATGCCGGCGTCCCGGGTCCGGCGAACTGGCTCTCTCGCGGCCTGCGCCTGCGCGCGGAGTCGGTCGCCCGCGCTGCCGTCGCGGGGGCGCGGGCGGGCCGGCCGGAGCCGGAGCCGGGAACGCCGCTGGCCGCGATCAGCAGCCACCGGGACGAGGACGGCCGGGAGCTGGACCTGCCGACCGCGGGGGTTGAGCTGCTGAACGTGCTGCGCCCGCTGGTGGCGGTCGGACGCTTCCTCGTCTTCGTCGCGCTGGCGCTGCACCGCCACCCCTCGTGGCGGGAGCCGCTGGCCGCGGGAGCCCACGCCGAGACGATGGCCTTCGTGCAGGAGGTCCGCCGTGCCGCCCCGTTCTTCCCGCTCGCGGCGGGGCGGGCGACGCGGCCCAGCAGCTTCCAGGGGGTGAGCTTCGAGCCGGGCGAGCACGTCATGCTCGACATCTTCGCCACGAACCGGGACGCCCGGCTCTGGGGCGAGCCCTGGCGCTTCGACCCGGCGCGCTTCCTGGGCGGCGGCACGGTCGACCGGAACGCCCTGGTGCCGCAGGGAGGCGGTTTCGCCGAGAGCGGCCACCGTTGCCCGGGGGAGGACCCGACCCTGCTGCTCATGGCGCAGACCGCGGCCCTGCTCGCGGGGCTCTCCTACCGGGTGCCGGAGCAGGACCTGCGCGTCCGGCTCAACCGCATCCCGGCGCTGCCGGAGAGCGGCTTCGTCGTCGAGGAGGTACGGGCACCGGCGGGAGGCTCCCGGTGAGCGCCGCGCGGGTGATCGTCGTCGGCGGGGGCCTCGCCGGGCTGAGCGCTGCGGTGGAGCTGGCCTCCGACGGGCACCCGGTGACCCTGGTGGAGGCGGGGCCGGTGCTCGGCGGTCGGACCTCCAGCCGGGTGGACGAGGGCATGGTGATCGAGAGCGGTCTGCACCGCTACCTGGGCTTCTACGTCGCGCTGCCGCGCCTGCTGCAGCGGGCGGGCGCACGGCTGGAGGACGTGGTCGTCTGGGAGGACGAGGCGGAGATCGTCCTTCCCGACGGCGGCCCCCACGCCGTGTTCGGCACCTCGCCCGTGCACCGGCCGGTGCAGACCGTGCTCTCGGCCCTGGGCCAGAACGCCTTCCTGCCGTGGCCGCAGAAGATCGCGCTCGTGCGGATGCTCAGCGCCGGACTGCGCGACTACCTCGCGCAGCCGCAGGAGCTGGACGCGGTCACCGTCGAGCAGTACGCCCGCCGGCACGGCCTGGACGACCGCACGATCCTGCGCGTGCTCACCCCGCTGACGGAGGGGCTGTTCTTCGTCCCGCCGCAGGAGTACTCGGCGTACAACTTCCTCGGCCTCATCGCGCCGAACCTCCGCGGCGTCGAGAAGACCCGGATCGGGGCGTTCCGGGGCGGGATGAGCGACGTGCTGATCGAGCCGATCGCCGAGCACCTGCGCTCGCTGGGCGGGCAGATCCTCACCTCCTGCCCGGCGGAGGATCTGACCGTGCAGGACGGCGCCGTCACCGG
>Ga0164243_10007243_pt1 | contig 16589 bp, 12 predicted proteins | sample OricompcompostOP_FD_108781 | JGI IMG/M metagenome (GOLD analysis project Ga0164243, IMG submission 108781) | Organic Plus compost microbial communities from Emeryville, California, USA - Original compost - Organic plus compost (OP) | ecosystem: Engineered > Solid waste > Mixed feedstock >... | reverse complement strand
TTCGCGCAATCATGAACTCGCCGTTATGGCCGGTAGAAAAGGTGGCCACGAAAGCGGCGGTAACTTCCGGAACGATCCAAAGCGCGCCGCGGAGGCTGGCCGGAAAGGCGGGCAGCATTAGAGTTGAGCGTCTCGGAATCGGATCACACTCGGGCCGGAGCGATACGTTCCGGCCCTTTGCGCGTGGTGCGGATCAGGTACGTTCCGAAGCTGTCAGCCAATTGGGATTGAACCATCGGTCGGCCGGGCCGTCGTAGGGAAGGCGGGTCACATCCCAGTGGCTGACGTATTTGGCGTAGACATCCCAGACCGGCGGACCGCCGCCGATGTAGACGACGCGCCCCGCAAATTGCTTCAATGTCTCTTCCGGGTCCATGTGCGATCTGAGAACGACAAGAGTGCGGTCGTGGCGAGCAAATTCCGGAACGGCGTTGATCGTTTTCGGTCCAGCCAACAGAACGTGGCCACGGGTCAAATCGAAAAAGCGTGCGACGTCGGCGACGTACTCCGGGTCAGGATTACCTTCCCAAGGGAGGTGTCCGTGTAGCCCAAGCTGACCCGATTGGCCGATCGCGCAGATGACCCGTACCACCGTATGCTGCATTCCAAACCCTTCGATTCACGGTCTTCAGGCGTCGTGCGCGAGATGACCAGGCACCTGCGCGAGACGGCTCTCTCTCGGAAATTCCCATGAGGAAGTAAAGAGCCGTCGATCAGGGATTATCGGAGAAGATAGCGAATGACCCAGTCCGTCGTCCGATTGAAGGGGGGGCGCAGAAGTCCACCGAGATTCCAGCGGCTCTGCTCGAAAACACCCTTGGCGTGACTGAGGGCCTTGAATCCTTCGATGCCGTGATAGGCGCCCATACCCGCCATGCCAACGCCACCGAACGGAAGATCATTCTGGACATAGTGCATCAAGGTGTCATTGATCGTCACGTTGCCGGAATGGGTCCGTGCCAAAACCTGGCGGCGATCTTCGTCATTATTACCGAAATAATAGAGCGCGAGCGGGTGCGGCTTGCGATTGATATAGGCGATGGCCTCGTCCAGCGTGCGATAGGTCATGACGGGAAGCATCGGACCGAAAATCTCTTGCTTCATGATCGCCATGTCATCGGTGACGTTGAGCACGATTGAAGCAGGTAGCTTGTGAGGGTTCGCGCGATCGCTGGATCCGATTTCAAGAACGCGTGCGCCTTTCTTCCTGGCGTCCTCCAGCAGTCCGCGCAGGCGGGCATGGTGAGCGGTGTCGAGGATCGCGCTATAATTTCGGTCGGCGGCGCCGTCGGGATAAAGCTCCAAAGCCGTTGCGTCGTATGATGCCACGAAAGCAGCGGCGTCCTTTTCCGGCACGAGGACATAATCCGGCGCAATGCAGGTCTGCCCCGCATTCGCAAGTTTGCCATAGGCGACACTCGCGGCTGCCGTTTCGAGGTCGGCGTCAGGACCAATAAGGGCTGGAGATTTGCCGCCAAGCTCGAGCGTCACAGGTACGAGATTTTCGGCAGCCTCCTTCATCACCATACGGCCGACGTTGGTGCTACCGGTGAAGACCAGATGGTCGAACGGCAGACGGGAGAACGCCGCTCCGATTTCCGGACCACCGGTGACCACGGCAACCTGCTCTTCAGGAAAGATGTCGCGCAACATCGCTTTCAGCACGTCTGTTGTCGCAGGAGTCAATTCGGATGGCTTTAGGATGGTCCGGTTGCCGGCCGCGATTGACCAGAGCAAAGGCATGAGGGCGAGCGAGAGCGGATAGTTCCACGGCGATATGATGCCGACGACGCCGAGTGGCTGGTAAACGACGCGGGCGCTGGCGGGGAGAAAATGCAGGGCGATGCGGCGGCGCTCAGGGCGCATCCATTTGGAGACGTTCCGGCGCAGGTAATTGATGGCTTGGATCACCGGAATTATTTCCATGATCCGCGTCTCATACGCCGAGCGATAACCGAAATCTTTTGACAGAGCCGCTTCAAAGACGGGACGTCGAGCCAAGAGCCCTCTTTTGATCTTGAGCAGATCGGCGCGACGCTGTGCTGCCGACGGCGGCCCTTCCCTCAGGAAAGCGGCTCGCTGCTTGCCGAGGAGCGGCGCCAGCAAAAAGTCATCCTTGACCGGAACGTGAGCAGTCATTAAGCGATCTCCAATGTAGACAGCGGAAACATTCCGGCGTTCGGCAAGCCTGAGGTTTTCACTGCCAACATAAACGTCTGTATCAACTTTCGGTGTCGCCCATGAGCGATTCACCCGAACGACCATACCATCACGGCAATCTCAAGCGCGTTTTGATCGAAACTGCTGGGAGAATGCTCCGGGACGATGGCGGATGGCAATTTACCTTGCGCGAAGTTGCACGCGGCGCTGGTGTGAGTCACGCGGCGCCTTATAAGCATTTCAGGGATAAGACTGCTTTACTGGCGGAACTTGCCCGACAAGGCTATCTGCAACTCCGGGATGAACTCCAAGCGGCCATTATAATCAGAGAGAAATCTCCCCACGATCAACTTCTTGCTATTGCCGAGGCGCACGTCCGTTTCGGAATTTCAAACGCTCCGCTCTACCGACTTATGTTCAGCACAGAAATCAACAAGGATGAGCGCAGTGACCTCAACGACGCAGCAGTCGCGTCGTTCCGACCTCTCGTCGATGTTTTGACGCGAGGGCAGGCGGCAGGCGTTTTCAAGCGCGCGGCGCCCGAAGAACAAGCCGCCGTATGCTGGGCGCTCTTTCACGGGCTCACGATTTTTGAACTGGATCGACCGCTCTCAAATGAGAATTGCGAAACACAGGGAGCAGACGGAGCTCTCGCGATCCTGCTTGAAGGACTGCTGGCCTGACGATCAGGCCGCGACGTCGAGCGTCCCGAGGACCCACTTCTCGTATTCGTCGCTCAGGTTCTGAAGCCATTGCTTGGGCAGCGTATCGACCTTCCGGCCATCATCGCGCTTTCCCTGGAGGGGTAGGGTCACATGAACCTGCTTGTAGCCGTTCTCCATCGGTGGCGATTCGATGATGCCTCCGATATGGCCGATCGCGAGCGAGGCTCTCAGATAGTCGGTCGCCCGCTTGGAAGCGGCGTGCAGAGGAGGCGTGAAGAGCACGCAATCCTGGATTGCCCGCTGCGGTTCACAATTCCGGAGTTCGAACTGGATGCTGACCGTCGCGCCGCCGCTGTCGGTTTCGTCGCCGAGTTTTATATTGACAAGCACGGTGCTGCCGGAGGCGGGCCACTGACCCATCGGCTCCATAAAATGAGTCATCATTTCATTCATCACGACCGGGTCGGCAGCGATGATGATTTCCGGCCGGTCGGCGTGAACGCAGATCTGCTGCGCGCCCAATTCGCGATTGATGGCATCAGCACATCCGGAGATGATCGAGACGACATCTGCGCCCTTGCCGGCGTCTTTGTCGGCCAACAACGTCGTGCGCTTCAATTCTTCGGAAAGATCGATCGCCCGCTGCGTCTCCTCGACGGGGATGCGCCAATGATCGCGAATGCGAAGCTGAGACCAGATCTTCTGGGCGGCCGGACGCCATGACGTCTCGGCAATGGCATCCTTCAAGTAGTGGTACATTGTGAGCGGCGCGTTGTTGTAGGGCAGCAGGCCCGACATGACCGCCATGTCGTTCATTCGGTCGCGCAGCAGCGTGCGATGCATTGCGCTGAGCTTGTCGCGCAACAGCATGTCGTATTCGTTCTTCAGCAGATAGAACGTAATGGCCTGCTCGATTTCGGCCTCGAGCACGCGAAGATCCCAGGGCTTCGAGATATAGCGCAGGATTTCGCCCTTATTTACGGCATCGATGGCGCTGTCGAGATCGGCATAGGCCGTCGTCAGCATCCGGATGATGTCCGGGCGCTCGTTGCGAATCCGATTGAGCAGGCTGACGCCGCTGCGGCCCGGCATACGCTGATCGGAGATCACGAGGCCGATGTTGTGATTGCCTGAAAGGATGAGTGTTTCAGCTTCGTCGGCGCTTGTCGCCGTCAGGACATCATACTTGGCGCCGAAAGCTTTCTTGAAGTATTTGACGGCCTGTGGCTCGTCGTCGACGATCAGGATCTCGACGGGCTGGTCAGTACGAAACGACTCCATGAGAGACCTGGTTTTCTTTGTCGGAGGCAATCGGAAGGTTGAAGCGGAACTCGGTCCACTCTCCAAGACTACTCTTAACAGTCAGTGAACCCCCGTGGTTGGCAATGATCCGGTGGCTCACGGCCAATCCCAATCCCATGCCTTCGCCCACGTCTTTCGTGGAGAAGAACGGATCAAAGATCTGGGTTTGGATTTTGGGGTCGATGCCCGTCCCATTGTCGCGTACCGAGACAATCAGCTGGCTACCTTCAACCTTCGAGGTGATGGTGATTTCAGGCTTCCGCTGTTCCTCGACGGCACGCACGGCGGCAACGGCGTTCACGATGAGGTTGACAAGGACCTGGGCAATTGTCGATTGCGATCCGAAGACTTCATCCTGAACATCGATATTTTTCGTTATGGTTATTCCTTTCTGAACGTGCGCCGTAAACCGGAGGGCATGATCGATGGCGGATTCGATATGGAAGGGACGCGGATGTTCGGGGCGTTGGGGCGCCGTAAAACCGCGAAGGTCGGTCACGACGCGGTGGATGCGGTCATATCCGGCGTGGATATCCTTCAAAGTATCGGCCGTGTCCGGATCTGACTGAATTGTGGGATCGCGCGCTGCGAGCTGTAGGGCGGTGCCCATGAAGTTTAGTGGATTTCCAATTTCGTGCAGCAAGCCCGCGGCCATCGTCCCGAGGGCGCTAAGGCGCGCGTTCTGGACAAGCGCAGCTTCGGTTTCGCGAAGCTGTTGCAGGCTTTGCTTCAACTCGGCGTTGGTTCGTTGGAGGTCGCTTTCGAGCTGAGCCGCGCGGATCAGGTTCGCGATGCGGGAGCGCACTTCGAGGCCGCTGAACGGCTTAATGAGGTAATCGTCGGCGCCGTGTTTCAGCGCGATAATTTTGGCGTCTTCGTCGGCTCGGGCAGTCAGGACGATGATCTTAATGGCGCGCGTTTCGGCTCTCTCTTTGAGCGAACGGCAAACTTCGAGTCCACTGACGCCGGGGAGCATGACGTCGAGCAAAATGAGGTCTGGCTTATGCTCCTTGGCTTTTTCCAAAGCCGTGATGCCGTCCGGCGCCTCGATGACGCGATAGCTCTCGCGGAGCATCGAAACGAGATAGCGACGCATGTCCGGCTCGTCGTCGACGACGAGCAGGAGAGGGAGTTCGGGTCGGCCGTCCTGCTTCTGACGTTCGTTCGGTATGTCCGAGGCCAGCGGATCCGGCGCTTCAGTGACAAGAATAGCGCTGGCGGAGGCTTTGCGATCGAATGTTCGCAACGGATCGTCGGCAAGCCGATCGGATTTCTCTTCAGAGGTGCTCATATCTAATTGCGAGGCCTCGACTGCATGAGGGAAACGTAAAATGAATGTCGTGCCATGCCCAGTGTCGCTGGTTGCCGTAACGTTGCCGCCGTGGCGCGTGATCAGTTCACGTACGAGGGCAAGGCCGAGGCCGAGACCCTGGTGACGCCGCGTCGCGGAGCCATCGACCTGATAAAAGCGATCGAAAATATGCGGGAGCTGTTCGGCCGGAATGCCAATACCGGTGTCTGAGATCTTGACAGTTACCATCTGACCTTCGTCGGCCGCCAAGATGTCGATCCGTCCTTTCGGCGGCGTGAACTTGATGGCGTTCGCGATGACATTGCTGACGATCTTCTCGAGCGCATCCTGGTCGGCATTGATAAGGAGATCGCCGGTCGGCTCCTGGAGATCGAGGTGGACGCCTTTCAACGCTGCGAGATGCTTCATCGACGCCGCCGTGTGCTTCAGGAAGTGGCCGATGTCGATCGGCTTCTTCGACAGTGCGGCACGGCCTTCCTCAAGGCGAATAAGGCTCAGAATGTCGTTGACGAGACGCAGAAGACGCAGGGCATTGTTTTCGATGACGTCGAGCAATTGCTGTGCCGAAGGACCGAGATTGGCCGCGTCGACCTTGAGCTTTTCGACAGGCGCGAGAATCAAGGTCAGAGGTGTTCTGAGTTCGTGGCTGACATTGGCGAAGAACTGCGATTTGAGGCGATCGAGCGCCGACAGCTCCTGATGCTGCGATGCGAGCTTGTATTTTAAGCGGAACTCGTTGAAGCGACGGCGATAGTTGAAGTGAACTGCGGTGACTGAAATGATGCAGGTCAGCACGAGGAAGTAGAGATTGTTCAGCAAGGTGTTTGTCGTGTCGGCTGCGCTCGGCACGCAAGAGCAGGCGATGACATAGATGCCGAGCGTCGAAATGCAGAGGAGGGCTGCTTCGAAGGGCTGCATCGGCGCAAGGACGCCGACGGCGAAGAGTATCAGGAAGAGACCGTTGTAGTAGGTCGAGTTCGCGCCATCGGTGATGCCGATGATCACTGCGATCGACGCAACAGCGATCAGCAGACCCGCCATTGTGAGATAGCGAACGTAGACGGCCGTTTTTTCCCAGAAGTGGAGAGCATAAAGCACCGCGATCAATCCCGCCGCGACGAGGCGAATGACCGTGAGGGTGCCGAGCTGGTCGTAGTAGGTGATCCGGTCGAGCGCGATGCCTGCCGGAATAAGGACGATGCCGAGGATGCAGGCAACCTTCGACTGCCTCAGCCGAAGCTCGTGCTCTTCGGCCTCGAAGGCGCGCTGTAAGGCGTTTCTGTCGTCCATTCGGCTAGGCGGGCGGTTTCTCTATCTCCAGAAAGACGTTGATACCGGTCTCGTCTGTATAAATCTTTAGCGGCCCCAGATCGGGTGCAAGGCGCTCCATATCCGCCTCATCGCGGAGGACAAGGTGCCATTCCATGACATGTTCCATCAAACCCTTAACCGGATTTGAGGAGTGGACGTTCGTCACGATGACCCGGCCGCCTGGTTCGCACCACTGATAGAAAAGGCGGACCAGTTTGGTGCAGATGCGATCGGACAGGTAATCGAACAGGCCGGCGCAATAGATAATGTCATATGTCTTGGGGTTCTCCGGAAGCTCGATGGCTTGGCGGAGAAGCTCCTGCACCGTCTTGAGAATGTAGGTGACTTTGGGCGGATCCTGCTGCTCGTCCGTGATCGTCTCGATCTGTCGCTTCGCATAGGCGAGCGTCTCGGCGTTGAAATCGAGAAGGTCGAACGAGAAACGCCGTGCTTCGGGGTTCTTCGAAAAGAAGAGCTGCAGCTCCTGCACCGGGCCACAGCCGACGTTCAGAATGCTCACTTCCTTGTTAGCGCCAGCAGCCTCTTCGGCCGCTTTCGAGAGCATTTTCTCAAGCATATAGATACGGTTGCGATGCGCTTCGGGCGGCCCGCCGTTCAACAACCAATCGTTTATGATCTGACCATAGGTGGTCTTTCCGCCGCGCTCCTTGCGGAACATCATATTGACCATTTCATAGTCGCCCGCATACCCGAGCGGCTTTGAGTAGACACGATTGAAGAAGGGCGAAGCCATCATCAGAGGCAGCAAGTCGCGCTGGGCAAGCTGTTTGTGATTTTCGACTTCATCGACCTCAAGTTGACGGCAAGCATTCTCTAACTCCAGAAAGAGTTCCGTCAGGCGAGGCATGACTGGGGCCTTCACCTCTTCGAAGCGTGCGGCGTCGAGAAGGGTCGTGTTGGTGCCAGGCTCGCCTTCAATCGCGAGGTCCACCTGATCGAGCCAGAAGCTCAGATCGCTAAGGAACGATCTGAGGTCGGCAACCCTAAGCTGATAATTTGGATCGAGCTTATTGACCCGCTCCCATTCCTCGACAAACCGGCCAACTTCGGCACCGAGGCCGCCAGGCTCGGAAACGATCGTGTCCACGGCAGACCATTTGTTGACGAGAGTCGCGGAGACAACGACCAGGATGCTTGTCGTGACGATTCCCGTGACGACCGCATCGCCCTGATAAACAAGATTTTTTCCGCGCCGAACCTTCAGATCGCTGAGCACTTCGCTCGTCTGGACCGGCGAGAACGGATTGTAGATTTCGAAAACGATATTGCGCCGCGAGAGCTTGCTCAGAGTGCCCCGAAAAATTGTGCCCTGGCTGCTTCTAAAGGAAACCGTGCGATCAATATCCCGTTCAATGCGCAAGGGATTCGCTCCTGACTGAACAACGTGGACTGGTCAACACAAGGTTTACCATACTCGTTCAGTGTTGCGCTGCGTGATTTACAAATAGTTGAGATGCTTTTTATTTTGCAATGCCTTGCTGCTACACGTCGGCTAGGCGGCCTTCGGAAGGCACACGATCAGGCTCGATTTGCCCAGATCTTGATCAGCTGATGCAAGCAACTCGCCACCAAACGCCCACAGAGCACTTCGTACCGTCCGCCACCTCTGGTTGGCATCGAGCGAGATCGGGGCGCGATCAGCCTCCAATCTGATCCTGACCTCGTTATGGGCCGTTCCGGCAAAAAGCTCGATCCGCGGTCGCCGTTTCATTCTCGACGCATCGTGGGCGCCGCGCAACACGTGCGCGAGAACGAACTTCATGATTTCACGCGGCATCCGGTAGGTGAAATCTCCAGAAACATTGACTATTTCGGAGGTCACGTCGCCATTCTGTTCGATGACTTCGCGTAGTGTGTCGGCCATCGAGGAAGTCCGGACGGTGGCAGGGCTCGCAAGCCCGCGAGCAAGATTGCCGATGGACTTCATCAACGATCGGCATTGCTCAACTTCTTTTTGGATCTGCTCGGCGGCAGCCGCCAATCCGGATTGGCGTAACCGAGACGAACATGAAGCCAGCTCAGATGGCCCCGCCTGGGTCTCGGGGGGATCGATCAGACATTGGGCACTGAGTTGGGCCAGCTTCCGAGTTTCGGTGCCTAACGACTTCAAAGGCGCCTCGATGCCGTTCGCAAGGATGGCGAGGAGGGCGAGATTGGCGTCTTCGGCATCGCCTCCCAACGCCGGACCGAGGATCGGCTCAATTAGCTCGTCAGTCGAGCGTTCGACGTGAAGCGCGTCCTGCATGGCAGCGCAAAGCTCATCGAGATCCCACGGCTTGGGGACGAAACGATAGATGGCTGCATCATTGATGGCATGCTGCAGATTGTCGATGTCGGCATATGCGCTCGTCAAAACGCGCACTGTCGATGGCCACGCTTTGCGGACGTCGCGAAGAAATGAAACGCCGCTCTCGCGCGGCATGCGCTCATCGCTGACGACAACGGAAATATCGTCGCCATCGGATTGCAGAATTTCCATTGCGGCAGCGGGGCTGCTCGCAGTTTTCACGTTGGCGTATTTGCCGACCGTGGATTTGAAATATTTGAGCGACAGGAGTTCGTCATCGACGAATAGAATAGTCCCGATTTTCTTACCCGGCCCCGCTTCAGTCTTTAACATAATTCAATAACCCTGTGCGCAATCAAGGATGGGTCGACGGTTTATCCCGCTGGACATGTGCCCCATAGTATTCGCGCGCCTGCACAATCAATCGGCCCAGGACTAGTTGGAATCAATCGCGCATTGGTTGAAAATTGAAACTTGTTCGCGAGCAATGTTAAAAATCCTTGAAGGGCCATCGCATAACATAACAAATTCGGCTCAATATCGCGTTCGTCATTCCACGGATGATCTTTTTACGCCGTACGCTCAAAAAAACGACCGGAAAGATCCGGTCGCTGATTTGTGTCAATATGCGTCGGCGTCCGGCTGCGTCTTAAACGCTCAAAAGCAAGTGCTCTCGTTCCCACGGGCTGATGACGCGCATGAACTCCTCGAATTCGCTGCGCTTCAATGCTAGGTAAACGTGGCAGAAGCGTTTACCCAGAATGTCGTGGAGAGCCGTGCTCTCCTCGAAATCGGTTAATGCCTCGAGAAGACCGCGAGGTAACTGATGATCGTTGCGGTAGGCATTTCCGACGACGGCTTGGCGCGGCTCGAGCGCGTTTTTCATGCCGAGATAGCCGCATGCCAGACTGGCCGCGAGCGCCAGGTAAGGATTTGAATCCGCGCCAGCGAGCCGGTTTTCGACCCGCCGTGCCGCGGCGGGAGAGATCGGAACGCGCAATCCCGCGGAGCGATTGTCATATCCCCACTCGACATTGATCGGAGCGGCGCCGTTGGGAACGAGCCGGCGATAGGAATTCACGTAAGGTGCGAGCAGGCACATGGCGGCGGGCAAGTAAGTCTGCTGGCCTGCCAGGAAGTTGAAAAACAGCTTGCTCTGTTCGCCGTTCGCTTGCGTGAAGATGTTCTTGCCGGTCGCTGCGTCGACGACGCTCTGATGCACGTGCATGGCGCTTCCCGGCTCGTTCGCCAGAGGTTTTGCCATGAAGGTCGCGTAGCAGTTCTGTGCGAAGGCCGCCTCGCGGATCGTCCGTTTGAAGAGAAAGACCTGGTCGGCAAGATCGACGGGATCGCCGTGCAGCAGATTGATCTCAAGCTGTGCCGCGCCGCCTTCCTGAATGATCGTATCGATCTTCAAATATTGCCGCTCGGCGAATTCATAGATGTCGTCGACGATCTTGTCATATTCATCGACCGCACCCAGGCTGTAGGCTTGGCGACCGGCGCCGGGACGTCCCGATCGGCCGGTCGGCGGCTCGAGCGGATAGTCTGGGTCGGGATTAGTCTTCGTCAGGTAGAATTCGAGTTCCGGCGCTACGACGGGAACCCAGCCTTCCTTGGCATAAAGATCGATGACGCGTTTCAGAACGTTGCGGGGTGCAATCTCGACGGGTTCGCCGCTCTGCCATAGGGCATCGTGAATGACCTGTGCGGTGGGACTGGACGCCCATGGTGCCGGCCTGATGGTCGATAGGTCCGGGACCATCATCAGATCGCTTTCGGCGTAAAGCTGCTGGCCGTCTTCTTCGAAGCCGACGTAATCACCAGTGATTGTTTGATGAAAGATCGAAATCGGGAGGTGAACGGCGTCGAGCTTCACGAATTTTTCGGCGGGCATCGTCTTGCCGCGCGCGACGCCTGCGATGTCGGGCACCGCGCAGTCAATTTCTTCGATGCGATGTTCGCGAAGCCAATCCCGAAGCTGCTCGGGCGTGGAGCCGACGCCGAAATCGCCGTCCTCGGTAAAGGGTCGTAAGGGAGGGGCATTCATAAGGGCACCTGGGAGTCGTTTGTTTACTTACATCGTGAGTTGCATCGCGTTCGGCCGCGCCGCCGATGAACTGAATCTGCCTGTCGAGAACATGAGTTAGCTGAACCTTCGACAGCGGCATTCGCACATTTTTGAGCCGGCCGCTCAATCGACCGGGCCATCGTGCATTAGACAGCCAACAGACTTAACCCGTTCAATAGCCGGACCTCAATAGCCGCGCGCACATCAAAATTCATAGCATATTCTACAACAAATTTCGGATGCCGCCGCCCAATAGGGCAGCGCAGTGACTTCGGAACGGGCAAAACGAGGGGGCGAGAGCTGCGTTTCATTCTTCTCTGCACTGCAAACATCATTTCTCCATCGAGCCCCGTTGTGCTTCGTAATTTAAATGCGCAGTATGGCCGGTGTTTAGCAAAACGTTGTGCAAACGGCGTGGTGCGTGGGTAACCGGCTGCTTTGGGCCGCTGGTTAAGGGACTGATCCGTGGAGGAGTTCGGATGTTGTGGCTCGGGAAGGCGGCGCGGCGCGTCGCGTATTCTGTCATTGCGGCTGCTGCCGCTATGGCGTTCGTCGGAGGTGATGCGCAGGCAGAAGACAAGGTCGTCAAGGTCTACAACTGGTCGGACTACATCGACCCTTCAATTCTGACCGATTTCACGAAGGAGACGGGCATCAAGGTCGTCTACGATGTTTTCGACAGCAACGAAGTTCTTGAAACCAAGTTGCTCGCCGGGGGCAGCGGCTACGATGTTGTCGTTCCGACGGCTTCGTTCCTGTCGCGCCAGATCAAAGCCGGCGTCTTCCAGAAGCTCGACAAGTCCAAGCTGCCGAACCTCAAGTACGCGTGGCCCGAAGTTTATGAGCGCATCGCGCAATATGATCCCGGCAACCAGTACGCGGTGAACTGGATGTGGGGCACGACCGGCGTCGGATACAATGAAGGGAAGATCAAGGAGCGGATGGCGGACGCGCCCGTCAACTCGCTCGATATGATTTTCAAACCTGAGATCGCCGCCAAATTCAAGGATTGCGGCATCTATATGCTCGACTCTCCGGAAGACATCATTCCGGTGGCCCTCAATTATTTGGGTCTCGATCCAAACACCACAAAGGCCGAGGACTTCCAGAAGGTGGAGGATATGCTGCTGAAGATCCGGCCGTATATCAAGAAGTTCCACTCGTCCGAATACATCAACGCCCTTGCAAACGGCGATGCTTGCATGGCGCTCGGCTGGTCGGGTGACATCCTGCAAGCGGCCTCGCGTGCTTCGGACGCAAAGAACGGACAGGTCATCAAATACAACATTCCGAAAGAAGGCACGCAGATGTGGTTCGACATGATGGCGATTCCAGCGGACGCCAAGGATGTCGACGAAGCGCTGACTTTCATCAACTATCTGAACCGCCCGGAAGTTATGGCGAAAGCTTCGAATTTCGTGCAGTACGCCAACGGCAACCTCGGCTCGCAGAAGTTCATCGACAAAAGCGTCTTGGACAATCCAGCGGTCTACCCGGATGCGGCGACGATGAAGAAGCTCTTCGTCCACCTCACATGGGATAACAAAACCCAGCGGATCGTCACCCGAATGTGGACGAAAATCACGACAGGCCAGTAATTCCAGGCCGCGCCAGAAACACTCTGGCGCGGCTTTTTCTTTCCACTAGCCGGTTTTCCGGCTGACCATCGAGAACGGTTCAAGGGAACTTTGATTATGGATGTTGCGACGGCTCGCGATCCCAAAGCGAACACTTCCTCCCCGCAACGTGCCGGCCCTCGCACGGCGGCACCGCAATCGGGATTTGCGCCATGGAAAAACCCGGACCTTCCTCCGATCGTTCGTTTCGAAGGCATCACGAAGCGGTTCGACGAGTTCGTTGCGGTCAATAACGTGACGCTCAATATCTATGAAAAGGAATTTTTTGCGCTGCTCGGACCATCGGGTTGTGGGAAGAGCACGCTTCTCCGGATGCTCGCGGGCTTCGAGCGGCCGACAGAGGGAAGGGTCATCGTCGCGGGTGAGGACATCACCGATCTCCCGCCCTATGAGCGGCCCGTCAATATGATGTTTCAGTCCTACGCCCTCTTTCCGCACATGACGGTCGAACGCAACATCGGCTTCGGTCTTCGCCAGGAGGGCATGCCGAAGGACAAGATCGCCGAGCGCGTCGACGAAGCGATGGGAATGCTCGAGCTTCGTCAGTTTGCGAAGCGTAAGCCGAATCAGCTCTCGGGCGGTCAGCAGCAGCGTGTGGCGCTTGCCCGTTGCATTGCGAAGAAGCCGCGCATCGTTCTGCTCGATGAGCCGCTCGGCGCACTCGATAAGAAGCTGCGCCAGCAGGCGCAATTCGAGCTGATGCGCATTCAGGAGACGACAGGCACGACATTCATCATCGTCACGCACGATCAGGAGGAGGCGATGACGGTCGCCAGCCGCATTGCCGTCATGGAAAAGGGTCTTCTCGTCCAGGTGGCGACGCCAGGTGACATCTACGAAAATCCGAAGACGCGCTATATCGCCGGCTTCATCGGCGACGTGAACGTCTTCGAAGGAAAGGTTTCGAACGTCTCCGACGGGTGTATCGAAATCGACGCCAATGACGGCTATAAATTCAAGACGAAAAGCACCGAACCTGTCACGGTCGGACAGCAGGTCGGACTTGCATTGCGGCCCGAGAAAATTCGCATCGGGATCGAAAAGCCTGCGAGCGATGTCAATGTCATTCCGGGCAAGGTCGAAGACATCGGCTATCTCGGGTCGATTTCGCATTACCACGTGCGCACCGCGCCGGGAGAACGGGTAACGGCGCTTCGTGCCAACGCAGCCCACACTGTCGAACAGGCGATTACCTGGGAAGATTCGGTCTGGCTCGATTGGCCGGTCGACGCGGGCGTGGTGCTGACGGGTTGAGGTCGACAATGAGCACAAGAACATCCGATCTTCGGCGTTGGTACGTCATTGGGCCGCCCTATCTGTGGCTCCTTTTTTTCTTCCTCATTCCGTTCTTCATCGTCTTCAAGCTTTCGCTTTCCGACGTCGCGACTGCAATTCCGCCCTATACGCCGACGTTCAGCTGGGCGGAGGGGATCGGCAAGTTCCTGTCGCAGCTCGACTTTGAAAACTACACGTTCCTCTTCGGCGATCCGCTCTATGTCAATTCGTACCTGTCGAGCCTCAAGATCGCGTTCTTCTCGACGATCCTGACGTTGCTCGTGGCGTATCCGATGGCGTACGGGATGGCGCGAGCACCGAAGTCCTGGCAGCCGACGCTGATGATGCTCGTCATTCTGCCGTTCTGGACATCCTTCCTGATCCGTATCTATGCGTGGATCGCGATCCTCAAACCCGAAGGTTTCCTGTCGCTTTTCCTGATGAAGCTCGGCATCATCAGCGAGCCGTTGCAGATCATGAATACGACGACGGCCGTCTATATCGGCATCGTCTATTCCTATCTGCCGTTCATGATCCTGCCGCTCTATGCGAGCCTCGAAAAAATCAATCCGTCCCTGCTCGAGGCTGCGCAGGATCTTGGCTCGCAGCCGTGGCGCGCGTTCTGGCAAGTGACGTTTCCACTGTCCCTGCCGGGCGTGTTTGCGGGATGTCTTCTCGTCTTCATTCCGGCGGTCGGCGAGTTCGTCATTCCGGACCTGCTCGGTGGTTCCGATACGCTGATGATCGGGAAGACCTTGTGGACCGAGTTCTTCAATAACCGCGATTGGCCGCTGGCTTCTGCGGTGGCGGTGCTCCTGTTGCTGGTGCTGATCATCCCGATCGTCTTGTTCCAGCGTGAACAGGAAAAGGTGCGGGAGGCCGGACGATGAAGGGGCGCTTTTCCTGGTTCAACGCGACGTCGATCCTGCTCGGTTTCGCGTTCCTCTATATCCCGATCCTGCTTCTTGTAATCTTCAGCTTCAACGAGTCGAAGCTGGTGACGGTGTGGGCGGGATGGTCGACGAAATGGTATGGTTCGCTGCTGCAGAACCAGTCCTTGAAGGATGCGGCATGGGTGACGCTGCGGGTTGCGGTCGTCTCGGCGACGGCGGCGACGGTCCTCGGGACGCTTGCGGCGATCACGCTCGTCCGCATGGGGCGCTTCCCCGGGCGAACGCTCTTTTCGGGCATGATCTTCGCGCCGCTCGTCATGCCGGATGTCATTACCGGCCTGTCGCTGCTGTTGATTTTCGTGGCGCTCGGCATCGATCGGGGATTCTGGACGATCATTCTCGCGCACATCACGTTCTCGATGTGTTATGCGGCAGTCGTCGTGCAGGCGCGGTTGCAGGATTTCGATAAATCCGTCGAGGAAGCGGCGATGGACCTTGGCGCGACACCCGTCGGAACGTTCTTCCAGGTCACCTTGCCGATCATCGCGCCTTCGGTGGTTTCGGCGTGGCTTCTTGCCTTTACGCTGTCCCTCGACGATCTCGTGATCGCGAGCTTCACAACGGGACCGGGTGCAACGACGCTTCCGATGAAGATCTACAGTCAGGTCCGTCTCGGCGTTACGCCCGAGATCAACGCTATATCGACGATTCTAATCGGCATCGTGACCACCGGCGTGCTGGCTGCCGCATTTTTCACGAAGCGTCAAACCGAGAAAGCCGAGCGCGAACGCAGGGCCGCCTTCGGCGCCGCGGGCTGAGCATGAGACGTCGCATTTGTCTTTCACGCTGGCTCGCGCTAAGCAGCTGGCCATCGTGACAGCACAAGATTACATACGCTCCTATTACGCTGCGACGGCCAACGACCAGACGCGCTATCCGGCGCTGGAAGGAACCGTCAAAGCCGATGTCTGCGTTATCGGTGGCGGTTTTTCAGGTGTCGCCACCGCATTGACGCTCGCGGAGCGTGGGCGTTCCGTGGCGCTGCTCGAAGCGAACCGGGTCGGGTGGGGTGCGTCCGGCCGCAACGGCGGGCAGATGATCGGCGGCATCAGCGGGGAAGAGACGATCAGGCGGCAGCTCGGCGCGGCCGGTGCGAAGCTCGTGCGCGATATCCGCTACCGGGGCCACGAGATCATCGAAGAGCGGGTCGCCAAGTATGGGATCGCTTGCGATTTGGCCTACGGCTGGATGGAAGTCGCGGCGCGTCCCCGGCACATGGACCACATGCGTGCCTATGTCGATGGGCGGATGAAAGATGGTGACGGCGATCAGATCGAGATCGTCGAGGCCCACCAAATGCCGCAGGTATTGGGGACGCACTCTTATTATGGCGGCTATATCGACCGGCGCAGCGGTCACCTGCACCCGCTCAACCTCTGCCGGGGCGAGGCGGCGGCCGCGGCTTTTCTTGGCGCCAAGATCTTCGAGGGTTCGCGAGTCCTCAATCTTTCAGGCGGCACGAAGCCGTGGGTTCAAACCGAGCATGGCCGCGTCGAAGCGGAGACCGTCGTCATCGGCGGTGAGATTTTCAATCGCTTTGGTCAGTCGCGCCTTAAGGGGATGATGCTGCCGGCGGGGAGCTACATCATCGCGAC
>Ga0164243_10007242_pt1 | contig 16591 bp, 18 predicted proteins | sample OricompcompostOP_FD_108781 | JGI IMG/M metagenome (GOLD analysis project Ga0164243, IMG submission 108781) | Organic Plus compost microbial communities from Emeryville, California, USA - Original compost - Organic plus compost (OP) | ecosystem: Engineered > Solid waste > Mixed feedstock >... | reverse complement strand
TCCGGCGGCGGCGGGACCTGAACGGCTGGCGTGAGGGGTGCGGCCCGCCTCTCTCGAACGGGAACTGCAGGCGCAGGCTGGGCGGTAGCGGGTACGGATAACGGAACCAGATCGACATCGGCAAACCGATCGACCGGTTCCTCGCCCAGCACCGCATCGACCCCGGCCTCGATGTAAAAGGTCAGGAGCTCGAAGGCCGCCTTATCATGTCCGGGTGTCATGCCCACCACATTAGCGCATGCCGCTGACGCCGCGCCATGCCCAACCGGATTGTGGCTTTCCCAGAAACGTGGAAAAAAGAATCCCATTCAGAGGAAGTCTAATTTGCGCTCGTGGCTTCCTCCGCCCTCATCCTGGGGCCCCCTCCTTACCCTCCCCCGCTTGCGGGGGAGGGTAAGGAGGGATGTCTCGAAGGACGAGGGCGGCCCTGCCCTTCGAGACGCGGGCTATGCCCGCTCCTCAGGGTGAGGCCGGGAGAGTGCGACAACGTGGATAGAAATGATGTCCGAACTACCGGCCCGCGAAAGCATGGAATTCGATGTCGTGATTGTCGGCGCGGGGCCTGCCGGCCTTGCCGCTGCGATCCGGCTGAAGCAGCTTTCGCCGGATATCAGCGTTGTGGTGGTGGAAAAGGGTTCCGAAGTCGGTGCTCATATCCTCTCCGGAGCGGTCGTCGACCCTTCCGCGCTCGACCGTCTGGTTCCGGACTGGCGTGAGGACCCGGACCGGCCGCTCAAGACAGAGGTGACGGACGACCGCTTCTACTGGCTGTCGCAGACATCGGCCATTTCCGTGCCGCTGTTCATGGCGCCACCGCTGATGAGCAACCATGGCTGCTTCATCGGCTCGTTCGGCCTCGTCACCAAATGGCTGGCGACCAAAGCTGAAGCGCTCGGCGTCGAGATCTATCCGGGCTTCGCCGCGGCCGAGCTCATCTATGGCGACAATGGTGAAGTGCGCGGCATCGCCACCGGCGACATGGGCATCGGCAAGGACGGCGAGCCGACCGACGGCTTCACCCGCGGCATGGAATTGCTCGGCAAGTACACACTGTTCGCCGAAGGCGCGCGTGGATCGCTCAGCAAGATCCTGATCGCCAAATACGGTCTCGACAAGAATTGCGAGCCGCCGAAATTCGGCATCGGCCTGAAGGAGCTGTGGCAGGTCGATCCGTCGAAGCACAAGCCGGGGCTGGTACAGCATTCCTTCGGCTGGCCGCTCGGCAACAATACCGGTGGCGGCTCATTCCTCTATCACTACGACGAGAATCTCGTGTCGGTCGGCTTCGTGCTGCATCTCAATTACGAGAATCCCTATCTGTCGCCGTTCGAGGAATTCCAGCGCTTCAAGACGCATCCGGCGATTCGCAGCACCTTCGAGGGCGCCAAACGCCTCGCTTACGGATCGCGCGCGATCACCGAAGGCGGCTATCAGTCCGTTCCACGCCTGACATTCCCGGGTGGCGCGCTGATCGGGTGCGCGGCCGGCTTCGTCAACGTGCCGCGGATCAAAGGCACGCATAACGCGATCTCGTCCGGCATGCTCGCGGCCGAACATGTCGTTGCGGCGCTGTCGGCCGGCCGGGCGAATGATGAACTCGTCGCCTATGAAGACTCCTGGCGCGATTCGCCGATCGGCAAGGATCTCTGGCCGGTACGCAATGTGAAGCCGCTCTGGTCGAAATTCGGCACCATGGTCGGTATTGCGCTGGGCGGTCTCGACATGTGGACCAATACGCTCGGCTTCTCGCTGTTCGGTACCCAGAAACACGGCAAGCCGGATTCGGATTGTCTGAAACCGGCGCGCGATTTCACCCCGATCGCTTATCCGAAGCCGGACGGCAAGCTGACATTCGATCGTCTGTCGTCGGTGTTCCTGTCCAACACCAATCACGAGGAAAACCAGCCCGCGCACCTGAAGGTGGCCGATATGGCCCTTCAAAAGTCGTCAGAGCACGACATCTATGCCGGTCCCTCGACGCGCTATTGTCCGGCGGGTGTTTACGAATGGGTTGGCGAAGGGGCAGACCTGCATTTTGTCATCAACGCGCAGAACTGCGTCCATTGCAAAACCTGCGACATCAAGGATCCGAACCGGAATATTACGTGGGTTCCCCCGGAAGGGGCCGGCGGGCCAAATTATCCGAACATGTAAGCACTTGTGACCGGTTACGGTCACGATAAAGCCCCATTGGAGCCTTCAGCCTTATAGGTCGATGCGGAGCCACCGTCCTTGCGACGGCAGCGCAAAAAGGCCATCCTCATCCTAGCCTGCGGGAGCTGCTTCGCGGCGCCGCACGATGGAGATTTCAGACGTGATCGTGTCGAATTTGATCAAGCCCGTGGCTGTCGCGGCCACCGCTTTTGGCATCCTTATGCTGCCCGGCATCCTGGCGGCGCAAGCTCCGAGCCGGCAGGACACGTCGCGGACGTCGAGCTCGGGCAATTATCTCGCCGCGCGCCATGCCGGCGCGCAACGCGATGCCGCAGCGGCTTCGACCTATTATCGGGCAGCATTGCGCTCTGACCCCAAGAACCCTGAACTGCTGGAACGCGCCTTCATCGCCTCGCTGACCGAAGGCAATATCGACGAAGCCGTGCGTCTTGCCGAACGCATTCTGCAGACCAACAAGAATGACCGGACGGCCCGGCTCGTGCTCGGAATCCGCGCCATCAAGCAAAAGCAATGGCAGGCCGCCCGCCTCAATGTTGCGCAATCGGTCCGTGGCCCGGTGACCGATCTGACTGCGGCGCTGCTGATTGCCTGGACCCAATTGGGTTCGAACGATTCCAAAACCGCGATCGACGTGATCGACCGCCTGCAGGGCGCCGACTGGTATGCGACCTTCAAGGACCTGCATGCCGGCTTGATCCTCGACCTCGCCGGCAAGAAGAAAGAAGCTGGCAAGCGGCTGGAAAAGGTGCAGAAGAGCGACGCGACCGCGCTTCGCATCGTCGAGGCCTATGGCAGCTTCCTGTCCCGTCAGGGCTCGAAGGACGAAGCGCTGGCGGTGTTCGAAGGGTTCGAGAAGGCGCTGCCGAACCACCCGCTGATCGTCGACGACGTGAAGAAGGTCGAGGCCGGCGAAAAGCTGCCGCCGCTGGTGCAGAACGCGCAGGCCGGCGCAGCCGAAGTGCTGTATGGCATCGGCTCGGCACTCGGCCGCCGCGGCGGCGAGGACCTCGGCCTCGCCTACCTGCAACTGGCGCTCTATCTTGAGCCGAAGCACCCGCTGGCATTGCTGTCGCTTGCCGACCTCTATGAAGCGATGAAGAAGCCGCAACTCGCGATCGAAGTTTATCGTCGCGTGCCGGCAGATTCGCCGCTGCATCGCAATGCCGAGATCCAGCTCGCCACCAACCTCGACTCGCTCGACAAGACCGACGAAGCGAAGACGCATCTCAAGAAGCTGATCGAGGAAAATCCGAAAGATAACGAAGCGATCATGGCGCTCGGCAATATCGAGCGCGCGCGCAAGAACTATGCGGAATGCGCCGACACCTATACCAAGGCGATCGATCAGATCAAAAATCCGCAGAAGGCGAACTGGCTGGTCTTCTATTTCCGTGGCATCTGCCACGAACGCGCGAAGAACTGGCCGGCGGCCGAGGCCGATCTGAAGAAGGCGCTGGAGCTCTATCCCGACCAGGCGCATGTGCTGAACTATCTCGGCTATTCCTGGGTCGATCAGGGCATCAATCTCGACGAAGGCATGCGCATGATCCGTCGCGCCGTCGAACAGCGTCCGGATGACGGCTACATCGTCGACTCGCTGGGCTGGGCCTATTACCGGATCGGCAATCTCGAAGAGGCGACCAAACATCTCGAGCGCGCGGTCGAACTGAAGCCGGAAGATCCGACCATCAACGATCACCTGGGCGATGCGTATTGGAAGACCGGGCGCCAGCTCGAAGCCCAATTCCAGTGGCAGCACGCGGCGGCGCTGAAGCCGGAGCCGGATGATTTGAAGAAGATCGAGGACAAGCTGAAGCACGGCATGGCGGACGATGGCAACGCCACCACGGCCGAACAGAACACCAAGCGCAACGGCGGGTAATCGGCTTCACCCGTGACCGCTGACATGTTGTCGGACTTCGCGCCGGCCAAGATCAATTTGACCCTGCGCATCCGCGGGCGGCGCGCCGACGGCTATCACGAATTGGAAAGCCTCGTGGTCTTCGCCGATGTCGGCGACGACCTGCGGGTGACGCCGGGTGCGTCCCTCGGGCTGTCGGTCGACGGAGAAACCGCAGCCGAGTCTGGCGATATCGATAGCAACCTCGTGCTGAAAGCCGCCCGCGCTCTGCAGAAGCATCACGGCTCTCTGCGCGGCGGCCTGTTCCAGTTGGCCAAGAATCTTCCCGTCGCGGCCGGCCTTGGCGGCGGATCGTCGGATGCGGCCGCGGCTTTGCGACTGCTGGCAAAAATCAACGATCTGCCTCTGACGGATGCCGGAGTTATGGCGTCGGCACGCGCCACTGGCGCAGATGTGCCGGTATGCCTCGATCCCCGGCCACGCATCATGCGCGGCATCGGCGATCTCCTGACCGGTCCGCTGAATCTGCCGCAACTGCATGGTGTCCTGGTCAATCCGCGCGTCGCCGTTCCGACCGCCCAGGTTTTCAAGGCGCGTGCCGACAACAGCATCATGCGCGAGACGCCCGCGCCTGAGCAGGACCCGGCTTCGCATCTTGTCGAGTCGACATCGGCGCCGACCATGGACGCGCTGATCGCGGCGGTGTCGCAATCGGCCAATGACCTCGAGGCACCGGCAATTGCGCTCTTCCCCGCAGTCGGCGAAGTGCTGGATGAGATCCGCGCGTCGGATCATTGCCTGCTGACGCGCATGTCAGGCTCAGGCGGAACGTGTTTCGGATTGTTCGAAACAGCGACAGCGGCGAAGACTGCCGCTGACCGGCTGCAGAAAGCGCGACCCGGCTGGTGGGTCCGCAGCACGACGCTCGGCGCCGCGCCGTCTCTTTAATTTTGAAATCGATGCGCTGCCGCACAGACGGTGCGACCTCTCCCTTTGGGAGAGGTCGACCAAGCGAAGCTTGGTCGGGTGAGGGGTTACAGAACCAGTTAGGCCCCCTCACCCCAACCCTCTCCCCATCCGAACTCGGGTATACCCGAGTTCGGTAGTTAAACTGACCGAAGTCGGAAACATCCGACTTCGGTGGGAGAGGGAGCGCACCGTGTCCGGAGCAACTTCAACTGATCGTTCTTCAGTGTGCCCGCGCGATGCAGAAGGCCACGGCCTCTTCCAGCGCGGTCTTCATCGGCGACGACGGGAACAGCGCCAGTGCATCGATCGCCATCGCCCCATAATGCTGTGCGCGGCCGATCGTATCTTCCAGCGCCCGATGCTTGGTCATCAGCGAAATCGCCTGATCGAGATCGGCATCGCCGGCCCCGCCCTGCTTCAGGCAGCGCGTCCAGAACGACCGTTCCTCGGCCGTGCCGCGGCGGAACGACAACACCACCGGCAGCGTGATCTTGCCCTCGCGGAAATCGTCCCCGATATTCTTGCCAAGCTTGGCGGACTTGCCGCCGTAATCGAGTGCATCGTCGACGAGCTGGAAGGCAATGCCGAGATTCATGCCGTAGGACCGGCAGGCCGCGAGATCGGCCTTGGCGCGACCCGCCAATACCGGCCCAACCTCGCAGGCCGCGGCAAACAATTCCGCGGTCTTGCCGCGGATCACGGCGAGATACTCGTCCTCGGTCGTTTCGGTGTTCTTGGCGGCGGAGAGCTGCATCACCTCGCCTTCGGCGATCACGGTCGCCGCAGAGGAGAGAATATCCAGCGCGCGCAGGTTGCCGACATCGACCATCATCCGGAAGGCCTGGCCGAGCAGGAAATCGCCGACCAGCACGCTCGCCTCATTGCCCCAGAGCATGCGCGCCGCCAGCTTGCCGCGCCGCATCTCGCTCTCGTCGACGACATCGTCATGCAGCAGCGTCGCGGTGTGCATGAACTCCACCGCGGCCGCGAGCTTCACATGGCCGTCGCCGTCGTAGCCGGCCAGCCTCGCCATCGCCAGGGTCAGCATCGGCCGCAGCCGCTTGCCGCCGGAATTGATCAGGTGGTTCGCCACTTCCGGGATCATCGTCACCTGGGAGCCGGTGCGTGCGAGAATCGCGGCATTGACCCGTTCCATATCGGGCGAAACCAGCTCGACCAGCCGGTTGATCGTCGCTGACGGCTGGGACTCGAAGGGGATAACGACCGCCACGCAGGCACTCCTAAAAGTGGCGCTTCCATTGAGAAACGCTATGTTCAGCGGACCTCTGCGCCGCAGTGCCGCGCATTTTATTGGGGGGCGGCAATGGGCGCAAAGCAATTCGGACCGACGGACGCGGCAGGCTGGAACCTGCGCGTTGCCGTGCTGCCAGATGCAGCGATTGATGTCCATGGTCATTCTTGCCGAGACCGGACCGCAAGGCCGAACGGCTGTCAGTGCGCCGATACGGCGGGAATGGGGGCTCGTCTGCTGCGGTTTTTCGCCGCCCTGCCAGCCTGCCCTCGCCTGCCGGCACAGGCCTCCATAAGGATTGAATCAAATGCGCGAGATCGTTCGCACCAATAACCCGGTCCTGATCAACGCGATCGAGGCGCTGTTTAATGGCGCTCGTATCGCCTACATGGTCCTCGACCAGAATATGAGCGTGCTTGAAGGCTCGATCGGCATGCTGCCACGGCGGATCATGGTCGCGGACGAGCAGGAAAAGGAAGCGCGGCAATTGCTGACCGATGCTGGCCTTGGTGGCGAACTGCGCGAACCCAAGCCGTAACGCGTCACGAGTTTCGGGGATGCACGAGACGCCAGACATTACCGATGATGCGATCCTGAACGGACGTCTGCGTTTGTTTCAGCCCAAGCGTGGTCATCGCTTCGGGCATGATGCGATTCTGCTGGCAGCCTCCGTCCCCGCACGGCGCGGCGACCGTGTGGCCGAGTTCGGCGCCGGTGTCGGCGCTGCCAGTCTTGCCTTGCTGGCCCGCATTCCCGACGTGCATGCGACACTGTTCGAAATCGACGAAAAACTGTGCGCGCTGGCCCGCGAGAATCTCGCCCGTAATCATATGTCGCATCGCGCGCAGGTGATTCATTGCGATGTCATGACGGAAGCCGCCGACTCTCCGCCTCGTTCGATGGACATATTCCATCACATTTTCATGAACCCGCCGTTCAACGATGCGTCCCTGCAGGCCTCTCCGGATCCTGCGCGCCGGCAAGCACATGCGGGCAGCGAAGAATTGCTCCAAAACTGGGTACGACGCGCTTGGCAAATGCTCGACAATTCGGGTGCCGTGACACTGATCTGGCGTGCAGAGGCGCTCGAGAGCGTCCTCAATGCACTGCAGCCTCAGTTCGGAGGCATCTCGATCATTCCGGTCTATCCGGCACCGGATCGTGCGGTGATCCGAATCATCGTCACCGGCCGCAAGAATGACCGCTCGCCGCTTCGCATCCAGCCATCATTGACCTTGAACGATCGCGATCAGAAGCCAACACTTGAGGCTGAAAATATCCTGAGACATGGCGGCGCATGGCCGCGCGAGATCCTTTCGGATCATCCGATAAAACCTTAAACTCAGGGCTCGGATTGGGTCGGGCGTTTCGGCATCGCCGATATGTGCGCAAAGGCGGCAATGGTGCCGAGCAGGAGGATCAGGACATAGATCTTCATGGTCAGGCTTTCCTACTCACCGCACAGACAATCTTTTTGCAAGGTTGCAGTTCCTGCTCGCGAATGCGCGGCGACTGCCAATGCATCAACACATTATTTTCGTTAACGCCCGGTAACTTGAGAGCCGGTTTCAAACAACGTATGACAGTTTAATGGCAGAAATTTCAGGCGAGCAGGTCCGCAACTTCTTCCAGTCGATGGTCCCGACCCGCTTCCGCAGCGACATCCCCGTTGTTCCGGTGGTGCGGCTGACGGGTGTGATCGGATTTTCCACTCCCCTCCGTCCAGGCATTACCCTCGCTGGCGTTTCCCGGCTGCTCGACCGCGCCTTTGCCTATAAGAAGGCCAAAGCGGTCGCACTGATCATCAATTCGCCGGGCGGATCACCAGTGCAGTCGCATCTCGTGTTCCAACGCATCCGCCAGTTATCTGAAGAGAAAAAAATCCCGGTGATGGTGTTCATCGAGGATGTCGGCGCATCCGGCGGCTATATGATCGCCTGTGCCGGTGATGAAATCTTCTGCGACGTCTCTTCGATCGTCGGATCGATCGGCGTAGTCGGCGCCACCTTCGGTCTGCAGAAAGCGATTGAAAAACTGGGCGTTGAGCGCCGCGTTTACACGGCGGGCGATCGAAAAGTGATGCTGGATCCGTTCCTGCCGGAAAATCCGGAGGACGTGGAGCGCCTCAAGGCCATTCAGAAGGACATTCATGAGGCCTTTATCGGACTGGTAAAATCGCGCCGGGGATCGAAACTGGCCGGCCCAGAATCGGCCTTGTTCTCCGGCGAATACTGGGCCGGTGAACAGGCGCTCCGGCTCGGCCTTGTCGATGGGTTCGGCGAAATCCGGACGATTCTGCGCGAGCGATTCGGCGAGAAGGTGCAGACCCCGCTGATGGCCGAGCGCGGATGGTTCGGGCGACGCGTACCGGGGGTCGGTTCACAGAGTCTGTCCCGGTTGCTGCCGGGCGACACGCTTGCTGCGGATCTGCTGTCTACCGCCGAAGCGCGTGCCATCTGGGCCCGTTACGGACTCTGAGACGTACGGCACCGGCGCGGAAGCAATCGGTCGGTTTCGGAATTGAATGTGCGGAAATCATGAGCAGGAACACGATGCCCCTCATTCCCCAAGTTGTCCTCTGGGCTGCCGGAGCGGTTGCAACCTTTGCACTGGCCCGGATCATTCGCCGCGAATATCAGCGCATCAACGAAGAGCTGGAGGCTGCACGGTTGTCGCCAGTGGCCAGCAAGGCTGAACGGACCCAGCACCCGACGCTGAAGCGCGACCCTCATACGGGCGTCTATCGTCCCTGATCCTGACGCGGAGCTAGCCGCGAACTTGTCCCCAAGGTCCGTCTGAAAGGCCGGTGGGCGTGGCTTCGGGCATCGCATTCGGTTGTGGTGCATGGCCTTGCGGCTGCGGCATGTGTTCCTGCTGTGGCGTGGTGCCGGTAGATGCTTCCTCCTCTGCAGGAGCGCCCTCTTCTGGCTCCGGCAGAGCCAGCGGACCTGGATCGTGGCCACCGGCCATCCGCACCAATGCATCCACGCGGGCATTGATCGATGGATGCGAGGCGAACAGATCAGCGAATCCCGACCGCGGATTGTCGACGCACATCTCCATCACGGCGGAGGTGACGCCTGGCAATTCGCCGCGCCCTTCGATCTTGCGCAAAGCCGTGATCATGGCGTCGGGATTCTTCGTCAGTTCGACGGCACCGGCATCGGCCAGAAACTCGCGCGACCGCGACAACGCAAAGCGGATCACCAGCGACAGGAACCACGCCACCGCCACAAGAACGACAGCGATGAGAATGGCAGCGCCGCCACCACCACCTTTCTTGTTATCGCTGCTCGACGAGCCGCCGTCGCGTAAGCCGCCACGAAACATTACGCGGAAGAAGAATTCGGCAAAGAACGAGATGACACCAGCGATGATGACGGCGATCACCATCATTCGTACGTCGCCGTTGCGGATATGCGTCAGTTCATGAGCCAGCACCGCCTCGATCTCGGCATCGTCCAGCCGGTTTAGCAGGCCGGTCGTGACCGTGATCGAATATTGCGTCTCATTGAGACCGGTCGCGAACGCATTCAGCGCGCTGCTGTCCATGATCTTGAGCTTCGGCATCGGAATGCCGCGCGAAATGCAGAGATTTTCGAGAAGATTATAGAGCCGCGGCTCTTCCATGCGTGTGACTTCATGCCCGCCGGTCAGGGCATCGATCATCGCCTGATGGAATTTCCAGGCAATGGCGATCCAAATCGCGGCGCCGACAGTCGCAAACGGCAGTGCCATGATCAGGTCACGCCACGCACGCGCGATGATGGTATCGAAGCTCCTGTTGCCGCCCATATAGCCTTCTGCCAGCAAAGCGCCGGCAAAGACCATCAGATAGACGAGAAAGAACAGGCCGATCAGCAACACCACCGATCGCCGGCGATTGCTCTGGATGTGCGTGTAGAGGCCGTAGGCCGCCATGGTTCAAAGCTCCGCGGCGGCGGCCCGCAAGCCGCCGCGCCGTCCAAACCTCACGTTCAAAATTTAACTTGCGGGGCTTGCTCGAGCTGCGGCCGCGCATCGCCGAGATCGAAGAATTCCCGCTGATGGAAGCCGAGCGATCCAGCCACCAGCACGGCCGGGAAGCTCTGGATGCCCGTGTTGTATTCCTGCACCGCGTTGTTGAAGAATCGGCGCGCCGCCGCGATCTTGTTCTCGATATCGGACAGCTCGCTCTGCAATTGCTGGAAATTGGCACTGGCCTTGAGGTCCGGATACGCTTCCGACAATGCAAAGAGCTGACGCAGCGCGCCGCTGAGCGCAGCTTCGGCCTGTCCCTGCGCGGCCGGCCCTTGCGCCGCGATTGCGGCATTGCGCGCCTTCACCACCGCATCCAGCGTCTCACGTTCATGCGTGACATAGCCTTTGACGGTCTCGATCAGGTTCGGGATCAGGTCATGACGCTGCTTGAGCTGAACGTCGATGTCGGCAAAAGCCTGGCTGACGCGCTGACGCATCGCCACAAGGCCGTTGTAGATCGAAATGCCCCACAAGACGATGGCGGCAATAATTCCAAGAACGACGAGCGTCGAGACCATGACCGGGTAATCCCCCCTCTTAAGAACCAGATGGCCTCAGCGCGAGGCCGGGCCGCATGAAACCATAGCATTTTCCAGCACCTATGGGGCGGTCTCCCACAGGAACCCCTCACAAGCAACAGACGTTAGCAACCGAACACTCGGCCGGAACAGGCCTTGGTCGCGTGAAAGCAGGAGAAGGTTTGATGGTGACACGACAAAGTACTCGTGAGGAATTGACCCCGGTCGAATCACGTCAGGGGTTTTTGGACCGCCCGGTCCTGGCGATTCTGATCATCAGTCTCGCGCTGGTCTGCGCCTTGTTCGGTCTTCTCTGGCTCGGATTTTTCTAGACGATCTGCGATGCTCTTGGCGTATTCTGCTGCTCCGCGGCAGAACGTCGTCACACATCCGAAAAATTCAGAACAACTTTAATCTCGCCCTTTTGCGGGATAAACGCCTCGCGCCAGTTCGAGAGCGGCACCCGCCGGGTGATCAGCCGATCAAGCCATTTTCGGTCGGCTCGGCTGAGTGCATCCGCCGCCTGCCGGTAATGGCCGAGATTGGCATTCACCGCGCCGAAGACGACCTCGTTGTTGAGTACCAGCTTGCGGTTGAAGCCGCCGATATCGAATTCCGTCTTGCTGCCCGGTGACGACACGCCAAGGAGGCAGACAATTCCGGACGGAGCGCAGCGTTTCATCGCTTCGACAATCAGCGGCGTGGCAGCCGTGCATTCCATCACAATGTCGAATTGCATATCACGGAGCGATTCAACGCCGGTGTGATGGACCGCGCCGAGATCGCGGATCAATTCCGGCTTCGGCCCCACAGCATTGCGATCGAGAATATGGACGTTGAGATTGCGTTGCTGGCCCATCATCGCCGCGAGCAATCCAATCGGCCCCGCACCTGTCACCAACACGTTCTCAGCCGTCCACCATTGGGACCGACGGCCGACGCGCTCTGTGTGATCCCACGCCTTGGCGACGATACTGGTCGGCTCCATCAGGACGGCGGCGAGGCCGAGTGCGCGATCGACCTTGACCGCGAAATCCCGCTCGATGCGAAAACGCTCCGACCCGAAGCCGTTGCGGTCCTTGATGCCGCGTTCGGTATAGCCGCCATTGCGGCACATATCCCATTCACCGGCCGCGCAGGACGGACACGGCACGGGATCGGGACGTCGCACGATGCCGACAACATGATCGCCCGGCACGAACCCGCTTTGCTCCGGCGCTTCCTCAACGACACCGAGCGACTCATGCCCAAGCACCAGGCGCTCAGCACCAGGGGGCGCCGAACCGTAAAGACCTTCGAGAATTTCGTGATCCGTGCCGCAGATGCCGAGTGCCAGCGTGCGGACGAGAATCATTCCGTCCGCCAGCGGCGGCTCTGGAATCTCATCGAGCCGAACCGAATTCGGCACACCCGGGAGCACGGTGACAGCGCGCATGGACTCATTTCCGAGATGTTGCCAACGAAAATCAGGTGATCGTCAGCATACACGTGAATGCAAGTCAGCAGAACGTTGCGCCCGCCTTTCTGTTCCGCAACATAACAAGGGTTGCTTTTGTTCAACAAGGAACTGAGTGGAACTTGCAGCGTTGACCAGCAACGCCTCACCGAAGCCATCAGACGGCCACTGCGTCGAGCCGCTAGACTCTACGCGAGTGCGATACCGTCGTGGGTTACAGATACGATAAGCATCAACACGGAGACGCTCATGACACTTGGTACCGTGCTCGTCATCATTCTGATCCTCATTCTGATCGGCGCCATTCCGAATTGGGGCTATAGCCGCGGATGGGGTTATGGACCGTCAGGTATTGTCGGTGTCATTCTGGTGGTCGTGCTGGTCCTTCTGCTTCTTGGCCGCATCTGAAGACTGAATGAAGCCAACAACCGTACGCATGAAGAAGGCCGGATCGAAAGACCCGGCCTTCTTCTTGCGTGATCCTTAAATCGTCTGTGCACGCCCCTTCAGTTGCGCACTATGCATCGCACCGCGAACTGATATGGGCCATCGCCGGCGTTGTGACTGGACTGAAGGCTGGCTCACAACCAATGGGCAGCTTGTCCTTACCCTTCCGATCCTGCTTCTCGTCGTTCGGCACGGTCCGTACGGGATTGACGGGAATGACACGTATTCTGATGGACGATGCCTGGCCCCCCCGGCCGGCGTCGACGAAGCCCTCTTTCATACGGCGACGCTCCACTTCCGTCAGCGTCGGGCCTTTTGTGGCTACCGTCGTTTTCGCCGACGGGACATTGAACGCCATCACCACGTTGTCAACGGCGACAGGCCGCATCGGCAAGATGGGCAGACGATCTGTTTTTGATGCGGGATAAAGCCACCGCAGATCAAAATTTGTCGCGCTTGACTGTTTGTCGATGGAAGAGAGGCCGTATGCTGCGATACCTGCCACAACGAGGCCGCCCACGGCGCATGCTGTCTTACGCCACATGACCGAATCCTTCGGTACAACGCTTTTGAACCGATCTGTCTTTTAAAAAAGAGAAAACCAGAGACGTTCCCCGCCCTGGCGCCATTTCGGCATCTCAACGTCTGAAAATGAAAGGCGTTCCGCTCCTCAGGATGGACCGGCGAGTTGCTCTCGTGGCACCGCGACGCGGCAGACCAAGCCCTCCGCAGCAAAATCAAGACTGACCTTGGCATCGAGCGCGCGCGTCAGATTGTGTTCGATCACGAGGCTGCCAAAGCCGCGCCGCTTGGGTTCGCTGACTTTTGGCCCCTTGCTCTCCCGCCACAGGAGCTCGACACCACCGCCGTCGGTCGCGATTGGCCGCCACGTCACTTGCACACGCCCCGTCTGCCGCGACAGCGATCCGTGCTTGGCTGCATTGGTCACAAGTTCGTGTAGGGCCAGTCCGAGACTTTGAGTGGCTTCCGGGGTCAATTGGATGTCAGGCCCTTCGATCGAGACCTGATGGGAATCACCATCGATGTAATGCGCGAGCTGCGAGCGAACGAGATCATTCAAGGACGCTCCATGCCAACCCTCCGCCACCAGTAGATCATGCGAACGCGCCAGCGCCTGAAGGCGCGCGCTGAACCGCTCAAGAAACGTTGCGATGCCGCCGCTATGTCGCGCAGTCTGCCGTGCCATCGCCTGGATCACGGCGAGAAGATTTTTCGAGCGATGCGTCAGCTCCCGCATCAGCAGGCGCAGATGCGCTTCGGCTTCCTTGCGCTCGGTAATATCGACGGCGGCGCCGGTCAGTCCGATCAGCATGCCCGAGACATCCCGCATCGGCTCGATGTGGAAATCATACCAGAGCGATCTGCCGTCAATCTCGACTTGGGATTCCGCATTGAGCGGGACCCCCTTCTCCAGTACTTCGCGTTTCAGAGCCAGAACAGCATCCGCGCGGGAGCCCACCAGCAGCTCTTCATCCGTCTTGCCCTGCAAATCAGCAGCATCACGATTGAACAACGGCTTGCTGAGCGAGGTGTAGCGAAGATCCGTGTCCTGGGTGAATACGGTGACGTTCGAACCGCGCAGACCGAACTCGTAACGCTGCACGGCGGTGGCGAGTTCTTCATTAAATTGCCGCTGCCCGCTCTCCATCGAGCGGATGCGGCTGACGTCGACGCCCGTGCAAAGAATGCCCTTCACCGAATGATCGGCGGCAAAGACCGGATCGATGTGAAGTGCAAAGAGCGCGCGGCGCTCGGGTGTGATGAAAGAGACCTCGCAATCCTCTGATCGTCCCGTCTCCAGAACCCGCCGCTTGGCTGCCATTGCCGCTTGCAATTCGGGGGATGACCAAAGCTCCTCGTCGGTCTTTCCGACCATGCGGGACGCCACCTCTTCACCATGCGGACCGGCAATCCACAAATAACGAAGATCCCGATCCTGGGAAAAGGCATGAATCTGCGCACCGCGCAGTGCTGCTTCAAACCGCTCCTTCAGATCAATGCATTCGGTTGCCTGCTGCCGGCCTTCCGTGCGCGCCAGTTTCAACTCGCGGCGTGTCTCTGCATGCAGCCGGCGCTCGCGCTCCAGTTCTTTGATGAGGCTTTCGGCCTCGCGCGATGCTAACGCTCCCGCCGACACTTTTCGGGCGCGCGACAAAGGTTGCTTTGCAGCGGTCTTCAACGGCCCCTGCAAAGACTTGACGCGCAAAGACTTTGTACGCAAAGACTTTTTACGCAAAGACTTGGCGCCTTTCCGCCCTGTTTTTCTTCCCCCTCCCTGCCCCTGCACGTTTCTCACCAATGCTTTTTAGCTCTCATTGGCAGCCGCTCATCGCTAGCGGCGGCTGGTTACTCATAGCTGCTCAGGGTTATCGATGATTGCGGCCACGGCCGAAGAAAAACGATAACTGAGTCCGACGCGGTTCCAACGCCGAAGAGGCGCAAGGTTTCCAGAGGCTTAGTCTCAATTTTCGAAACTGAAGCTCCGCTCGGCAATAACTGCGGAACGATCCTATCTCGAATGCATTAAGCCTAAAGCCGGCCGTCATCCCCTCCCCCTCGTGCTCGGTCGGCTGAATTAACGGCGCGGTCGGCATTGTTCGCCGGCTGCGCCTTTTTCATTCGTCGGATTTCACAATGCGAGCGGCATAACGCATCTGGAACAATGCAAGTTCCGCCGCGTTGGCGAAAAATCAAATTCAACAACATTCGTGTGCGGAGGTTCTGCGATGGCGCGAGGGCAAGCTCAGATGGAAACAACGACGACGAAGACCCGGCGCAGAAACGGCTCCACCCGCCGCCGGAAAACTTCGGTGTCGCGGTCGCATGGTATCATGAGAGAGGCCATGGCAGACGATATCGCCGCCATGCGGGCTGAAATTAATGACATGATTGCTTCGCTGGAAGCCAAGATCGACCGCCTGAATCGCATCAGCAAGCAGGGCGCGACGCATGCCGCGGAGGGCGCGAACGATTCCGTGCTCAGTGCAATCTCCGGTCTGACTGGCCAGGTGACGGGGCGCATGCAGGGCTCTGCCAAGACGGCCAGCGATGACATGGCAAAGTTCGGCAATCAGGCGCTCAAGCGCATCGCAACCGAAATCGATCATCGCCCGTTCCTGACATTGGCCATCGCCGCCGGGATCGGCTTCATCGCAGGCCTCGTCCGCCCCCGGGAGTAGCAGCCGTGTCGATATCGGATCTCGTCGGCAGCGCGCTTGACGGTCCCGTCGCGGCCATCCGTCGCCAGGTGATCTCGATCGGCATCGCTATGGCGGCGGGGATCGGCGCAGTGTTTTACGGCGCCTCGGCAGCGATGCTGGCGCTCGAGATGGCGCTTGGGCCTATCTTCGCACGACTCCTGATCGCGATTATTCTCGTCCTGATCGCGATCGTCGGCTATTTCGCACCGCGTGTGATCGGCCGCAATGCAGCGAAGCATTCCCCCATCGACGCCGCCGCCGCGGAGATGGCAGGCATGACCCGCGATCAACGGATCGCAATGGTGTTTGAGGCATTGTTGCTGGGGTTCTCGCTGGGGTCGCAAAAACCGGCCGAGAAGCACTGAAGTACGAGAGTCCCGGCTTTGATGGGAATCAAAGCCGGGACTCTCGCCTTGATGCGTTTTCTTCACGCGAACGGCCGTCGCCGGACGAAGCCGGCTATAGCCGGCGAAGCCCGGTACCCACTTCGCTCGAAAACGCTTTAGACGAGGACACGCGCGATATGAAAGCGGCCGGACATCATGTCCAGCCGCTTTCCTTGGGCTCCCTCAAATGCGGATCAGGACGCGCGGCGTTCGCGCCGGCGTGCATTGCGTTCGAAGAACAGCGCCTGACTGATGACAGCCGACACGGTCGCCGGCTGGAACGGCT
>Ga0164243_10007241_pt1 | contig 16593 bp, 14 predicted proteins | sample OricompcompostOP_FD_108781 | JGI IMG/M metagenome (GOLD analysis project Ga0164243, IMG submission 108781) | Organic Plus compost microbial communities from Emeryville, California, USA - Original compost - Organic plus compost (OP) | ecosystem: Engineered > Solid waste > Mixed feedstock >... | reverse complement strand
CGCGGCTGGCCAGACTTTCATCGGCCGCGTCGAAAAATGGACCGACGTTCCGCACGGCACTGGCGATATCTTCGCAGGATGCCTGACAGCCAAGCTGATGCTTGGACAAAATCCCGAAGAAGCCCTCGGATACGCGATCGCCGGGGTCCGGACCGCACTTGAGGTCAGTCGCGGCTTCGATCATCTCCTGCCGCACCTCGTCGATTGGGCTCGCGCCATAGCGCCCGTTTCTATCGAACGAGTTTCGTGAGCCAAATCCGCGCATTTTCGTCTTCGGCTTGCTGCAACCCTGATGAGACGGCATACCTGCTCTAGGGTCGGTCGGCAGGAGGGAACGCGCGAAAAATGGAACCAGAATCGAGCGCTCAAGGCGTCAAGAAAGAAGTCACGGCGGGGCTGGTCCTCTTGCTCGCGGCCGTATCGGCGCTTGTTGTTGCGAACTCGCCCCTTCAGGATCTTTATGCGCGCACGCTTGCGACGCACATCCAGCTCGGCGTCCGGCCCCTCGCGCTCTCGAAGGAGGTCGTCCATTGGGTCAACGACGGGCTGATGGTTGTTTTTTTCTTCCTCGTCGGTCTCGAAATCAAACGCGAAGCCCTCCGCGGAGCCCTATCGAACCCCAAGGCGGCCATGTTGCCCATCGTCGGCGCTCTCGGCGGAATGGCGTTTCCCGCCGTGATCTACTCGGCCGTCAATTGGGATAACAGCGTCGCGCTGCGCGGCTGGGCCATCCCTGCGGCAACCGACATCGCTTTCGCGGTCGGCGTCATGGCGATGCTCGGAAAACGCGTCCCGCCGACGCTGAAAGTCTTTCTGCTCGCGCTGGCCATTATCGACGATCTCGGCGCAATCATCATCATCGCCTTTTTCTATACGGCGGATCTCTCGCTGTCGGCACTTTCGCTCGCTGCAGCCGGAGTCGCCGTACTGGCCCTGCTCAACCATTTGAACGTCATGCGCGTTCTTCCCTATCTCATCGTTGGCGCATTCGTCTGGATATGCGTGTTGGAATCGGGCGTGCACGCGACGCTAGCCGGTGTCGCAACGGCGCTGGCCATTCCGCTCACAGGCAAAAACAAAGGCGAGGAAGGCCCACTTCACGCGCTCGAGCAGGCTTTGAGCCCATGGGTCAGCTTTCTCATCCTGCCGATCTTCGCTTTTGCCAACGCCGGGCTTTCGCTGGGAGACCTCTCTGCCGAAGACATGCTGTCGCCAATTCCTGTCGGCATAGCGCTCGGCCTTTTCCTCGGCAAACCCCTCGGAATATACACCGCTGTCCGCCTGGCGCTCGCCAGCGGCCTCGGCGCGATGCCTTACGGCGCTTCGCAGATCCAGCTCTTTGGCACAGCCATTCTGGGTGGGATCGGCTTCACCATGAGTTTGTTCATCGGCATGTTGGCGTTTCCGAGCGTGGAAGCGAGCGCAGAGGTTCGCCTCGGGGTTCTCGCGGGCTCAATATTTTCGGCTCTTGTCGGCTACATCGTTTTGGCTACAAGCAGCGCGGACAAGAGGTCGAGGAGACAAAAGAAACAATGAGCAGCTTTCCCGAAACGCTAACGGATCGCTACCGCCGTTTCCGGCATCGCCATTTCGTCGCGCATGCTGATCAGTACGAGGAATTGGCGACCTATGGCCAAAGCCCCGACACGATGATCATCTCGTGCTCGGACAGCCGCGTCGATCCCGAGACGATCTTCAGCGCCATGCCGGGTGAGCTCTTCGTCGTCCGCAATGTCGCGAACCTCGTTCCGCCCTATGAAGTCAGCGGCAAATATCACGGCGTCAGCGCCGCGATGGAATTCGCGGTGCTCAATTTGCGGGTCAAGCACATGATCGTCATGGGCCATTCAGGCTGCGGCGGCGTGAAGGCAGCCCTTGACCAGAGCGCCGCGATCCAGACGGAAGCGCACTTCATTTCGAAGTGGATGTCGATGCTCGACGATGCCCGCCTCGCGGTGCTGGCCGCGCATCAGACCAGCTCATCGAGCGTGCGCCAGGAAGCCCTCGAAAAGGAAGCGATCAAGCAATCGATCGAAAACCTTCGCACCTTTCCGTTCGTGAAGGAGCAGGAGGAAAAGGGCCGCTTGTCGCTGCACGGCGCGCACTTCGACATCAAGAGTGGAACGCTGACGGTTCTCAATCATTCGCGCGGGCTGTTCTATCCTCTCTAGGACGCTGAGGCCGCGGACGCTTCCGTCCTTGCCTTCTCGATGATGGGTAACAGCTTCGACTTCAGCGAGTCTTCGGTGATGGGGCCGACGTGCTTGTAAATCACGTCGCCCTTGCCGTTGACGACGAACGTTTCAGGCGTTCCATAAACGCCCCAGTCGATGGCGGCGCGACCATCCGCATCGGTCCCGACGGCCGTGAAAGGATTGCCGTAGCGTCCGAGGAACCGCCGCGCGGCCGAGGCCTGGTCCTTGTAATTGATGCCGTAGATATCGACGCCCGACGCTTCCTTCAGCCGCTCGATCATCGGATGCTCGTCAACACACGGCACGCACCACGATGCCCAGAAGTTGACGACGGAGATCTTGCCCTTCGCGAGATCGGCCGAGGTGAAACCGGGCTCGAGCTTCCCCGCCGTGACTTCCAGACCTTCGATCGGCGGGAACGTCGTTTTCGGCACGGGCTTGCCGACAAGCGTCGACGGCAGCAACGACGGATCCCCGGATCTCAATGCCATCGCGAAAAATCCTGCAATGACGGCGAACACGACGATAGGCAGAAGCCGCAGATAATTCGATCGACTTTGAGCCACGAGCCTCTCTCTATTTGTTGGACGAGCGACGCTTCACGCCCCGGCGTTCAAGCGCTTCAAGATCGGCCCGTTGCTTCCATCCGTCGGCAAGAAGCCAAACGATGAGCCCGGCGACGGTCACCGCCACAACGGCGTAGGATATCCAAATGAAGCCCGCGTGCGGTCCAAGATCCATCGGTGTCACTCCGCTGCACCTTGGGCCGCAAGCCTGTCGCGCCCCATGATGATCTGCGTCCTGAGCGCCTTGGCTCGCCGCCGCAAAATCTCGTTGCGCATCGCTTTGAGATGCATCGCAAAGAACATCAGCGTGAACGCCAGCGCCATGACGAGCAACGGCAGGCGCATGCTCGGATCGACCGTCGCCCCGAAATCCGTCGAAGGCTGGTGCAGCGTGTTCCACCAGTTGACCGAAAACTTGATGATCGGCAGCAGCGTCACGCCGACGAGAGCCAGAACGGCGGTCAGCTTTGCCGCTGCCCCTTCATCCTCAAGAGCCGAGCGCAGCGCGATCAATCCGAGATACAGAAAGAACAGGAGCAGAACGGAAGTCAGGCGCGCATCCCAGACCCAATAGGTCCCCCACATCGGCTTGCCCCAAAGCGAGCCGGTCACGAGCGCCAGGAATGTAAAAGCGGCCCCGAGCGGCGCCGCCGCCTTCGCCGAAACGTCCGCCAGCGGATGCCGGAAGACGAGCAGGCCGAAGCTCGACAGCGCGATAAGGCCATAGATCATCATCGAGAGCCACGCGCACGGCACGTGGATATACATGATCCTGACCGTTTCGCCCTGCTGATAATCGGGGGGCGAATCGAAAAATGACAGATAAAGCCCGTAAACCAATAATATGGCTGACGCCGCCACGAACCACGGCAACAGGCGCGCGGAAAGCTCCATGAAGCGGGTCGGATTGGCGAGGCGTTGTGTCAGCGTCTGCATGGGCGGGATTTAAGCCTTTAACCGAGCCGGCGCAATGAAGCCTGAGATTACCATTTATTGAATCTGGATGCGGAGCGCCGCGGCGGCAGCCACCGGCCCGAGGACCATCGTAACAAGCGAAACCGCCGCTAGAATGAGAAACGACGATCCGGCCCCGGAAGGTCCTGCACTCGCGCTCACCGCCGATATTCCGAAAATCAGGGTCGGAACATAAAGCGGCAGCACGATCAGCGCCAGGAGCAGACCGCCCCGGCGCGTCTTCATCGTCAATGCCGCTCCAACGGCCCCCAGGAAACTCACGGCCGGCGTGCCCACCAAAGTCGTCCCGACGAGAACCGGATAGGCATTGAGATCGAGGTTCAGCAGGATGCCGAGCACAGGAGCGAGAATGGCAAGCGGTATTCCGGTCGTGATCCAGTGTGCGAGCGCCTTGATCGCGCTGACAAGCTCGAGCGGCAACGGTCCTGTCGCCAACACGTCGAGCGTACCGTCCTCGTAATCCGCTTCGAAAATGCGATTGAGAGACAAAAGCGCGGCCAGCAGCAGCGCGATCCACAGAACGCCCGCCGCGATGCGCGCCAGGAGATTGAGATCCGGCCCGAGCCCGAGCGGCATCAGCGACACGACGATGAGAAAAAAACCGAGCGCCGTGCCGATCGCGCCGCCCTCGCGAACGGCAAGCCGCAAATCGCGGTGAAGAAGAGCCCAGACGCCCGTCACGCCGCCATCCTTTGTGCCGCGAGATCGAGCGTCTGCGCACGTTCGAGCCCAAGAGGCAAATGCGTCGCGATCACCGCGATACCGCCCGTTTCCGTGTATGCATTGACGGCCGCGACCAACCGCTCTGACGATGCCGTATCGAGAGACGCCGTTGGTTCGTCGAGCAGCCACAGCGGACGATGGGCAACAAGCAGCCGCGAGAGTCCGAGCCGCCGCTTCTGTCCCGCAGAAAGATAGGCGGCGGGAAATTCTCCGAGCTCTTCCAATCCGAAATGCCGAAGAGCGGCTTCGACGCGCCCGTGTGACGGCGTGTCAGAGCCGAGATACGCATTCCAGAACGTGGCGTTCTCGAGCACCGTCAGGCTCGTCTTCACCGCATTCGTATGCCCGATGGCATGGGCCTGCTCGCCGACGCTCAGTTCTGGATCGCCACCATCGAGCCGGACCGAGCCGCGAAAGGGCCGAATGAAGCCCGCCAGGGTCCGCAGCAACGTCGTCTTGCCGATACCGTTGGCCCCCGTCAGGACCAGGGCTTCTCCACGCCGCACAGTGAACGACAGCCCCTCGATGACCCGGCGCGATCCGCGATCTATGACCAAGTCTTCGGCAATGAGCTGCACAGGGATGAGAATCCGTGACGTGAGATTGGGCAAGAGCGGCGGCATTTACGCGCAATTTCGCCGCCGGGACGATTCGTGTTTTCTTTTCCGGCTGATTATATAAAAGGCACGTTGTATCCTTCGCTAGCGCAAAAGCGAGGGGGTCGCGCGGACCGACAAGCTCGTGCCGCGGGACATCCTCGATCCGCCGGCACTCCGGCGGCGCAGCCCTTCGTCATAATCTTTCGGAGGCCTGACCTTGAGCGCCCTGACACCTGTTTCCGACGACAGCTTCAAATGCAAAAAGACCCTCACTGTCGAGGGCAAAATCTACGTTTACTATTCATTGCCCGACGCCGAGGCCAATGGCCTCAAAGGCATCTCGCGCCTTCCCTATTCGATGAAGGTTCTCCTCGAAAACCTTTTGCGCCACGAGGACAACCGGTCGGTCACCAAAGCCGACATCATGGCGATGGCCGAATGGCTCGACAACAAAGGCAAGACCGAGAAGGAAATCGGCTTCCGGCCCGCCCGTGTCCTGATGCAGGACTTCACCGGCGTTCCGGCCGTCGTCGATCTCGCCGCCATGCGCGATGGCATGACCAAGCTCGGTGGCGATCCGACGAAGATCAATCCGCTGGTGCCGGTCGATCTCGTCATCGATCATTCCGTCATCGTCGACGAATTCGGCACGCCGCAGGCTCTGACTGATAACGTCAAGCTCGAATATTCGCGCAATGGCGAACGCTACAACTTTCTGAAATGGGGCCAGGGCGCATTCCAGAATTTCCGCGTCGTCCCGCCCGGCACCGGCATCTGCCACCAGGTCAACCTCGAATATCTCGCTCAGACGGTCTGGACGAACGAAATGGCCGACGGGGCGACCGTCGCCTACCCCGACACCCTCGTCGGCACCGACAGCCACACGACGATGGTCAACGGCCTTGCGGTTCTGGGCTGGGGCGTCGGCGGCATCGAAGCCGAAGCGGCGATGCTCGGCCAGCCGCAGTCGATGCTGATCCCCGAGGTCATCGGCTTCCGCCTGACGGGCAAGCTGAAGGAAGGCGTGACCGCGACTGACCTCGTGCTGACCGTCACGCAGATGCTGCGCAAGAAGGGCGTCGTCGGAAAATTCGTCGAATTCTACGGCCCCGGCCTCGATTCGATGACGCTGGCCGACCGCGCCACGATCGGCAACATGGCGCCGGAATACGGTGCGACCTGCGGCTTTTTCCCGGTCGACAAGGAAACACTAAATTACCTGATGATGTCGGGCCGCGACTCGCATCGCATCGCGCTCGTCGAAGCTTACTGCAAGGCGCAAGGCCTTTATCGCGAGACGGGCTCCGCCGATCCGGTCTTCACCGATACGCTGTCGCTCGACCTTGGAGAAGTCGTGCCCTCGATGGCGGGTCCGAAACGGCCGGAAGGCCGCATCGCGCTTCCCGACATCAAGAGCGGCTTCGCAACGGCTCTTGCGAACGAGTACAAGAAGCCCGACGAACTCGGAAAGCGTGTTCCGGTCGAAGGAGAATCCTTCGACATCGGCCACGGCGATGTCGTGATCGCAGCGATTACGAGCTGCACCAACACATCGAACCCGAGCGTGCTGATCGCAGCCGGCCTTCTCGCACGCAACGCGGTAAAAGCCGGCTTGACGAGCAAACCCTGGGTAAAAACATCGCTCGCACCCGGATCGCAGGTCGTTGCCGCCTACCTGTCAGAGGCCGGCCTTCAGCCTTATCTCGACCAGATCGGCTTCAATCTCGTCGGTTTCGGCTGCACCACGTGCATCGGAAATTCAGGCCCCCTGGCCCCGCCGATTTCGAAAGCGATCAACGACAATGGCATCGTCGCGGCGGCCGTCCTTTCCGGCAATCGCAACTTTGAAGGCCGCGTCAGCCCCGACGTGCAGGCGAACTATCTCGCGTCCCCGCCGCTCGTCGTCGCCTATGCGCTTGCGGGCTCGGTCCAAAGGGATCTGACTAAAGAACCGCTTGGGCAAGGCAAGGACGGCAAACCTGTTTTCCTGAAGGACATCTGGCCGACGACGCAGGAAATCCAGAAGTTCATTGCCGAGAACATCACGCGCGAGATGTTCAAATCGCGCTATGCCGACGTCTTCAAGGGCGATGACAACTGGCAGGGCATCGCGACGAGCGGCGGCCTGACCTATGGATGGAACGGCGCCTCCACCTACGTTCAGAATCCGCCGTACTTCCAGACCATCGCACGCCAAGCGAAGCCTGTCGGCGACATCGTCAATGCGCGCGTTCTGGGTCTCTTCGGCGACAAGATCACGACCGACCACATCTCACCCGCCGGCTCGATCAAGACGTCGAGCCCGGCCGGCAAGTATCTCCTCGATCACGGCGTGCAGCCCGTCGACTTCAACCAGTACGGCACACGCCGCGGCAACCACGAAGTGATGATGCGCGGCACCTTCGCCAACATTCGCATCAAGAACCACATGGTCAAGGATGCAAACGGCAACGTGAAGGAAGGCGGCCTGACGATCCATTATCCGTCAGGAAAGGAGATGCCGATCTACGACGCCGCGATGATCTATGAGCAGGAAGGCGTCCCGCTCGTCGTGTTCGCCGGCATCGAATACGGCAACGGCTCGTCGCGCGACTGGGCGGCGAAGGGCACGAATCTGCTGGGCGTCCGCGCCGTCATTGCGCAGTCGTTCGAGCGCATCCACCGTTCGAACCTGGTCGGCATGGGCGTCGCCCCGTTCGTCTTCATCGAAGGAGCGTCCTGGGAATCGCTTGGTCTCAAAGGCGACGAGCGGATCACCATTCCGGGTCTCGCCAACGTCAAACCGCGCGAGGTCATCACCATGACGGTGACGCGGCCCGACGGATCGGCCCTTTCTGTGCCGATCCTCTGTCGGATCGATACGCTCGACGAGATCGAGTACTTCAAGAACGGCGGCATCCTGCACTACGTACTGCGCAACCTCGCGGCTTGACGGGAATGCGAGCGCAAGCTGCTGCTGTCCTCGCCCAGAGCGAGGAACAGCAGGAGTTCGGCGCGCTCAAGAATTTGGGTATCCGAGCCGCGGTTCGAGCCGCTCGAAGGTCGTGGACATGGCCCATCCGTGGGTCATGGGCAATCCGATATGCCCATAGAGGATCGAGAGTTGCAGTTCCGCCGACCATTCCGTCGCGTGCTTGACGGAAGCCAAGTAGAGGGCCGTCGCAAGTCCCGTTCGATCCGCGCCGCCTTCGCAATGGATAAGGAGCGGTTTAGGCAGCTTTGCGAAGAGATCCAACAGTGCCGCGACGGCCGCGTCGTCCAGCGGCCGGTTGGCTTTCAACGCAAGATCGGCATGCGCCAGCCCATTCCGTGAAGCAGCGGCAATCTCATCCCGATACCAAGGCTTGTCCGGAAATGTGCCTCTCAGATTAAGCACCGATTTGATGCCGTAAGTGCGCACATAACGATCGATGTCGTCACCCCGCGGCTGAGCGGAGCGATAGAGCTCTCCCGCGACAACCTCGTGAAAATTGCCTCCGCTAATCTCGATGCCCGCATATGCCGCCGGTAACGCCACGAAGGCGGCGAGCGTAATGAGAATTCGACGGACGAGAGAAATGCGTTTTTTCTTCATCTCGTGATGATCCGTTGCGGCGGGCAAGATCCATAAGGTGGCTCTGATGGTTTCTTTACGGCCAGGAGAAAGCAAATATCACGGCGCGACGTCGCACAGACCCGTCTGTGATAACCTCTGGACCAGATTTCTCGTGCAGGGTCACTGGTTTGTGAGATTACTTACGTCCGTTTCACTTTGTGCAAACTCCTGCGGTAGGTCAAATAGGTCGAATGGCTGGGTGGGCGGCGTCGGAAGATAAAATGCGTTTTCACCAGATCCTGCTGGCGGTCCTCGCCATAATTGCGAGCGCCCTGCCAGCCGCGGCGCAAGAAGTCGCCGTCGGAGAGCAGACGGACAAGCCGCCAAAAGCCGTGATCGAACTCTTCACGAGCCAAGGCTGTTCATCCTGCCCGCCGGCCGATGCACTCCTGAAAACGTTCGCCGACGACCCGTCTGTCATCGCGATTTCGCTGCCGGTCGATTACTGGAATTATCTCGGCTGGAAAGATACGTTTGCATCCCCCCGCAACACCGAACGCCAAAGAAATTATGCGCGCGCCCGCGGCGATGGAGCAATCTATACGCCGCAGGCCGTGATCAATGGCGTCATTCCTGTGAACGGAGCCTCGAAAGACGACATAGAACAGGCCATCGCCACCACATCGAAAGCCGGCGGCCCTCACCAAATTCCGGTCCGTTTCTGGCAAGAACGCAATACGTTGAATTTCGCCTTGGGACAGGAAGGACAGGGCCATGCCCCCCGCGAAGCAACGATTTGGCTCGGCGTTGTCCAGATGTCGGGATCAGTTCGCATCAAAGGCGGTGAAAACGCCGGCAAGGAGCTGACCTACACCAACATCGTGCATGAGTTGATCCCCATCGGCATCTGGAAGGGCCAGCCGATGCAGGTGCAATTGCCCCGTGCCGAGATGATGCAGGCGAACGTTCAGAAGGTCGTAGTGCTTCTCCAGGAAGGCCGCAGCGGCCCGATCATCGGCGCGACGATGGCAGGGCTGTGGTAAGCACGCTCGCCATCGCAAGTGTTGCCTTTCGTTTCCGGCCAGGTCCCTCACCTGCCCCTGCGGGCCTCCTCTCCCGTTCCTGGAGCAGAGGTCTTCCCTCTCCCGAGGGAGAAGGAGCCCCCCGAAGGGGCTGATGAGAGGCTCAATCGAATCAAGCCGCCAGTCCGCGCTTTTTCAGCAGGCCCTCGATCTTCGGAGGCCGCCCGCGAAACGCCACGTAGGCTGCATGTGGGTCGCGCCGGTTGCCCGCGGAATAGATGAACTCGTGAAGCTTTTTGGCCGTCGCCGGATGAAAGACGTTGCCCGCCTCTTCGAAGGCGGCGAAGGCATCGGCATCCATCACCTCCGACCAGAGATAGCTGTAATAGCCGGCGGCATAGCCCGACATGATGTGCATGAAGTGCGGCAGCCGGTGACGCATCACGATCTCTTTCGGCATGTCGATGGCTTGTAGCGTATCCCGCTCGAAGCCTTCGACGTCGCCGATATCCTTGAGGTCCGCCGAATAGAGCGCCATGTCGACGAGCGCCGAGGATGTATATTCGACGGTCGCGAAGCCCTGGTTGAAATTGCGCGCGGCGGTCAGCCGTTGGCGGAGCACCTTCGGCATCGGTTTCCCCGTCTTGTAATGCAGCGCATGCTTTTCGAGCACATCGGACGTCGAAAGCCAATGCTCGTAAAGCTGCGAGGGAAGCTCGACGAAATCGCGCGTGACCGACGTTCCCGAAATCGACGGATACGTGACGTTCGACAACAACCCGTGCAAGCCGTGCCCGAATTCGTGAAACAGCGTCCGTGCATCATCGAACGAGAGAAGCGGTGGCTCGCCGTTTCCGCCTTTGGTGAAATTCAAGACATTGACGATAATCGGCGTCTGCCCCTTCCCGAGCTTGTGTTGCGAGCGGAACGACGACATCCAGGCGCCGGAACGCTTTGTTGGCCGCGCGAAATAATCGCCCATGAAAATGCCGACGTGCGCGCCTTTCTTGTCGAGCACTTCCCAGACCCTGACGTCGGGATGATAGCGCGGCAGGTCCTTCCGTTCCTTGAACTTCAACCCGAACAGCCGCGTTGCCGTGTCGAACGCCGCGCGAATCATGTGATCGAGTTCGAGATAGGGCTGCAGCTTCGACTCGTCGAAGTCGTACTTCGCCTTGCGAACTTTTTCCGAATAGTATCGCCAGTCCCAGGGCATGATTTCGGAATTGTCGCCGGAACGCTGCGCTTCTGCAGCGAGCGCATCCCGTTCGTCGCGTGCGCGGTCCACCGCCTTGTCCCATACCGCCCGCAGGAGTTCATCAACGGCAGTCGGCGTTTTAGCCATCGTGTCCTGCAGGCTGAATTCCGCAAAAGAGTTGAAGCCCATCAGGCGCGCGTATTCTCCGCGCAGCGCCACGGCTTCGGCGACGATCTGACGATTGTCGGTGTCGCCCTCGCGCGCACCACGGCTGATCCAGGCATTGAATGCCTGCTCCCTGAGATCGCGACGGGCCGAATACGTGAGAAACCCTTCGACACTCGATCGAGCGAGTGTGATGATCGCCTTGCCGGGAAGGCCTGCGTCGGCCGCCGCGCGCTGAGCGCTCTCCTTGAAAGTCTCGGGCAACCCCACAAGATCGTTCTCGCCTTCGAGCACGAGCCGCCACGACTGCTCGTCCTTCAAAACATTCTGCATGAACTGCGTGACGAGCGTTGCAAGCCGCGCGTTGATTTCTTTGACCCGCGACTTGTCCGCGGCAGAGAGTTTCGCTCCGGCACGAACGAATTCGAGATGATGTCGCTCCAGCACGCGAAGATCTTCGTCGTTGAGCTTCAGTGCGTGGCGCCGCTCATAAAGATCGTCGATGCGCTTGAAGAGCGCCTTGTCGAGCAGAATTTGCGTTTCATGCGCTGCAAAGCGGGGGGCCATGTCCCGCGCGATTTCTTGCAATTCCGGCGTCGCGTCCGAGCCTTCGAGGTTCCAGAAGATCGATGCAACTCGCGAAAGCTGCCAACCGCTTTTCTCAAGCGCCACGATCGTATTCGAAAACGTGGGTTTCGACGGATTGCGCGCGATTTTTTCGATTTCCGCCTTGTGTTCTCGAAACGCCGCCTCAAGCGCCGGCTTGAAATGACGCGCTTCGATTTTTTCGAAAGGCGGCATCGCGAATTCACCGTTCCATTTCGCCATTAATGCATTGACGCTGGGCTTGGAACGAGGCTTCGAGGCCGACTTGGATTTTGCTATCATTTTGAGATCTATATCCGAATTCCCCGCATTGTAACTATATATACGCACAAAATGCACGGCGTGCTCAAATGAAACCGTGGCAATATCGCAATGCCGAAAGGACCGGCTTTGCGGAGCCGGTCCTTCGGGACGTGACGGGTTGGGGAGAGGGCACATCCGCATGGAAGCAGATGCGCGATCACAGGGAGCGTTGCCTGAGGACCCGACTTCGAAACTATGGCCCCGGGGGGCTGGGGGGCTAATTTCCAGAGCCGGTCCTTTGAAATCGGACCCAAAGGCAACGGTTATCTCTATCGCGTTTTAATACGGCGGATTGGAGCCGTGCCTGAGTCTTGAATTTGTCGGGGTCGCGGTATTTCCGTGCTTGGTCTCCAAAACTGTTCATCCTGTTCATCAGACACTTTGAGCCGCAGGTTTCTTGCGTGCTCTCTTGCTTTCCGCGAGCATTGGCGCAATCTTTAACTGTCAACGATTGGACGGCGCCGTTTGAGCGAGACAACCGACCCGATAGTTTTTCGCCCGCGCTCGGCGGGCGCGCTTGGATCTTCCGATCTTAGTTCGGAGCCAAGCCGACGAACCACATTCGATCGCTACGAGTTGATGGCAATTCTCGATCTTTATGGTCGAAAAGTCGCTGCTGGCGCTTGGCGCGACTACGCGATCGACCTCCTGCGCGACAAAGCTGTCTTCTCGGTCTATCGCAAGGCGAGCGAATATGCCCTCTACCGCATCGAGAAAGATATGCGCCTCGCCCGCAAGCAAGGAGCTTATAGCGTCATCGCTGCGGGCGGCCTCATCATGAAGCGCGGCCATGACCTGAAGCGCGTGCTGAGCGTCCTCGAAGACCGCCCCGGCGTCGTGAGCGTCTAAGAGCCTCCTTCGGCACGTCCGACACAGGCCCGCGCTTGCGGCCGGCTCGCCGTAGGCGAGTCGCGAGCGCCAAATAAAAAAAGGCCCCGGCGAACCGGGGCCTTCTGTTCGTTGAGGCGATCCGCGCCTTAGTTGCGGTTCGCCATGCCGAGCAGGTTCAAGATGTGAATGAACAGCGTGATGAACGAGCCGTAGAGCATGAAGGCGCCGAAGATCGACGAGCGCTTCAGCTGCGCCTCTCCGCCATACTGGACGTTCTCGATGTACATCGACTTGATCGCCTGCGTCTCGAAAGCCGTCACGACCGAGAAGAGCAGCACGACAACGGCAGAGATACCCATGCTCATCATCTTGCTGGTGCCCGGATCTGTGATGAAGAAGTAGCTCGCGAGCATGACGATGATCAGACCGATCGACGCCATCGACAGGAATCCGCTCCAGCCGGTCATGTCCTTTTTCGTCGTGTAGCCGATGAGGCTTGTCACGCCGAACATCGCGGCGGCGATGAAGAACGCCTGACCGACAAGGCCGGCCATGCCCATCGAAACGTAGAGTGAGATCATCGGCGCGATCAACGCGCCCCAGAGCGCGCAGTAGAGCCAATAGGCGCCATGCGCCATCACATCACTGCCGCCGAAGAAAAGCCGCGGCGCAAACCAGCCAAGACCGAGGACGCCTGCGAACACGACCCACTTCATCGGGCCGAGGGCGATCGCCGCCATCACTTGCGGATTGGCCATGAGAAGCATGACAACGACAGCCGTGCCGGCGATGCCGAGTGCCATGTAGTTGTAGGTGCCGAGCATGAACGAGCGCAGCCCCTGGTCGATCGCGCCAGATGTCCGTGCGCCGCCGTACGGGCTATTCGGTCGCGTAAAAACTTCAGCCATAATCCTCGTATCCTCGTGTTATCCGGCCAAACTGCCGGTTCTGCGTGGAATATGATCCTAGCTTCACGGCCTTTCAAGGCCCCGGAAACACCGGGAAGAATGCTTTTATTCTGAACGTAGAGAAGGAACGGCTGGCGCCCTCAGAATGCTCCAGGTTCCGATACCTCCGAAAACGGCGATCATGGCGGCAGCGACCCCAAGGGTAATCGATACCGCATTCATGGAAAACACGTAATCCAGCTCCATGACCCGGGTCACCGCGACCCATGCGATGACGCTCCCGAGACCGATGGCGACGACGGCCGCGATCGTCGCCAGCAACGCGTACTCCCAGGCGTGGGCCTTGAGGATCTGCCTCTGGCGGGCGCCGACCGTTTTCAGAATGACGGCTTCCAGGATCCGGCGACGCTGCGCCGTCACCAAAGCGCCCGCGAGCACCAGCGCTCCCGCCGTCAGCGTGACGCTGCCCGCGACCTGAACCGCGACCATCACCTTCGCGAAGATCTTGCTGAACTGATCTATCGCGTCCCGAACCCGAATGGCGCTAACCGATGGGTAAGACCGTCCGATGTCCCGAACCATTTTGGTTTCGATCTCCGGAGACGTCCCTTGGGGAAGACGAACGGTCGCGAGCAGGTTATGCGGCGCTCCCCGGAGCGTGTTTGGCGAAAACACCATGATGAAGTTCAGCGAGAGACTCTCCCATTTGACTTCGCGCAGACTGGCGACCTTGGCCGTGATGTTGCGCCCCAGCACATTGACGGTAATCGAGTCGCCAAGCCCGAGGCCGAGCTTCTTCGCAATCTCGCCCTCGAACGAGACAAGCGGCGGCCCGTCGTAGTCTTTGCGCCACCAGGAACCGCTCGTCACCGTCGAGCCTTCGGGAACGGTATCGGCGTAACTCAGGCCGCGATCCCCGTTCAACACCCACTGAATATCGGATGGCAGTTTCAGATCCTCGATAGGCTTGCCTTTGAGCGCCACGATCCGGCCGCGCAGCATCGGAGCATCGACCAGCGATGCGCTGGGAACATCTTGGGCGACGCGAGCCCTCAATCCGTCGAGATCCGACGGCGGAATATCGAGAAGAAAATAGTCGGGTGCTTCTGCGGGCAAACGGTCCTGAAGATCCGCGACGAGTGCGGCATTCGCAAGCGCCACCGTCACGAGCAGCGAAAGCCCCGTCCCGAGCGACAGCACGACCGATCGCGTAAGGCCATCGGGCGACGCGATATTGCGCAAAGCCAAACCCAGCTCCGGCCCGGCCGGCCTTGGCAAGCGCCGCGCGAGCCGCGCGATGAAACCTCCGAGCCACCCGAAAACGACGAGCATCACAACAAGCCCCGCAATGACATAGAGCGCAATGGATCGGGGCTGCGACGTCAAAACGGCGATCCCGACAAGAGCGCCCGCGAGACCGATCATCAGCACGATAAGCGCGCGGCGTGGGCGGCCCCCGGTTGCGTTGACGCTGTCACGGAAAAGCACGGTAGCGGAAACATTTTCAGCCCGGCCCAGCGGCCAAAGCGCAAACAACAATGCCACGAGCGCTCCATAAAGCGCGGCGAGCCCGAGGCTCTGTAACGATACCGCCACATTGAGCCGGACCGGCAGAAGATCGCCGTAGAAGACGTCGATGAGTTTTGGGGCCGCGAGTCCCAGCGCCAGGCCGATCGCAATGCCGACCGCACTCATCGCCACCAGCTGAACGAGAAAGATCCCCATGATCTGTCCGCCGGACGCACCGATGCTCCGGAGCGTCGCGATCACCTTCATGCGCTTATCGATGAACGTCGAAACGGCGTTGGCAATTCCAACGCCGCCCACGAGAAGCGACGCGAGCCCGATGAGAATCAGGAACTGCCGGAGCCGTTCGAGCGCGCGGCTGATCTGCGGCGAGGGGTCGAAGCGGTCGGCACTCGTATAGCCGCCGGCAGGAAGCTTTTCGGCAACCGTCTTGCGCAAATCTGCAAGCGCTTCGCGATTGCTTGCGACACCGCTCGGAAGCTTGATTGCATAGCGCCATCGGATCAGCGTGCCGGGCTTCACGAGACCGGTCTTGTCGAGCGTGGCGAGCGACAAGAACACCCGCGGGCCGTAGGTCAATCGATCGACGATCGCGTCGGGCTCGTTGTCGAGAATGCCCGCGATCGGCACGTCTTCGTTGCCGATGCGCATCTTGTCGCCGACTTTGAGCCCGAGACGCTCGAGAAGCATCGCATCGACGACGGCACCGCCGCCGGACAACGCATCGGCAAACGAGCCGCCGCCTTTGAGCGTCGCCGTGCCTGCCAGCGGGTAGAACGAGTCCACCCCTTTGAGTTCCGCGAGCGCCTGATCCGATCCGTCCACGCGGCGCGCCATTGTCCGCATCGTTGCGGTTTCGCTCATCTGCCCAAGGCCGCGAAAGACATCCTGGTCCCGGGGTGTGGCGCGCACATGCATCCGCGCGAAGACGACATCGCCGCCCAGAATGGTCTCGCCCTGCCGCGAAAGCCCAGCGCGGAGGGCATCTGCCAATGCGCCGACGGCGGCGATCACCATCACGCCCAAGGCGAGGCACGCGATGAAAATCCGAAAACCGTCGAAGCCGTTGCGCAGCTCGCGCAACCCCAGACGCAAAACAGTTGCAGCACCTGCGCGGCGACGTGGAATTCCCTGCTCAGTACCGGTCACGGCCGTCACGACGACACCGCATGAATGCCGGAGCCCGTGCCCTCATCGGCAACGATCGTGCCGTCTGCCATGCGGATCACCCGATCCGTCATGGCTGCGAGTTTGTTGTCGTGCGTGACGATGACGAGCGTTACATCGCGCCGTTTGCGCAACCCGAAAAGCAGGTCGATGATCTGCTTGCCCGTCCGCCCGTCAAGATTGCCCGTCGGTTCGTCCGCAAAAAGAATATTTGGCGAGCGGCTCAACGCCCGCGCAATCGCGACGCGCTGCTGCTCGCCGCCGGAAAGCTCT
>Ga0164243_10007239_pt1 | contig 16596 bp, 19 predicted proteins | sample OricompcompostOP_FD_108781 | JGI IMG/M metagenome (GOLD analysis project Ga0164243, IMG submission 108781) | Organic Plus compost microbial communities from Emeryville, California, USA - Original compost - Organic plus compost (OP) | ecosystem: Engineered > Solid waste > Mixed feedstock >... | reverse complement strand
GATCGAGCGGAACACCAGCAGCAGCACGATCAGTGAGAGCGCGAGCACGACCGCCACGTACGTGGGCAGAACGTCGGCGAGCCGGTCGGAGACGTCGATGCCCAGCGCGGAGAACCCGGTAACCCCGACGGTGAGGCCGTCGGCGGCGGCCAGTCGCGGGGCCTGCTCCCGCAGCGTCCGGACGAGGGTGGCGGTGGCCTCGTCGGTTGGGCCGGTGGCGGGGACGACGGACAGGAGCGCGGTCGTGCCGGTGTCGTTGAGCGCGCCGAGGTTCACCGCGGCCACTCCGGGCGTCGCCGATAGGTCCCGGTAGAGGCCAGCGAGCCGTTCGGGTGGGAGGGCGGTTCGGTCGGTGCTGGTGGCCGCCAGGATCAGCGGACCGTTGTAGCCGTCGCCGAACGCGTGGGCCACGGTGTCGTAGCTGTCGCGTTGCGGCGTGCCGGTGTCGTAGCTGGAACCCGCGGGCAGGCCGAGGTTCATGGCCAGGGCCGGCACGGCCAGCACGGTGGCGACCGCGATGGCCGCGACAGCACCCACGAGCGGCCTGCGGGTCAGGGCGGTGGCCCAGGCGTGGGCCACCGGGTGACGACGGGCACGCCGCCCGGCGGTGCGCCGGGCAGCCGGCGAGCAGATCCGCTCCCCGACAAGACCGATCAGCGCGGGCAGGGCGGTCAGCGAGGCAAGCACGGCGATCGCGACGGTGGCCGCCGCGACCAGCGCCATCGTGGTGAGAATCTGGATGTTCACCACGAGCAGACCCACCAGTGCGATGATGACCGTGCTACCGGCGAAGAACACCGCGTTGCCCGCGGTGCCCAGGGCCCGCCCAGCCGCTTCGTGCGCGGTCAGGCCCTGGTCCAGGATCAGCCGCCGCTGCCGGTTGACGATGAACAACGCGTAGTCGATCCCGACTGCGAGACCGAGCATCAGCGCCAGCACCACCGTCACCGAGTGCATCGAGAACACCGCGGACAGGGCGAACGCGCCACCGACGCCGACCCCCACCCCCAGCAACGCGGTCGCCAGCGGAAGCCCGGCTGCGACCACGGAGCCTAGGGTCAGCAGCAACACCACGGCCGCGACCACCACGCCCACGATCTCACCGACCCCCAGTACGTCCGGCACCTGCAGCATGACCGACGAGGGCAACACGTCGATGCGCGCACCGTCGACCGCGTCCTCGGCGACGCCCACGACCCGGTCGACGGTACCCGCCGGCAGTTCGAACGTCTGCCGGTCGAACTGGAACTGGAACAGCGCCACGGTGCGGTCGGCCGACACGACCACCCCGGGAACGGGCCGACCGTCCATCACCAGCGGTACCGGCGCGCCCGGCGGCGGCGCAGTCGCGGACCGCACCCGTTCAATCGCGCCGGCGGCGCGCATCAGGGGGCTGTCCACACCTTTCGCGACCTCCTCGGCCAGCATCCGCCTGGTGTCCACGACATGATCGGCGCCATAGATCCCGTCGACCGCGGCCAGCACCGCCGCCCGGTTGGCCCCCTCGTCGACGTGCTGGCCGTCCTCGGCGGCGAACGCGATCATGCCCTGCCCGCCCGAGGCCGCCGGCAGCGACCTCGCCAGTTGGTCGATGGTCTCCTGAGCCGGGGTCCCGTCGATCCGGATCTCGTTGGTCAGCCGTACGGGCTGCACCATCAGCGCGACCGCGATTACCGCCAGCAGTAGCAACCACGCGCCCAGCACCCGCCAGGGCCTGGCGTAGGCGAACCGTCCCACCCGATACAGCAGCGTCGACACTTACACTCCCTTGCGACAAGTGATAGCAAGCTCTCGAACCGAGAGTAAACTATCACCCACAAGGGTGCCGTGGTGCGCTCGGGAACCGAGAGGACGGTACGGGCGATGGCTTCACAGCCGATGTCGTCACGCGCGGACGCGCTGTCCAACATCGCACGAATCCTGGACGCCGCGCGCCGGGCGTTCGCCACCGGCGACGGCACAAGACCCCTCGCCCACATCGCACGCGAGGCCGGTGTGGGCATCGCGACCCTGTACCGGCACTTCCCCAACCGCGAATCCCTCGCCTGCGCCGTCTACGACCAGATCTTCGCCACCGAGATCGAACCCGCACTCGCCACATTCGCCGACACCGGAGTATCCCGGCCCGCCCTGCTCGACGTCGCCGAACGAATCAGCGACGTCATCCTGCGAGAACCTGGCCTGGTCGCGTCAATCGGACAGCTCACCGAGGTCACCGGTGAACTGCTCCGCCGCAGCATGGAGACCCTCACCCCCATCCTGCGGGCCGCCCAACAAGCAGGCAACATCCGCCCCGACATCACCCCCGAAGACATCCCCGTGCTGCTCGCCCTCGCCACCACCGCCTTCGCCACCACCAACCTCGACCGCCGAACCCGCCGCCGCTACCTGAGCCTGCTCCTCGACGCGCTCAACCCCACCCGATCCACCCCGATGCCCCCACGCTGAACGTCTCGATCGACGGTAAAGGAGTCGCGCCGTGCCCAATCCGCAGGTCAGTCTCGCGCTCGCCGGTGGCGCAGCCCTCGGGCGCGGTTACTCGGGCCCGGTGGTGCGTTGTCCTTGGCGGAGGCGGCTGGCGACGTAGCTGGCGCGGTCGCCGCCGTTCTCCCGGTGCCAGGTGCTGGCGGTGGTGTCGGCGACGCCGAGCAGGTCGGCGAGCATCTTCCAGTGGACTGAGCCAACCAGTGACAGCCAGGCGCCGTTGCGGGCGGTGCGGGCGCTGGGGACGCCCACCTTGCGCAGCCGGGTCTGCAGGGTGGCCGAGACCATCGGCTGGTCGGGGCGCAGCCCTGGGAACAGGTAGGGAGTCGGGTGGTGCCGCAGCGCGCCCGCGAGTGGGCGACGGTTGGTGACGAGCTGCTGCAGGAGCGCGGACAGCCGGGGTCGCAGCCACAAGGGGTCGCGGCCCAGTTGCAGGCCGAGGACGCCGGGTTCGTCGGGGTGGGCGAGGACATCGTCGGCGGTGAGGTTGACCAGGCGCCAGCAGCTTTGCCCATATTGCAGAACCAGGCAGCCGGCGACCCGATCGGCCAGCGGCAGCGTGTCGTCGGTCTCCAGCTTGACCGCGAGCAGGACCCGGTCGGTGTCGCTCATGATCTCCCGGTTGCCGGTGTGGGCCGAGGTGCCGATCGCGACGTGGGCTGGGGCCAAGCCGCTGGTTGCGGCCCACAGCAGGAACGGGCGCGCGTAACGCTGGCGGGGCTGGTTGCGGATCAGCCACCGGTCCACCACGGGTTGGGTGAGGGCGGCCAGGCTGATGCCGCGGGGGCGGAGGTCGCTCAGCAGCAGGCGGGCGGCATCCAGCTTCCGCCGGAGGTGTTCGCGCTGGTAGCGCGTGAAGCCCGAATCCTGTGCGACGCGCTGGTGAGCGAGGGGCATCAGGTGCCACCGGACGTAGCGAGCCAGGATGGTCTTGTCCTGCTGGACGGTTACTCGGGCCAGCAGGGTCTGGACGTCGCGGGTGAGCTGGGCGAGTTCTTCCTCGCGGGGTTCGAGGATCTCGGCGAGCACCAACAGCCCGCGCAGGTGCTGGACCGCGGTGGTCTGCCGGAGTTCGTCGAGTGCCTCGTGCGAGCAGGCCAGTTCACCGGTGACCATCCGGCGGATGAGTTGGCCACCGGGCCGACGCAGATACAGGCACAGCGAGTACGGGTTGTCGTAGTTCTCCAGCAGGTCGGCCAGCGGCGCCAACCAGGCGGCTGGTTGCCCATCGGGTTGGGTGAACAGCTCGACCAGGTCCCGGCGCGCGGTGCAGGACGGACAGTGGCCGCGCAGCAGACGGCCCATTGCCCCACAGGTCGGGCAGCGGTAGGAGAAGGTGACGCCTGCGCAGTCGGGACACAACGGTCCGGCGGGCTCGCGGCGGAACACTCCGGCCAGCTGACCGCAGCGGTGGCAGTGCTCGTGCGTGTGCCGTACCGCGTCCACACAGGACAGGCAGACCGGGCCTTCCGGCCAATGCCGTTCGGCGCGGGCGATGGTTCCGCACCGAGCGCACGGCACCTGGGCGGCCAGGTAACACGACACGCACCTGGCCACACCGTCCACACTGGGCGCAGGCATCGACGGTCGTTGCCCGCAGTCGGTGCACGGCGGGCCGGGTCGCACCGTCTCCCAGCACGCTTTGCACCATGGTCCGTTGTGGTCACGCGCGCAGACCACCTTGTGGGCGCCGCAGCCGGAGCACGGTTCGGCCCGCGTCTGGCGGCGGCAGCCGTCGCACCACGGATGGCTGTCGGCGTCGCGGTAGGCCACCAACCGGGTCCGGCTACAGTTGCGGCACGGCTGATGCGGAATGGCTCGCTGGGCGCAGGCGCGGCAGACTCCGGTGCTTACGATCCCGACCTTGCGGGTCTTCCCGCAGCGCGGGCACAGCACTTCCGGCGCACGCCGGTTGTCGCACTTCTCGCACAGCGAGCCCTCGTCGGTGAGCCGAGCCGATGGCTTGTCCTCACCGCAGTCGATGCACCGGCGCAGGGGCCGTTGATGCTCTCGCTGCCAGCACCGCCGACACACCGGCCGTTCCTCGTCGTCGCGGACGGTGACCGGCGCCGTCTGGCCGCACCGCGAGCACGGTTCAGCCAGATGCGTCCGGCGGCATCGTTCGCACCACGCTCCTTCCTCGGTGTGGGCGGCGGCCAGGACGACCTTGCCGCACATCCAGCACGGCTCGCGAGGAAGGGTCTTGCGGTGGCAGGTGTAGCAGACCCGGCCCTGCGGGCTGTTCTTCGTGGCCTTCATCGTCCGCCCGCATACCGAGCAGGGCAGCGGGACGCGCCGCTCGCGCTGCCAGCACCGCGAACACACCGGCTGCCCGTCGCGCCGCGCGGCCACCCGCCCCGACCGGCCGCACAGCGAACACGGTTCGGCGCGGCGCTTTCCGTTGCAGTTCTGGCACCACACCCCCTCAGCTGTGCGTCCAATCGGAACTGTCAGGCGACCACACCCGACACAGGTCTCTTTGCCCCGGCGGGCGTGGTAGCAGGTATGGCACAGCCCGCTGGTGACCAGAGACCGGTCACGTCCACAGCCGGCGCAGACACCTCTCCCTTTCCCCACGTGCGTGACCCGGTGTCCGGTCAGCTCTCGGCGTCGAAGAAGTCCGCGGACAACAACGGCATGTCCGGCACGGCCGGCCGCGGACCGCTGCGCCGCGGCTCCTCGGCGGCCGGCTCCGGTTCGAGCTCCACCGCCAGGTCCTCGAAGCGGCAGTCGAGGATCTTGCACAAGGCCAGGATCAACTCGATCGGCATCTTCGGCGGACGTTCGGTGCTGACGAGGCGATAGATCGAGCTGCGGTCGAACTCGAAGCCGTACTTGCGCAACTCCGGGATCAGCTTCGTGGTGGTGTACCAGTTCTTGCGGACCGCCATCAGCTCACGCAGTCGCCACTCGTAGCGCGGCTGCCGGGCCCGCACGTCGTCGTTCTGCTCGTCCGGTCCTTGCCGGGACACCGCGTTCATCGCACCCTCCTCCGGCGGCCAGCAGGCTCGCCTGACGCGTGATCGCTGAAGTCGTCGTCCATCTCCGCCTCCGTCTCGGCCATCGCGAAGGCGCGCTGCAGCGCGGCCTCCTCGGCCGCGTCCAGGTGCTCGCGGACCTTTAGGTTCTTGAAGTCGCTGCTGACCGCCGTGTAGATCGCCGTGGTCGCCGCGTGGGAATGACCGACCTGGTCAGTGACGAACTGCCCGTCATAGCCGGACTCGACCAGCCTGGTCACGTACGTGTGGCGCAGGCAGTGCGGGCCCAGATGATCCGGCCGCCCCGCCAGTTCACGCCAATGCTGGAAGCGCTGGTTGACCGCCCGCTCGGAGATCATCTCATCGCGCTCGGTCGGGAACATCACGCCGTCGTCCTCGCGGTCGACATAGAACAGCGGCCGGACGTTGTCCAGATAGACCTGCACGGTCTGCACCGCCCACGGCCACACCGAGATCACCATCCGCCGCCGAGGAGGCTGCCCAGCGCTGGGCTTGCCCCACCGCACCGCCAACGCCGCCAGGTCGCCGAATTCGGGCAGCTTCGCCTGCCGCCGCCAATCGTGCGTCTCCAGCCGCGCCGCCTCCCGACGCCGCAAACCCCAGCCGTACAGCGTGGTCAACAGCGCCAGGTCACGAGCCGCGGTCAACGCGCCCTTGTGCCCCTCCGTTCGCAGCCGCCGGATCTCCGGTTCCATACCGCCGAACAGCCGCCGGATCTCCTCGCGGGTCAGCGGCCGGTTCCCGCTCGGCTTGCCGATGTACTCCTGCGCATGGCGGACCGCGTTCAGGTCCCGCAGCGCGAACGTGGCTAACGTGCCGAACAGCTCCTGACAGACCTGCGGCCACTCGTAGGCGGGATCACTCAGATACGCCAGATACTGCGCGAGATCGTTCTGGTACTTGCGCATCGTGGAGGTGGCCACGCTGTCGGCCAGCATCGCCGACCACCGATCGAACAGGGCCCGGTTCCACACCGGCTCCCACGGGTAGCCGTCCGCCACCGCCTGCACCTGCCGGGCGATCCGCAACCGCTGCCGCACAGTGCCCTTCACCAACCGCCGAGCCCGCTGATGATCGGCAAACCCCTGCAAGGTCTTCTCGAACACCGCCTCCGCCGGGCGCAGCATCGACACACCCGGCACCACATGCAACGTCGCAACCCCAGGCACAACAGACGACGCGCCAGAACGGCGGACGTCCGCCGTCCATCCCCCATCGACCAATCGTCACCCTCCGCAACCAGAGCCGTTGCAGACTACCTCAAGATGATGCACCTATTGCACCAATAGCGCTCACACTACACCAGCTTGGCTGTGTTCGCAGACCACGCATTGATCAACACGGGCACACGTGATAGAACTCGGTCGCCACCCGCACCGGTCAGGCGGCAGCTCTTCAGGCAATCCCCGTCGCCCGGTGATGCAGCCAGCGCAACATTGCTCGGACTTCTTCAGCCGAGCGCGGGACTCCTCGGCGCGCAGGCCCATGCAGTTCAGCACGCGGGCCGGACGGCCTAGGTCGCCGAGCTCGGTGACCAGTTGCGTGATGAGTTTCCTTGCTGGGCCTCGCTTCTGATCCGAAGTGCAGTAACGAGCCGAGGCCGAAGGCCAGCGACCGCGGCGGCGAACTTGGTCGAGGAGCAGTCCTTGCTCGCGGTGGCGTTGTTCGTAGCGCACCCCGTAGTGCTCGGCCTGTTCGCGGGCGAGTTCGCTGGTGCCGGGCCACTCGACGTGGCCGAGCGCGCAGTGCAGGACCGTGATGCGATCGAGGACTCCCGCGGCCTCGGCGAGGGTACAGACCTCGTCGAGCATTGCTTGTGAGTCCTTTCCACCGCTGCTGTTGACGAGGATGACGTCATAGGCGGCGAGGTCCGGCATGTCGGTGGTTGACGCGTGCATGAGTCACCTCTTCATCAACGTGACGCGATGAGATGTCCTGAGTGGACGATCAGCGGAGTCGTTCGACGATGCGCGAATGGCGCGAGCGCGGGCCGACGCTCGCGCGATGGGGTTGTCAGCCCTCGAACGTGACGTCGCCCTGGACGCAGATGCGCAGTGGAACCGTGCTGTCCTTGTCGTTGCGCAGCACCCACGACTCGGTGTCGTCGAGATCGATCGAAACTCGGACCTGCCGGCTGGCCGGGTCGACGTAGAGCGCGACGTGGATCCCGGCGACGGTGACCGTCGGCCGTTCGTCCTCGTTCGTCATCGGTTCGAAGGTGGCTGCACGGTTGGCCGTATCGGCGACGCTGGATAGATCGGTGTTGCCGGTGCTGTTCATGGTGATCTCCTCGGACGGCGGGCGGCCGTCATCGCCGGCCCGCGCGGACGCGGACCGGTGTGACGTGGGTGTGCGGGTGGGGTTGTCCGGCCGCGTGGCCGGGGGAACCGCCGGTGCCTGGTGCTAGCGGGCGGCGTCTGGGCCGCGCTGCGCCGTGGTGATGTCGCGGTGGTCCGTGCTGCGGTAGCTGGTGTCGCGGTCGGTCGTGGGCGTCCAACCCAGTGCGGCCAGCAGCGGCCGGACACCGGCCCACCAGCCACCAGGAAACCGCCGGAAGAGCCATTCCTCGGCGGTGTAACGGTCTAGGTCGGCAGTGGGCCGCGGGATCACGATCGAGATGGGACGCAAGGTGAACATGTCGATCGTGATCACGAGAGCGCGGAAGGTGCCGCCGGGCGCGGTACCGATCATGCTGGCGCTGGGTGCTGCGTTGATCAGCGTGGCGTGGTACCGGGTGGCGTCACCAGGGGCCCACCAAGCCCAGCGCGGGCGTTCCGCGGGGACGTCGATCTCGGCGATGAGTTGCCGGGCATCGTGAATGTCGTTGGTAGTCATGGCGGTTCGAGATCCTTCGGATGTGTATCAGCCCATGCAGCGCGATGCCCTCCCCGTGGCAAGTTGGTGCCGGGGAGGGCATCGCGCCGATGTGCGTAGCTGGTTGACGGAGTGGTCAGGAGTGGCGGTGTCGCCGGATGGCATGCTCGACAGCGTTGGTGATCGTGTCGCCGTTGGTCTGCGCGCTCGCGTGCTGGTAGAGCGGCCAGGACCAGACGCAGTCGCGGCCGTCGCAGTAGATGCGGACGTGCCCGTCGTCGTTTTCCTGGAGTACCAAGGGAAGGCGGTGCCGCTCGGGCTCCGCCCGCCGGGGCGTGCTGCCTGATGTGGTGAGGCGCGAGCCATCTTGAAATCCCACGTCGACCCCGCGCTCGGCGAGGTGCTGCACGACGTGGCTGACCAAGTCTTGCGCGTTGACCTTGCCGACGGCCGAGCCGGGCCGGGCGGGATCTTCGAGGTAGCGGTAAACCAGGTCTTCCAGCGTTTCGACCAGAATCATCGGTAGGGGTCCTCTCGTGGGAAGCGGATAGGCGCGTAGGCAGGGGACGCGTTCCAGCCAGACACAGGCGACATTTGGTGCCGCTACTTGTATTCGCGCTTCCACCTGGCTTCGACCTTGGGCGCCAGTTCGACGCGCAAGTCGTCCTCGGTGCGGCCGTGCTTCGCGGCCAGCGCGGCCAGGATGAGCCGAGCGTCCTCCTGGTACGCGGCGATGGTGTCTCGGTGGTGGGCGATGCTTGCCCTGGTCAGATACCGGGCGTAGGCCAAGGCGTCCGCGTAGGAGCGACGGGCGGTGAACTCGGTGTCGATCTGCCCATACCCCTTGGTGCGCAACGGTGTTCCATCCGGTGCGGTGATCGCTTTGGCGGCTTTGGCCTTCGCGCGTTCGGCCTTCTCCGCTTCCCGCGCGAGTTGCTCGGGGGTCTTGATCCGATTGGGCCGATTGCGGACCTCGACCGGCGCGCTGGGGTAGCACTCGGTGCACGCGGCCTTGCCGGCCTGCTCGACGATCTCGGTCTCGTCGTGCCCGGAGAGCTGGGTGAGCCAGGCGAACCGGGTGGATGGGAAGCAGGTGCGGCACTCCATGGTGCGGTGGACGTGGCCGCCGGTGTTGAGGACCAGCCAGGCGCGGGTCCAGCCGCCCCGACGCTCGAACTCCGCATCGAGGGGGCGCGCGGCGGCCTCGCACTCGGCGATCGTCTGACGGGCCCGCTCGATCCGGGGCCGCAACTCGGTCGCGTACTCGTCCATGCCGTCGTTCACCAGACGGTGGACGCGGGCGGTGAGCTTGTTGACGGTGTCGGTGGCCTTGGCATGCTCGATACCGAGCCGGGCGAGCTCTTCGTCGATCTCGGACGGGGTTGCGATCGTGGGGTCGTCGATAGGCATGGTGTTCACCTCGGAACGGGTTCGGGCCAGGCCGTGTCGGCCAGGCGGGGGCGGAGGAAGGCGTCGCCGGTACGCCAGGCGCTGACAGCGGGGGCGAGTTCGCTGGTGACGGCGCGGTCTAGGTCGCGGAGGTCGATCGCGGTCCGGCCGTTGCGGTGGGCGTCGGCCCACAGGTCGAGGACCTTGGTGAGGCTGTCGGCCAGCAGCGCGGTCAGCGCGGTGGGCGGGTAGTCCTCGGCGACCGCGGCCAGCAGCCCGGCCATCTCGGTCAACGGCATACCGGGGGTGGTGTAGTGGTCGAGCTGGCGAACCGGCAGCGTGACCACGTTGTCGGCTCCGGGCTCGGCGCCGGCCAGGGTGACTGTGCCGAGCTGGACGTCGGCGCCGAGTTGGAAGACGTAGACCCAGAAGCCCATGCGGGTGGTCGCGCGGGTGAGCGACTGGCGCGGCAGGTGGCGGCCCCGCGCCACGTCGAGCGCTTTGGCGCGGTTCGCGGGCACGGTGAGCACGTCGTCCAGGCGCGCCCGTGACAGATCGAGGCGGTCGTAGAACTTCACGAACACGAAGCGCTCCTTTCCTTGTGGTGGCGCGGTTTCACGCGCCGGTCTGGGCGAGCGCGCGGGGTGGCAGGGCGGTGGTGGTCCAGCCGTAGAGGTCGAAGACCTGGCGGGCGTGGGTGCGGCAGTAGAGGTCGAAAGCGCCGCCCTGGCCGGCGTGGGTGGCGCGGCGGTGGCAGTAGCGCGGCGCGCGGCCGTTGCCGAACTCGGTTTGCCAGGTGCACACGCGCAGCCGGTGGACGCGGATGACGAGGCCAGGGCCGCCGTTGACGCCTGCCCAGCGGCCTCCGTCGACGTCGGTGGCGTGCCAGACGTAGCGGGTCCACCGTCCGCCGGACGGGGTGTAGGTGCGCCGGCCGACCTGGTGGGCGTCGGCGGGGTCGATCGTGGCCAGGTGCCCGCCGGGCCAGGTAGTCAGCGCGTCGCCAGCCGAGGACACGTAGGCGACGAACGTGTTCGCGCGGGTCATGGCCTCGCGTTCGCGTTCGTTCGAGCACGGGTAGCAGCTCGTGGCGCCGGTGGTCGGGTCGATCGCCCGGCCGGTGCCGATCCCGCTGGGGTCCGGGGTGGGCGGGTGGCCGCAGTCGAGGACGTCCGCCACGGGGGCGATGGTGGAGGAGGTGGTCATGGCGGTATCGGTCCCTTCGGGCCAGGTGGTGAGCGGAATCGGGAGGGGCGCGGGCCGGCCGTTCGGCCACCGGAGGGGTGGACCGAACGGCCGGGGTTGATCAAGGAAGGTGTCCGAAGGTGGCCAGCAGCCGGGCGAACTCGGCCACCCGGTCGTGTGGGACGCGGACGGTGAACACCGAGTCGGACGCGCCGGGCCGTACGCAGACGTGTCCGTGGACGCCTGCGTCGACCGTGCCGAAGTGGAAGTCGGTGCCCTGGTCTTGGCGCTGTACGCCCAGGTGGGCCGCGACGGTCGTCGCGAGTTGCTCGCGGGCGGCGGCGATGCCGTCGTTGGCGTGCTTCTCGTCCCAGGCCGCTTGCAGGGCGGCCTCATAGTTCGGCAGCAGCCGGCGCCGGATCTCGTGGGCGATCACATCGGGCGGTTTGCGCTGGTCCAGCGTGATCTTGTGGTCCTGGTCGTGGTCCTGCGGGACGTGGTTGCGCAGGAAGCCGAGGTGACCGGTGATGATCAATCGGGCCTGGTCGGTCTTGCGGCCGGTGGTGGTGCCGTCGAACAGGTCGAGGACCTGATCGTTCGGTCCGGCGAGATGGGCTTCCGAGCCGTCAGCGGCCTTGCCGGTGTAGGCGCGCCACCCCGTGCCGAGGTGCTCGGCGACGGTGTTCGCGAGGTCGAGGGTGGTCATGGAGTTCTCCCGTGGGTCGGCGGCCAGCCCGAGACGCGCCGGCCGAACTGGTGGTGAGGCGCGGCGGCAAGCGGCGCACGACGGGGCGCGCCGGCCGACCGTCGACGGACGGTCGGTCGGCGGGTGCGGAAAGGGGCTGAGGTCAGCGGTAGTTGCCGGTGATCTGGACGAGGTGGGCCATGTCGACCACGGGCCCGGCCCAGTAGCGGACGTGGGCCGGTTGGTTGCCGATTCCCCAGACGTAGAGCCGGAAATCGGGGTCGCTCGGGCAGGCCCACACGGAGCGCTTACCGGGCCCGTCGGGCGCGGGAGCGCCGTGTTCGTCGCACCGATCATCGACGACCAGGCCGCCACCCCAGGACGACCGCAGGTGCGCGAACACCCGGACGTACGAGGCATCGAACGGCACGGTGTGCGCTTTCTGCCGGGCCGCGGCCCATTCGGCCAGTGCGTCCGCGGACAACGGCCGGCGGGAGGTGATCACGGCGCGTACGGCGTCGACGTCGGTGAGCCGGCCGTGGTCGCTGCTGTCCGCGTAGGCCAGTGCGGACGGGCCGGTGAACCACAACGTGATCCACTGCGGGCCGCGATGCCAGCCGCGCGCATAGCCGCGCCGGTCGCCCAGCTCGGTGATCGGGATCGGCGGCAACACGCCGTCCAGGCCCCGGTCCGGTCGGGGCGTCCACCCGTGTGCGCGGAGGTCATCGTCCACGGTCGGGTAGATCATGTCCGTGGTCCGGGCGCCGGAGTAGCCGCGTGCCGCGCGGCTCAAGGTCTCCGCCAAACCGTCCATGCGGCCGGTGACGTTGCGCAGACCCGGCACCGCCATCGGGTTCGAGCTCAGCGCATCGTCGTGAAGGTCGGCGACCTGGCACCGGAGTTCGTCCGCGAGCCTGGCCAGGCTGGTGAGGCTGCCGGCCTGCACGCGGTTCACCGTCTCCAGGGCATCGGCCCGTGCGCGTTCCCGGTCGAGCTCCGCGCGCAGAGCGTCCAGGGTGGTCGAGTGGTCGGTGGTCATCGTGGGTGCTCGCTTTCGTCGGTCGAATTGCGTGAATGTGCGGAGGTGATGGAAAAGGGGTCACTGTTCGGCGAGCACGCGGTCGAGCTGATCAAGGAAGTAGTCGACGTCCGTGTTCGGGCGCATCGCGTCGCCCGACGGCATCCAGTCGGAGTCGTCGACGTAACCGGTGCCGGCGACCTGGTCGAAGGTGTCGACGTAGTCGGTGTGGTCGCACTCGCAGCAGTCCGGCGCGGTCACCGGGTACAACTGACTTCCGACGTTCAGCGATGCGGTGGCCAGCGCGCGGTCCCGGAACGTGGGCGCGGTGTAGGTGGCAATCGCGGTAACCACGCGGGCGGCCGGGAATCGGGCGAACAACTCAGCCAGCACGTCGTAGTGGGCGTGCCAACACGCGGAAATCGTGCGGCGCCTGCCGTTCGGGCCGGTGCCCTTGCCGAACGCGGACGCGCTGCCCTTGGCGCCGCAACCCGCCGTGTCGGTGGCGCGGAGGGTGAACGTGGCGCGGGGGCCGGCGCGGTTGCTGCGATCCTCGCCCGTGCGCACGGTGATGTTTCCGTCGTAGAGCGCGCTCGACACGCCGCGTACGACGCTGTGAATATCAGTGAGGGACACGCCGTACACGAACATGGTTGAACTCCTTTACTGATTCGAAAACGGTGGTGATGACGTGCGCGCGGATGAGTCGAACAATCCGCAACGGAAACCGAACCGTTGCAACCATTGCGCGCTGTGAGAGCTGCGCGGCGCCCGCCATGAGCAGGCGCCGAGACACGCGGCTGACTTATCGGTGAAATTTCCGCGGATGCGCTGGACGATTGCGCTAGAGCCAGGAATCGACTCGGCGGACCGTGGCGCCGCACTTCTTGGCGACGTACTCCGCAGCGTCCGCCAGGTCCGAAAATCGGTACCGGTAGGCAGACAGCGGCACCGGACCAGCCGCGCCGTCGGTGGACTCGATACGCCAACGTCCGCGCGGTGCGCGCTCGCAGGCGACAAACGCGCACCCATCGCGCGTGAACGCGACCGCGCTATCGGCGTCCTGTTCGCCGTACGTGTCGTCCGTCATGACGTAGCCGTTTTGCGCGTACTGAAAGTGCAGCTCAACTACGTTGGCCGTGTCCGTATCGGTGGACATGTTCTCTCCCTTGACATTTGCCGGTAAGACGCGGGAAGGTGCGGGGGTTTCAGGCCCAGCGCGGTTGAAATTCGTCGCGCAGTCCGTCAAAGGTCCACGCACCAAAGATGCGGAACTGTCCGCAACGCACGCGGACGTGTGCGCGCGGGACACAGCCAATCGGGGTGAACGTGGTGTGTTCGCCACGTCGGTAAGCGCCCCGAGTCGCGGTGACCAAAACGGAGATTTCGCCATGCGTGGTGTACCCGGTCACCTTGGCCGGTACGAGTCCGGAGAAACTGTCCAGAAAGATAGGGTCACCGACCCGAATAACAGTTGTCGGAATCGAACGGTTTTGCGTGTCAGTCATCGTGAGACCTCACTTAGGCAGCCGACTGGTATCCCGTACCGGGGCACGTGGCCAGATCAGGCAGGTAGACGGTCCGGAATTCGTTCCACGCGCGTTCGGAATTCGCGCGGGCATGGTTGCGTCCCCGGTCCAGCCGGTTGGGGCCGCGCCGTTGCTCGGCTTCCTGGTTGAGCCGTTGACGGACCAACCAGGTCACGGCCTGCACCTGGTGCGCCGAGACCCGTTCTCCCCCGTGCGCGGAGATCAGCTCCGCGGCACGGCGGTACAGGCTGACCACGTGGTCGTACTGCCGACGGGAAACCGATCCGTCCTTACGACGGAACCCGTTGACCGGCGCCGAGTCGTACTCCTCGGAGGTGAGCGCGCGACCGTGCGCCACCGACAGCGCGTGCCGATCGATCACCACGCGCGGGTCATCCGGATCTTGATCTCCGCCGAACTCGATCAAGTGGGCAAAGTCGCGGATTTTCGGACCGTTGAGGATGTCCTCATACCGCTCACCCTTGAGCAGCCGATCCGCCGCGCGTTTCTGGCCGGTCGTGGCGAACATTCCGGAACCGGGGCCGCCGATTCCCTTACCCTCGCGCAATACGCGAGCGGCATTATGGACGTTGCCGATCCATCCCTGTTGTGGCGAGTAAATCGCGAGCATTCCGGCGCCGAGATGGGCGTCACCGTTCGCGATGGCGGTTGCCACGTGGTGCGCGTCGGCATACCAGCGCATTCCTTGCGCGATTTCGTCAGGTGTGGCCTGTTCCCAGTGCCACACGATGTTTTCGTGGCTCACAGGGTGCGCCCGGAACCATGGGTGATCGCTGGGGGCAGGCATGACAATTCAGTCCTCTTAGGTGTGATTCACGGTCACCGGCGAGTCGTCCCACAAGCGGGACCATCCCGATTGCACGAGACGCGCGCCGGCCGTTCGTACGTACTTGTCCAGGGCGAGCAATTCGCGTCGCACTTCTCCGACGTCCAATTGCCACAGTTCGCGGGAGATCTCGTCTCGCACGCGGTCAAGGTCAATCGCGCCCGATGACACGAAGGAATACAGAGCGGACGACATACCGCTGTGCCAATCGGACGCAATGCGTCGCGCTTGTCCATCGCTGATCATGACGGTGACTGCACTCATGGTCTGCCCCTGATTCACGCCGCGACCGGGGTCGCAACCGGAATGGATTCCATGGCGGAAAAATCGAAAACGGCGAGCTGCGCGGTTTCCCGCGCGAGGGTCATTGCCTCGGACAGATCCGCTGTCACGACGGAAACGTCCAGGTAGACACGACCGGTCGCAGGGTCGCGCCACCCGCCGAGAACGCGACCGGGCAGCGAGAGAGCGTCTTTCGCTTGCGCGATGTATTCGTGAAGATCGTTACTGGTCACGGGACCATCGAAAACGCGTTCGTGTTCCGGGTGTACGGCAACCGCATAGCCGGTACGGACGTCCGAACCGTCGTCAGGCTTGACAGAAAAACCGCCGTCCGGAACGGACAGAGCGTCCGCCATCGCGCTAATACGGGCGGACCAATCGATCAGAGTCATAGGCATGGCGACACTCCATTTCATGAGGGAAAGTGGTTGACTGGCAGCGATTCAGGCCAGTTGTGAACTGGCACCGAAACGCGCAACCCTCGCCATTGTGAGATCTCCGCAAAGGGGACACATCCTGTATCCGGGCAATACGGCACTACTCACGGGTGGGGGTTGCGCGTTTCGATGGCACATTCCCTGAATCTCTAAAACACTGTTGGGATAAGCCGTTATGTCTAGCGCGCAACGCAAGGAACCATGCCCGTAAGGGTTTAGCGTGCTATGGGCAGGCGAGAGCGACGCTCTCAAGCCAGAGAAACCCAATGTCGGCAACCGCTTAAAACAACCCCGAACGCCTACACATTGCGACGTTTTTCGGTGCTAGACCACCATTGACTTATCTTGGGGACACACCTGTGGCAGGTATGCCATTTATGCGCGCTACTCCGCTCTATAGCAAGAGCTATACAAATGGTGCTGCAAGCGCAGTTACTACACATTCCCTCTCGGAAATGAGCGTTTGGCTACGCGTCGTTCACCATTCCGCTCTGCACGGATTCGCTGCTGACCGCACGGCCCAAGCCGCTGCCCGCGCTATACGGGACTTAAGGTTGTTGTCGTTGGGAAAGTCACCGTGGTGATCGACTCGCAGGGACGCCGTGCCCTGGTCCTCGTCGCCTCCTCGGTGGCTGTCCTGCTGACATGTCTATTAGACACCTAAGTAGGACACTCCGCAATAGGGTTCACCCCGGCCGTGACCCTCTCGTTACATGATCTTGAAAAGGCGCTGGTTAGCCGCCATGTGCGTATGACGCGAACACGCGTAGCCGCGTGCTCTAGGACGGCATAGGAAGGGAACTACCGGCACGGCGGAGCCCACCGGAGCGGACAGCGGCCGGCACGGCGGAGCCCACCGGAGCGGACAGCGGCCGGCACGGCGGAGCCCACCGGAGCGGACAGCGGCCGGCACGGCGGAGCCCACCG
>Ga0164243_10007238_pt1 | contig 16600 bp, 17 predicted proteins | sample OricompcompostOP_FD_108781 | JGI IMG/M metagenome (GOLD analysis project Ga0164243, IMG submission 108781) | Organic Plus compost microbial communities from Emeryville, California, USA - Original compost - Organic plus compost (OP) | ecosystem: Engineered > Solid waste > Mixed feedstock >... | reverse complement strand
TTTTCGTGTGCTATACTAAAGATATAGACTTCTTAGTTCTATATTATAGACATAAAGGAAAGGGCGGTGTACATGTCATCATTCAGTCAAGACGAGAAATGGATGGAAGCTAAAAAAGCAGTCGGAAACACGAATTGGCTTGAAATCATCTCCTACTATCGGTCTATCAAGGGCAATCATGTATCAGTTTACTCTGTAGTTAACGGAGAAAAACGATTGATAGTGGACGTGCTAGATGATAATACTGTCCTGCTTATAAGTAATAATGAATACATTAAAGACTCCTATGAAAATGTGTTAAACAGCAGAAAAATCTTCAAGTTTTCCTAACTCTAAATTATAGGGTTATGAACTCTCTTAACACATTAAGTCATAAGCAGATTGGATGTGATAATTAAATGGGTGTACTAAATTGGATTCAAAATCGAAGTAACAAGAATCCAGAAAAGATCACGAAAATAGATGACACGTTTTCACTTCGTGTTAAAGCCTTAGAAGATGAGGTTATTAAAAAGAGTGCAAACGGGGGTACGGCTAAGGCATACGAGGAACCTTTATTAGGGACATTCTCCTTGAACCCTGATTATAAGGAAGCCCCTTCTACTAATGGCACTCATAACATGTTACAGACCTTAAAGCTATGGTCAAGAAAGAACATCATTTTAAATGCCATTATCAACACCCGTGTTAACCAAGTGTCCTTATTCTGTACTCCTGCTCGGTATAGTGATAGAGGTATAGGGTATGAGGTAAGGATGAGGGACCCGCTAGAAACACCTTCTTCACATGATAAGGCAGCAATGGCACGAATTGAAAAGTTCCTAGAGCACACTGGTAATGATGACAAAGATTATACAAGAGATACCTTCAGGACTTTTGTTAAGAAGATAATCCGTGACAGGCTTGTGTATGACAAGATTAACTTTGAATTGATTTATGACAAGAATGGAAAGCTAACCCGATTCAAAGCAGTAGACGCTTCTACCATTTATGTTGCAGTAGATAAAGATGGTCATGAACCTAAAGGGAAAGACGCAGTTAAATATGTACAGGTTCTGGACAATAAAAAGGTAGCGGAGTTCAAGGCAAAAGAGATGGCTTGGGAAGTACATAACCCACGTACTGATGTTACAGTAGGTCGATATGGCTACCCTGAACTGGAGATTGCACTTAACCACTTACAGTACCATGAAAATACTGAATTGTTTAATGCTAGGTTCTTTGCCCAAGGTGGTACAACTAGAGGTCTATTGCATATTAAGACAGGTCAGGAACAGTCTAATCAGGCTCTAGCTGCTTTTAGACGTGAATGGACATCCATGTTTAGCGGTATTAATGGTGCATGGAAAATTCCAGTTATTACCGCTGAAGACGTTAAGTTTGTAAATATGACACAGAGTTAAATTTAAAACGTAGCTCTGTATAAACGGTGCTAATTGACGGGAAACCCTTAAAGCCTTACACACCAACTATACGTAGCAATACAGTATAGGGCTGAACTAATCACTCAGGTATGGTAAAAGAGGTAAGGATGATACAATAGGCAATCCGCAACCAAGCTTCTCTAGTAGAAGAAGGCTCAACGACTATTCCATTGGTGACACAAAATCACAACAGAAGTAGGGCTTACAATGTAAAATGTAAGTAGGTGAAAACCCTTTAAATCGAAATGCACCGCAAGTTAATAATTATTATTGACTTGAAGATATAGTCTAGTCCGACTGTCAAGAACAGTGTTAAAGTACCCTGAAAGGGGCGGTATTCCGAGCAAAGATATGGAGTTTGAAAAATGGCTCAACTACTTAATTAACGTAACGTGCTTTACTGAGGACGCATTTATTTCCTTATCTAATGGTAAAACTTTACCAATAGCTGATGTTAAAAAAGGAATGCAAGTAATGTCTCATGATGGCACTATGAACGAGGTAATGAAAACATCTAAAAAACCTTACTTTGGTGATATGTACACATTCAAGTACAGACCTAGTTTCTTAGGTAACACTATAGAAGCCACCGCAGAGCACCCATTTTTGGTTGCTGTAAACAAAGAGTTAGCCAAAGATATGACAAGAGGTAAAGAAGTCGAACTAAAATGGGTTCCTGCAAAAGATGTTAAGGTTGGTCAATATTTTGTTACACCAAGACCAAAACTAGAAGAAGGTTCTATTCATACAGTAGACATTTTAGACTACTTAGCGGATAAGGATAACATTTTATATGATGACAAACATGTATGGTTTAAGAAAAGCCCTGTAAAATACAATGTATCTATGAAGAAGGTTGATGAACTAGCTGATGTTAAGTACAGCACACTAATTTCTTCTCGCTGTGCTATTTCAGGAACTAAACTGTCAAAAGAAACGCAAGAAAGAGTAGATAAAACTATTGAAGATTTACAAGTTGATGAACGCATTAGAAAGGTACCAAGATTCATTACTGTAGACGAGAAGTTCGCTAGATTACTTGGACTTTATGCTGCGAAAGGGTACAAAATACCCAATGGCTTTTCCTTAGCTTTAGGTACACCTGATGTAGAACGTGGTGTGCTCGAATATGCATTAGAGTTTTTGAAAGGCTTAGGTTTTAATCCTAAAGTTAAAACATGGGAAAAAACAGAACAAGTCATTGTTGAAGTATATTCCAAGATATATGGAGAAGCCTTAGAAAACATAGCAGGTAAAGGAGCACATAATAAACACGTACCACCCTTTATCTTTAACTCACCGCCAAGTGTTAAGAAAGAGTTCATTAGAGGATATATCGAGGGAGACGGTTGTATTCCAATGGACTTAGGTAACAGAGGTGAGAAAGGTAAAAAGAACACAACTGTAACTACCAGCACAGCTTCTCAACAGTTAGCAACAGAACTGGCTCACTTACTTAAAGAGTTTGGTATTCTTCCAAGTATTACAATTACTGAACCAAAAGTAAACAACATTAGAGGTAAAGATGTTTATAATGGTAAACAGTATAGAATAGTGTTTGGGGGAGTCTATGTTAGAGATGTATTCCCTGAATGGATTGGAGATGCTAAATTTTCAAACCAAAATTATCTAAGAGATGACTCCTACTTTTACTATTCAGTCTCTGATATTGAAAAGAAAACTGTACATGGAGATGTAGATGTCTATAACCTACAAGTAGACAACAAACATTCCTTTATTGCAAATGGTTTAGCTGTGCATAACTGTTCAATTTTTTCTATCGACCCAGCAGAGATTAACTTCCCTAACCGTGGTGGTGCTACTGGTCATGCAGGTAACACGCTAAACGAAAGCAGTACAAAAGAAAAGACACGTGACTCTAAAGACAAAGGTTTGGAACCTCTACTTAAATTTATTGAGGATGCTATAAACAAATATATTGTTTCTCAATTTGGAGACAAGTATGTGTTTAACTTTGTTGGTGGAGATACAAAAACTGAACTTGACATCGTTGAAGTACTGGCTAAGAAAGCTGCTATTGGTCTTACAATCAATGATATTCGTGCAGAACTTGGTTACCCTCCAGTAAAAGGTGGAGACGTAACACTAGCAGGTGTACACGTACAACGTTTAGGACAGTTGCTTCAAGAAGAACAGATGAAACAGCAACGTCAAATGGAAATGAACCAATTTGTAGCACAACAAACAGGTTATAATGGTGACCTTGATAATGTGAATGGTAAGGGCACCTATAACAAACAGGTAGGTAAGGATGGTCAACTAAAAGGCGAGAACAACACTAACTCAACTCCTCAAGGTGGTAAAGGCGAGAATGGTGACCCGATAAACGACTGGGAAATCTAAGTTTCCCAGTCAATTATGAATTATCAACAACCTAGTGTAACTGCTATATTAAACACAGTATAAAGGCTATATAACTATAGCAATGTAGCACGTGTAGCAGTGATAAGTCATGAGTATGCTATACTAGAAGGGAGTGATAAGCCCTGAATACACTAACTGGTAAAGTTAACTTGTTCGCGCCTATTGACCTTGAAGAGTCGATTAAAAAGAGCAATGATAACCCTACTGAAAAATCTTGGTATCTAAGAGGCTATGCTACTACACCTGATTTAGACTTGCAAGATGATATTGTTGACCCAAATGGTCTTGATATTAGCTACTTTGTTACAAATGGCTATATCAATTATGAACACCAACAAGGTGAACAATTTATCATTGGTGCTCCTACAGAGGGTACTCATGTTGACCCGGAAGTTGGTTTGTATGTAGAAGCTAAGCTGTATAAAGGTAACCCATACGCAAAACGTATTTGGACGTTAGCAAAAAATATTTCTAAGTCCGGTATTGATCGTAAACTAGGGTTCTCTATTGAGGGCTATGTTAAAAAGCGTGATAAACATGACCCAAGAATTATTAAGTCTGCTTACATAACGAACGTAGCGGTTACAACTAGCCCTGCTAACCCACAAGCAACTTGGGAAGCTTTTATGAAAAGTTTCCTAACTGGGTACGGTATGACACCAGATACTCAGATTGATGCAGCAGCACTTAGAACAGAATCATTTGCTCGTAGCCTCTATAACTTATCGTGGACATTAAAGAATCTTCAAGACCCCGAAGCATTTGATGCTATGTGGAAAGAGATTGGGGATTACTTAGATTCAATGGACCGATATACTCCTGAGAGTGCAGTTTTATTTTTACAGCTCTCTAAGGGCTATTCACGTGAAGAGGCTATTAAAAAGATTGATAAGATAATGCAGTTACAAAACAAGAAAAAATGAAAGGAGTAACTAACATACATGAATAAGAAACATTCGTTTGCTAAGTTGACTGAAGATTTGGAAAAGATTGACGAAAATATTTCTAAATCTGAAGAAGAGTCGAAAGTGATTAAACCGGAAGAAACTGCTCATTCAGTAGAGGAGCTAGAAAATGTAAAACCTGCTGCTGAACCAGAACCTGAACTGGAAGCTGACCCTGACCCTAAATCTGAATCTGAAAAGAATGAAGACGAAAAAGAAGAAGAAAAAGTTGAAGATGAAGCTAAAGAAGAAAAAGAAGAAGTAGAAAAGTCCAAAAAGGACTGCGAAGATGTAGTTATGAAAGATGAAAAAGGTAAGGATAGGGCTAAAGACAAAAAATCCAAGAAAGATGATAAAGCTGAAGAAGAAGAAGAAGATGACGAGGAAGCTGAAGAAAAAGAGGACAAAGATATGAAAGCTGATAAGGCTAAAGATAAAGGTAAGAAGGACAAGAAAGAATCTGTTAAGAAGTCCAATGAGTCTGACTTAACGGAAAAAGACGTTATCGGTGCTTTTGAAGCAGTCGTTAAATCCTACTCCAATATCAAAGCCGAACAAGCTAATGTAGGCAGTCGTTTGGAAGCTATTGAAAAATCCATTGCTAAAATTCTTGAAATGGTATCTCCTAAACAAGAAGCTACTGAATCAGAGGAAGTCAAAGAAGAAGTTTCTAAGAATGTAGAAGCAGAACCGGAAGCAAAAGAAGAACCTAAAGCTGAACCAGAATTAGAACCAGAAGGTAAAGCAGTAGAATTTGTTGCTAAATCTGAGGATGGTATCCCGGTTGCTAAAGTTGGAGATGGTGCTGAAGAAGAAAACCCAGAAAGTGAAGCACCTAAAGAAGAAGAATTTAATGCTGCGGACCATATTAAAGCAGCTACAGACTACTTCTTCAAGAATGCTCATAATATGACTGTTGGAGAACAAGCTGCTTTCCGTCAAGCTGTAGCACGTGTAAAACGTGGCGCAGGTAATGAAGCAGATATTGCATTGTTCAGAACCATTGTAGCTGAAAATTCAAAGAATTAAGTACAAAGTGCTATATTAATGACATGAATACCTGATATAGGGTTTTGGTAGCGAGGTTCCTCCTCCTAGCCTCGCTGCCCTTTTACTATGACATAAGGTAATTATGCTAATTAACTATAAATGACAAGAAGGGAAGATTACATAGCATGGCAAACGAAAAGGAACGTAAGTTATCTCCTGTTGCCGAAGAAAAGATTAAAGAAGTTATTTCTAAGAGCTTCACAACAGGCTATGGTATTACACCAGATACGCAAACTGACGCTGCTGCTTTAAGACGTGAGTTCCTAGATGATGAAGTTAAAATGCTGTCTTATGACAACAGTGACTTCACTATCTATCCAATGATTAACAAACATCAAGTACAATCTACAGTTGTTAAATACGCTGTATTCAATCAACACGGTAGAACAGGACACAGTCGCTTCGTTCGTGAAGTTGGTGTTGCGTCCATTAACGACCCTAACATCCGTCAAAAAACTGTTCAAATGAAATTCTTAAGTGATACGAAACAACAATCACTTGCTGCCGGTCTTGTTAACAACATCTCCGACCCTATGACATTCCTGACAGAAGATGCAATCACTGTTATTGCAAAATCTATCGAATGGGGTATTTTTTATGGAGATGCTAGTTTGTCTGCTGACCCAGACGCACAATCCGGTATTGAGTTTGATGGCTTAGTAAAATTGATTGACCAAGGTTCAAACGTAATAGACCTTCGCGGTGAAACACTTACGGAAGCTGACTTGAACAAAGCTGCTGTTATTGTAGGGAAAGGTTATGGTAAAGCTACAGACGCTTTCATGCCAATCGGTGTTCAAGCCGACTTTACAAATAACTTGTTAGAACGTCAACGTGTATTACAACCGGCTCAACAAGGCGGATTTTCAACTGGTTTCTCCATTAACCAATTCTTGTCTGTACGTGGTCCGATTAACTTACACGGTTCAACGATCATGGAAAATGATATTGTATTAGATGAAACTCGTATTCCAATGCCTAATGCACCGCTACCTCCGTCTAATGTTACAGCTACGGTGGTACCGAATGCAGGTGGTAAATTCCGTACAGAAGACCTTACAACTCAAAGCTATAAAGTTGTAGTATTCAGTGATGACGCTGAATCTGTTGCTTCTGATGCGGTCGAAGCTGTTGTAGCGAATGCTACTGACGCAGTACAACTGGAAGTAACACTTGGCAACCTTTATCAAGCAGCACCACAATTTATTACAATCTATCGTCAAGGTAAACAAACTGGTAGTTATTTTGAAATCGCTCGTATTCCAGTATCTAAAGCTGTAAACAATGTCATTACTTTCAATGATGTAAATGATAACATTCCAGAAACGACTGACGTATTCGTTGGTGAAATGAGTCCGCAAGTTATCAGCTTGCTCGAACTGTTGCCAATGATGAGATTACCGTTGGCACAAATGAACGCAACGATTACGTTCACAGTGCTATGGTATGGCGCTCTTGCTCTGTATGCTCCTAAGAAATGGGTTCGTATTAAAAACGTTAAATACATCCCGGCTATCGCAGCAGACATTAACGTTAAATACTAATTCAGAACGATAGGCTTATAACATGTAGAAGTACAAAGTAAAATTGAATAGTACAAACGAATAGGGAGCAGTGAAACATCTGCCCCCTTTTTGTTTAAGATTGAATGAAAAGGAGAGATTGCATAATGCTTATTAACCCACGATTGGCAAATAAAGAAGTGGCTAGTGCTTACGGAACTTTAAAGTTTAACGATAAAGGTGAATCGTCTGACTTAGCACCGGAACATGAAAAAATTATTGGAAAACTTAAAGGGTTTACATTTAAGGCTGAGAAAGCCCATAAGGCTGCTGACAAGGAAGTTAAAGAAGATACAAAGGCAAAGGCACCTAAAAAGTCTAACAGAGCTAAAAAGAGCAAGGAAGCGCCTGTAGAAGTACCAAAAGAAAAATAATAGAAAGGTAGGGACATGCTATGGTGATGATCACTAATGGGAACAGTGGAAACCCATATGAGCATAATAACCCTATGCAAGTGGACCCAGATAAAGTAAACAATTACACACTGGCAGACTATGGTTTAACAGTGGATGCAGTAAAGCTTAACCACTTCGGAATTGACATTACTGACCCACGTACAGGGGAACACCTACCGGATGCTTTCTACAAGTCTAAAATTGAAGCAGCAGTAGCTCAAGCCGAGAAGATGTTAGATATTGTTATTTTACCTCGGACTATCATGGAGCACCATGACTTTTATAGAAATGACTTCCAAAGCTTTATGCACATTAAAACTTATCGCAAACCTATTCTTCAAGCAACGAATGTACGCTTGGAATATGGTGGGGCTATGATATTCAATTATCCTGCTAAATGGTGGAGAGTGTATAACCTAGAAGGTCAGCTTGAGATGCTACCAACTTACATGCTTGCAGGTGAACAAGGTTCATTAAACCTTGCTCAAGCTTTCTCAGGTTACCCAGTCATTGCAGGTTTACCTTATACAGTAGGTGACCAATTTGCACCGCAGATGTTCCACGTGGAATACATAGCCGGAATGCTACCTCCTGCACGTGAAGGGGTTACACAACCTTATGAAATGCACCCTGACCTTTGGAACATGATTATTAAAATGGCTTTGAGGGAATGCTTTGAACAATGGGGACGTTTAATCATTGGTGCTGGTATTTCAAACATGACACTAAGCTTTGATGGTGTATCTCAAAGTATTGACTCTACCCAAACTGCTATGTATGGTGGTGCTTCTGCTGACATTGTTCAACTAGACCGTGATATACAAGACCTGTATACAGGGCTTAAATCCTACTATGGTAACAACTTAGGTATTATTTAAGGGGGGATAACATATGGCTAAAAAACCTTCCATTTTGGGTAACCTATCCTCTGCTAAATTCCGTATGGACATGATGGATAACAGCCTAATGAACACTGCATTACCTGTCCTTTGGGAAAAGTCTTATTTATGTCCGTGTCGGAACAGGGCAACGCAACAACCTAACATGACCTGTCCTCTTTGTAAGGGAAGGGGTATTGCCTATCTTCCCCCTACCTTAATCTATATGACTATTCAATCACAGGATAAGGGTATTTCTAATGCTGATTTAGGACTAATAGAATCAGGTACAGCTTTAGGTACTCCTGCTGATAGGAATGTACAAGTTGCTTTCCGGGATAGAATTACCTTGAAGGATGTTAAGATTCCGCAGTCATTTTTATTTGATGTTTCCGACAATCGTATTAAAAACGGATTTTACATGGTTTATGACGTAAATCAAATTACATATGCAGTGACAATGGATGGGGAACTTACAGAGGGTGTAGACTACACGTTCGATAGAGAAAATAACATCTTCTACCCTAATGAAAAATTAAAAGGAAAAAACGTTTCTCTTAATCTGTTAACTACACTCCGTTATATGGTTGCAGACCTTCTAAAAGAGCACCGCTATGGTAAAGATGAACAAGGAAGGATTCACAGACTGCCTCAAAAGTTGCTTTTAAAACGTGAGGACATTTTCATTGCACGCGAAGCTTTTGAGATTGGTTCAAATGATAATACAGTCGGTCAAATGATAGATACAAAGAGACAGCCTACCATTGACGGATTAAATGGATTCTTTAGGATGAATAATAATGGCTAATAAAAAGTCTATTCGTCCTAAACTTTTTCAGAATGAAGCAGAGACTAAACGGATTATGGATAATGTAAGGAAAGCTCTAATTGATGGCACCTTGTCAGCAGGTATGAAAGCTGTTCAGGAAGTAAAACCAAAGGATGTAGAGGTTAGACGTAAACCTAAATACTTAGAAGTAACAGAGAAACGGTTAAATAAGTTAGGAGTTATAGACTTAAAACCTTACTTTGCCAATAGCCATCATGCAAAGAAGAAGAAAAAGGGCGGTGGTTGGTACTTAATTGTACCAATACAGCGAAATACTAGAAGTATGTCAAGACGTATGTATGAACAATTAAGACAGATAGACATAGCTCCTGATGAAGAACGTACAGTCATTTCTGACTACTTATATGACCGTAGACGTACATCACCAGACTCTAAGATGATTAACTACGAACCAGTATCCTACAACATCACTAAGAAACGTATAGGAAAGAACAGACACTCCTACACAGCTTTCAGGACTGTATCAGACAAGTCACCATTCAACAGTTGGATCATTAATCGTAACCGTGTGAATAAAGATGATCAGTCTAAGACATTTGTACGTAACGTAGATAGACTTATGAAATGGAAGATGAAAAATGGTTGGCAGTAATAAGTAACCTTAACTTTAAACTTTAAACCTTAGACCCTAAAGGAGGAACAACCTTTATGCCAATGCCAAGTATTGATACATACTTGTATGACCAGATTCAAAGTAAACTTCAAATTATTTTGACAAACCGCTATATTATAGAGGAAATCTTAAGAGGCATACAACCTGAGGTAGCCAATAATTTTATGAGGGCATACACTGGGGAACATGCTAGAGAAATCCCGATAACCTACACCATGCCACAGGATAAAACAAGTCAACAAGGCGCTATCTATATTGGCCTTAGAAACGGTGAAGAAACTGATACAAGTATAGGTAACTTAGAAGGTACCTATAGTTTTAGGGATGGAGGCTTTATAAAAGAAGCCTCAACCGTTCAGTTAGATAATGAAAGTGATCGTCTATACTTCCAAGTAGCAGATAATATTGGTGATTTAATTAATGTTGAGAACTTTGAATTTTCAAAGAGTGACGAGATGACTATTGAAGGAAACAGAATTTACTTTGCTAACTCACCAATGAATAACTATCTGCTAGGAGAGACATTCAATATTAACTATGTAGCAACAACTGGTGATGAAATAGGTTTAAGAAAAGGTTTTACAACAACTGAAAGATACTCAGTATTGGTTGTTTCAACAAATATGGACACAGTAAGATGTCTTGACTTAATTGTTAAAGCAATCTTGATTCTTATGAGAGACAACCAAGAAGAACATGATAATTTTCTTCTCCAAAATTTGCAATTTGGACAGATTGAGGAGATACCTACCGGAAGTCCTGATGGTACTTCAACACCTGAAATTCTGTATGGTAGGGAGTCCATTGTAACATATAAAACCTCTTATAACTTAGAGGCTCCAATCGTTCAAGCTATCCTCAATAAGATTGAGTTGAACATTGAATACCTACCTGATAAAGAGGAGGCCTGAGTAGATGGCTAAAAAAGTTGTTAAAAACGAAGTTTATGAAAAAACTACAGAAACTTCTGATAATAAAGATAGAGATAAAGATAACACTGTTGAAGAAAAAGTTAAAGCAACAGAGAAATCAAAACCTAAACAAGAGTTAGAGGCGGAGGCTAAACCGGAAACAGAAGTTGCTCCTACTCCTGCTCCTACTCCACCTAAGTCCTATGTCCATATTGACACATTCTTACAAACTGCTGTCCCTTTATTTAATATGAGTAGAGTACAGGCAGCAGGATTTAAAATGAGAATGAATGGACGGGCTTATCAAAAGGATGAGCAAGTGTTTGTAGATGAGTTAAAAGCTTATTTAAACCTTAAGTAGAAAGGAAGAAAATAGAACATGACAAAAGTATCCTATGGGTATAACAGACAGCGTCCTCGTACAGAAGTCTTTTTGGACTCCAGTGCTCTTGGGGCTGCCAACGTTTTAAGTGAAAAGTCTCTTGTTTTAATCGGTTCTGCTACCGGGGGGCAACCAAATGTAGCACAAGTTGTCACAAACTTTGCAATGGCAAAAGACATCTTCCGTAGCGGTGAACTATTAGACGCTATTGAAATGGCTTGGAACCCATCTCCTAACCAAGAAGGAGCAGGCACAATCATTGCTGTGCGTGCTGACCAAGCTACGCAAGCCAAATTCACTGATGGAGGTTTAACCATCACTTCTAAACTATATGGTTTAGACGCAAATGGCATTCAAGTACAATTAGAGGATAACACGCTTACCAATTCTAAACGTTTGAGTGTATACTTCACAACTGAGCGTTATTCTGCTGTATATGATAATATCGGTAATATCTTCACTGTTCAGTATGTAGGTGAAGAAGCACAAGCTACTGTAGAAGTTAAAGTAGATGCCACTACTAAACTTGCTACTCAACTTATTTTGAAAACAGGAGCAGACGCTGGAAATTTAGTCCCTGTACGTACATACCAACTGGGTGCCGGTGTTTATGAAGATGTTAACGTATTAGTAAACGACATTGATAACTTACCAGATTTCACAGCCTCTATGAATACACTAGGAGGAAGCAAGAATATCTTCACACAATACCTTGACGAATTAACCGCAGTGGATTGTAAAACAGCTCCTGCAATGGTTAAAGCTGTTGGTGCTGACTTGATTAACCAAACAGTTAATGATCCTTACATTACGGTAGATGTTGACTTCACTCAGGCTATCCCAGATAATTTTGGACTGACAAACTTAACAGGTGCTACAGAAACAGCTCCACCTGCTTCATGGGCTGACTTGTTCAGTAAGGTTATTGACCTCGGAGCTTACTATATTGTTCCGTTAACTTCTAATGAAGCTATTCATGGAGAACTTTCTCAGTTACTTCGTGATGAATCTACACAAGGTAACCAAGCAAGGGCGATTGTTGGTGGCGGATTCTCTGAATCTATTGACCAACTTAAAAACCGTCAAATGAGCCTGCAAAATGCTAGAGTTTCTCTAGTAGGTAACTCTGGTACTCGTAGAATGTTAGATGGACGTGTATACAACTTCCCAGCTTATATGTATGCTGCTCTTATTGCAGGTCTTGCAAGTGGACTACCTGTAGGTGAACCGATTACATATAAACATGTAAACATTGAATCTCTCGACATGAAGTTCACTGGAGACCAGTTAGATCAATTGAACAATTCAGGTATTATCATGACCGAGTTTGTACGTACTCGCAGCAACTCGTTCTTCCGTATTGTAAGTGACCCAACTACTTATAACGTGGCAACTGAACCTGTACAAAACCGTATGTCTTTAGGTGAAATTTCTGATTTCTTAACTACAGACTTACGGACTATGTTGGACGAACAGTTTATCGGTACTCGTATTCAACAAACTTCTGCATCTATTATTAAAAATGCTGTAGAAAGTTTCCTTGACCAACAAAAGATTGCTGGAGTTATCGTAGACTATAACCCAGATGATGTTCAGGTTGTTATCACTGGCAATACTGCACGTATTAACATTGCTGTACAACCTGCTCAAGGTATGGATTACATCAACTGCTATGTTCAATATGTTGATTCACAATTAATTGCTTAATAAGAGAGTATAAGAAGTAAAGTTAAAAGTTATATTAGGAGAGGAGATCCAGCTAAAACCTCTCCTAGTTTTTAATAATACAATAGATTGGAGTGAAATTTTGTGGCAAGTGTAGCTAACCAAACAGTACAGTCAGCTAATACAGTTTATTTTATGATTAAAAACGTGCCAATTGCCCGTGCTCAGTCTTTATCTGCTGAACGTAGCTTTGGTACAACGGGTGTCTACCAGATCGGTAGTATTATGCCACAAGAACATGTTTATTTAAAGTATGAGGGTACTGTAACAGTAGAACGTTTCCGTATGAAAAAAGAAAATTTAGCTGCCCTTGGATTTGCTGCTTTAGGTGAAGAAGTCCTTAAAATGGACATCATGGACATTGTTCTCTATGACAATATAAATAAGGAAGTCGTGGTTGCTTATCGTGGCTGCTCAATTGATACTTACAATGAAGATGTACGTGTAAATGAGATCGCAAGTGAGCAAGCGAGATTCTATTTTTTGACTAGTGCAAATGTTAAGGGAAAATAAGTTATTTAAAAAGGAGTAAAAGAGACCTAAACAAAATTAGGTCTCTTTTTTTACAATACTGTAACATTTGTCTAACAACATTGTAACATTAGGGGTTTTCTCCCTTAAGTGTGTTACATTAGGTAGTATACTAAAAAACACATGAGGGAGAGTACACAATGAATTTTAAATTTAAAAAAGGGATTATTGTAGGGACAACCGCATTAGGCTTCTTATTAGTAGGACAGACGGGTGCTCATGCTGCTACATATAGTGTAGTTGACTACTTAGCAGGTCAAGGTCAGGATTACAGTTTTGAACACCGTGCAGATTTAGCGAATAAATATGGGATAACTAACTATAGAGGAACTGCTAATCAAAACTTAGCTTTATTAGAAAAGTTGCAAGGACGCTCTGTAAGCTCACAGGAGGCTCGTACAGAGGTTGTTTCTACACCTAAGGTAGATAGCCATTACAGTTCTTCACGAACGCTTACAATGGTAGCAACAGCTTATACAGCTAACTGTGCAGGTGGTTCTGGTGTAACAGCAACAGGAATTGACTTAAAAGCTAATCCTAACCAAAAAGTTATCGCAGTGGACCCCAACGTTATTCCATTAGGTTCAAAAGTATATGTTGAAGGTTACGGAACAGCTATTGCTGCTGATACCGGTGGTGCAATCAAAGGTAATCGCATTGACGTATTTATTCCAGATTACAGGTCAGCAGTAGCTTTTGGGAGAAAAACAGTACAGGTGGATATTCTAAAATAAGAATAGGGACTTCGGTCCTTATTTTTTTTACAGACTTTCCGAACGAGAAAGCCCACTCCTTTAGGTGTGGGATGAAAGTGAGGTCGGATACGGAGTACCATTAAAGACTGAAAGGTTTATGGTGCTTCAAGTATCCGAAAATCACACTCTTTTTATCTTCATTAGGTGAGAAGACTCCCACTTCAACGAAGCGAAGCGGAGTAAGTGGGAGATGAATTGCCTTAACTATATTTTACTGAAAATAATATAGATTAAGTAAAATATGGTATAATATATTTAGATGGGAGGTGAAAAAATGTATTTTTGTATCAAACAAAGTCCGGCAAACTAATCAATGCTGATGTAAATGGTGCATTAAACATTTTAAAGAAAAGTAAAGCTGTAGACCTGAGTGTCTTATGCTCTAGCGGCGAAGTGGGCACGCCTCAAAGAATAAGGATTGCTTAAAGCAGTCAAACTTCTTTGGAAGCCCCCACTTCAAATTTTCGCTAGAAAATTAAGTGGGGGTAGTCCACTGTATAATTGTTGCAATTAATAAGTAAAACTGATATAATGTGTATATGAACGAATACAGACGAACAAACACAACCGTATCATTAATCAACTATCATTTCGTTTTTTGTCCTCGATATAGGAGGAAAATATTCCTTCGTAGTGATATAGAGGAGCGTTTCAAACAATCGGTACAAGAAATATGTGAAGAATTAGATATTGTCATTGTTGCTTTGGAGTGTGACAAAGACCACACACATATGTTCCTTAATGCACTACCAACCTTTAGTCCTGCGGATATAATGGCAAAAATCAAAGGAGTGACTTCTAAAAAGTTAAGAGGGGAATTTCCTCATCTTCGACATTTGTCAAGTCTATGGACACGATCCTATTTCGTTTCTACCGCAGGGAATGTATCAAGCGAAACAATAAAGCGTTATGTCGAACAGCAAAAAACAAGGGGGTGAATATCATGTCTCAGGTAGTCACAGTAAAAGTCAAATTGACCCCAACAAAAGAACAGGCTTCTATTTTGCGTGAGATGAGTCAAACGTACATCTCCACTATCAATACTCTCGTTTCTGAAATGGTTGCTGAAAAGAAAAGCACAAAGAAGTCGAGTAAAGATATTTCTGTTTCTTTGCCGAGTGTCGTTAAAAATCAAGCCATCAAGGACGCTAAAAGTGTGTTTAAGAAAGCAAAGCAAAGCAAATTCACTACTGTTCCTGTTTTAAAGAAGCCTGTTTGCATTTGGAATAACCAAAACTATTCGTTTGATTTAACGCATATTTCAATACCTATCATGATAGACGGAAAAGTAAAGAAAACACCGATTCGTGCCTTGTTGATTGATAAAGATAATCGAAATTTTGATTTGTTAAAACATAAACTAGGTACGCTTCGTATCACAAAGAAAGCGAGGAAATGGATTGCTCAAATTTCCGTCACTATTCCAACGATTGAAAAGACAGGGTTAAAGGTTATGGGTGTAGATTTAGGTTTAAAAGTTCCTGCTGTTGCTGTCACAGATGATGAAAAGGTACGCTTCTTTGGAAACGGCAGACAAAATAAATATATTAGACGCATGTTCAAATCCAAACGCAAGAAGTTGGGAAAGCTAAAGAAATTAAACGCTATTCGTGCTATCGATGATAAAGAACAACGATGGATGAAAGATCAGGACCACAAGGTTAGTCGTGCAATTGTCAATTTTGCTAAAGAAAATCATGTTTCGGTCATTCGTCTTGAAAAATTGACGAATATCCGAAACACGGCAAGAACAAGCCGTAAAAACGAAAAGAACTTGCATAACTGGTCATTCTATCGCCTATCCCAATTCATTGAATATAAAGCGAATTTAGAAGGCATTAGAGTTGAATATGTGAATCCTGCATACACAAGTCAAACGTGTCCAAAATGTCAAACATTAAATAAAGCAAATGATCGAAAATATGTGTGCAAATGTTGTGGATATACAACTCATCGTGATTTAGTCGGTGCTATGAACATTCGATATGCACCTGTGATTGATGGTAACAGTCAATCAGCCTAAGATGCTATATGCACTGTCTTAGGAGGGGTGATGAGACACCCTCATCTTGAAGGCTGTTCAAAACAGAAATGGACTGCGAACGCTTAGTCATTCAAGAATCCCACCCGTCACACCGTAAGGTGTAGGGCTTGCGGCTTTAGCCGTGGGAGTCTCAAAAGAGAATGTAGTACTA